>OBLW0100001600.1_pt1 | contig 18981 bp, 15 predicted proteins | sample 1520161 | NCBI WGS metagenome assembly OBLW01 (sample SAMEA3539309, study PRJEB22396) | soil metagenome | biome: tundra; feature: field; material: soil | place: USA | collected 2010-05 | depth 0.15 m | reverse complement strand
TTCCGATCTGGGTTGGCGCGCCCGGACCTGGCCGTGGGGAATGGAATCTATAAATCGACGGACGCCGGCAAGACCTGGACGCATCTGGGGCTTCGTGACGGGCAAGGAATTCCTGCGCTGGCCGTCGATCCTCGCGATCCGAACCGCGTGTTTGCGGCCGTGCTTGGTCATCCGTACGGCCCTAATGAGCAGCGCGGAATTTTCCTGTCCATCGATGGCGGGCAGAATTGGCAGAAAATCCTGTACAAGAGCGACGGCATCGGCGGTTCGGATGTGGAAATCGATACCTCGAATCCAGACATTGTTTATGCGTCGATGTGGGAGTTGCGGCTCGGTCCATGGGAGGACGGGAACGAATATCAAGGGAGCGGCGGAGGTCTTTTTAAGTCGGTCGATGGAGGCAAGACCTGGCTTCCACTAACCAATGGATTGCCAAAGGGGGTCATCCAGATTCAAGTGGCGATCGCTCCGAGCCAGCCGAGCCGGGTGTATGCGGCGGTGGCCAGCGAACGGGAAGGAAACGCGACCGGCAACGATGTCGGAATTTACCGTTCCGATGACCGGGGCGAAAACTGGCAGCGCATCACCACCGATCCGCGGCCTGCGATCCGCATTGGTGGCGGAGATTTGCCAGTGCCGAGAGTGGACCCGAAAAATCCGGACATAGTTTACAGCGCGAGTATCGTCACCATGAAATCATCGGATGGTGGCAAGACCTGGATGAGCCTGCGGGGCGCGCCGGGTGGCGACGATTATCAAAACCTTTGGATCAATCCGGAGTTCCCGAACATTATTTTGTTGGTCAGCGATCAGGGCGCTTTGGTGACTGTAAACGGTGGCAAGACTTTCAGCTCGTGGTACAACCAGCCCACCGCGCAGATGTACCACGTGGCGGCGAGCAACTCGTTTCCCTATCTGGTTTGCGGCGGGCAACAGGAGAGCGGCTCAGCGTGCGTGTCCAGTCGCGGCAACGACGGCGAAATTACGTTTCGCGAATGGCATCCTGTCGGCGTAATTGAGTACGGGTACGCTGCGCCCGACCCGCTGAATCCCGACATTATTTATGGTGCCGGGAGACGCGAGGTTTCGAAATATTCGATCACCACGGGTCAGGTGCAAAATGTTACCCCTATTCCGGTTGCTGATCCAAAGTATCGAACCGATCGCACGCAGCCGATCCTATTTTCTCCGATCGATCCGCACACCCTCTATACCACAACAAACTTTCTATTCAAGACGCGGGATGGAGGGCAGACCTGGCAAGCGATCAGCCCGGATCTTGCGCGCGATCACGCGGGCATTCCGCCGAGTCTGGGAAGCACCGCCAGCAAGGACCCCAACGCGGACAAGCAGCGCGGTGTGATTTACTCGCTGGCTGCGTCCTTCAAAAGTTTGGATACGCTGTGGGCGGGTACCGACGACGGCTTGATTTGGACCACGCACGATGGCGGCACCGACTGGAAGAATATAACGCCGCCTGAATTGACGCCTTGGAGCAAGGTGACGCAGATCGAAGCGTCGCACTTCGATGATCAGTCGGCTTACGCTTCGGTGAGCCGTTTCCGCATCGACGATCTTCGGCCCTACATTTATCGGACTCACGACGGCGGAAAAAGCTGGAGTTTGATCACCAACGGACTGCCGGATTCCCCGGTCGACACGGTGCGCGAAGACCCTGTGCGCAAGGGATTATTGTTCGCCGGCACGGAAACCAGCGTTTGGGTTTCTTTCGACGATGGTGACCACTGGCAGTCACTCCAGCTGAATCTGCCGCACACGTCCATGCGCGATCTGATCGTTCATGACGATGACTTGATTCTGGCTACGCACGGACGCTCGTTCTGGATTCTCGACGACATCACGCCGCTGCGACAACTCTCCGCCGCTATGCAATCCGCGGATGCATTTCTCTTCAAACCCGCCGCAGCGTACCGGGTGCGCCGTAGCACCAACACCGACACTCCGATTCCTCCGGATGAACCGATCGCTCAGAATCCTCCGGACGGCGCACTGGTGGATTATTTTCTTCCGCGAGACGTAAGCTCGCCGGTAACGCTGCAAATCCTCGACGCACGGGGCAAAGTTGTGCGCCACTATGCCAGCACCGACAAGCTAGAGCTCACCGAGGAGGATCTCGCCAAGCAACTGATTCCCCTCTACTGGGTCCGCATGCCCAAAGCGCTCCCCACGAGTGCGGGGATGCACCGATGGATTTGGGATCTGCACTACGCCACGCCCGAGTCCGCCCGCTATGACTATCCGATTTCGGCGGTGCCCGGCGACACGCCGCGTGTTGCACAAGGCCCCCTGGCTTTACCGGGACAGTACACGGCCAAGCTGAAGGTAAATGGTCATACGTATTCCGAGTCTTTCACCGTAAAAATCGATCCCCGAGTAAAAACCCCCAAGGACGGGCTGGTACAAATGTTTGAGATGGAATCGCGCCTGGCCACCATGATGACCGAGAACACGCGGGCGCTCGCGGAGGCGCGATCGGCGCACGAACAGTTGCAGAAGCTGGCTGGGCAAGCGAGTGGCCCGGTAGCGGATGCCGTTTCGACGTTCGACAAGAAAACGACGGCTGTTCTAGGCGGAGGAGAACGGCGGGGCGGAGGAAGCTCGGCGGTTCCAACGATCTCCGCAGTCAGCGGCGCGATAGGGGCTCTGTACGGAGAAGTGGAGCGAGCCGATGCGATGCCGACAATGGCGCAACGCAATGCGATGACGGAGACCGAAAAGCGTTTCGCGGAAACAATCAAGCAATGGGCGGCACTGAAGCACACCGACCTGCCAGCATTGAATCTGCGACTCCAGGCGGTAAATCTTCCAGAGATTCGTGTGGATGCTAAGCCCGTTGAGGAAGACCACTCCGAAGATATAGAGTGAGCTTTGGCGGAGCGTGTGGGAGTCGAACCAATGTTGCCGCGACGGTGAACTAGAGTTGGCGCAGATATGACGAAGGCGTGACGCCGACGACATTGCGAAACACAGTTTCGAAGTGCCAATGATTTTCGAATCCGACTGCGAGGGCAACTTCGAGAATGGAAAGAACCCCGTTTCTGTTTAATGATACGAGGAAGTTTTCTCTGATTTAGTTCCACGCGGGAAACAGCGGGCGCGTGAGCGTTAGAACCTCTGCGATGAGGAAGCGCTAAAACTCTCACTGTTTAACAGGTTGCGACCCGCGCGGCTGTTAGCGCACTGCTGTCAATCAACCTTTACGCACCCTAAGTCCCGATTAAGCGCTTACCGGGAAAAAGTATTCCATCAAAATCAGATGCCGGCACGACGGGACTTAGTCGCCCGGTCCGACAATAGTTTAGGGTCAACTCCTTGGGACTTAGCCGGTGTCGCTGGGCTCATCGGGATCAGATAGTAGGCTGAGTCATTCTCTGCCCTTCGGGAGATCCATTGCGCGTAGTAGAGTGCGCTAATCTGACGTTTTAAGAGTGCGAGCCACATGGTATGGCGCCGGTAGAACGTCAAGCATTCGCTCTCCTCGCTAGCGTATCCAGCCAGGCAGGCCACCGGCCTTCCGAAACTCTTCGTGCAGATCGCTTAATGCTTGTTTGTCGTTTTGTATTTCGAGCTTCAGGGCGTCAATTTTGTTCAGGAGGTCCACGAATTCGTCCGAATACACTTGTGTAGTATCTCCAACCAGCAAATCTTGTTGGACGCGTTCGGTTTCCAGTTGGCTCTGCAGGGCCGGAAGCGCCTTTTGGTCCTGCGCGAGTTTGTTGCGAGCTGCCGCGAATCGCGCTTGCCAGTACGCTTTGGCTTTTGCAGTTTTGTCCGCCTGGTTGGCCAGCGCAGCACGAGCGGGGGCCTCCCCGTTCGTGGTGGCGGCGCTTGGCGGCGGAGCTGGCGGCCCAACAACGGAAACGCCGCCAGCCGGCAACCCCTCCAGATCGTCATCCGTATAGACCTTGTCCGCTGCGGAATTGTCTTTGTCAGTTTTGGGCTTAGGTGTCACACCGGCGGGCGGGGCCTGAGCTTGGGGTGACTTGGGCTGCGGTTGTGGCGGCGTCTGTGACTGGGCCAACACCAGATTCGTCAACCATAAGGCCACGAGCAGCGCGGGAGCCGCTATTCGTGTGACTTTCACTCTCCCGTGTCCTTGCATCTCTTTCTTTCTCCTGAAGGGAGCGTTCTCTGTAACCAGGGCACCCTAGAACAAGGCACTCTTGCCATTCATCCAAGTACAAATGTAGCGTGAATCGATGGTGCGGGCAGTTATGGTGGCGTACAGATGTGTTCTGCAAAACACTGGCCCCTGGGATAGATAATCCACATGCCCTGTAAACGCGCAATCAACCGGAAAAGTGGGGAGCGCCAATCTCGATATCTATGGCGGTACATTTGTATACAATTTTCATTGACCCATAAAATACCCGCATAAACATTGGCTTCTAGCAACATAAAATCGCGGAAGCGTGGGGGAAATTGAAAGGACAGGCTATTACCATAAGGCTTGTGCTCTCTGAGCGTTACACCTACGTGCGAACTACAACATGCGTGGCACGCTGCGAAATCCACTGAGACACAGACTATGATGAAGATTCTCCTAAAGGTGACAGTCGTAGGTGGATTGTTTTTACCGCCAGGCTATAAAGCGATTGCGCAGACGAAACGCTCAGCTTGTCCTCGGGCTGAAAAGTCTCCTGTCATCCCTGGGCGGCAGCCTCTCTTGCTGGATGCCTCTTTTCGGCCGTTAAAGAAACCGAGAGCACCCAGACATTGGCTGACGGAACCCATATTCAGAGGAAGTTCAAAGCGGTCGCCCGCGATTCCTTAGGCCGGATACGGTGCGAGACCTCCGCGCCCACGGACCCCGACAAGGACTTCCCTGAAGTACCGAACTTGATTCACATCTACGATCACGCGCCAGTTTCTGGTACATCCTTACCCCGCAAACTGCTGTCGCCTCGCGCAACCGTTTAATTGATCCCGCAACGAGCCCGAGAGTGGACACGCAGCCTCAACACTCGTCTGCTCCGGTTTCTGCTTACACGCAGGTGCCGGACCAGGAGCCCCCGCCTGCCGTCGAGCGGCTTGGGGAACAGCTTTTGGAAGGTGTTTTGTTGACCGGGAGAGAATTACACGGACGATCCCAGTGGGCGCGGCGAATTTGTCGTCCTCAACTTGTCCGGTTTGCGCCTATCAGAGTTGAAGGATTTCGTCGGAGTGCTATTAGCGAAGATCGATTCACAGTATCGCGAACAATCCGGACGGGTGTACTGTGGTGCCGTTTTGGGGGTCAAGAGAAAATTGCGGCTCCGAGGCGCCAAACGTCTTGGAGAAAAATCGAATCCCGGGCCGCGTATCAGGTCGCAGTGAAGTGAGTTTTTGATGAGGAGGAAGAAATGAGTAAGGAAGGCGCGACAACTTTAGCGATCTTAGCGCTACTTATCTCTGGTCCTGTGGTGCTAGCTCGGGGGAAAGCGCCACCTCAGAAGACGCTGAAAGAGCTCTCACCCAGTGAACCTCGGGGCATTTACGCCGTGGTCCTGGCCTTCGACCATCATCCCTACACCGACACCATTGACAATCCCGCGATTTCGGGACTGTTTCTCTACTACGACTGGGCGACCTTGGAGCCCAAGGAAGGCCAATTCGATTTCAGTCTACTGGAGGAGGCCTTTAAGATCGCCGACTCGAAACACAAGACTATTCAGCTCGGCCTGCTTCCCGGTTTTTCGTCGCCTGGCTGGCTCTTGGACGAACTTCCTTCCTGCGATGGGTGGTTGGGTTCAGGCGGGAGGACCGGCCCCGCACCACCGCAATGCGGAAAGGCCACCTTCGGATATCCCGAAGGCGTCGCGCGCAAGGGCGAGCTGCATGAGCTGCCGCTGCCATGGAATCCTGTATACAAGAGATCGTGGCACGCGTTTCTACTGGAGCTTGCGAAAAGGTTTGGGCAGCGCGAAGCCTTGGTGTCCATCGCTGTCGCGGGTCCCACGTCGCAATCCGAAGAAATCATCATGCCGCACAACGGGCCAGGCGAGACGGAGAAGTGGGCGCGACTCCTGGAGGCGTTCTACCGAGATCCGTCGTACCATCGGTCGAACAAGGCGTTTGTCGAGGAGTGGAAGGCGGCAATCGACGATTACGGAAGAATCTTCAGTAACATCACTCTCGCGCTGACGCTTGCGGCGGGTCTTCCGTTCAATCCAACGCGGCCTGGGGCACGAGAGGTTTCCACGTTGGAGATCATGAACTATTTTGCGAGCAAGCCGTTGGGGCCAAACGCCAAGGCGACCCAGAATAATGGCGTAATGGCAGCGCACCCACTGACGATGAGACCGGTTAAAGCGATGTCCGCGGACACGAGGCGCAATCCACGAGTTCTGGCCGGAGGAGAGTTTTCCACCGGGTTTTCGCGACGCCCGGCATTGGAAGGATGTCCGAGTGAGGATAAGTCTTCTCCGACCTGCCAAAGCATCACTCCCGAGCAAGCCCTCGACAACGTGCTGGGTGTCTTCTTCGCCGGAACGCCGGACGGACACTTCTATGGGACACAGGACGGCCCGGCACGCGTCCAATATTTGCAAATCTATCAGGACGATATTCTGTATGCCAACAGCCACTCACCGATTCAGGCCAAGCTCCTGGAGGCCAGCAAACGGTTCTTGTCTTCGAACTGAACATTGATCTGGAAGTAATCCTCAAGTCCATGAGAAGGCCGGTTGATGTCAAGGCACGTCCAAGTAACTCCTGCTAACGATCCGTTGACGTTCGGAGGACATCCGGGTGTCACCATCCCAGTCGGGAAGGCGAGCGTATTTTGATCGACCTGCTGAGGGTTCGAGTACTGGATTGAAGTGCCGGGGATGTTAAGTTTTCGCATAAAGCTCTTTTTAGTCGAAAAAGTCTGCATGAAGCGCAAGGGAAACCAAATACGTTTCGCCGGGAATGCTATTCAAGCGCGGTTCTTTATCGTGTACCGCTATTTTGGACTTTTCGTTCCATCCGTGGACAGAGAAGCGGGCTTCTCAAGACGGACAGAGGTGGGAACAGGTGCTAAGGTCGATTGCTCGGCGCGTTGGTCGGGATCGCAGTCTTGCCGCTCGGCACATTTAAAGCTTGGCTGCCAACCATGTAAACCATTTTGCGTCAGTGTTTGCCGCAGCCACAGTTTTTCCTTTTACTCTCTTACGTGATCGGCGTTATTCTTTGGAGCAAGACTCTTTCAGCTCGCAATCGTCTCGAAGGCAAAGTTGTTGAACTTCAGTTCGGTGGGGTCATGGCCCATGTGGTCGTGCGCGTCGGCAAGAATCTGATTGAAAGCGTGATCACGAAGCGCAGTGCGGACGAAATGAAGCTCAAAGTAGGCGATAAAGTGTCCGCTGTAATCAAGTCAACTGAAGTGATGCTCGACAAGAAGTGACGCTCACAAGTCGGGCGAGCCGTCATCACTGACTACCCGCGTTCGCCAGCCGGGCTAACTAAAAAGGGATCCGAAAATTTCACAATTTTAGTTTGGATGGGACCCACAGACGAAAAAGAGGACCCGCGAAATTTAGTTTATGGTTTGTGGGGCGCGGGACTCCTATTGATTTGTAGATTTCAAAGAGGGCGAGAGGGCGGCTTTAGGCGGACCATTGGAAACACAGCGCGTATCCATCAGGGTCGCGAAGATACATCTGCTTCATGCCATAGCTGGTGACGACGGGCGCTTTAACACTGACGCCCTTGGCGAGCAACTCTCTGTAAACTGCGTCCAAGTCCTGACACCCGAAGTACAGTCCGGTGTCCTCGTGAGCGCCTACCCGTGCGCTGTCGGGCGGAATCGGACGCTCCTCGTCAAATTCATAAGCTGTGTTTAGCATAAGCGCGGTATCGCCCAGCCGAAGCAGGGCCCAGTGAAAACGGTCCTCGCCTAGCACCGGTGAAGTGGTCTCTATCTTGAATCCCAACACGTCGCGATAAAAACGCACCGACGTCGGCATGTCATAGACTTGCAGAAGCGGAGTTAAGCCATAGACATCAAGCGCCACCTGACACCCCACAAGTCAACCGAGTGGAGGACCCGTTATATCACAGCTCCTGCTCCCTCGTTCCGGCTGGCCCGTGACAAACCCCAATCATCGCGAAGCCTGCGGGGTATCCCAGCACCCCAGGAAATAACAATCCTTTTTAGGGCCCCTATAAAACAATGTCGCCCCACGTGCGACTAAAACTAAATTTAGTCTCTGTACTAGTTAAGAATTTAGTTCTCGATTGACTGCTATTACCGGTCGAAGCCCGGAAACAAATGGGTTAGCGAAATTATGCTGCGTCTCTAGCCCTTTTCTATTAATAATGTACCATTATAGTTTAGTATTGTTACATTCTGGCGTTTTTCCCCTTGTTAACAGGGTGAGAACGCCAGACTTATTTGCGACAGGGAATATACAACATTACTTTTCGAGGGCCAGATGGCCTAACTGGCGGTCGCTCGCCGCGCTGTGCGGTTGCCACTACCGCCGAAGAAGCAGGCTAGCCCGAACAAGTAGCCGAAGTTGTACCAAGCCCCGTTGTTGTGGACTTCGTAGATATTGATGTTGTTTTTAAACAACGAGGCCACGAACACAAATGGGGCAATAAAGCCCTGCCAGAGGCCGAGCCAGAAGCCTGCGACTCCGTGTTGTTCGCTCGCCGTTCCCTGGAACTGGTTAGCGCCCGGCGCGCATCCAGCTAGAATACTCACCATCAGAAGGACGACCACAAGCCGGGTCAAAGAGAGTTTCATCGGAGTTCCTCAATAATAAGGTTACGAAGCGCGGGCATGAGAAGTCTCAGAAGGCCGAAGCCAGGCCGAATCTTTGTCGAAATCGGCCGCAAAAATCTCGCGAAGACAAGCGCCGGGCTTTTGGGACCTTCTTTCCCTGCTAACTCCTTGATTCTATTCGATCAGTGTCTAAACTAAAATGCTCGCTGATTGCGTTCCCATGCTAGCAGCTGGCGGCGGCGGCGTAGCGGTATCAGCAACCGGAGTCTTGACCTTCCTGCGTCGAGCCATCCGATTCTGATTTTGAGGTGCCGATTAATCACGGATTGGAGTTCTCGGGCATGTTCAATGTGACACATATTTCCGCATCCGCCCGTACGCTGCCGTTCCTGCCACTCGCTCACTACTTTTTCCAGATCGGCTCTCAGGGTTCATCCATAGTCTGTTCCCTTCGAGGTTCTTGTGGGCGTGCCTGGCCCGGCTAATGTTTAATCGGCTTTAGTTTAGTTGTATGCCGCGCTTTAGTTTAGATGTTTGGATCGTGCCATACCGCTTGGCTCTTGACGGCTTTTAGTTTTTGGATCTTGTCGCCCGCGTCTCTGTCGGCCATCGATAAGGGTCTGACTAGGTTTGCCGCGCTGTTGCATAGGCTTAATAACTCTTGCCGTCGGAATTCTCTTATCCGCAGTTGGCACCATCGCATCGACACCACGTTGCAGCAAAGCCAAGAGACTTCGAGCAGTGGTAGTCATTTCTCTGATAGGCTTGACCGCACTCATGGTTGTCCCGATCAACGACCACGGACCCGGAATGTTAGTCAGTTTTGCTGCAATTTGTGCTATGGCAGGCCCATTTCATTAATTCATTCCTTATTTTATTGAATAGCAACCAACTACTTTGGTCAGCATGCCGAACAGTGCGGTCCATGCCCTCCGCGATGTTGGCAACGCCTGCGGGGACGAACGATCCCACTTGCGCACCTGCTCTCGGAGACGACTTGCGCTCGCTCGGCAACACCCGAGCCGGAAAGTCATTGACGAATCGATGTTTAGGATCTGCGAACGATTACGATTTGCTGCCATTCGTTTGCTTGTACTTGGTTGCCAGGGCTTCACTTTCGCGCGCCAGGATGCCCACGTCACTTCCTACAGCTACAAATAGAACTCCCATTCCCAGCCATCTGCGAATTTCAGTCTCAGCGGACGTCAGGATTCCTGCCGCTTTGCCGGTTGATTTGATTCGCTGAATTGTTTCAGCTATCACTTCAAGTACGTCCGGATGTGAGGGATTGCCAACGTGGCCCATATCCGCCGAGAGATCGCCGGGTCCGATAAAGATGCCGTCGACTCCCTCTACCGCCGCGATCGCCTCAACCTGCTGAAGTGCTGCCCTGGTTTCGACCTGCACCAGTACGCACATCTGCTCTTGCGCTCCCCGGTGATAATCAGGCACGCGCCCGAAATTGTTCGCCCGTGACATGGAAGTGTAACCACGCACACCTCCAAACTGAGGAAAACGAGTCGCCGCCACTGCTCGACGAGCTTCCTCTGCGTTTTGAACGAAGGGCACCAAAAATGTTTGAACTCCGATGTCGAGGTGACGCTTGATCAAAACCGCGTCGTTCCAGGCAACTCGCACGATCGGTGTGGCCGTCCCTCCGACCGCCGCCTGCAACTGACTGAGTACCATGGGTGGTTCGTTGGGAACATGTTCGGTATCGATAAGTATCCAATCAAATCCCGAGCCCGCGATGATCTCGACCGAGACATTGCTGAACAGGCTGCTCCAAAGTCCAATTTGCGGTTCGCCCGCGAGAATTCGCTGCTTGAACTCGTTCACAGGTATTTTGTTTCTTGACATGGTCATGTTTTTTCGCTCAGCGTGCAGCGCTTCGAACGGGAAATGACCGTAGCTTGAAGTAACGTCAGATCCGTCCTACACGATTGAGCAGACAGAGCGTACCGGATCATTTCTGCAAGCAGGCTTGCCAAGCAAATCAGCACCAAATCGACTGACATTTCGTCCGTCAAATGAGTTCCCTGCCAAAGTGCCCTTTGTTGCAGGCCTGCGTCGCGGACATTGTAAGAGATGTCCGCTAAGCGCGGCATTGGATTGTTCCCAGCAGAGTTTCCTTGCAGTCAAGTCTCTCTTAACCGATTCCTCTCACTGAAACTCCTTTCCCATTTAAAAAACATTTGCCCCGCGTACAAATAGTTTATGTCTTCTCTCTCTGGCTTCCCCCTCGAATTCCAGATGTACCTCGCCTGTGCGCTCTTTGTCTTTTTTGCCGGATTGGCCATCTTCCGCGCCGTCAGAAACTGGGTCGAAGAATCGCAGGAAGACAAACTCACCCCCGTCAAATTGAGCTCGTCGCAATCTATCTTCCGCTCTATGAACCCCGCGCGTTGGCGAGGCCGCTATCGCTGCGCAGCTGGCCAAGCCTATGTGCGCCAAGCTTATCCCAGTCTGGGAAACTTCGTGGTAACGTTTTCGCTTCAGAGAGGGGCATTTGGCATTCGTGAACCCTTCGGGACGCACCAAGTCCATTACGACGTGATTTGGTATCAATATGAAGTTAACGGCGTAACGCTGTGGGGGAAATTCCAATTCCCCTTCGGCGTTGACACTCCAGAGCAAGCCACCGCTATTGCCCAGGCCATGATCGGCAAAACCATCCCCATTCAATAGGATCCCGACACGCCCGAAGACTCCAAACCAGTCTTCCCGTCGATCATGCAAATGCTAAACCTCTAGCCTACTGGGGCATGATACGAATCGTTGTCCGCGGGCCGGTCTGCCAGCGACTGTCCTGAGGCTGTTGCGATCGTTCCTGTTCTCGTCTGATCATCGAGAGCGATGCTAGTTGATCGGCCCCCATGGTGCTTATTAGACGGACTCGTAAAACGGCCTCATCTTGTTATTCCGTCAGGACCCTGGAGTCCGAGTTGGATCGCGTCGGCGAGGTGGATGGCTTGCCGTCCAGCGGCCTGGAGTATCTGCTCCCGACAGCTAAAACCGTCGGCGACGATCAGGTCTTCAGCGCCTGCATTACGTACCGCCGGCAAAAGCACTCGTTCACCCACGGCTTGTGCAACCGCGAACTTATCCCTTTCGAAACCAAAGGGGCCGGCCATTCCGCAGCACCCGGAATCGATGGATTGCAGATCCGTGCCCATTTTATGAAGCAACGATTCCTCGTCGCTCAGTCCCATGATTGCCTTGTGATGGCAATGTCCATGCAAGAGCACTTTGCGGAGAAGCTGCGGAGGCCGGTAGTTCGAAGCTTGGTGCTCCAAAAATTCGCTGAGGAGAAACGTTTGGCTTCGCAACCGCATAGCGCTAGCGTCCGCTGGAAACAAATTACGCAGTTCATCGCGAAAAACAGAGGCGCAACTCGGTTCCAGCACGACGATCGGAACGCCGGTATCAATCTGTTTCCGCAAGGCGCTAAGGATTCGTTGCAAGTACACCTTGGCCCTGTCCAGCATGCCGAAATCGTATAGAGGCCTTCCGCAGCAGAGATGCATCTGAGGCACCGAGACCATGAAACCCGCACTCCGAAGCACTTCCAGTGCCGCACGGCTAGTGTCCGGTTTGAAATAATTGTTAAAAGTGTCCGCCCACAAAACGACCTCACGTCCGTGGCTTCCCGCAGTTTTGGGTTTTTCCCCGGGGCAAGGAACTCGGTTCCGCCTGGCCCATTGTTGGAAAGTGGAGCGCGCAAGCCAAGGCAGACTTCGCTGCGGGGCAAGGTGCAAGGCGCCCCGAAGAAGTCGGCCGAGACCCGGCACGTTGCTTAATAAACTGGCGGCACCGGGGGCCATCGATCCGAGCTGCGCCCAGCGGTCGATCATTCCAAAGGCATAGGCGCGGAGAGGTCGGCGTCTGCTTTCGTAATAGTGCGATAAGAACTCCGCCTTATATGTGGCGATGTCGACGTTGGTGGGACATTCCGATTTGCAGGCTTTGCAGGAAAGGCATAGGTCGAGCGCCTTCTTGACGTGCTCATCCTTCCATCCGCACCCGATCACTTCACCCTGCAACACTTCGAAAAGCATGTGTGCGCGGCCCCGAGTGCTGTGTTCTTCTTCGAGCGTAACCATATAGCTTGGGCACATCGCCCCGGTTTCCTGTTTGCGGCACTCCCCGAGCCCGATGCATCGAAGCGCGGCCTTGGCGAAAGAGCCGCCGTCGTCCGGAAACTGAAAATGTGTTTTGGGCTCAAGCGGCTTGTAGTCCGCGCCCAGACGCAGGTTCTCGGTCGGCAGGTAGGCGTTGACTACTTTGTTCGGGTTCATCTTATTGTCCGGGTCCCAGGCGGACTTGAATTCAACAAATGCAGCGATCAGTTCGGGACCGAACATCTTGGGAAGCAAGGCTCCTCGGGATTGCCCGTCGCCATGCTCGCCGGAGAGCGAACCGCCATAGCTGACGACCAGATCGGCGGCGCGTTCAACGAACTCTCCGTACTTGCGAATGCCGCTTTCGCTCTCCAAGTCAAAAGTCACCCGCATGTGGATACAGCCATGACCAAAATGCCCGTAGAATGCCGCGTGATAGTTGTATTCGTCGAGCAGCTTGCGGATATCGCGTAGGTAGGCGCCCAGCTTCTCCGGCGCTACCGCAGCGTCATCCCAGCCCTCCCATTCGGGTGGCGATCCTGGCGCTGCCGCGGCCGAACGTGCTCCTGATTCACGTATCTTCCAGACCAAACGAGCTTCACTCTGGGTGTAAAGCCGTATATCGGGAGGATCGACCGTCCGTTTTAGCTCGTCGATTAGTCGCCTCGCTAGTTCATCCACTTGACTCTTGTCATCTGATCCGAACTCCACCAACAGGAAACCTCGTCCGCGAGGAAGAAGATCCAAGTTGGGCGCTCCCTTTCGCGTCAGGCCGTCGACGATGCTTCCTTCAAAACCTTCAAGTCCGATCGGCTGGAAATTCAGGATCTCCGGTACATGGTCGGCCGCCGAGAAGGTATCGCGGTAACCGAGCCCTAAAAGGGTCCTACACTGAGGACTGTGAATCAGCTTCACTTTGGCTTCGAGCACGATCACACAAGTACCCTCGGTGCCGACCAGCGATCGTGCTACGTGAAATCCACTTTCTGGAAGTAGTTCATCGAGGTTATACCCGGAAACCCGTCGGGGAATTTTCGGATAGCGCGCTCGGACCAAAGTTGCATACCGATCTCGGATGGCCTTTAGCCTGGAATAGATCGCTCCGTGACGCCCGCCCTGAGCGATGATGGAATCCAACTCGTCCTCGTCAGGCGTGGAGCCCACCACCATCTGAGTGCCGTCGTAGAGCAAAATGCGCAATTTCTCAACATTATCGACGGTCTTGCCGGCGAGCAGGGAATGGGTACCGCAGGAATTGTTTCCAATCATTCCGCCGAGTGTGCAGCGGTTATGCGTGGAAGGATCGGGACCAAATGTCAGCTGGTGTTCTTCGGCCTCGTTTCGCAGCGTGTCCAGCACGACCCCTGGCTGAACTCGTGCGAATCGTCCACCTGCGTTCAACTCGAGAATCTTGTTCATGTATTTGGTGAAGTCCAGCACTACGGCGACGTTGCAGCATTGACCGGCCAGACTCGTTCCGGCCCCGCGCGGTAGCACAGGTGCGCCGTACTTTCTGCATACGGCTACCGCTGCGATTACATCCTCGTCATCGTGTGGAACGATCAAACCGATGGGAACTTGTCGGTAATTGGATCCGTCAGCGGCATACAAAGCACGGCTGCCGCGATCGAATCGTACTTCACCTTTCACAACCCTCTTCAGTTCAATCTCTAGTTCCGCTGCTTGTGCCAACGAGTCGACAGGCTTCCCGTGGGAACTACGTGGTAGGGGACCGGAAATCTGCACAGTGCTCATGGGTTAATTCAAATCGGCGAGGCGATGGGAGCCTGCAAAAATGCGGCTCGATTACCTCGCCACAATTCAAACGGAAAACAGATCTAAACTCAAACCCTATTTCGCCGTATGAGACTCACGATTTCGTGCAGGCCATACCTGTATGGGAGCCGATCAGGCGCTTGCGACAACATTTCGAGCACAATCTGTCCGCCCATGGACAGGCCGCCGAGTACAAACTTCTGGATCCTAGGGCATCCATCAACGCCAAATTGTCAGCTCCAAATGCCTCAAATCTTGTCTCGCGGGATCCGGCCGGTAACGAACTCTTGCCGTACCCGCAGACTGCCTACAGGAGGATTAGGAAATTGCCTTCCGGAGTCTTGTCCGGCAGCAGCGCTCGGACGGCACGATCCATGGTGACCAGCTTTCCCTTCTTATGCACCGCAAGCCCTAACAAATAGGCATCGGTCACTTGTTGGTGGCCCGTCAATCGAGCGACGAATGGTTCGAGTGCCTGCACGAAGCTGATCTCATCGGTCCAGAAGTGGTGCGCGGGATGGCCAAGGTTGGCTTCAAGCAGCACGAGGGCATCTCCGGGGGTCAGTGCGTTAGGAGAGAAAGCGGGATTCGAGAGTATACGGACGAAGGCCGTCTGGGTCAGGGGGCAGGTTGCCCATCCTTCGCGCGCATGGCGTGCCAGCCATCCCTGGACCTTTTCATGGGCGCGATGCGTGGGCCAAGCCATCGCGATAAGGACATTGGCGTCCAGCAAGAAACCGGCTTTCACTCCAATTCGTCCTGGAGTCTTTCGACGTCCTCGGTGCTTACCGACGGCGAGCCCGGCGGCAGATCGACGACGTGAAAGCCGTTGACCACGCGGGTCTGCAACGGTGCGTGCAGTCCACGGCGCACGAGTTCCGATACCGCTTTGCCGATGGCGACGTCCCGTCTCTCAGCGTACGCCTTCACTTCCCGAAAAACATCATCGTCAAGCGAAAGAGTGGTCCTCATGTGATCAATGATGCTACATGGTCATATCTGATGTCAAGTGACTATCATATCGCATCACCTTGGCACAGTGATGCGACGACAGCCCGGGTTGTGGCGGATCACCACCTGTGGTTATCACCGATGTTCACCGTTACCTGGCGACACACCGCAATGCCGCTTCAGCCGACCCGAATTCACCACTTGCGACGCTCCAATCGCGACAATAGTCCAAAGGACAAGCAACCCGGACCACACAGGAAGAAAGAAAGGCCAACCTCGGTAACCTACAGCCCTCCGATCCGGACCGGCCTAACGCGATTCGTAGACCGAACGAGGTTACTGCGACGGATTTCAGGTTCCCGCGATTCATCTCTCGGTATTGGCGTTGGGGGTGGCCGGCTTCAGAAACTCATCAAACCAGGCCAATATGCGTTCCCACCTGTCTTTCTGATTGATCGTGTTTTAAATATTGTGGCCCTCTCCCAATGGCGGACGAACTTTGCGCGCCTGTTGAGGCGCTGCAACGCGGGTTCGGTGTATCCCGTTTACACCTACGTTGAACATCCTGCAGCATCGTCTATCCTCGCGGGCTGCGATTGCGAGCGCCGGGCTGTCTGACTTGAATGGACACAAAATCCTGATCTCCTGGATGATCATTAACGACGTGTTAGCACACCGTTGAGTATCTCGGAACAAGGATCGCCGGGCCAGCAAACAACGTCCGTCGTTAGCCCTCGTCTGGGACATGGTACGGACGAACCTCCCGTACGCCCCATAAATCCCCAGAGAAGGCCGCCCGCCATGTTGACCAAAGTCCATGGCAAAAGGGTCGCGTAACCGGGCTGCCCCTGAAACAGAACCCAATTCACGAGGGAATTGGAAAGTGTCCCAACCACGGCTCCCCAACATGGACAAGAAGAAGCGCGGAAACGGCTGTACCCGTCATGAACATTTACACACAAGCGGTACCGGAAAGGCTGCGACAGGCGAACAGCAAGATCGTCGGGATATTGCTCCCCAGAGCTCCCTCGCGCCTAGGGCAACCGCAACAAACGAAGCAAGATGCGGCGGACGCGTGTGGGAGTCGAACCCACACCGTGGCGCGGCTAAGCTACTGAATCGTTTTGGTTACTGGCTCGCCGTTGAGTCCATTCGAGTCCAGAATCGCCGCAACCTTCTCGGCTGCCTCCCTGTGCGAGTTCCCTATAACATGCCCGTAGATGCCGAGGGTTATTCTCGCGTCGGAATGACGAAGCTGCGCCTGTGCTAGTGTCGGCGCTGCTCCGCTGGCAAGCAGCAAACTTGTATGGGTGTGACGGAATGCGTGGAACCCGCACCGAGGAATCTTCAAAGCGTCGAGGATCGGCACAAGTTCTTGCCGAACTACATTCTCCGCAATGAAGAGGTGGCCACGCGAATTGAGAAAGAGGAACTCCTGTCCAGGTTGGAGGGTCGCGATGTGTTTTCTTACTAGCTCCGCCAGTTGGGCTGGCATTGGAAGCATCGCCTCGCTGAAGACGCTTTTCGGGGTTTGCAATTTCCCGCGCCACACCGATCTTTGGATCTGCAGCAAACGCGGTTCAAAATCGAAGTCGTTTACCTGCAGTCCAACGATCTCTCCAGCGCGGAGTCCCGCCATTGCCGCGAGTGCGAACATCACCTTAAATTGGCCGCCCGCACAGGCGATGATTTGACCCCCCTGCTCGCCTGTGAATGTGGGCGCGCGTCTCTTCATTTCTCTCCCCGGGAGCACAAGTTTGTTGAATTGGACGCCCTCACAGGTGTATCCCCAGTTCTTTGCCGTTGTCAGCATCGAAGAGAGCGTTCTAAGAACATTCAGCAACGTTTTCCGGGCGATCGTGCCACCGATCCGCGAAATAAATGTCTGAAGATTCTCGGGTCCTATCTGGTCTAGCGGGAGTTCGCCAAGGTTGGGAATAATCTGGATTTTTAGGTGAGATTCGGCCGCGTGAATGGTTGACGGCTTCCGCTTTGAGAGCACTTCTGTTTTCCACCTCTCGGCGAACTCCGCTATTGTGGCCGTGACGTTATTCGCGACTCGCTATCACTGGCGCACTGCGCGCTGTGGCGAGCCCACCAGGCCACCAGTTCCAATCTCCTGCAATGCGAAGGAGCGCCGGACCGATCACAATACGAACGAGTGTCGCGTCAATCAACACGGCGATCGCCAACGTAAATCCGATCATCTTGACCACTAGGAAATCTCCGAAGGTGAATGCCGCAAATACCACGATCATGATCGCGGCGGCGCTCGTAATCAGGCCTGCGGTTCTAGCCAGACCCTCCGGGATCGCATCCATTTCACTCAGCCCGCTCCTTCTGGCTTCGAGAACGCGTGCGACCAGAAATACCTCGTAATCCATGCTTAATCCGAAGACGATGGCAAAGGCGACGATCGGAACAAGGGGAAACACGCTACCGGTTCCCCCAGGAACTCCCAGGAAGCTGCTTCCGTGTCCATCTTGGATAACGAAAATCAATGCTCCGAAGGACGCCGCGACCGAGAACAGGTTGAGTGCGATGGCCTTCACGGCGGCGAAGATCGATCGGAACCCGCAGAGCAGAGCAAGGAGCGTCCCTCCCACTACCAGCGCCATTACGGACGGAAAGCGGTCTCTGATAATTGTTTCATAATCGGCGTTGAGTGCCGGGATGCCCCCAACGAGAAGGGTTGCGCCAGGCACTCCGGTGAGAGCTGGCGCACCGGTCTTACGGAGCTCGCGCACCCAGTTGACCTGGTCGCGCAGGGAGACCGAACTCGCGGGTAACACCTCCAGCAGCGCCGCTCGTCCGTCACTACTCAGGAGCGTTCGACGCGTCTCCCGCGAGACGTGAGGGAGGGAAGACCGGTTGCTCTCCGCAATCGTACTGATAGAAATCACGCGGTCACAGCGAGGGTCGCCCGCGAGGCGCTTGGTGAGACCATCCAGCGCATTCCACCCCGCATCGGTTTGCGCGATGGAATCCGTTGGAAGTTCGACAATGACGCGCAACGATTCAACAACGCCACCCCGATCCATCCGTTCAAGGGTGTGGAGCGCATGGACTGATTCCGCCGCCTGCGGAAGCCAATCCCCTCGGGGGAGACTGGTATCCAGTCGTCTGACCTGCCAGGCGAGCAGAAGCAAAGGAGTACCTGCCACAAAGAGGGCAAGCCAGGGATGCGCGACAATCATCTTTCCCCATTGCCGCCAGCGATTTCCCGTACGCGCGGCCCGATGCGCATCCAACTTTGGAGTAAAGGGCAATCGGCCAAGATCAATCCGCGGACCGAGCAACACCAGCGCTGCCGGAACGAGGGTATTTGTAAGCAACACACTCATTCCCGTCACGAGGAATCCCGCGACACCGATGGAACGGATTTCGCTGATCGGAACCGTCAAGAGGGCTAGAAATCCGATG
>OBLW0100001599.1_pt1 | contig 18985 bp, 16 predicted proteins | sample 1520161 | NCBI WGS metagenome assembly OBLW01 (sample SAMEA3539309, study PRJEB22396) | soil metagenome | biome: tundra; feature: field; material: soil | place: USA | collected 2010-05 | depth 0.15 m | reverse complement strand
TGTAGTCTTTGATTTTTCCGCAATAGCGTCCAAAGGGCGTGCGCGCCCCGCTGACAATGGCGATGTCTCCAGGTTTCAACATGATTACCAGCTTATAGAAGAGTGCGCTGGCCTGTGGCCAACTTTTCAGTTTAGCAGTCGGGAAAGTGAATTGACGGTGGTGGAATATCCGCTTAAGAGGACTTTGATTTTTTCTTTCGGCGCTTGGCGTTAGCCATTTTAGTACAGACCACAGCCATCTTTTCCGAAACGGGTACAAAACACGCCTTTGTTGGTTCGCTTTGAAATTTTTCCGCAAACGCGGCCTGTTCCCTTGCGGCCTGTCGCCACCGTCTGCGCTCCTTTTTCTTGTAACGAAATGGGCTACTCATAAGTCAGGTAATCATGCCCCACAATTTAACACCAACCCTACGCCACCGCAGCCGAGGCGGCGAACTGCGGCACCTGACTCACAATCTTCCCCGCGCCCTGCGCTACGGCTAGTTCGAGCGCGTGATCGGCGCGGTTAGCGACTTCGGTCACAATATCCACGGGATCAAAATGCTGGCGCATTACGGCTTGAGCGATGCCCGCGCTGAATTCAACTCCGGTATTTTTGCCAGGGAAGCGCACTTCACCTAGCAATCGCCGCAACTTGTCGACGGCGAGCATTGCCTCTTTTTCACCGGTGTCGCCGAGGACGAGCGCAACTGTTGTCGACTCGTAGCGAAACGCCAGATCGTTCGTGCGGATATTCGCCGAAACCATCTGACCGATCTGCTCCATAACGGTCAGCACAGCCTGTTCGCCATGTTCTTTAATCAGGGCGACGCGCTTTCCAAACTGCATGAGCAAGATTGTTACGGCTGTTCCCTGTTGCAAACCACGGCGCGTCTCGGCCTGCAGAAGGTCGAGATACGAAGCGCGTCTCAGAAGCCCTGACTTTTCGTCAGTCACAGAAAGATTCTTAACTAGCCGCCGCAGTCCAGCATTGTTGAGTGCAATGAGAACCTGATCGCTCAACGTCCGAATCACAAGAATCTCGGATGCCTGCCACTGACGGTGATTGTTCTGCGTGAGGATCAGCACTCCGATGTGGTCATTGCCTTCGGTTAGCGGAAGGGCAAGCACCGATTCGATCTGTAATTCTTCGATTGCTCCGCGAATGTCGATGAACTCTGGCGCGTTCTTGGCATCGCTGATGGTCACGGTGCCGCGCGCGACGGCCAAGTCCTGCAAGGTTTCGACGAGGCTGATCAGGGCCGCAGAACTGGTCGTGATCAGGCCTTCCGCGTGATATTCCTGCACACTGGAAGGCGGCAGCCCGGGCTTACGCAGGGCTACGATGCAGCGTGCGGTGCGCCAGTTCGCGCCGATTTCGCTGGCGGTCGTTTTCAAAACTCCTTCAGCGTTGCCCTGGTGATAGAGCTTGCGGGTGATTTCGGCAACTTTCGCGAGGCTGCTGACGTCGGCCACGTCGCTTGCCGCTGCAGTTGCTGTAGCCGCTGTCGCCGTAGCGGGGGCTGGCTGATCTCCTCCTGCCTGTGGAGTCGCTGGGGCGGCCGGAGGCTTAGCATATTGCGGCACGATGCCGGCCGCCATGTAGAGTTTCTGCAGTTCGGGATTGTTTTCTTCTTCTCGTGGAAAGAGTTCCTGAATACGCTGCAGACGTTCGATTGCCTTGGCGCGCATTCCGTATTGAACGAGGATTTCCGCCTGCAGCATGAGATCTTGCAGGGCGGCTGCTCCCAAAGTCGGTTCCGGAGCCTTGATCTCCTGCTCTTCCTTTTTCACTCTTTCGAAGCGAGAGGAAATGACCTTGAAACGCTGATCATCAATCTTGCCGCGTAAGGCCTCGAGCCGGCGCTGATGCCCTGGTTCGTAGGGGTCAACTTCGGCGGCGCGGTCGAGACACTCGCCAGCTTTCTGATAATCATGTTTCGTGCAGTACAGTTCAAAAAGCTTTAGCAGGACGATGGCATAGTCGGACTCACGGTTCGAAGCGTTGAACAACTCCGCCATGAATTCCAGCATTTCAGCCGAGCTTCGATGCGAAGCCAACAGTTCCTGCATGGTGGCAATGAATGAGCGCCGCTCCCCGCGCCGCCGTTGAAACACTTCGAGCTTTCGCGCCAGCGCCAGCGCTTCCACATCGAGTTCCAGGTCGATCATCCTTCCGATCAGGCTCACGATCTGATGCATGCGCGACGGGTTCTGCTCAAACATCTGCCAGAGCAGCGGCTCGCTCTCGATACAGCGATCGGCCGCCAGCAGAGCTTGGGCATAGACGTTCCGCAGTTCAAGCGAGGCATCGCCCGCATGGACGAGCGGCTCAAAGATGAAGATTGCTGCTCCCGATTCGCCACGCGCGAGGAGGCTCTTGCCGTATGCGACGGCGACCTTTGAATCGGATGGATTTTCGGTGTAAGCCTTTTCGAACCATTGGGCGCTGTTTCCGCCAGCAGTTTCCGCCAGCTCCGCCAATTGCAAGTAGGCTTGCGAAGCCATAACGTGCTCACCCAGCTCCGCTGACAATTCAGCCAACCGCAGATGGTTCGCCTGCGATGGATCGAGACTTACAATGCGGCGCAGAACGAGCAGTCCTTCTTCTTGCTTGCCCTGTTTATGCAAGTCTTCGAGCGCATTTTCATACGTGCCAACCGCGAGTTTTCGATTGGAATTCTCCAGCAACTGCCCGAAGCGCACTTTCTGTTCCCAGGTCGGGTTGGTGTAACGGGCAAGTTTTTTGTAGGTCAGGCTGGCTCGAGTCGCGTCGGCCCCGGCCACCTGCCGTTCGAACAAGTCGCCCATGAGCCGGACGGCCTGAGCTCCTTTATTAAGAGATAAACACAGGTCCGCTGCCATCTGGCGGACATTGTCATTTTGCGGATCACTTTCCAGAATTAGCAAATACTCGGCCAAAGCGTCGGCCGTCTTCCCCTTTTGCAAGAGCTTCTCCGCCTTCTCAACGCGGCGGACGACTTCGGCACGACTAGGGGCTTCGGGCATGGGTAGTTTTGGAGAGAGACTTCCTCCTCGATTCTAGTTTCGACCCTGGGCACCAGCAACGCGGTTACTGGATTCCGCGATTACCAAAGTTACGGAGTGAATTCCTGCTACGGGATGAAGCGCGCTTGAACTCGCCTAAAGGGGGCTAGAGCGTTGGAGTTTTTGACACGCTGGCCGATTCCTTCTTTGAAGGTAGGAATTCTTGGACACTCGATGGCTGCCGTAGCCGCTCTCGAATTACCGCTCGTATCTCGCTTGCGCGAGCTTTCTCGACGACGCCAGCCCTGGCTCGTAGGCCTCGTTTTTGGAGTTTGCATCGGCGGAGAAGCGCTGAGTTTGCGGATGCTCGGAACGGCACGCGCAGGCCTCGGCTTAGCTCAATCGATTCTAATCCTAAGCAGCTTTGTCGCTCTGGGCTGTGCCTGGGGCGCATTCCGCCGCGCTCGCGATATTGCCGCTCTGTTCTGGCTTTTGTTTGTCGCCGTACTAATCGTTTTGCTGGTGCCGACCGCGTGCCAAACATATGACACAGTGTTTGGCCAATCCATTTTGTCGGATGCGACTTGGCGACTGCTCTATTGTCTCTACGGAGCTCCCATCCTGATGATGCTGCTCCTGCCCGATACCCATCGAAGCGCAAAAGTAAGGTCGGAGATTTGTCTGGATCTTTTTCAGGTGGGAATTGTTGTGGCGCTGATTTACTCCACTTTCTTCTTTATTCCCGAGCGACGGATGTTGCCCGATGAAGCGCTACTGCATAACGTCAGCATCAGCGACGCGCAATGTTTTCTTCTCTTGGTCGCCGCCCTTGTGCGCTTACACTTCGTCCGAATACCCAGCACTCGCAGCCTGTTGGTCCGCTTGGCAATCTTCCTGTTCGTCTGTGCGATCGCAACTTTTGTCGGGGACTGGATTGGCCTTAAACACTATGGGACCGCCGATGCTTGGTTCACTCTGGGATGGACCACTCCTCAGATCGTCGCCGGTCTGATCGCGATCAACTGGAAACCGTCGTCGGAACCTCTACCACGATCGGAGCCCGCCAATTTTGTCAGCTTTCTCGGCATCAACCTGTTCTTGGTCGCGATGCTTTCTTGCGTAGCTCTCTTATTGGACCGGTGGAAGCAGGCGTACGGTTCGATTCTCACAGATGTCGCGGTGGGCGCTTCGCTTGTGGCGTTCACATTCCGGCTGGCTTTGACGCAGTTTCATCAGCAGGAGGAAATTGCGCATCGTAAGACCGCACAACAGGATTTGAGTGAATCCAACCTTGAAGTTGGGCGTCTTCTCGCGGACGCGCGCCGTCAAACCGCCGAAATCACGCAAATCAGCGAACTGGGCAGCCTGCTCCATGCCTGTAACAGCCGTGAAGAAGTCTTTCGATTAATACCGGAGCGCTTGCGCCGCCTTTTTCCAGGCCGATCAGGTTGTGTATCGCTGCTCAGCGCATCGCGGGTGCGGGTCGAATCGGTTGCGAAATGGGGAATCGGTGTTCCAGACCAGATCTTCGCACCCTCGGAATGTTGGGCACTTCGGCGTGGAACGATCCATATGCATCCCGGTGGAAGATCTGACGCACGCTGTTCGCACCTGCTAGGGGAGGGGCCGTCGGTGTGCATTCCTCTAATAGCAAATGGGGACGCTATTGGAACGCTTTCACTCCAGGACGATGATTCCCCGCATCACGCCGCCGAACCAGAGGTTGATGCGCAGGCTTTCGATCGTTGCCGCCACCTAGCCGCTGCGGTTGCCGAACATCTCGCACTCTCGATTGCAAATCTTAGCCTTCGTGAGTCGCTTCGACTGCAGGCGATCCGAGACCCGCTCACCGGTCTTTATAACCGCCGCTATATGGAGGAATTTCTTGAACGTGAACTTCTCTCGGCCCGGCGCAAACGCCGTCCGCTAGCAGTCATGATGCTCGACCTCGATCACTTCAAGCGTTATAACGACAACTTCGGCCACGCGGCGGGAGACAAAGCGCTGGCATGCGTCGGCGCAGTTCTTCTCTGCTCAGTTCGGGCCGAAGATATTGCCTGCCGCTATGGCGGCGAAGAATTTGCGCTGATCTTGCCCGAGTGTTCGGTGCTTCAGGCAACCGTTCGCGCCGAACAAATACGAAATCGCCTCAAGGATCAACGCCCTGAGAGCGGCGGCCATTCCGCTGATACCCTGACGGTTTCAATCGGCGTTGCAGCCTTTGATGAAACTACCGATCGCTTCGATTTATTACTCAAGTTCGCCGACGATGCTCTTTATCAGGCCAAGCGCGAGGGCCGCGACCGGGTCGTTGTCGCGCGGCCCGCGGCTGCCGTGCAGGAATTACGCTTCACTGAATCAGTCTCTGCAGCAGTGGCAGCCAGCCAGATCGTCACTTAGCCGCCCAAGCCTCCATCGAATTTTCAAATCGTTCCTCTTGACTGATTTTCCCAGCCACTTATTCCCGCGCTTCTGATATACGAATACGAACACATGGACGTCCCGACAACGCCGCTTTCGAACCCCGATGAGTCCGGTCTTCGCCACCAACTTACGGCAGGACAAATGACAATGGTCGCAGTCGGCGGCTCGATCGGAACCGGCCTTTTACTTGCGACTGCGGCCGCAATCGAACTGGCAGGACCTGCCGTGATCCTCAGCTTCGCCCTTGCGGCCTTCATCAGTTGGACTGTAGCGCTCGCTCTTGGTGAACTCGCCAGCACTCATCCTGCCGCAGGTTCTTTCGGCGTCTACGGAGATCTCTACCTCAACCGCTGGGCTGGTTTTATATCCCGCGCGGGCTATTGGCTAGCAATTTCGATTTCCATCGGTGCGGAGATGATCGCCGCCGCAACCTATATGCAACTTTGGTTTCCGGAAGTGGCTGGCACGGTCTGGGTCATCGCGTTTTCAATGTTTCTGCTTTGTGTAAACTTTCTTGCCGTGCGGACCTACGCACGCTTCGAGTTTTGGTTTGCCATGATCAAGGTTGCGGTTATGGTTGCCTTTATCGTGCTCGGAGCAGCCCTACTCACCACCGGACGAGTCGCTCCGCAATACACTTCTCACGGCGGATTCTTCCCCCTCGGGCTGTCCGCTCCGCTGCTTGCCATCACGTTTGCGATCTACACTTTTGGTGGCGTTGAATTCGTCGCGGTCACTTCTGGCGAATCGACCTCGGTTACGGCAATCGCGCGGGCCGTGCGTCTGACTTTCATTACACTCACTCTGGTTTATCTAGGAGCGATCATCATCCTCGTCGGCGTGATGCCCTGGGACCGCGCTGGGGTTACCGAAAGTCCCTTTGTTACCGTGTTCCGCTCCGTCAATCTTCCGGGCGCGGCTTATTTCATGAATTTCGTAGTTCTAACCGCAGCTCTCTCGGGATCCAATGCCGCGTTATACATTTCATCTCGCATGCTCTTCTCGTTAGCTCGGACCGGCTGGGCTCCGCGGACATTCGGCCGTCTTAATGCAAAGGGAAGCCCCACACTGGCGTTGATTGCGTCTTCCTTTGGAATCGTCGTTGCGCTCGCGCTCGAACAATGGGCACATGCACGCGCCTTCGAGTACATTCTTCGCGGAGCGTTCTTCGGCATGTTGCTTTCATGGATTGTCACGCTGGCTGCGCACATCAGCTTCCGCCGCCGACTAAGCTCGGAAGAGGCGGCCAAAATTCCTGCCCGCTCGCATCTGGGCATGTGGGGATCGATTGTTGGCTTAACTGTGGTGCTGGCATGCGTCGGCAAGACCTGGTGGGACTCTCGCATCAACCTAATCGCAGGACTCACATTCCTGATCGGACTTAGCCTGGCGTATTTGATTCTTCGACCGCGAGCTGCACAGAATCTATAAAGCCCGTTTTGGGAATAGTTTGCGGCTAATTCGCCCTTCTGTTTTGCAAAATTTCTTTAACGATTCCCCTCTTCTTGATATGCTCACGACACTTCGGGACTCATCTGAACGGCGGGACGATCCTTGGAATTCCAACCTGTGCGACTCACAGTCGCGACTAGTTCCTTGCCGCTCTGTTCCCCCGAAGACGAAGGAGTATCCGTGAATTCCAGTCGACAGCAATTTATTCAAATTTCAGGCAGCGAACGCCAGCCTGTCCGGGGCGCTCGCCTAATTCACAATTCTCATCCCGACCAGAGCATCGATGTTTCCATCCGCATCCGTTCAAAAGCGGAGGATCAACGGGAACAATTAAAGAGCGCCATGTCGAAACCTGGCTTTCGACACATGTCGCGCACCGACTACGAAACTTCGCACGGCGCGGACCAGGCTGACGTTGATCAAATCAAAAAGTTTGCGCAGGAATACGGGCTGACAGTACACGAAACCGGCACGGAACTCGCGCGACGTACGGTAATGGTTTCAGGTACCGTCGGCAATCTTCAGAAAGCTTTTGGCGTGGAACTCAAAGAGTACAGCCATCCGCAAGGAAATTTTCGCGGTCGAGTCGGTGCGATTAACGTTCCGGCGGAGTATGCGCAGATCATCACGGGAGTCTTTGGTCTCGACAATCGGCGACAAGCTGAACCCCACTTCCGGCGTTTGCAGCAAACTGGCAAGATAAAGGCTCATGCGGCTACGTCTTCGCATGACCCCAATGAATTGGCTCAAATCTACAACTATCCGCAAGGCGATGGAACTGGGCAGTGTATCGGTTTGATTGAGTTGGGCGGCGGTTTTAAGCTCGATGATCTGACCCAGTACTTCACCGCGCTCAATATAAAAACTCCACAAGTCATCTCGGCGTCGGTGGATGGCGGCGCGAATAGTCCGACCACTCCAGATAGCGCGGACGGCGAAGTGATGCTCGACATCGAAGTGGCCGGCGCGATTGCTCCTGGGGCGAAGATCGTCGTCTATTTTGCTCCTAATACTGACCAGGGCTTTCTCGACGCGATCACAACAGCGGTACATGACACGACCAATCAGCCATCTGTCATTTCGATCAGCTGGGGATCGGCAGAGTCGAATTGGACAGCGCAGGCCATGACGAACTTCGACGAAGCATTCCAATCGGCATCGGCGATGGGTGTGACCGTGTGCGTCGCGTCGGGCGACAACGGCTCTTCGGACGGAGTAAGCGACGGGAAGAACCATGTTGACTTCCCGGCGTCGAGTTCGTTCGCTCTAGGTTGCGGCGGTACGACTCTTCAGTCTTCGAACGAGAAGATTGTCAGTGAAGCAGTCTGGAACGACCTCCCGAGCGGCGGCGCAACAGGTGGGGGAGTCAGCAACATTTTTCCGCTTCCTACCTGGCAAAAGGGGTTCGACGTTCCGGCGCCCACCGTTCACGGCGGTGGCCGTGGCGTACCGGATGTCTCCGGCGATGCCGACCCTAACACCGGCTATAACATTCTCGTCGATGGCGAGCATGCAGTTTTCGGTGGCACCAGCGCAGTCGCTCCTCTGTGGGCAGGACTCATCGCGCGATTCAATCAAGAGACAGGGAAGCCGTCCGGCTTTCTGAATCCGCTGATTTATGCGAAGGCGGTTGAAGCTTCCGGATTTCACGATGTCACGCAAGGCAACAACGGCAATTTCACGGCAGCTGCGGGATGGGATCCCTGCACCGGGCTTGGGAGTCCTAATGGCACTGGATTAGAAGCAGCGCTAACCGCGAGTCCAGGTATTCACGAAGCAACTTCCACAAAGGTGCGCAAAGCTAAGGAATCCGCCGCTTAGCTTCCAAAAGGGGGCGAGTCTCGCTCGCCCCTCATCACTCTCAAGCCGCGCACCGTCTTTCCGCCGCGAACTGGCAAGCACGTCCGCCGGATTACAATTAGCTTCATGTCCGACGAACTTTTGCGCTATCGCTCCGAATTTCCGATCCTAGAGCGTACGAACTACATGATCTCTAACTCGCTCGGCGCGATGCCGCGGGCAGTTTATGACGCGCTGCGAGCCTACGCCGATGTCTGGGCCACGCGTGGCGTTCGAGCATGGGAAGAACGTTGGTGGACGCTGGCTTTTGAGGTTGGCAACGAGATTGGCGCGCTCATGAACGCACCCAAAGACTCGGTCTCTCTACATCAAAATGTCACTACGTGCCAAGCCGTTGTCGCTTCCTGTTTTGACTTCACCCGCAAGCGCAACAAGGTCGTTTACAGCGACATGAATTTTCCCTCGGTGATGTATTTCTGGGAGGCACAACGTCAGTATGGCGCACGCGTGCACATGGTCAAAACGGATGATGGAATCACGGTCCCGACCGAGCGTTTGCTTGAGGCCATCGACGAAGACACTTTGATCGTACCGATTTCGCACGTGATCTTTCGCAGCTCGTATATCAACGATGCACAAGCCATCATTGAGAAAGCACACAGAGTTGGAGCTCATGTCGTTCTCGACACCTTCCAATCGCTTGGTACCGTTCCAGTCGATATTCAGGCACTGAACGCGGACTTTGCTTGCGGAGGTGTGCTCAAGTGGCTCTGCGGAGGGCCAGGCCTCGCTTATCTCTATGTTCGCCCCGACTTGGGCAAAAAGCTGGAGCCAAAACTCACTGGCTGGTTCGCGCACGAAAATTCCTTTGAGTTCGCAACCGGGCCGATACGATATGCCGATCCGCCAATAAGGTTCATGAACGGGACCACGCACATTCCATCGATTGAAGCGGCGCGCCCCGGCCTGAAGATAATTCAGGAAGTTGGGGTTGAGAAAATCCGTGCGAAATCGCAACGCCAAACAGCTCGCCTGATCGAACTCGCAGATCAACACGGATGGCGAGTGAATTCGCCTCGAGATCCGAACCTCCGTGGCGGGACCGTCTCCATCGATATGCCAGATGCGCAAGCCGTGAGCCGGGAACTTCTCGGTCGCGACATCCTGGTCGACTGGAGACCGAAGGCTGGGGTGCGCTTCTCTCCTCACTTCTATAACACTGATGCAGAGGTAGATGCCGCGATTGCCGCTGTAGCGGAAATTCTGAAAGCACGCGCTGTAACCGCGTAATGACCGCAGGTTTCATTGTCGGGCGCCCGCCCGCGAGGCGTAACGTTACCTTTGTAAGCGAGCCGCTCACGATTCGCTCTGCCATTTCGCCGATCTAGTCCTTATCCTTTATACGGCTACTGCGCCGTCTTGAGGCAATCAGGAAAGCACTGTGAAGGTTTGTCTTTCCGTAATCATTTCGATAAATTTCTTAACGATTCTTTCGCTTCTGGCGATCGCGGGTGGAATCTATTTTTTCTTCCACGGATTCTATTTGCTGGCTCGTAAACGCCTACTACTCGCCACTCCCACCTCTAAGATCCGCAGCGCCGCATTCGGATTGGTTGAAGTCAATGGATTGGCAACCGGGCCGCATACCATTCCTGCTCCGATTAGCGGTAAGCCTTGTTTTCTATATCGAACAACCGCATGGCAACAGAGCAAGGGTAAAAAGGACGATTGGGAGAAGGTGGCGGACGAGACTCTGCACCTGCCTTTCTTTGTAAAAGACACGACAGGCGAGTTGCTGATCGAGCCTCTCGGCGCCGATCTCGACTTGCATCGAGATTTTCGCGAGGAGTACGACGCCTCATTTTTCTCTTCGACTCTGAATGATGTTCCGCCACGAGTCAGCGTTTTTCTTTCGCGTCACGGAGTTATTCCTGCAAGGAAGTTGCGCATTGAAGAACATTCGATTAAGCCAGACGATCCACTTTTCATTGCCGGAACACTAACGGAAAATCCGGGCGTAGAAGTGCGGCCGTTCTCTCATGGCGGAGCTGCTCACGATTCAGAATACGGCTCAGGCTTGGAACGCGGTGCAACGCCAGAGGTGATTCGGCTGGAGAGCGGAGCCACCCCTTCCACTAGCCTGGAAATGAATCAGCAATCTAAAATCGCCGCGGCGCTGACTCGCGCCGGCATTACCAAGCCAGAGGCGTGGTCTGCCGCCGGCGTCCCGTATCAGTCATTGGCAGTCGAACAAAACGCAGAAGAAGAAAACGGGGAAACTGAAAAATTAGATGCAGGGCCACAGGATTCCAATCTCACTCCTCCGGTCGTTTTAATGAAAGGTGAGAACGATTCGACGTTCGTGATTTCATTTCGAAGTCAAAAAGAATTTGTGGCTGCGCTGGGCTGGAAAGCGGCCGCAATGGTCTGGGGAGGCGCTGCCATCACTCTGCTCGGCGTCTACGTGCTTCTGGCGCAAATGGCGGTCGTGTAGCTCGCTGGTTTAGCTCGGGTGTGTCGACGCGAGATCGAATCCCATGCGAGGAGCGCTGTGACAAAGAACCAAAAAAGCCGGGAGCCAAGTACTCACTCTCCTCCGCCGACTGCTCATTTAGAATGCTTCCGTGACAGAATCCATCCGGATCGGAATTCTTGGCGATTTCAATTCCGAATTCCGTTCTCATCATGCAACCAATGATGCGCTTCAGCATGCGGCTCGTAAACTGCGAATAACAGTGGAATCGAAGTGGCTTCCGACTCCTTCGCTGCTCGACTGCGGCGCGGCTTCCACGCTGGATTCCTTCGATGGTCTGTGGGCATCGGCAGGCAGTCCCTACCAGAGTTTTGATGGCATGCTCAAGGGCATTGAATTTGCCCGTGTTCACGAACGGCCTTTTATTGGCACGTGCGGAGGATTCCAGTATGCGCTGATCGAATGCGCCCGCAATGTCCTTGGGATTCACGACGCCACCACGGCCGAAGAAGATCCCAAGGCAAAGAATATTGTCATTTATCCTGTCGCTTGCGCGATTCCCAATCGCGCTGCAAACACTCCGAAACTCTCGGGAAAGATTAGTCAGATCCGTTTGCGCCCAGGCTCTTACCTGGCTAGCTTTTACGGGAAGGAAACAATCGAAGAAGAATTCTTCTGCAATTATGAACTCAATCCTGAGTTTGAATGGATGGCCATGGAGGCGGGTTTTCCGGTCGTCGCGCGTGGGTCCAACGAAGAGTGCCGTGCCATTGAGTCTCCCGCCCATGCGTTCTTTATTGCAACATTATTTCAGCCGCAACTTTCCTCGAGCGAAGACGATCCGCATCCGCTAGTTTTGGCGTTTGTGCAGCACGCTGCCGATTTCTCGCGCAAACGACTTGACGACTCAATCCTGACCTAAGAAATTCCGCGAGCATTCGCGAGTGGAGAAGCTATGCCCTCAGAAAGGCCATTAGTCGAGCCATGGTTGCGCGGTACGGAAACTGATGTTCCGGCGATCGGCCGCGCCGTGATACACGCGCTGCAGCTCGCGGAAGAGGGTCTGCATCAGTGGTGCGGAAATTTGACTGACCCTCAGTTGAATGCGCGGCCTGCGGGAGTAGCGCCGATTGCGTTTCATGTGCGACATATCGCGCGCAGCTTGGACCGCCTTCTCACCTACGCCGAGGGAAAAGATTTGAGCGCAAAGCAAATCGTTCTTTTGGAAACGGAACTCGACCCGGGTGCAACGCGCGACGAACTGTTCAACGAATTGAATGCGGCGTTGTCACATGGGATCGGTCGGATTCGATCACTAGCCTCGACAAATCTCGAAGAAGCGCGAGTTGTCGGCAAGAAACGCCTGCCTACTACTGTTGGAGGCTTGCTCGTACACGTTGCGGATCACACTCAACGCCATGTAGGCCAAGCGATCACAACGGCGAAGATCGTGATGGGAACCTAACTTACTTCGGCGGCTCAAACTCCTATACTGGAGCCGAGCAAGCTAAAGAGCAGGATAATCAGCACGATGACCGTGAAGATGACGTACATGCGGTCACGTTCGAGGGCGAAGCCGGCGATGGAAAAAGTTACGCGGGCGATGGGCGTTGCAATAAGAAAGAGCAGTCCGAGTTGAATTAGGCCTCGACCGCGACGATGGAAGACACTCTGAATCACTCCGGGAATGGTACGGTATTCTGACGGCTCTCCCCTAAACACGCGATAGTCAGCCTTCTCGTGAGCATGATGGAAGAGATAAACGCAGGCTCCCGCGAGAACGATCGCCGCAGAAATCAAAACTCCCGCGCGCAGCAGGTTCCCTAAAATCACCTCCATGCGACGATCTCTCCAGGGCTGAGGTTGGAAGGCCCCGGGTGCATGCAATTCTGGTTGATCCGATTTCGCCTGCCCTGGATTCGATTGAGGTACGCTCGCGTCAGTGGGCATCAGATTTTTCCCCAGAGGCCCTTGTAGAGCATCTGCAAACCTAGTACGAGAATAACAACGCTGAACACCAGTCGAAGCGATTTGGTTTCGGCCTTGACGAGAATCCGGCTCCCGAGAAGAGAGCCTGCGAGTACTCCCAGCATAACTGGCATCGCCAAGCCGGGATCAACATATCCGCGACTGAGATAGACACCAGCGCTGGCTGCCGCCGTCACTCCGATCATGAAGTTGCTGGTGGTGGTCGATACTTTGAATGGGATTCGCATTGCCTGATCCATGGCGAGCACTTTGACCGCACCGGAACCAATACCGAGCAGTCCCGACAATGCACCGGCACCAAACATCAAACTAAAACCTGTTGGAACATGTTGGACGTTGTATTTGCGTTTGCTTCCTGCCTCAGGAAAACTGCCGTTCAGACGCAAACGCGTGGCCAGCGGATCAGGCGGAAGATTGCGTTGCGCTTCCGGCCGGGGCTTACGCGAGAGGTATGCCGAGTAGAGCAGCACGGTGCCGAAAATGACCGCCAATGCGCTTGTGGGAATGCGAGTGGCCAGGAAGGCTCCGCATAATGCTCCGAAAGTAGTGGCAATTTCGAGGAACATGCCAATGCGAATATTTGAGAATCCCTCTTTGACATAAGCCGCTGCAGCACCAGACGAAGTCGCGATCACCGAGACCAGCGAAGCTCCGATGGCATAGCGGAGGTCAACGTGGAAAAGGATTGTGAGAAGCGGCACGAGGACCACGCCGCCACCCAATCCCGTGAGCGATCCGAGAAGCCCTGCGACGAACGATACGATCGCAACAACGGCGGTGAATTCGAGCACGGTCATGAAAGTTTCTAAAGGGTAACATTATTTTGTTGAGGCATCGGAACGGCGGGCGCGTCGATGTTGAGGATTGTAGGACCGGTATTGCAGATCCCGACACAAAATTCTACAGGCCGCTCGCTAGAGCGCGGCCAGTCAACAGATCCGAAACATCTAGCTGAAGTTTGCGGCGTGGCGCCGGTGGAGGGGTGTTAGGGGAGGAGTCTTGCGTCACGACTTATTGGTTGATCCAAACGACGCGCGATTTCTTCAGTTGACCATGCTGTTTCTTGAGTTCACGCGCATAGGTGCCGAGAGGAATACTCTCTGCCTGAGGAAAGTCTGACGCTCGTCTTTCGCCCTGCGCTGAGGAGTAACTCGCGCTGGCGAGAATGTTCTGCTCCGACGACATGGGAGTATAAGATGCATGAGCCGGGTGACTTGGCGACTCGATGGTTACCGGGTCGCTGCTACGGCTTGCGCCAACGGAAGAGTACTGCGCAAATGCGCTACTTGCGAGCAAACACAAACAGATGATAAACAGGGTCTTTTTCATGGCCATTGTCTCCTTCAAGCGAGAGAGCGATCGAAGCTCTGCCGCCTTGAATAAGTGCAAGGCCGGGGCCAAACTTAAACGGTGGCAAATGGGGGCTTAAGCCTCATTCGCAGCTACGGACGCAATTCTTTGCATAATTGTGGAAGGCCTTGGAACCGGCGCCGGGCAAGACTTTTCAGGCGGCTGTACTTGTCGGCCAGGCTAGCGGTCGATTTCCTCACTCATGTGGTTTAAAGTGATGCCTATGAAAACACAGAAAAGAGTCTCGATATCGTTCGTTTTGCTCGGAATTATGGTCATGGCTGCCAGCTTGGCGAGGGCTGCGGATTATAAGGTCGCGAAGACCTGGAAACTGGGCGGCGAGGGAGGATGGGATTACATCACTGCTGACAGCGATGGCCATCGGCTCTTTATTTCGCGCGCTACGCGCGTCATGGTCGTCGACACTATTTCAGGCAAGCAAGTAGGTGAAATTCCTGAAACGGCCGGAGTGCATGGTATCGCGCTTGATCCGAAGTTAGGTCGTGGGTTTACCAGCAACGGTCGCGAAGATACGGTCAGCGTTTTCGATCTCAAAACGTTGGCGGTCCAGAAAAAGATCAAAGTTGGTAGCGGACCCGATGCCATTCTGTACGATCCCTCTTCGAAGAGGGTATTCACTTTCAACGGAAAGGGCCATGACACCACGGCAATCGACGCCGACAAGGGTGAAGTCGTTGGAAAGCTCGACCTCGGTGGCAAGCCGGAATTTGCGGCCACGGACGAAAAAGGCACCGTCTTCGTAAACATTGAAGACACCTCAGAGTTAGTTGCGTTCGATCCGCAGAAGCTTACCGTTAAATCTAGATGGAAACTGGCGGATTGCGAGGAGCCGACTGGACTCGCAATCGACCGCAAACATCGGCGCCTATTTGCGGGTTGCGGCGGCAACAAGAAGATGGCGGTGGTTGACGCGGACAGCGGAAAAATCTTGGCGAGTATTGCTATCGGCGAGGGATGCGATGCGACATCTTTCGATCCAGATCGCGGTTTGGCGTTTGCCTCAGCAGGAGACAGTACGATCACCGTGGTTAAAGAAGATGGCCACGATAAGTACAGCGTGGCACAGAGCGTGACCACGCAAAAAGCAGCGCGGACGATGACAGTCGACGAAAAGACACATCAGCTCTTCACCGTAACCGCGAATGTGACAGGAACGCGGGAGAATAGAAAAATCGAGCCCGATTCTTTTGTGGTGCTCGTGATTGACGACGCACACTAAGAGGTGCCTTTGGTAACCTGCCTCTTAAACACCCTTTAACAATTCGACGTTTACAATATGAGTAGACAAAAATTGTGGGGTGAAGTAGTGGATAGCGTTACCAGAAATCACGAACGTAAGAAATTAATGGTGCAACTGCTTGAGCGAAAGATACGACTGCGCGCGCGTCAGCTTTTCGACGAACGCGGACAGGTAGCAGGACAAGAACTGGATGACTGGGTAAGGGCTGAGTCTGAGATTCTGAAATCCAGTATCCTTGCGCCGCTTTGGAACTCTCGGCAACAGCATGAACTATCGGAAGTTTAGGGTTCTCCCAAGTCGATCTAAGGGTGTGCGGCTTTGAGTTCAACTTCGGCCGCTAATTCTCCCCTGACGTAATCTTCTCGACAAGACAGAAACTGCCGGCAGTAGTACTTCCTGCCGCCGTATCATTCGTGGCGTCGTCGCGAGGTAGTCGCGCTCCGCATACTTGGCTTTTGCCAAACAAATCTGTTAGCTTTCAGCCTCAGCGAATGCAACACCTGAGCAAATCATAAACAATCTCTGGAGGGCCGGGAGTGCGATCTAACAAATGGTGGGTAGGTTTTTTTTCATGTCTTATTTTTGCTGCCTCAATGCGGGCGCAACAAACTTCATCCGCGACTGACGATGCAACGCGTCGGATGGCAGTGGACATTTTCAAACAGCTCATCGAGATCAACACGACCGACTCAGTCGGCAGCGTCACCGCGGCGTCTGAGGCGATGGCAAAGCGCTTCCGCGATGCTGGCTTCCCCGAGAGTGACATTCAAATCCTGGGCCCAAACGACCGCAAGAAAAACGTCGTCGTGCGTCTTCACGGATCGGGCAAGCACAAGCCGGTGCTTTTAATCGGCCACCTCGACGTGGTTGAGGCGCGGCGCGAGGATTGGACCACCGATCCTTTTCAGTTCGTCGAGAAAGATGGGTACTACTACGGCCGCGGCACAAGCGATATGAAGGATGGCGACGCGATTATGTCGGCCACGCTAATCCGCATGAAAAAAGAAGGCTATGTGCCGAGCCGCGACATCATTTTGGCGATGACCGCGGACGAAGAAGGCGGCACATCGAATGGAGTCGACTGGCTAATTAAGAATCATCGCGACCTGATCGACGCTGAATTCGTGCTCAATCACGACGGCGGAGGCGTGCTCGCCGACCATGGCCAGCCGGTCATGATGGAAGTTAACGCCACCGAAAAACTCTACGGAGATTTCGTGCTCACCGCGACCAATCCGGGCGGCCACAGCTCCCTGCCTCGGCCCGAAAACGCTATCTATGAACTTGCGGAAGCGCTGACGCGAATCGCGCACTACCAGTTTCCATTCGAACTGAACCCGATTACGCGCGCATATTACGAGCAGCAAATAAAGATGGCGACTCCGCAGCGTGCGGCCGATCTCAGGGCGATGCTAAAGAATCCTCCCGACCTCGATGCGATTGCACGGCTGTCGAAGGATCCGATCGACAACTCGACCATGCACACTACCTGCGTCGCGACTCGGCTGAGCGGCGGCCACGCCAACAATGCCCTGCCGCAAATGGCGCAGGCTAACGTGAACTGCCGCATCGAGCCAGGGCATTCGCTCGAAGAAACTCGCTTGACACTGGAAAAGATCGTTGGCGATCCGAAAATTAAAGTTCAGTTTCGCGAGAATACCAACGTGTTAATGGATCACGGTTCTGACCGGAACAGCTATGTTCCGCCGGCTCCGCGAAAAGACGTGTTCGATCCTTTGGAGAAAATCGTGGCGCAAATGTGGCCGGGAATCCCAGTGCTTCCGAATATGAGTACGGGCGCCTCTGACGGCGTTTACACCAATGCGGCAGGAATGCCGACTTATTGTGTTTCGGGCGAACAATACGAGCGCAACGATATTCGGGCGCACGGCAAAGATGAGCGTACGGACGTCGAGGCCTTTGCCCGAGGCGTCGATTTTTACTACGTATATTTGAAAGCCGTTACCGCTAACTGAAAACAAGATCTAATAACCGTAATGCCTGAACGAAAATTCCGTCTCGACAAGTGAGATCTCTCCACCCGACTTCAACTCGATATTGACATTCGCCATACGTTCGCCTATGCTGCGCGCATGGCTATCACTCGGCGTCAACACGAACTCTACGATTTCATTTCGCGCTTCGTGGCAGAAAAGCAATACTCGCCTTCTTTTGAGGAAATTAAAGAAGGCTTGGGGCTGAATTCGTTGGCCACAGTGCACAAGCACGTCACAAACTTGGAGAAAAAAGGACTGCTAACTCGCGATTACAATCGCAGCCGTTCAATCGACTTGGTGCCTCCCAAGGGAAAGTTGAAACAATCGATGGCGGTAAATACCGGAATGGTTCTGCCCTTAGTGGGCAGGATTGCCGCGGGGCGTCCGATCGAAGCAGTTGAACACAACGAGACCATCTCGCTCGCCGACTTTGTGCGGTCGAAAGAGGTCTTCGTGCTTGAGGTGCGTGGCGAATCGATGCAAGACGAAGCCATTCTCAACGGCGATTTCGTGCTCGTCGAGAAAACGAAGACGGCGCACAACGGAGACATTGTTGTGGCTTTGATCGAATCGACGGACGCAACTCTCAAACGCTTCTTTCGCGAAGGCGAGAATATCCGTCTGCAGCCTTCAAACGCCGCGATGAAGCCGATCATTGTGCCAGCGGCGTCGGTCGAGATTCAAGGGCGGGTAATCGGGGTACTGCGAAAGTACTGAGGACGGGCGAGGACGCCCGTCTCTCCATTTCATACTCTGTTATCCGATGTGGCGATCCAGGGCTTTCTGAATGTCGTCTTTCGATCGATAGCCGACCAACTGTTCCACAACTTGTCCATTCTTGAAAACAAGCAAAGTAGGAATGCCAGTCACCTTGTAGCGCATCGGCGTCGCGCCGTTGCGGTCCACATCCATTTTGCCGACCGTAACTTTGCCTTGATATTCCCCAGCCAGCTCTTCGACGATTGGAGCAATTGCGCGGCAGGGTCCACACCAAGCGGCCCAAAAATCGAGCAATACAGGCTTATCAGACTTCAAAACATCAGAATCAAAATTCGCATCGGTGACTTCCACCAGGCCGTTGCTTGCCATTCATCCTCCAGGGTTCTATTCAGTAAATTAGTTCCGCCGGACGGATCTCTTAGCTCCGCAGCGCGGGACTCTTATCGTAGCACTTAGATTGGATGCGCCCAAGCGAAGGAAGTCGCAGCGTCGCCTAGCGTACGGTAGATCGGAAGAGCACACGTCTGAACTCCAGTCACTTAGGCATCTCGT
>OBLW0100001597.1_pt1 | contig 18985 bp, 13 predicted proteins | sample 1520161 | NCBI WGS metagenome assembly OBLW01 (sample SAMEA3539309, study PRJEB22396) | soil metagenome | biome: tundra; feature: field; material: soil | place: USA | collected 2010-05 | depth 0.15 m | reverse complement strand
CATGATCGAATCCCGCCGCACCAGCGCTCACGTCCACTGCATGTACGAAGTGGACTTCACCCGCATCGTCAACCTGCGCAACAAGCACAAAGCCGGATTCGAGCAGCGCCACGGCGCTCGCCTCACCTTCATGCCCTTCTTCGTGCGCGCCGCCGTCATCGCCCTGCAGCAATGGCCCATCATCAACGCCACCCTCGAAGGCGACAACATCCACTATCACCGCCAAATCAACGTGGGCATCGCCGTCGCCCTCGATTGGGGACTCATCGTGCCCGTTCTCAAGAATGCCGGCGATCTGAATTTCCTCGGCCTCCAGCGCGGCATCAGCGATCTCGGCGAGCGCGCCCGCACCAAGAAACTCAAGCCTGAAGACGTCGAAGGCTCCACCTTCACCGTCACCAACCCCGGCCAGTTCGGCGCTGTCTTCGGACTCCCCATCATCAACCAGCCCAACTCGGCGATCATGGGCGTCGGCGGAATCACCAAGCAGCCCATGGTGATCACCGACAAAGACGGTGCCGACTCGATCGCGATCCGCTCCGTCGTGCACCTGACTCTCGGCTACGATCACCGCCTCATCGACGGCGCCGTAGCCGACCAGTTCATGGACCTAGTGAAAAAGACGCTGCAAACCTGGAGCGAAGAAGTCGGCTAGAGGCAGACTTCATCAGGGAGAGTATTGTTGGACTCTGTGTCCTCTGTGTCCTCTGTGAGGTAACCCATCCTTTCGCGTTCTTTGATGGGGATTGCGTGCCTACTGGCTGACGCCTGGAGCTGAAGAGTTCTGTTTCGCCCAGGTCGAGGCGTTCAAGCAATCAACCGTGCCATCGATAATTTTTGAAACACCGCTCTTGAATCTCTCGGGGTCGACGATTTCCCGCTGAGCCACGGCGTCCACAGTTGCCAGTGCGCTCTCTAAGAACGACATCGCAGCATCCTTCTTTTCTGCTCCAGATTTGCCACCGAACAAGCCCTCATCATTCAGAAACTGAATGTTCGCTGGATTGGTCGCGTTCACATAGAACCCCAGCGGCGTAGCTCCGAACGGAACGATCCCATCCGCTTCCATGTTCGCGAACACCAGATTGTCCGAAGCCCCACTGATTCCAACCCCGATGTAGTCGAACGCCTGGATCTTGATGTGCTGAAATGTGAGCCAGTTCTTGCCGGCAATCGAGATCATCGACAGCCCCGCCGCCTGTGCCACCACCGGAACGATCGATCCATCCGAGGCATAAGTCGATGTAGGATTTATCCCCGATGGCGAGTAAATATACAGATAAGGCCACGAAAGACACCAGTCATACTTGCTCGTGATGGAACTCGCGCAACCGCTGCCGTACGGCCGCTTGCGGCCATATAGGTTCCCGAACTGAACCATGTTCACCGTGGGCGAAGCGATGGTCGATGCGATCGTCGCCTTCCATGTGCTCCCCGATATGTACGTCCACGATCCACTGATGAAAGGGATCGGAGCAGCCGCCGTGATAATCGGAGCCGCTCCCGCCCCATAAGCGTCAAACGAAGTTGGACTGCCGCTGGATCCCGAAGAAGGCGGAATCAGTTGCTCGTTCCATCGGTCGCCGCGCTTCAGATAGATCACATCTCCCGGCGAGAATGTTCCGCCGTTCACGTGAACTCCCAACGTCTGCCACGGCGTCGATGCCGACGTTCCGTTGTTTGCGTCACTTCCACCACTCGAACTGACGTAGTACGACGCCGCCCAGCTCCGGGCACACAGAGCCAGGAGCGCTATCAGCATAAGATTGCGCATAGTTGTCTCTTCTGTTTTTTCTGTGAGTCTTCGGAGGTTACTTCACGACCAAAGCCGGGATGTTCGCTCCCCAGCTCCACAAGTCCGATGGCGCTGTGAAATTTGCTAGCACTCCACCGGACGTAGTTCCCGCCGTCGTGCCATTTTGGAATGTAATATCTGCGCTGCTCCCTCCGGCAGCCAGCAAAGCACAGGAGGCCGCGCAGTTCGTCGTAAATACAATGTAGTACTTACCAGGCTGTAGCGGTTTTGTTCCCTGGGTCCAGCTAAGTGTCTTCCCGCCAGTCGCTGCGGCAAACGTCGAGGCTGCCGTCGCCCCCAGGTCGAGCATGATCTGTCCCGCTGAGTAGCTGCCGCAACTGACTTGCCCGCAGGCAATCCCTATGTCGTAACTGTTCGCTCCCACGTCGGCAGTCGTCACGTTATAAATAATGCCCGAGGTTAAAAGCGGGTAGGTGAGTACCACGCCCCACATCTTCACCACATTCTGCGAGAATGCCGCCGTCCCGCCACCTCGCACCGCCGTGATCCACGGCACCGGATATGGCCCAGACAGCACTCCGCTGTCCATCAGTGTGGGCGTCGGGTTATTCCCACTGATCTTCGGAATATCGCCCACCGACCCCGACACGCTCATCGCCGCGAAATTCGTGGTAGTGAACGCCGTCGTCGCCAGTTTCGCCGAACTGTCTCCGGCGTTCTGTGTCGTTGCCGTCGTCCCATTGGGAAGCGCCGGAGTCCCACTCAGGTTCGCTGCGGTCCCCGTCGTATTCTGGTTCAGAGTCGGCAGATCCGCTGCCACTATCGCCCGGAAACTCGGTGCTCCCGCACTGCCATTGGGAGCGGCAAAGAAGTAGTTCGCCGTCTGACTCGGCAGTGTTGGCACTGGTTCCGTCACTACGCCCGTGAATGTTGGCGAGGCTAGCGGTGCAGCCCCCGTTACCTGTGCCACAGAGTAGTCGCCATTCTGTGCCGTTACCGCACCTGTCCGCCCGAAGGCTGAAGTAACCCCGCTGCCTCCGGTTGTAATTTGCTGCGGGACGCCGCCATTCGTCGAGACGTAAAAGTTGCCGTCGTTCGATATGCCAATCGAACTTGTCCCGGCCGGCGCTGCCGTCATCGCCAACGATGGAATCGGCGTATCGGCTACCCACGGCCCTGTCAGGATCAGCTGTCCCCCGACCGTCACATTCCCACTGAACGTCCCCGCCGTCGCCGCCACACCGCCGCTGAAGCTTGCGCTCGTCGCCGCAACGCCCCCGCTTCCCGCATAGTTCAGAACCGTCCCGCTGTCCGTGAGCGCGCTGTCTCCGCTCACCGCCGCCCCGCTCGCGGAGTACATCGCCACCTGCGACGCCGCGCCACTGTTCACCGTCCCGGACCCTCCGCCTCCTCCTCCACTCCCGCAATCCGACCCAGTTCCCGTCACGACTCCCGTCGTGCTCACATGCAAGCACTGCGTTGCTCCAGTAATTCCCGCGAACGTAACGCCTGTGTTAAACGTCACTGGAGTTCTAAAGGTTGCGCTGGCCGACAAGATGCTGAATTTCGCATTGGCCGCGTTCGTCCCCGGATCGTTCACATAGAAGTTGTGCCCACCCGGAGCGCCATACGTCTGGTCCTGCGTGCCCACGTTGCCCGTCGTGTCGGTTCCGATGAAACTGTCCGCTGCTGTTCCCGTGCGAACGTATCCCGGGGTCGCGATCGTTTGTTGTGGGCTCCCGTCCATCGTCGTGATGATCTGGCGCGGAGCCGAGCCGACGCCCGGGCCTGGCTCAAAGGTCAATCCGCCGGTCACTCCCGAGGCAAGATTGCCACTGGCCGCACCGATCTGCACTAGTTGTGCTCCAACCTTCGGATTGCCGTTGCCCACCGAATCCCCTGCGTAGCAAACCATCCACGTCGGTGAGTAGTAGGTCGGTCCCCCCCCGGCTGCCGGACATCGCTTGGCGAACACCTGCGGAAGATACGAACTAGGAATGAATTCGCCCGTCTGTCCGGCTTGATCCATGTACAGCGTCGCTCCCCTCCCCAGTACGAATGAGCCCGGCCAGAACCAATACGACGGCACCCACGAAGCGTTGCTGACGGTGTAAGCGGAGGTCGCCCCCTGCGTGTCCGTGTAAGTGCAGATGCCGGCGGTGTTGCAAGCTGCCGCGACATTCGTCGCAACCGAAAATGCATTCCCCGTGTACGGAGCCGATGACGGGCTGCTCCCTAGGGTTACCACGATGTCCCACGTTCTCGTTCCCGCCCCGGCTAAGTCCATATTCGGCCAATACAGCGGAATGCTTGTGCTGCCGGTCGCCGGCTGTGCCGTGCCAATCGCCAACAAAAGCGAAGTTCCTCTGTTGGTATCGTGAGCGACAATGTAGTAGTTGCGCTGTGAACTCGCTCCACCACCGCTGGCGAACGAGGGAAAGGCGCCGCCGATGGGCGCGTTGCCCTGAATCGACAGGCTGCTTCCTGTGTTCGAGATATAGCCTGCCTCCGCCGCGTACGATCCTGCCGCATAGGCTGGATTCGTACACGATCCCGTCTCGTAGTAAACGTTGTCGATCTCCCACGGATTCATCCCATTCCCGTAGAAAATCGAGTACTGGCTTGTCCCTTGAATCACGCTGTCCGTGACATGCATCGTGTTCCCCGCAACATTGCGGATGCCGTTGCCTCCGCATTGCATCGAGGCTTCGAGGTGATGGATGTACGGAACCGCGGCCGCACCCTGGTCGCCCCGTATGTAAACCATGTTGCCCACAAAATTCGCGTTAGCCCGCAGCATTGCGCCGCCGCCCAGGTTCGTCATGCCGTCGATCACGAAGTCTTGGTCGTTGTCCACCACAACACCTTGATGAAAGCGTGCGCTCCCCACCGCCCCGCCTTGAAACTTAATGTCGACCAGTTTCAGTCCGTCCGTTTCATCTTCGATCGCCGCGTTCTCGATCGCCACCCATCCGAATCCGCTCGACGTTGCGAACGTCGTCGATCCCAGCGAGTACTGGAACTGCGTCGACGTCAACCCCGATGCCAGCACCTGCACTCTGGCTTCCTGCGTCTGCGCCGGAGTCGAGTAATAAAAGAGCACCCAATCGCCCGCCACAAGATTGTGATTGCTGGCAGTTGTAACCGTATACAGCCCCGATGCCGCCGACACCGACGATATCTGCGCCCCATCCACATTGAGCGCCGGCTCAAACGTTAATCCCGCAACCGTGTTATGCCCCGTCGTCGCCGACGCGTAATTGCCCACCATCAGGCAGATCGACCGCGTATAGCACTGCCAAAGCGCTCCATATCCATTCAGCAGAGATTTCCCGGGATTCAGATACACCGGCCAGTAAATGTTGTAGTTGGCGTTATTCGAGTTGGCTGGAACTTCCTGAATCACCGCAAACTGCGTATGCACGGGAGTGTTGTCGGCGACGTTGATCGCCTCCTGGTTTCCGCCGCTGGCCGATCCCACCGTGAATCCCGCCGCATGACTGTTGCCCGGCGTGAACACAATCGTTCCCGACGAAGCTCCCGACGTGCAACTTCCTCCCGTCACCGCCACGGCCTCTGCCGTTCCTGTGCCCGAAATGTACACGCCGTACGGCCCGTTCGCGTTATGCGAAGTGTCAATCCCGGCAGGGCACGGTGTCAGCGTAATCGTCGCCGGCGTACCCGCAACCAATCCCCCCGCGGTGCAGCCCCCCGTGCAACTCTCCGTCATCCCCGCTTGCGGCCAGTTATAACTTGCAACCACATACGGAATGCCCGCCAGGTTGTTCGTCGAGAACTGCGTTCCCACCGGCTGTGTGATGTTCTGGCTGACGCCCGTAGTGGGATTGGTGGAAACGTTCCCCGACCCTCCACCGCTTCCACAAGCCCCCCAGGTTCCATTGCCCAGCAGACAAGTTCCCGCGCTCGCACTTCCCGTCCCCAACTCGTTCGCCGGGACGACTCCGAAAATCAAGTCAGCCTTGGAAGTAAGCCCCAGGTCCACGTACTGCTTCGGTGCAGCCTGTAATGGCGCCGAAGGATTTCCCGGCAGCGTCAGCGGCCCCGTCAGGGTGCCGCCCGCGGTCGGTAAGTAATTTCCCGCCCCAACGTTCGCCACCGAGGAATCCACATAGCCCTTGGTCGCTACTTGACCGCTGCTCGTCGGCGCGGGAACACTCGGCGCGCTGGCAAATACTTTCGCGCCGCTGATCGTCTCCGAGCCGGCCAAATGCACCACCGCGCTGTCGTTCGCCTTCGTTGCCAGGGCCGAATTCACATACTGCATCGAGACCGGTTGCCCCGCCACACCCGATCCTGGCGTCGCCCGCACCGCCGCCAGGTTCGCCGGAGAAGTCGTCGGCACCACCCAATCTTCAGTTTTTACCTGCCCAGATCCAATCTGGTAGACGACGGTGTAATACACCCCTGCTGGAGTCGCTCCCGCATTCGGCACCAGCGCCACGCTGAGCGCCCCGCTGGCTCCCAGCGTCACATTCATCGCGCCCCCCGCCACCGCCGTCCCGCTCGCCGTCACAAACGCCGGCCACGTGATAATCAGATTCCCCTGTGCCGTGGTCCCATCGGCCAGGTACACCGTGTCCGCCACGGTAGTGGTGGCCGGACCATTTTGTGGAACGGGAGCTCCGAAAGCCGAAAGCCGGAAGCCGAAAACCGTAATCACCGCCAGCAGCCAATAAAAAAACCGCCCAGTAGGGCGGCAACCCGCGTCAGACATCGTATCCTCCATCAAAATCCCGATTAGCGCGGACACTCCCGTCCGCTGAACTTTCTTGCGCTCATCACGACTGCTCAAAGGAACAAGGCAGCCCACTCAAATCTCGTCTCCGAACTCGTCGATCCCAACTCCCAACCTGTCATCACGCCAAAAAAGCCTTGTCATCCCGACCAAAAAACTCTGTCATCCCGACCGGAGCCGGAGCGCCAGCGACGGCGCAGTGGAGGGACCTGCTGTTTGACCCTGGACGACTTCTATGTCCCCCGCCCATCCAGAAACGCCCGCACACTCTCCACATAAACGTCAGCAAAATCCGCCACCGGACGCTTGTCCTCGATCAATTCCCTCGCGTCGTCCACGCTCATTTCCTTGAGGATGCACAAAACCGCCAGAGCCATCATCGGCGCACGGTGCACCCCCGCCGCGCAATGGATGAACACCTTCGTATCCGTTCCTGCCAGTGCCTCCAGCGCAAAATCCACACCGCGCTGGAAAAGATCCGCCGGCTTCGCCAAGAAATCGTCATCCGTCGGATTCCACAGCACCTTGATGCCGTACTCATCCGGTCCCAACTGATTGTCATTGAACTCGATCTGCATGTCGATGATGTGCGTAATCCCCAACTTCGCCACCTTCTCCATGTTCGCCGAGTTCCAAATCCCGCCCCCGACCCCAATCCGCTCCTCTTCGTCCAACCATGTAATATCCATCGTCCTATAAGAGCGTTCCGCTTTCGTCCGGGTGCCCCACCCTCGTCGCGTTTTCCGCGACAGAGCCTGCCCTGAGCGGCGCGAAGGGGTGGGGTTTTTGATCTCATCAGTTTGGGTGAGCCATCCTTCGCGTTCTTCGCGAAGGGTGGGAACTCTGACCTTCGCCTTCATCCCCACCCAAACCGCCACAGCAGGTTCTCGTCGCACCAACTCCGCCTCATTCTACGGCATAGCCGCGTCCCAAATTTCCAATGTCAGAGACCCCGGTGCCGGGTGCCCCGTTTCTCGCGTCCTTTGCGAGAAGCGGGGATTTTCTTATTAATCTCCCGAACTCACGTCAACACCGGCTCCTTGTTTTCCTCGCAGCACTCCGCCGCCGTGCCAGACTGCTTCTCGTCAACCTCGTCCGCCGGCTTCGCAGCCGCTTTGTCCGGGGAGGTCGCAGGCTTCGCCAGATCGTCCTCATCCCTCGAGACCGGTTCCTCCGGAAGGTCTAGCCTCCGCAGTAACGTCTTTGCCAGGCACTCTTCATCCGCGCTCGCCTGACTCCCGTCAGTCGCCTCGGGAAAAATCTTCGCTAACTCCAACAAATACTTTACGGGGGCCAGTTGTCCCTTCTTCCCCTCGCCAATCACTGCTGCGGCCATCTTTTCGGCCTCCGACTCCACCAAGATGGCAATGCTCTTTCGCACCTCTGCGGGATTGAACTCTTTCTTCCTCTTCTTCCCCGCACTCTTCTTCTTCGCCGTTTTCTTCTTCGTCGCCTTGCCCTTCGCCTTTTTCTTAATCATTGCCTCGTACTCAGCTTCCCTTGAATTTGTTCTTTCGCCCAAAACACAGAGGGCGCACCCGAAAGGCGCGCCCTCTGCCAGAGTTTTTCTTTTTTCCTACTCTCTATATCCAGAATAGCAAATTGCTAAGGGTAAAGTGGACATTTTTCGAACTTTCTATTTCCCATCTTCCCAATCACTTGCATCGATTGCGCCACTTTTACCCCCTTGACAAGATTTTCTCTCGAATCGAGCGAATGTGCGGAAACTCTGTTGCTCGGATCATTCTGACGCCAAAAAAGGAAAAGCGCGTCCTGAGAACGCGCTTTTCACGAGAGACTTTCTTTTTCTCACTCTCTAAATCTAGAATAGCAAATTGCTAAGGGCAAAGTGGACATTTTGCGAAGTTTTTATTTCCCGTCTTCCCAATCACTTGCAGCAATTCAGTCGTCTTCACCCCCTTGACAAGGATTTTCCCGCGTCGAGCCCAGTCGCTCCATCAAGCCCACCTCGAGCAGAATTTCAATCAGCATATCCAAAACCACAGGCGTATACCGTCGCACCGTCTTCTCATTGCAGTGCAACAGTTTCGCTGTGGCCCACCGGTCGTGCTCCTGCAGAATGTGCCGCGCAATCAACTGCCGCGAAAATTCATCCAGCCGGTCCAGGCACCTCTCCATGTCGTGCACGAAGATGACCCGATCCTCAAACGTCACCACCGTGTACGAAGTCACTTTCGCCCGAAAGAATTCCCGCCCCAACAACGAAGGCAGCCTCCCGGTCTCGATCGAGTACCGCATGTAGCGCCGCAACATCGCGACTGTCCGCCTGCGATACGTTCGCTGCTCCCGTTCACGATCCTCCTCCACCGCTTGCCGCTCGTGCCAACTCGGACGCACTTCCTCGTGCTCCACTTCAGGCGCCACCTCGGCCTTCGCTGGAAACTGGTGCGCCCGCAGATTCTGTTCCGGCGGCCTTTCCTCCAACGATCGTGCCCTCCGCGGAAATCCAGAGTCCGCAGGAATTTCCGGCCGCTCCGCCTCCGCACAAATCTCAATCCCGTAGTTCATGCCACACCTCCCGCCGCTTCAAAGTCCTTCACGTCGTCGGCGTCGATCTCGAATTCATAGTCTTCCACCGCGGTATGCGGACGCACCGGCAGCATTGGCCTCCGCGATCTGATCTTCGGAGCAGGCAAGTCCGCCACTTTCGACTCGCATTTCTCGCAGTAGACCGTTCCCGCGCCGCGCTCCCGCACCCAAAGCCCTCCGCAGTGCTCGCAATATTTCAATTCGACTCCCACGTTCTCTTTCCCGTTATGATCGCGTCTCATCACTCCTCCAAATTATTTGAATTAGAACTTCCGCTTGCCCGCTCCGTAGCGCGCCAGCCGCCCGATCGCGGACGCCGAATGCCGATGGCCGAAGCCAAAAAAGCCCTGCGCTGATCCCCGCGCTATTGCGGGAACCGAACGCAGGGCTCGTTTCTCTTACGATGACCTGCCGATTCTATTTAGTTTTTATCGATGCCCGTGAAACCTGCGCCGCCCCATCGGAGTCGCGCGCTTCGCTGCTAACTTCCTCCTCGACTACAGTTTGTGTGCGCTCTCATCGTCCGCTCCTCCGCGATACTTTGGCTGAAAGTATCCTTCCTCGTAGCCCGACTTGAGCACGCGCCCGTTTTGCATCACCACGCTCACTCGTCCCGTGAAGCCCAGCGATAACAGCAGCCTCTCCATCGATGCCGACAGCACTTCGGCCGATTTCACCTTCCGGCGAAACTCGCCGAAGTTCCTCTCCTCATTCGAATTGTCTGGCTGACTCGTCATTGCTTTCTTCCGTCGAGCATAGTGGCCTCTAGGATGTCGCGATCCTATAACTGTGAATTTTCTCAGTCAAGGTTGGATACACCAATCTCGTCTGTGGAAATCTTCCGCCCTTAGCACCATGCTATAAACCGGTGCTATACTCCGGGCCATGAAGTTCAAAATCCTGCAGGATAATCTTCGCAAGATCCTCTGGGAGCGCATCGATGCAGGCGAGTTGACCGGCCTCCGGCTCGCGGAGCAGACCGGATTCAAGCAGGCCCACATCTCCAACTTCCTCAACCGGAAGCGCGGCCTCAGTCTCGAAGGCATGGACAAAGTTCTTGCCGTCCAGCATCTTTCCGTCCTCGACTTGCTCGACCCGGCCGAAGTCAACAAGCGTGCTTCCATCCTGCCTCCCAGCGGCGACGAATTCGAAAACGTCCTGCTCACCGACGCCGCCACCGCAGCCACCCAGCCTCTCATCACCAGCATGCACGTCAAAGACATCCTCAAGTTCAAGAAAAACTTCCTGCGCAAGCTGAAAGCTGAAACCGACGGCGATCGCTCCGGCTGGCAGCGCTTCGTGCTCATCAAGGTCGATGCCAAAGAGGCCATGACCATGTATCCCCGCCTCATGCCCGGGGCAACTCTGCTGATCGACCGCCATTACAACGCACTCCAGCCTTATCGCAAAGGCGAATTCAATATGTACGCTGTTCTGAAAAACGATACTTGCACGGTGCGCTACGTCGAAGTGGCCGGAAATCATCTAATCTTGCGCCCCCACAACCAGTCCTCTCCCATCGAAGTCATCACCATGGAAGACGGCAAAACCTCCGCCGACTACCTGGTCGGCCGCATCTGCCACGTAGGCCTCGAAGCCTGAATCAAAATCACTCGCGCTGTCATCCTGAGCGAAGCGAAGGATCTATGCAGTTTGCTTGCGCCATTGCAACCGTCGGCGAGAATAAAATGCCTTCGGCCCGCAAGAGGTGCGGGCCGAAGAAAAGCGAGTCGGAGAAGCAACGGACGCTGCGTCCTAGAAGTTGAACTTCACCGCTAACTGCACGTTGCGGGGGTTGTTCGACGTATAACTGATGGTCCCGAAACTGCCATCGTCCAGGCCCGTGTCCGGGGCGCCGAACACAGGGTGATTGAATGCGTTCTGCGCCTCGATGCGGAACTCGAAATTCATCTGCTCTCGCACGACGAACTGCTTGGTCAGCGACAGATCGACACCAAACGCCCACGGGCTCCGAACCTCCCCAATGGCGCGGGGTGCGTTGCCGAGCGTGAAGTCGTCGGGACGCTGAAAAACCGTTGGGTCCACAAAGAAATTGTCGATCCAGTCGGTTCCGTGATTGCGTTTGGGAGTACCCACGATGTTGGGCCGTTGCTGGCCGTACGTTGGCAATGGGTTTCCGTCGGAAACGGTTACGGTGATAGGCCGGCCGCCGGAAAAGCGCCACACGCCGTTGGTTTTCCAGCCTCCCACAATCGCATCCAGTGCGCGCGGCATGTTCCCCAGCAGGGTCCGGCCGCGTCCGAACGGCAGATCGTAGGTGTAGCTGAGTTGCAGCACGTTCGGAATGTCGAAGGTAGAGAGACTGCGCTCCAGCCAAGGTTTGTTGGGGTCCTGCAGGCTGGTAAAGCTTCCCAGCCAGGTCACGTTGTCGTCTGCCTGCGAGGAGTCATCGATCGACTTCGACCAGACATACGTGATCAGGAACTGTAGTCCGTGGGAATAACGTTTCTCGGCGCTCACCTGCAGCCCGTTGTAGCTCGAAGCCGCGATCATCTGAACGTCAGTCGCGACGCCCGTGAACTGGGGATGGGGGAGTTGCAGCTGGAACTCTTGCACCTGCGGCGACGAGAGGGTGCTATTGGGATCGCTGATGGGGCCGCCATTCTGTGAGGAGAACGGATTGTCCACGTAGGTCAGGAGCCCGTTGATGTTAGCGTTCGGGTTCTCGATCGAGGGCGGAAGGATGTTTAACTGGTTGGCCCCGCTAAACGGCAAGTGGGTTCCTTTCTTGCCGATGTATTCCACATTGAGCACGACGTTGCCGGGCAATTCACGCTCGACTCCCAGGCTCCAACTCTGCTCATACGGAGTCAGGTTCGCGTCTGCAGTGCGGAGCGGGCCGTTCGCACCGTATCCAACGTCGTTCAGCAGGCCCAGCGCATTCCCAGGGGGCTGATTCAATCCGTTGGGATAAGGATTGCTCAGGTGCAGGTAAGGTGTCGCGCCGTCATTCTGATAGGTGCTGATCACATTTGTGTACTGGTTGAAGCCCTGACCGCCATAGGGCACAACGCCGCTTACCCCTGATCGGGACTGGCCGTAGTAAATCCCGTAGCCTCCGCGCACTACCATCTTCGGAGCGAACTGGTAGGCGAGGCCGAAGCGCGGCTGCAGGTCATGCCAGTCGGTCACATAAGTTGTGCGTTGGCCGGGAGACGCAAAAACTTCGCCGCCCGTCAGTTGAAGCGTCGTTGGCTGGAGGGTGATTTCGTCGTTGTACGAGAGCGTGCCACCGTTCAACGGATTCTGAACATTGGGATTGAAATAGTTCTGGCGGTTATAGCGATCGGTGCGAGGCAGCGTAACGTCGTAACGCAAGCCAAGGTTCAACGTCAGCTTGGGACCGACCTTCCAGTTGTCCTGGCCAAAGATGCCGTACTGGTAGTTTGTGGTCGCGGGCCGAAACTGGATTTCGTAGTAGGAGTTGCCGTTCATGGTCCCCATCAGGAAGCTGGCCATGCCGTCGCCGCCGCAATACTGGATTCCCGTCTGTCCGTAATTCGGGTCACTCGCGCCCGGGCATGCGCCAGAACCGCTCGTGTCGAAGCTGAAGATGCCGACAGGGGCGTTCGTCTGGATATAGTTCATCTGGTGCAGCCGCCCGTCGAAACCGAATTTCAATTCATGAGCGCCGTGAACTTTGTTGAGAGTGACTGCCAGTTCTCCTGTGTCCTGCCCCAGCCGGTAATTGCCGTACGGATCGGTACCCTGATTCGTGTAGCCAGCGGTGGCATACTGGCCGATAAAGACCGCGGGCACGCCCGGAAATCCATTACTCTGCAAATACGACGGGAATCCCAAAGTGCCGAGCGGATCATTCACGCCCTGCGGGTTGTAGGCATCGATGTGCCACGCTCCGCGGGTAAACCCAAACGTGGTATTCAGCAACAAAGTCGGGGTGAAAGTATGCGTGTCGTTAATGGCAAAGAGGTGGGCGGTGGTAGGGTTTGGACCGCCCTGACAGGGATCGGTAAAGTTCTTGAAACAGTTGAAGCTGGTGCCGTGATCCCAATATTGTGAGTATTTCGCGCTCATCAAATTCTTCTCGCTGAAGCGGTGGTCGATTTTGATGTCGAACTGATTCCTGGAGTAAGTGTTCGGCCCAGACCCTATCCAATTCCTGTAAATACCGTCCGGCGAGGTGATGTTCGGCTCTGGAAAGTAACTGAGCATTTTTTTCGCGACCGGATCAATCAGATTGCCGGGCGTGTTGGGTGGTTGAAGACTCGCAGGCAGATTGGGGCTGCCCGGGCTGGTATACGTCGCGAGGTTGTTGTAGGGAATGAACGAATTGGCGCTATTCCATACCGCGGCGCCCACGTTGGGGTCGTAGGTGCGCTGGTAGGGATCAAAGAGCTGACCGGCGACAACGCTGCAACGTCCGGTGCTGTCGAACGTGCCGCCCTGCTGCGAACATACCTCGCCAAAATCGCCAGCGCGCATCAGATCGCTGGGTACTCCTGCCTGAGGCACGCTCTGCGTGGTCTGGCGCAAACCGTCGTAATCAAAGAAAAAGAAGGTCTTGTTCTTGATGATCGGTCCGCCAATGGTGGCACCAAAGTTGTTGCGGCGCAAGGGCGGGATCGGCTGTCCGTAGTGGTCGGCAAACCAATTGTTCGCATCGAGGACCGCGTCACGCACAAAGTCATACCCGCTCCCATGAAAGCTGTTTGTGCCCGAGCGCGTGATCATATTGACGACGGACCCGCCGGAAAAGCCATACTCCGCGCTAAAGTTCGTCTGCTCCACCTTGAATTCTTCCACCGCCTCGGGAGACGGAAGATAGGTCGCTGCCGTAATACCGCCATTAGGCTCGGCGTTCGTGACTGACGCGCCGTCGGTCAAAATGTCGGCTTGGGCGCCGCGGCTTCCATTGGAAACAAAGTTCGTGCCGGTGCAGGTGACGTCACACTGGTCATCCATCGCAGTGACGCCCGGCGCCAGATTCACCAGTTCAATCACATTGCGATCGATCAACGGCAGGTCATTGATGAACCTGCGATTGACCACCTGACCGGTCTCCGCATCGTTGGTTTGGATGGCCTGCGCTTCCGCTGTCACCATTACGGTCTGGCTGGCGCCGGCAACTTTCAGCGTCAGATTCGTCGTGGCGTTCTCATTGATGTCCACTTTGAACCTGGCGCTCAGCGTTTTTCCGAAGCCCTTGGCATCGACCGATACCGTATACACGCCCGGTGGAACGGAGCGGAACAGGTACCGCCCGCTGCTGTCCGACGTCGTCTTAAACGTGTAGCCCTTTTGTTGATCGGCCAGGACCACGTTGGCGCCTTCGACCACGGCCCCTGTCGTGTCCGCAAGCATCCCGCTCACCGTGCCGAAGTAGGACTGTGCGAGCAGCACGGCAGGAAGCACGAGTGCGACGGCGAATGGAAAGAATGCTAGTTGACATTTCCGAAAAAGTGACTTGGATGTCCGCATCGAATCCTCCTGGGGTGATGACACCGGCACAGCCTGATGCCTCGACGAATCGTTGGCGGAATCGTACACAAACTTGCGCCCCTGCGCCAGAGGCACGTAAGAATCGTTTTAATAGCACTTTTTCTCTTGAAGGTGGATGGCAGATAGTGCTAGGCCAGTCTTGGATTGGAGGCGGAAGAATGGGTGCGGATAGCGCAGGTTTTTCGTAGCGCCGCCGTCCCGGCGGCTGTCAGGAGGGCGTCCCCGCCCGCCCCGCCGAGAGCGAAACGAACCTCGACAGTTCCTGGTACATACCACGGACGGCAGGTCCGCCGCTGCGCCTACTGGAACTTTGTCTTCAGCGAACCGTACTGTTCGCCAGATTTACCGTGACCTGGTCGTACTGCGTTTTCTTCTTTGGCGTCGTCGTTGAGGTCACGTCCACCTGGATCATGCTCGCCGTCATCGTTGCCGTATTACCGTGAGCGTCCGCATGTGCGGCGATTAGCAGATAGCCATACCCCTGCAGCGACTTCACGAAAATGTGATCGCCGGTCTTCACGCCGTTTCCCGCTACGATCGTCTGGTCGTTGATGCCGCCCGTGCCTGCCACGATGTACGGAATCTGCAACGCCTTGCCGTTGAAATTCAGCTCGCGCGTATAGCGCTGGTAGCTGTGGGCATGGCCTGACAAATACATGTCGGGCATGAGTTTTGCCTGCGTGCACGCGCCGTCAATGTCGGCCAGCATCAGGGTGCTCGGAGAGTGGCCGCCAGCGGTAAACGGCGGGTGGTGTGTTGCCATCACCAGCGCCTTCCGTGGCCCCTTCTGGCGCTGTGCCGCAATGTTCTTCAAAGTCTGGATGAGCCAGTTCTTCTGCGCCTGTCCGGGAATCGTGCCGGAAATGAATCCGGGATTCTCGGCCGCATTGGAGTACAAGCCCACGATGTCCACAAACGGAGCGTTCAAATACCAGTAGACGCCGGGCTGGTTCATGGTCTGGCGGAAGATGGTTCCTGCGATCGGCGGCACGGTCTGCGAAGCCGCGCAGAAATTCGCCTGAAACGCCTTGAGCGTCTTGGGATCCGTCTTAGGAAAAACTTCGCCGTCGTGGTTGCCCGGAATCGCGATGATCTTGCCGGGATAGTGCACGTACGGTTCGTAGAACTCCTGGCGGTAAGCGTTGTCCTTGCCCGGCCCGTAAATGACGTCGCCCAGGTGAAAGAAGAAAGCGGGCGATGCGGTCTGCGGCTTGCTGGCGTCAAAGTCGGTCGCCATCGCCTCGGCCACGTCGCCCTGGGGGGAGTTCGCACTCTTGCCAGTGTCGCCCACGGAATGAAACGAAATCGACCCGGAGGCTTGAATTTCCTGGCTGGCCTGCGCGCCAATGACGTCAGACAGTTGCATGACCGAGTTCCCCTTGACCGCTGGAACCGGTTCCAGGTTTCCCTGGATGTGAGCAATTAGTGATGTTCCGACTCCGGGCACGGACGCTCGCCGCGCCATCGGAGTGGTGGTAAAGAACGGATGGGCAAAGCGAAGCGGCGTCCGCTTCCCACCCTTCATGATCTTCGCTCTCGGCCTCTTGGCTTTTGATGCGGTTTTCATTGGTAATCCTTTCATTCAGGAAGTCTCTGTTCCTGCGGCCAGTGGTTACTCACTTCAAGTCCGCTAGGTCCGACTGCAACTGCTGCATGCTGAATCCTTGCGGAGCCTTTTCCTTGTCGTCCAGATAGTCGGTGCTCAGGATCGCATACGCTTCATCGCAATACGCTTCCCAGAAAGTCCATGTCATGGTTTGTAGTGCGCCCCAGGTCACAACCGTTACACCACGCGAGTCGTAGGCGACGACCGGAATAGCGTGTCCACCCCAGGATCCAGGCTTGCCGTCGCCCGTCGTGCCTCCAGGAGGTACCGACCACGGCTGGTGATTTTGCGTCTGCGCCTTCGCGCTGGTGGGTAACTGCACGCCGATGTAGCAGCCTTCGAACACATACACCGCATCCATGACGTGGTTGTGGTTCGACGGTTCGAGCGCGACAAACGCGCCGATCTTGTGTGCGGCAATGCCCGTCTGCCGCCAGTAGTTCAGCACGTCGATCTCAACCGCGCCGTTGTCATTGGCTCCGGTCGTGGGGTTGTAGCCGGTGACCGCCGAGTATGCGGCTACGATTTGCTTGTTGGTGGGTACGGCCGTCTTCTTTCCCGCGTTCGCGGTCCACTCCATGATCAAGTGTCCGGCCGCCGCGCAGGTGCAGTCGCCGATCTGGTCGTTTTCCATCATTCCCCACGGCGTCTTCACTTTCGTCGTGAGATCGAAACTTGCAGGCGGCGTGGGTAGCGACGGAGTGAGGTACGAGGCCATGAGCAGCGTACGTGGATCGTGCCGTGCCAGGCCCTTCCCGAGTTTGAGTTTGCTCGGATCGATCTTCGTTGGATCCGATTTCATGCGGACTCCCGCGCGAGCGTCCGCCTCTGCAGGTTGCAGTTTCCTTACAGCCATGAGAGTTCTCCTTTGGCGAAGTCAGAATTGATATCAATTGCAAAAAGGGGACCGGCCGCTCGCAGACGTCTGCGCAAACGGGAGTTGTTCAGCTGCTGAGGGGGGAAGAAGTAGGGCGGATATTAGCCCCGAACGTGCCCGGATCGTGCGCGGTGGAAGATTTGTTACGAAACCCGAACAAAAGGATTCAAGCCGCATTCGGAGCAAGCTGGATCGCTCAAGACGGGGGCGCCGCCCCTAGCGCTAACTTAAGGCAAGATCCGTCTAGTAGGCGGTCATCTCATCCCGACGGACGGCAGGACTTGACTGGCGCGTCTGGCCTCCCACTAGCGGAGTTGCGGGTTACTTATTCCGGACGAACTGCGCGATTCTCGTGGCGCGGCAGGGACAGAGCGACAGCGAACACTGTTCTTGACGAACAGCGTTCGCTACGTTATGCTGTCTGCATGAACAAGGGAACGACCCACGAAATCGTAAGCCGTCGGAGTCGTCCGGCCAAGGCTCCCCTCAGCCGGGATGTGGTTGTCTCAACGGCTCTTGAGCTCCTCGAACGAGAGGGTCTTTCTGGATTGAGTCTCCGGCGAGTGGCGGCCACTTTAGATACCGGCGCGGCATCTCTCTATGTGTACCTGGCGAATCTCGACGAGTTGCATTCTCTGATGCTCGATCGGGCGCTCGGGGCCGTCAAGCTGCCGAAAGCGCGCAGTTCTTTTTGGCGGGACCGGCTCAAAGCCCTCCTTCTTTCGTATTTTCGTGTCCTTCATGAGCATCAGGGCCTGGCTCAGCTAGCCATGTCGACGATCCCCTCCGGTCCCAATTCACTTCGGATTTTGGAGATGCTGCTGGGTTTGCTCAGAGAGGGCGGAGTCGAGGACGTCAAAGCGGCTTGGGGCGTGGACCTTTTGACTCTCTACGTCACGGCAATTGCTGCCGAGCAGAGCCTTCGGCGCGAGAGCGGTCAAGTTTTGCGAAGAGTGGAGGCCGCGCTTTCCGCAGTGTCGGCGGAAGAATTCCCCCTCATATTCGCTTTTAAGAAGGCATTGCTCAGTGGCGAGGGCAAGAACCGCAGTGCGTGGGCATTGGACGTCATCATCGAGGGCATCGTCGGCGGTTCTGTCCCACATCGGAGCCCACGCGACACTTCGCGCAGCCGAAGAGTGGGCAGTAGTCAGCGAAAAAAATAACGATGCTTGCAACTGTCCCCACGGGTTACAAGCCTTTTGGCCTTTCACGGTTTTACACGAAACGGAGAAGTCTTATGGAAAACAGAGAATTACCCATGCAGAACGCATCATCAACCCTCGACGGCTTTACGAAAATCTACGCGGAGACCAACCCATCTTGGGATATCGGAAAGCCGCAGCAGCCGTTCATAGCGGTCGCCGACCAAATTGTGAGTCCCATACTCGACGCAGGATGCGGCACGGGCGGCACGTCCCTTTTCTTCGCCGCTCGCGGCGCAGAAGTAACAGGCGTCGATTTTGTGGAAGAGGCGATCCGCCGCGCTCGGGCCAAGGCCGATGCGCGTGGACTGAAGGTGGAGTTCCTGGTCAAAGACGCCATGACACTGGTCGATTGGAACAGGCGTTTCGCCAGCGTGATCGATAGCGGGCTGTTTCATATCTACGCTGGAGACGAACGGCGGCGCTATGTGCAAGGGCTGGCGCATGTTCTCAAACCGGGCGGACGGCTCTTTTTGTATAGCTTCAACGATGATCCATCCTGGCCCGGTGGCGGGGTATCCCAGCAGCAGTTGTACGACGCCTTCGCCGACGGTTGGGAGTTTGAATCGCTGGAGTTGGCCGGAGGCGAGGTGAATCCGGCGTTCGAGGCGGAGTTTCCGGGGAAATTTGCCGACATGAAAATGTGGTTCGCGATCATCCGCCGGAAGGAGTGAGGCGATGAATGGGTGCGCTCATCCTGTTTGCCAGTTCGACGCAACCGCGAGCGCATTCTGGAGGTGGCGAAGGAGGCGTTTAC
>OBLW0100001595.1_pt1 | contig 18988 bp, 15 predicted proteins | sample 1520161 | NCBI WGS metagenome assembly OBLW01 (sample SAMEA3539309, study PRJEB22396) | soil metagenome | biome: tundra; feature: field; material: soil | place: USA | collected 2010-05 | depth 0.15 m | reverse complement strand
AAATCGAGGCCATCTTGAAACGGCGTCCGGCGGTGGGGCCGCTCTTTCCCTACCTTCGCACCGTGCGCGCTGGCGGCGCAATCAATCGGTGTTCGGCAAACCAGATTTTGTTTTTCCAAAACTCAAGCTCGCGGTTTTCGTGGACGGTTGTTTCTGGCACGACTGCCCCAAATACGGCACGCATCCGAAGAACAATCGTGCATTCTGGAAAAACAAACTTCGGCGGAACAAAAAACGTGATCGGCTTGTGAACCGCACGCTCCGCGCGCGCTATTGGCGCGTCCTGCGCATTTGGGAACACCAGTTGTGTGACGGAAAACGCGTGATTCGCCGGCGCGCCGGCAGAGGGATCGCTCGCATGGCTCTGACCCTGCCAGGTTTCCCGCCCCAGTCAAGCTACATTATTTGTGGAAATGCTCTAAATACCAAGTCATTTTCGACGGATTGCTAGGCGCAAGTTTTCCAACTACATCTTTGTGCAGGTGTCCAACCGTAGTCGTATATGTCATAGTCGCAGTTAACAACCATTGGAATTCACGTTGCTGAAATGAAAAGATTGACACTGTTGTTGGCGTCAAAAACGCTAACCACTTTACTATGAAGTCCGTAGCCCGTATCATCCTTGCTGCAGTTTTCGTTTGCTGTGGGGCGGCGGCTGTGCCTGTAGCGACAAATTCATACTCCCTCGTTTACACCTCGGCGCCACCGAATAATCCCCTCAAGGGTTTTATGCCTTATACGGGCAGTTATACAACGTTTCCTTATAGCATGGAGTGGAGTTATCTCCCATTGCGTTCATTGATGAGCGGGCCAACAAACTTCAACTGGGCCAGCCTCGACCAATTACTCAGCAACGACGCCAGTCGCGGTCATCAAACGGTGTTTCGCGTCTATCTCGATTATCCCACGCTGCCCACTGGCATACCACAGTATCTGCTCGACGCGGGTCTGATCACATACAGCTACAATGATTATGGTAACAACGGCATCAGCGTTTGCCCAGATTACGAAAACCCGCTGTTGGATCAGGCGCTGACGAATTTCATTGCCGCGCTCGGGGCGCGTTACGATGGCGACCCGCGGATTGGCTTTATCACCGTTGGGTTGCTCGGCTACTGGGGCGAATGGCATACATTCCCGGAAATCAATCGGTTCGCATCGGTTGCAGTGCAGGAAGAAGTGCTGACGGCGTATGCAAATGCGTTTAGCAAAACCAAACTGCTCGTGCGCTGGCCTAGCGGCACAAACCCACCCGCGCAACGCATCGGTTATCACGATGATTCGTTTGCGTATGAAACAATTGATCCGCCAAGCTACATGTTTCTCGGCCTGCTCAAAGCTGCAGGTGAAACGAACAAGTGGCAAACACAGCCCATTGGCGGCGAGGTGAGACCGGAGGTCCAGTCCTGCATGTGGAACACCAACCAGCCCAATTGCGTGCCGGCGGGGCAGGACTTCAATTCTTGTGTGGACTTGACCCATGCCTCGTGGATGTTGAACCAAGGCGTGTTTAGCCCAGGCTTCACTGGCGCGCAGGAAAATTTTGCTCTGACCGGTGCTCGGCGGTTGGGATACGAGCTTTACGTCACCAACGCGCAGTTGGTCGATGCCCGTCTATCCGGGCCGCTGAACGTCTCCTTGCAGATTCAGAATACCGGCGTCGCGCCATTTTATTACAACTGGCCGGTGCAAGTCGGCGCTCTCAACAGCAGCAACACGCTCGTGCGGACATGGACAACACCGTGGATGCTTTCTTCGCTCCTTCCCGCCCGCACGAACACTGTCTGGAGTTACGCCCAAACCAATCATGGTTTGGCTATTGGCCAATACAAACTCGTGCTGCGCGCACAGAATCCGCTCACGAATGGCGTGTCGTTCCACTTTGCCAATCAGACACAAGATGCCGACCTCGCTGGCTGGCTTACACTGGGACAGGTTTCAGTGTTGCCTGACGTCACGCAGCCGACATTGAGCGGCAGCTGTTCCCTCCCTGATTTTAACCTTCAGGTCAGCAACGCCGCACCGGGAATATGGACCGTTGAGCGCACATCTGATTTTGTCATATGGACGCCGTTGCTAACAACCAATACGCGTACGGCTGAATGGAATGTCACCGATGAGGTTTCATCACTGGCGCAATTCTACCGTGTCGTGGGCCAGCCTTGAATGCCAATGAATCAAACAATACTAAATAGCTGTAGTGCAATAATCATCAGGAAATAACCGCAGCCAAAATGAATGAACGAATATAAAACCAAACATTTTTTCAAACTTAATTCCCATAAAAACAAAAATCCATAAAAACAAAAATCCCATGAAAACAAAAACAATAATGAAAACAAAAATACAGCGACGCCTCTTGTCGGCTTTAGCTGGTCTTGCGCTGATATCCTTGGCCAGTCTGGCTGTAGCCCAAGACCTAGACGTCAACACCTTCGACTCCGGCGTAAGCGGAGTCGACTGGTCGAATTTTAGGACTTATATCTATGGCTACGATGCGGTGTGGGATGCATCGCAGGACGCCAATGGGAACCCAAACAGCGGGTCGTTGTACCTGACGCTGAATTGGCCGCTGCAATCCGATCCCATTTGGAACGAGGGTTGGAACGACGTGCAGATTGCCTTTTACACCCCACCGTTCAATCCCACTGGCTATATAAACTTTGATGTTGATATCAAGGTTGACGTCACCAATTCTTCTCTTTCGGCAGACGGGTGGTCTTACGGCGCCGTGGAACTTATCATCAATAATCCTTGGACCACGGTGGTAGGCTGGGTCAATTTGGCTCCAACAGCCGAGTGGCAGCACCTCAGTGGTTCCTTTTCGGGGATTCCGAGCGGCACCTACAGCGAAGCGGTTATTGGGTTCATCTCCAACGGCGGCTCCAGCCTGACCGGCCCCGTCTCTTATTGGATTGATAATATCGTATTTACTGCTCCGCCCACTGTTTTCACGAACCGGCCGACGTTAAGCCTGGCCAAAGCCCCGCCGGCGGGTCTGACCTGCATTTGCAGCAAGCCGCTCGGCACCTGGCAGCGCCAGATGGTGTCAACGGTCAACAGCAACTATTCCTGGAACACGGCCACGGCTGTCTCTCATACGACGACGTATTCCATGAACATTGCCGCCTGTCCAGGCGTGAATTATCCCGGATTTGAATCTCAAATGTTCCTTATTCCACAACTGGGTATGGTAGCCGGTCCCAGCATCGATTGGTATTCAGCGAATGTGGTTGACTTTTTTGTGGGCGCGAACCCGGATGGAACCGGGTCGGGCACTTTGCAATACAAGATCAATAATCCGAGTAGCGGGAATATGGCTTTAGTCGTGAGTAAACCTTGCGCATCCGGCCCCTTGGGAACGTGGAGCCTGACCTTTAACAACAACACCAACGTCACGATAACGGCCCCCGATAATACCAGCACAAACTTCACCATCCCCGCGAGTGATGCGTCACTTTTCCAGGATCCACTGTTTGTCTATGTCGGGACTCTGCCGAATAATAATGCGAATATCGGGCAGTCGTCCACCTTCAGCCGGGTCCAAGTTTCAGGTTCGGCGGGTTCTATCAACGACACCTTCGCATCGCTTAATCCCGCCACTTGGGTACTGTATGCAGAGGATCCTCCGGGCGTTTTCATTACCGCTCCGGATGCAAAGTATTGGGTCACATGGCCCTTTCCGGACTTTGGTTTCACCAACCTATACGCCAGCGACAATCTCGCAAAACAACTTGGGAGTTCTCAATGGTCGAATCTTCCAACCGCTGCCACAGGTTGGATTAGTGTGGGAGGCGCCGAACGCTTAACTGTTATTAATCAATCAACTTTGAACGCAGCGTTCGGGTACGCCCCAACGAATTGTTTCGTTTCTTTGGGCTCTTCCATCCTTAGTTGGGTTGGGCGGGGCGCCGGTTGTTTCCGGCGCCCCGCATGTTACGCCCCATAAAACATTTCCAATAATCCAGTTCAATCCTGACTTATGATAGGCCGCACATGTCTCATCATCCTGCTGACCATTCTTTCACATTCCTTGTTTGGACAACCATTTCAAGACGCAGTCACGAACAGCATTGTAGTTGAAAAATCAACTAACGTCAGTTGGTGGGTGGGTATTATCGAACATGGCTTCCAGATGCCACTCGCTGACGGTTATACGGCCAATATATGCGAGAAGAATTATGAGAATCAGATTCAGCCACTGCTATTGTCGGATCAGGGTGATGTAATCTGGTCGGAAGACCCATTCAGGATTCAGTTCCAACAGGGAAGTTTGTTGGTGGAATCGAAGGGCGGCCGGATGCTTCGGAGCAAAGCGGGAACTTCACTGCGCGAAGCGTTTTTGTACGCCAGCAAGACCTATTTCCCCTCTTCAGGAAAAACACCAGATGAATTGTTGTTTTCAAGCCCTCAGTACAATACTTGGATAGAGCTGATGTATGACCAGAATCAAGCAGACATATTGAAGTACGCCAAAGGCATCATCGATCATGGCTTTCCCGCCGGGGTTCTAATGATTGATGATAATTGGCAGGAGAACTACGGGAAATGGGATTTTAATAAAGGAAAATTTCAAGATCCCAAAGCGATGATTGCCACTTTGCACGCGAAGGGTTTTAAAGTGATGCTTTGGGTGTGTCCGTTTATCAGTCCCGATTGCGATGTTTATCGGGATCTGGCAAGCAGAAATCTTCTAGTAAAAGATAATTCCGGTGCGCCAGCCATCATTAGATGGTGGAATGGAGCAAGCGGACTGCTCGATTTCACCAACCCCAAGGCAGTGGATTGGTTCCGCTCCCGGCTGGACTATCTACAATCAACTTACCAAGTGGATGGATTCAAGTTTGATGCCGGCGATAGTTCTTTTTATAACGGAGTTACAGCTTCGCAACCTGTATTACCCAATACACATTCAGAGTTGTATGGAAAGATCGGGCTTAACTACCCATTGAATGAATACCGGGCCATGTGGAAAATGGGCGGTCAGGCTCTCGGTGAACGATTAAGTGACAAAGCACACTCCTGGACTGATCTCAAGAAATTGGTTCCCGATATGATCCTTGAAGGATTGATGGGCTATCCATTCTCCTGTCCCGACATGATAGGCGGAGGTGAATTCACGTGCTTTCTCCCAAGTTCGTCGGCCATTGACCAGGAGTTGATTGTGCGTTCTGCGCAATGCCAAGCCTTGATGCCCATGATGCAATTCTCTGTGGCTCCTTGGCGGGTGCTCGATAATACACATCTGAAAGCTGTTCTCAAAGCGGTCAAGGTGAGAGAGGAACATAGGAGTTATATTTTGAAACTGGTCAGGCAATCGGCGTTGACGGGCGAGCCGGTTGTCCGCTCCATGGAATATGTTTTCCCGCACCAAGGGTATGAACAGGTGGGTGATCAGTTTATGTTGGGAGATAGGATTCTTGTTGCACCAGTATTGGAAAGTGGAACCAATAAAGAAGTGATTCTCCCGGTGGGGGTGTGGAGAGGACGTGATGGAAAACTGTACCAAGGCCCGGCTAAATTTTCGCTCGCAGTCGGTTGTGATGAGTTGTGCTATTTTGAAAAACAGAGTGGTGATGCGCCACATCCTACCGCCCGAGATACTTCAAAACCGCCTCGGTTCGGGAGTGGACCTGCAACTTGTTGTATATCCCACGGATATGAAAACGGATCCCATCTATACTAATGCCAAGAGTGTCGCTGATCTCCTTGTATTGGTTCCCAAGAGCAAGTTGCTCTAGGACTTCCATTTCGCGTGGTGTGAGGTTTTTCATATTCGTCCGCACAGGGTCGCGTTTGCGGTATCGCTGAAGTACACGGCGGGCAATCTGCGGTGTCATCGGTGAACCACCGCCGTGGACTTCCCGAATGGCTGCCAACAGTCGGGACGGAACGGTGTCCTTTAGGAGATAGCCGTCAGCGCCCGCCAAGATGGAATTGAATAGGGAATCATTGTCATCGTGAACCGTTAACATGAGGACATGTACCGTTGGCAGGAGTGCCTTCAGCGGTCTGACACACTGCACACCGTCCATCTCTGGCAAGTTGACATCCATCAGCACTACGTCTGGCTTGTGACGGGCAACATCCGCCAGTGCTGATTTGGCGTCCGCATAATCGGCCACGACTCGAATTCCGGGCGACTTTTTGAGCAATCTCACCATGCTCGCGCGCAGGTCGTTGTCGTCTTCAACCAAGGCTACACGGACGTTCATAATTTAAAATCAGTAGTAGTCTCATGGCTGCCATTATGCACCGGTGACGCTGTTATTGACACCTGCACAAAGATGCAGCTTGTCGTCGCTAGACTGCTGGAAGCAAACCGATTAGGCTTAGCGGGAAAGGATGCAGAAATACTGCAAAATGGACAAGATTGGTTCATTTTTTTGGCGAGTAAGTCATCCGAACGCTGACGGAGGTGCCTTTGGCGGGTTGACTTTCGATGTGCAGTAAAGCGCCAAGCATCTCAGTTCGATGCCGCATATTTGCCAGGCCGCTACGCTGACTTATGGCGGCACTGGCGACATCGAAACCGCGACCGTTATCCTGCATCCGAATCTCCAACACCCCGTCTTGAAGTGTCAGGCGCAAGCGCGCTTCCGAAGCTAGAGAATGCTTGAGGATATTATTGAGTGCTTCCTTCACCACCATGAACAAGTTATGCCGCACTTCGGCCGTAAGCCGTATCGGGGGTACCTCAGTTGGCAGGTCCAAATGACAGGCAATTTGCGACGCTTGGAAAAAATCATGCGCATATTGGCTAATATATTGGATCAAGCTATCAAGAGTATCGTTGCGTGGATTCACCGCCCAGATAATTGTACCCAAGCCTCGTACCGACTTCTGGGCCGTGCTGCTAATCTTTGCGGCATGCAACTCGACTTCACTAGGCTGATCCTTGTCCGCCTTAACAAGTTCACTGAGCACTATCATATGGCTCAGATGGGCGCCAAGGTCGTCGTGAAAATCTCTCGCAATACGCGCACGTTCAAGTTCGACCGCGTGGATCTGCTCCTGACGTTCGAGTCGCCTCCGCGCCTTGACTTTCTCGATGCTCCGCGCAGTAAGCGCTATAGCTGCCCCACTGCTCAGCAGGGCTACTCCGATAAACCACCAAGTCTGCCAAAGGTGCGGCAGTATGATCAGCTCCAGTCTTGCGCCCTGCGTGTTCCAAACAGCATCATTATTGCAGGCCTGTACTTGGAATTGGTAACTGCCGTGAGAGAGGTAGGAGTAATCTGTGACTCTCTTTGCACCACCATCCACCCATCCCGAATCGAGCCCCTCCATTCGATACTTGAAGCGCACTTTGTCCGGGGCCGAAAAGCTGAGGGCCGTATAGTGGATCTCAAGTCGCCGTTTGCCGGGTGGCACTGTCAGCACCGCAGGTTCCGCCAGATTGTTTAATGTGGGCTTCAGGTTTTGAACTTGTCCATCAACAAGCACTTCCTCTATGAGTACTGGCGGTGGCAGCGTATTGGCGTCCACTGTATCCGGTCGCACGACGGCCACGCCGTTCAGAGTGGGAATGAGCAAACGTCCATCTTTCGTCATGCAACCAGAAGGTTGGAACGCACACGTGCAGGCGGAGGACGGCATCCCGTCTGATAGATCGTAGCTCGTGCAGGAAAAGGTCTTTGTCTCCCCACGCGCGAAAGACTCCAAGGCTTCTTTTTGCACATAAAAGATGCCGTGGGGCGAACTAAACCAAAGCCTCCTCTGAGAATCTTCGCTGATATGGCAAATGGTGTTGTCCGCCAAACCATCGCTAGGCGTGAAGTTCGCAATTTTCTCATCCCGCAGGCGGCTTAAGCCGCCATCAGCCGTGCCAATCCAAAGGGCATCCTCGGTATCCACATAAAGTGACCAGGCCAGGTTGCTCAAAAGACCGTTGGTTGTGGTATAAGAGGTAAAGTGACCATCGTTCAAACAAAATAGTCCCGCCCCTTTGGTGCCCACCCATAGTCGGTTTCGTCGGTCCGCTACAATGGCCACCACCTCATACTCATCGGAAAGCCAAGGCATCGCCGTTTTGGTCAACTTTCCGTTTTCATAGTAAGCCAGACCATTTAAATCTCCGAACCAGATGCGGCCCGCATGGTCTTCATAAATAACATTCACCCGGTCTGATATCTGGGTCCGATTGAACATCGGAAAAAAATGACCCTGGTAGAATTGGTATACGCCGTACGAGGATGTGCCAATCCACAGATTTGATCGAGTATCCTCGAACAATGACCAAATGTCAGTCAGTGGGAGATCACCGGCTCCATAACAAGTCGTGTTGGTGCCATGGAAGCGATAAATGCCATCAAAACTGCTGCCGACCCAGATCGCTCCTTCGTGGTCTTCACAGATTGAATAGACAGGCGTAGTCAATGTGGTGCTGCCTAAAATGCTAAAATGCCGGGGCTGTAGCCGAACCAATCCTCCATCAAATAGGCCTAACCATTCATTTCCCTCACGGTCTGCCAGGTAGCAAGCGACCGTGGCCCCGGGAAGTCCACGCTGCCGGTCGATCTTCGAAATGACCCCATTCCCTGAGACACGTACCAAGCCTTCAGGGTATCGCCCAAGGCAGAGGTTTCCCCAGCAATCCTCGCAAATGATGCTTAGTGAGGTTCTCACGTCGGAAATTTCACTCGCAGGGCCAACCCATCGCCCTGCCTTGTATTTCCTTTGCCAGTAGTTTGTGCGACACACCCACAAGCCGCCATCTCTGCAAGCAGCTAGGTCACTAATCTCAACATGACTTCCCAATTCCGGCAGTTCGACTGGCTCAAACCGGTCCCCCCGCAAGATGGCCAGCCCCCGCGATGTCCCCAGCCAAATTTGACCCCGGGTATCCTGAGCCAGCGCGTAAACCTGCCCACCGGCCAGCGCGCCCTCCAAAGCAACAGACTCGAGTCGCCCAGAACTAAACCGTAACAGTCGGCCCGTTTCCTCAACCCGATTCACCATCCATATCTGGCCTTGTTCGTCCTGACACACACTCCTGGGCAACACCGGATAGAAATCTCGATTTGTGGAAATGGCTGTCAAACTTGTGCCCGACCAGCGCCACAGAGCCCCAGATCGTGCCACAAATAATGAATCCCCAGAGCGTTCCCTCAAACATGCGACGATCTCGTCCTCTTCGTTTCCCGAACCCAGCAATTGCTCGAATTTGCCCCCGCGAAGAGCCACCAAACCACCCCCTCGTTCGGTAGCGATAAAGAGCGTGCCATCTGACCCCTCAAAAAGTCCGCCGATGCGGCTCTTCGGCAGCTCCGGACAATTCTGGGGCGTGAAAACTTTGAAACTTACCCCGTCAAAGCGTGCCAACCCGGCCAAGGTGCCTATCCAGATGTAACCATCGCGAGTCTGGGCGAGTGCTGTCACGGAGAGGTGAGGCAAGCCGTCGGACGTTGACCAAGTTTTGATCACGAATTTCGTCGAGGATTGCGACGAAGTTTCCGCAGGTTGGGCGCTGGCGACAATACAGCAAAAAATCGACATAGCGCCGATTAGCGTGTGCCGGTTGAGCAACGCACCTATCCACCTGATAGTAGTGTTAGTCCGCATTCCAAATGCTTAAGTTTAATATTTCGAATAAAGCATCACAAGCGAAAACGACAGCGAAAACGATGACCGACTCGGCGGCGGGTCGTGTGTGATTGAGCCAATGAGCTTTGCATCTTAAATTGGATACTGACAGGAGATACTCACCCCCTGATCTATTCAACCATAATGAAGCCCTTTTTGACGGGTTGCTAGGCGCAAGTTTTCCAACTACATCTTTGTGCAGGTGTTCAAACGTAATCGTATATGGCATAGTTGCACTTAACAACCATTGGAATTCACGTTGCTGAAATGAAAAAATTGACGCGTTGGCGTCAAAAACGTAAAATATTGTCGTTGTTTTCTATGAAAGAGACAAAAAATTGCTGTTCTACAGCGTTCACGCTGATTGAACTGTTGGTGGTAATTGCCATCATTGCCATCTTGGCGGCGATACTGTTGCCCGCTTTGGCAAACGCCAAAGCAAAGGCGCAAGCGGCGTCTTGCATGAACAACAACAAACAGATCGGTTTGGCTTTGATCATGTATCTTGGTGATAATGAGGACAGAATGCCTTGGCCGAATTTTGAAAATGTCACCTTAAATCCCTCGTTACTTCCCGGCTGGCTTTATAAGCCACTGGCCGGTAACGTACCTCCAGACCCGACCGTCGCACCATACAGCGCGAACACCGAACTAGCCTACCAAGATGGGCAGTTATGGCCTTATTTGAAAAGCGAGGGAGTTTACCAATGTCCCGCCGATGTCATCTTGAATTGGGGAAAGCAAAGCTGGAAAAACCGTCCAAACAAACTCTCTTCCTACGTTTGGAACGGCTGCCTCGTAGATGGTGGTGCTACGGCTTATAGCGCTTATCATTATAAAATTTCAAATTTCCCTGTCATGAGCTACTTGTCTTGGGAACCTGACGATAATCAGGCTCAGGCCTTACTTGGTTCCAATGTTTACAATGATGGCTCCGACCAGCCTTCAACCACTTTCAACTCTGAAGGGGAAGGGGTGGGCAAACTTCATGGCAGCGGCTGTGTGGTGCTGGCATTGGATGGCCACGTTGATTTCATGAAACAAGCCGTCTACAGGAATGAAGCAACGATATCGAAGGCCAGTGGGGGATTAATCTGGATTTGCCCAGCTTACCCAAGTGGGGCTCCCTCTTGGGTTTTTCCGCAACCGAAGTAGTATTGTAGTGTTCGCTTGCCGGGAAAAAGGGCAAAATGACTGCGACAAGTCATGAATCAGTGGTTGTGCCGTCTTCCAAACGTCTGACATCGTTGGATGCCTGCCGCGGGCTTGTCATGTTTCTGATGATGGCCGAGGTGCTTGAATCTTGGCGCGTGGCGCAGGCGCTGCCCGGCAACGCATTTTGGCAATTTGTCGCCCGCCAACAAAGCCACGTGGAATGGATTGGATGCTCGCTTCACGACCTGATCCAACCGTCGTTTTCGTTTCTGGTCGGCGTAGCGCTGCCATTTTCCCTCACGAGCCGCATGGCGCGCGGCCAGACACGAATGCAGATGACGGTTCACGCCGTTTGGCGGGCGTTGGTGCTGGTGCTGCTGGGCGTTTTCCTTCGATCCATCGGACAGCCTCAAACCTACTGGACCTTTGAAGATACATTGACGCAGATCGGGCTGGGTTATGTTTTTCTGTTTCTCCTGGGATTTCGCTCCGCGCGCTGGCAGTGGGTGGCGTTGGGTTTGATTCTGGCCGGATATTGGGCGGCTTTTGCGCTGCATCCTCTGCCTGCTTCGAACTTTGATTGCCTCAGCGTGGGAGTGCCGAAGGGATCGCCATGCCTGATGAGCGGCTTTTACGCGCATTGGAACAAAAACAGCAACCTGGCTTGGGCTTTTGATACATGGTTTCTGAACCTGTTTCCACGCGAAACAAAATTTGTTTTCAATGAGGGCGGATACGCCACGTTGAGTTTCATTCCGACGCTTGGAACGATGATACTTGGTTTGATCGCTGGAGGCGTGCTCAAAAGTGATCGCGCGCCGTCGGCCAAAGTCAAATGGCTGACTATTGCTGGAATCATTGGCTTGGCAGCGGGTACGGCGCTGGGCTGGCTTGGATTCTGCCCGATCGTGAAACGCATCTGGACTCCGACTTGGACCCTTTTCAGCAGCGGCTGGTGCTTGCTCATCATGGCCGGGTTCTATGTGCTGATTGAACTTCGAAAGTGGCGATTGTGGGCGTTCCCGCTTGTGGTCATCGGCATGAATTCAATCGCCGCGTATTGTATGGCCCATCTGTTCGAAAGCTTTGTCCGCAATAGCCTGAAAACACATCTCGGTGCGGGCGCTTTCAGGTTTTTCGGCGAGGCTTGCGCGCCGTTCGTGCAGGGGGCGGCGACGCTGTTTATATTGTGGCTGCTGCTCTTCTGGATGTACCGACGAAAACTTTTTTTGCGCATCTGAATCTAAAACCGAGTTTATGAACAACACGAACACTAATTCAGGCACAAGCAAAGACCGGACGGGTTACAATCGTTTCCTCCTAATCGCGGCCGGACGGGGCGGTCTGTTATACGGAGTGGGCATAGGCAGGCACCTTGCAATTTTCCAGTTCACGGGCTCCCGGCTCATGGACAAATTTGCCGAATGCGACGAGTTCTTACACGATCCAAGCTGGCGTCGCTCAACAATTTTTTCGATTAGCAGAGTGAAGGAGTCCACCCGACGAGTTTAATTTACCTTGAAGTTTAGCAATCTTAAATGAAAAAGATAATTATAGGAATTACGTTTGTGGCGCACCTGTTGTCCGTTCACGCGGATGAAATCAAAGGCCGGTTGGAAAATAACGCCATCGCTTGGCAGTGGGATTTATCATCAGGCAAATTGGCGTCCACTCTAAATGACAAAGCCGACGGAACCTTGCTCAACATCAACAGCGAATGTTTTCAATTGGTGTTGGGGGACGGGAGAAGAATAAAAGCCTCAGACTTCAAGTTGGTTGGGGCTCCGCGAACAGAAGAGCTGTCAACAGAACCGAAGTCACCCACTTTGGCGCACCATTTTGCAGGCAGGCAAATGGTGTTGGAATTTTCAGATGCTCGGGATCATCTGATGGCAAACTGGAAGGCGAGTCTGCGCGAAGGATCAACCTACATGCAGCAGGAACTGACACTGCGGGCGAATGGAGGAGATGTGTGGCTCAAGGAGATTGTCTTGTTTGACCAACAGGTGTCGGGGACGAAAATAGTGGGGGTTGTGGATGGATCGCCGGTGATGGCGGGCACATTTTTTTGCGGCTATGAGCATCCCATGGCGCAGAACACTGTTGAAGGAGATCATTATATGCGGTGCCGCTTGGCGCGTAATACGGCGCTCAAGGACGGCGAGACGCTCGTTCAGAGTTTCGTGCTGGGAGTGATACCCCCCCACCAGATGCGGCGCGGTTTCCTCGCTTACATCGAGCGTGAACGTGCCCATCCCTACCGGCCATTTCTCCATTACAACTCCTGGTTTGACATCGCGTGGGACAAGCAAAAGTACAACGAAGCGCAGAGTCTGGATGCCATTGAACAATTTGGCCGCCAACTGGTGCAGGAACGCGGTGTACAGATGGATTCCTTTCTTTTTGATGATGGCTGGGATGACAACAAAACTCTCTGGAAATTTCATGCCGGTTTCCCGAACGGCTTCACACCCTTGAAAGCGGCTGCCGCCAAGTATCATGCCGGCATCGGCGTGTGGTTGTCTCCGTTCGGCGGTTATGACGAGGCGAGAAAACAACGGCTGAAGTATGCCAGCCAATTTGGTTATGAAACCAACGGCAGCGGTTTTTCACTGGCTGGCCCCAAATACTATCAACTCTTTCATGGTATTTGCCTGCAAATGATTCAAAAATATGGTGTCAACCTATTTAAGTTTGACGGCTTGGCCGCAGGCGCCAAAGCGAATCAGGACGGTTTGACGCGCGATGGTGACGCCATGCTCCGGCTGGTAACGGATTTGCGTGCCACTGATCCCAACATCTATATCAACCTAACCACCGGCACCTGGCCTTCGCCGTTCTGGCTGCTTTATGTGGATTCAACCTGGCGGGGCGGGGACGATCATAACTTTCAAGGCAAAGGATCGTGGTGCCAGCAGTGGATGACTTATCGTGACGCGCAAACCTATGACAACGTGGTAAAAGTGGCGCCACTATATCCGCTCAACGCCCTCATGTTACACGGCATCATTTACGCGACGAACGCGCTTCATCTTACCGCCATGACCGATGAAGATTTTGCCGGCCAAGTCCGCGAATTTTTCGGCAACGGCACGCAGTTGCAGGAAATGTATATCACGCCCCAATTGCTGAATTCGCAAAACTGGGACGATCTCGCCGAAGCCGCCAAATGGTCGCGAGCCAATGCCGACGTGCTCGTGGACACGCATTGGATCGGCGGCAGTCCGGGAAAAGACGAGGTTTATGGCTGGGCTTCGTGGACTCCGCGCAAAGGAATTTTGGTGCTACGCAATCCTGACGATAAACCGGCCGATTTCATCGCCGAGGTCAAAAACATCTTCGAACTCCCCGCCGGAACGGTGAATACTTTTCATCTGCGCAGCCCATGGAAAAAAGATCGCTCACAACCCGAAATCAAAATCGGAATCTCCGAGCCATACACATTCCATCTAAAGCCATTTGAGGTTTTGGTATTGGAAACAAAATGACCTGGGCAATTGCATTGAACACTCTTACTTCTTTGAATTCGCGCGCATCCATATTCTGAACGAAGGGACAAAACGACATGGACGAGATTCACAACGCCGCCGCGAAATTGAAGCGGGCCGATTATTACCGCTGGGTGTATGCGAACAAACCGGATTGGCAAAAGTTTTAGGGAACGGGAAAGATGCAAAACGTGGAAATATATCGAACGGAGCGGCCAAGCCTGGCGCCTGCAATCCTGTGCGAACCGCTGCCGGCATTCAACGGCACGGACCTCGAAAGCGTGCGACGCGCTTTCCAGTTTGCCACGCCTGTTTGCTTCAACAGGCGTGGCTGGATGATAAAGCGGTTGGCTTCGCTCCGGCCGTGATGCGCACGGGTTGGCGCGGACGCTCGCTGCTGGTTTTTGCCGAACTGACGGACATGGACATTTTTAATGGCGCGACGAAATTGAATCAGCGCACATGGGAGCTTGGGGGTGTTTTTGAAATGTTTCTGCGATCAGCCTTAAAGGAAAGCTACGGTGAGTTCCACGTCACGCCGCATAATCAACGACTGCAGTTGCGCTACAACAATGGCAGCGCCGCTGAGGCCGCGCGAAGAATAGGAAGCTTGGAGGATATTTTAATCTGGGGCGATGCATTTCATTCCATGACTTGGATCGAGAAACGAATTTGCCATTGGTATGTCTATGCCGAAATTCCGGCGTTGGCAGTGTGCGGCTCAGACGAACCAATCGAGAACACGCAATGGCGCTTCTCCTTTGGCAGGTACGACTACACGCGCGGCGTTAAAGAACCTGTCATTTCCTCCACTTCGCCCCACGCACAACCTAATTTTCACCGCGAGCACGAATGGGGCGTGATGACCTTCAAAATTCGCTCGTGATTCAAAACTGATGATAAAAAGAACATTACTTGTTTTAGCCGCGGGCATGGGCAGCCGTTACGGTGGGCTCAAGCAGATTGACCCGGTCGGACCGGGTGGCGAAACAATCATTGACTACTCGGTGTATGACGCGATTCGAGCAGGGTTTAATCAACTGGTATTTGTGATTCGCCGCGACATCGAGAAGGCATTCAGGAAAACCGTCGGCAGCCGCTTCGAGAAACGTATCGCAGTGCGGTACGTTTTTCAGGAACTCGATTGCCTGCCGCCGGGCGTCGTGCCGCCGCCTAAACGAAAGAAACCATGGGGTACCGGCCATGCGATTTTTATGGCAGCGGATGCAATTCACGAACCGTTCGGAGTGATCAACGCCGACGATTTTTATGGCGCGCATTCCTTCCAACTGTTGGCTGGGCATCTGCGTCCCGATAATCCAAATTATGCCATGGCGGGTTTCGTCCTGCGCAACACGCTGTCCGAGTTTGGAAGCGTCGCACGCGGTGTGTGCCAATTGGCTGATGACCGTCTGGAAAGCGTGCAGGAGATCATCGAGATTGAAAAATACGGGCGAGCGGCAAGATACAGCAACGGGACTGGAGAGTTCCACACGCTGACGGGCGAAGAAATTGTTTCGATGAATATGTGGGGTTTCAATCCGACACTCTTCGAACATCTTCGCCAACAGTTGATGGAATTTCTGAAGGCACACGGCTCGGATGAAAAAGCTGAATTCTACATTCCCAGCGTCGTTAACACATTGATCCGCAGCGGAGAAAAGCAAGTGAAGGTGTTGCTGACGCACTCTTCCTGGTTTGGGATCACGTATCGCGAAGACCGTCCTTTCGTGGCCGAAGGCATCCGCCAGCTTATCCGCAACGGCGAATATCCCGAAAGGCTCTGGACATGAATTTGAAACATGACATTCGAGCGGTGGCGCGACAATTTCAGATTTATGGCGAGTTCCTCAGCGCCGAACCTTACGGCAGCGGCCATATCAACGACACCTATTGCGCCGTCTTCGATCAGGCCGGAACGGGCACCCGCTACATCCTGCAGCGCATTAACCATAGTATTTTCAAGCAACCGGTCGCGCTGATGGAAAACATTCAGCGCGTCACGGCGCACCTGGCCGGGAAGCTGGCCGGCGAGAGGGATTTGAGCCGGCTCGTGCTGACGTTGATCCCGGCGCGAAGCGGTCTTTGTTACCATCAGGATGAACAGGGAAATTATTGGCGCGTCTATCTGTTCATTGAGAACGCGCGTTCGTATGATGCCGTCGAATCTCCCGGGCAGGCGTTTGAAGCCGGCAAGGCTTACGGCCGTTTTCAAAAACTTCTCGCGGATCTTCCCGCGCCGCGATTGCACAACACCATTCCGGATTTTCATCACACGCCAAAGCGGTTTGCCGCATTGGTGAAGGCCGTTGAAAATGACACCGCGAACCGCGCCGGACAAGCGAAGGCGGAGATTGCTTTCGCCTTGCAACGGGCGTCAATCACTGACGTTCTGATTAATGCGAAGTTGCCCGAGCGCGTCACGCACAACGACACCAAGTTCAACAACGTCATGCTTGACGACGCCACCGGTGAGCGCATTTGCGTCATTGACTTGGATACGGTGATGCCCGGACTGGCGCTGTACGATTTCGGCGACCTGGTGCGCACCACCACCAGCCTGGCGAAAGAGGACGAACGCGACCTGTCCAAGGTCACCATGCAGTTTCCCATGTTCGAGGCGCTCGCCCGAGGTTATCTGGCGTCTGCCGGCGATTTTCTGACCGGAGCTGAGCGGCAATCTCTCGCGTTCTCTGGCAAGCTCATCACGTTTGAAATCGGCATTCGCTTCCTGACGGATTTCCTCGCCGGTGACACGTATTTCAAGGTGCATCGCGAGAACCACAACCTTGACCGCTGCCGAACGCAGTTCAAGCTGGTGGAGTCCATTGAACAACAGGAAGAACAAATGAACAAATTGGTGGAAATGATTTCATGAGAATCTTGGTCACAGGCGGAGCCGGCTTTATTGGCAGTCACATTGTCGAACACTTTCAGGGCCGGGCCGAAGTGCGCGTGCAACCGTCAGCCTAGAGCACGTCGCAATCCACCCAAACGGTGCGTTCGCCGAGTTTGTTGAGGTCAAGCGCGGCGCACATGGCGCGGCCGATGAGCCGCTGGATTTCCTGCGACCGTCCGTCAATTTTTCCCTTCGCACTGCTTTGCACGCTTCTTGACATCCCTGACCGTGCAAAAATCGCAGCGGCACTATCTTTGGGTGTTGCTCTTCGTTTGTTACAGAAAACACCGGCTGAACGTTATGCACTTCATAGATTAATTCGGGAAGTCCGCCGCGAAGATGTGCCTTTAAGCAGTCGAGTAGAATGGGCGATCAATATTTCCAAAAAAGTAGCCTCTTGGTTTCAAGCGCTCAAAAGGAATTTTTCTGACCTTCCTCTATTTGAAATAGAGGTTGAACATCTACGGGCTTGGCAAGAAAACGTTCAAACATTTGCGCCAAAGTTGGCTAGTCGGCTTGTCTGGCTACAAGCCTATCCGCCATTCCATAGAGGGACTTTTAATAGCTCATTTAGCAGTAGCTAAACGCGTCAACAAAAATCATCCTTTACACGAGGCACTTAAGAATAAAAAACAAGAGTGGCAGGCAAGGTTGATGCGACCCGGATTCCGTCAGCCACCGAAACGAAGAAAGTGAATGGTTATGAAACTTCATCGCTCGCAGCCATGGACCAGGGTCAAAGCGAAGGATCAAGCGGTCGCTGGCCCGCCAGATGTGGAAGTGACGGGCATCTTTTCTTGGCCTGCACCGGTCAATTGAGATACCTATCCAACCTCGGCCATCGTCCGCTGGAGCTGGCGGGCATGACGATATCGCTTCCGAAGACGCTCATCCGTGAGAATTTGGCGGAGCGTTTCGGTTATGACCGCCACCACGCCTAGAACTGGCAAAACCAGCAGCAGACCCGCCGGCCCTGCCACCGCCGCTCCCAGGAATAACATCAACACGCTCAACACCGGGTGGACACGCAGGCTCCGGCCCACCGTCAGTGGTAGGAATACAAAGTCATCAAGGAGGCGGACACAGATGAACAGCACCATGCAGCCGTAGATGGTCACGGGCTCGTTGGAGAAGTCCGTCGCCGCGACCATGACCACCAGCACACACCCCACCACCGATCCCACGTAGGGCACCCAGGCCAGCACCGCCGCAATCAGTCCCAGCAGGATGGGATAGGAAATCCCCAGGAGCCAAAGGCCCAGCCCCAGGCACGCCGTGTCCAGAAACGTCAGCTTCACCATCCCAATCAGAAAACTCTGCAGGCTGCGGTCCACGCGGTCAAACAACAGCAGTGTCTTCTCGAAAAACGCGTTGGGCACGCTGCGGATCACGTGTTTCTTGAACCGATTCCCATCCTGCAATATGAAGTAGGCCAGATAAGGCACCAGCAGGAGCGAAGGCACCCAGTGGACCATCTGCAATAGCACCCGGCCCAGGTAGTTGTCCACAAACTGCCCAGCCGCCGCGTCCAGATTCGTTGGAGTGCCCTGCACCAGGGCCGACCTTTTCATCATCGGCAGTTTCTCCGCCAACAGTCCCTCGGTCTTTCCCAGAAAATCCAGCCCCCCTTGCACATAATGGGCCGTCACCGCCTTCCAGCCCGCCGCGCGCGTCGTTGCCAGGGATAAAAGCAAAATCACTCCAAGACCCGTCACCAAGAACAGGAGCCCGGTGACAACTTTGCCTGCCGTTCGGTGTTTTAACCCCGCTCGAACCAAGGCCTGCACCAACGGCTGCAGACAATAGTAGCCCACCAGCGCCAGCAGCCCCGGCACCACCAGCCAAAGGACCCTCTCGAACA
>OBLW0100001594.1_pt1 | contig 19002 bp, 14 predicted proteins | sample 1520161 | NCBI WGS metagenome assembly OBLW01 (sample SAMEA3539309, study PRJEB22396) | soil metagenome | biome: tundra; feature: field; material: soil | place: USA | collected 2010-05 | depth 0.15 m | reverse complement strand
CCCGTCATGCGAGTAGTCGCCGCGCGGGTTGAAACGCACGCGGAAAGCCTGCGGGCCGAGAATGTAGATTTTCAGCACCGGGGCCGGCGCGCTTGGCGTCGGGCTAACGCCAGTAAGCGTGAACGAGTTGGCGCCGGCATCGCGCACGCAGACGCTGACTGGGCCAAACGACGTCCAGGAAACGCGGCTGTTTGGGGTAAATTCGTCTACGCGGACGAAACGGAAGGATGAGTTAGAGGAATCCATCGCTGTACCTCGTCAGTCATTTGCCCGCTGTCGGGGTGTAAGGTTTGCTCTTGGCCTCGATTTGCAGGAGCCAGCTAAAGTTGGCGTTGCCGGTTTTGCCGAAATGACTGTTCTCGCCGTAGATGGCGATTCTGTGCCCCGTACTATCCACAGTGTAGCTTCCATCCGGACTCTTCTTAAAGCCGATGCAAATCCCCGACGAATAATGGCACCCCACACAACTCTCCGTGCCGTTTACCATCGTGGCGTCGACAAGATCCTCGCCACCCGCAAGCCGATCGTCCTGTTCCAGCGCCCCTGCCTTCTGCTCTCCTTTTTGGAAGTACGTCTCCATCGTCGTGTTTACGAGAAACACAGGCACCATGTCTCCTGGCGTTTTGTGGGTAATGCTTTCAGGGACGCTGTTCCCTCCGCCTGCAAATGCCGGCGCATTCGGATGTATCGGCCATTGCGTGCCGATTAGTTCATAGTTCTGAAATACTGAATTCGTGTTCTTGAGCAGCCCCTGTACCTGCGCGTTCAGCTCTTTCGTGCTTCTGCGGATGGCATCGTCCAGTGGATTGAGTTGCCCCTGCGTTGGCACGATCATCCGCTCCACTTCCACCGGGACTTTCGTGAGGCTTTCGAACCAAGTCTTGTTACCGTTTGCATCAGTTGCGTTCGGGGACGGCAACAAATTGACTTTCGTCTTGTCCGGCGGACTGTAAAAGTTGTGCCGCTTACTCTTGGCCTCTGCATCGTCACTGTCGGGCGCGTTGTCGACGTGCTCAAATGTCGCCCAGATCCATTCGGGCGACGATTCAGTCTTCATCGCGATGTGCATCCCGACCAAGCCGACATCAATGCTCTTTTCCTCTGGCGCCTTTTCTGAGGTCTTGACCTTTACCTGGGTGGTATAGAACTTGCTGCGATCGTCATTGGCGCCCAGTTCCTTCCAGGCGAACTTGATCTCTATCGCACCGTGCTTAGTCGTCCCGATGTTGATGGGAAAGTCCGGCTGGTTGCCCGATTCTCGCTGACTGAATGCGACCTGTCCCTCCTGGTTGTAAAGCCCGTTCTGGTACAGGTAATCGAATTCCTCTCGATTGACCAACACCTCATACCGCACCCACTTTCCATTTTGATCAACGAGCGGCCCGGAGAACGCCTGGAAGTTCTGGTCCGCCGATGTGCCATGCTGCCGCCACGCCGCCTTTATGCGATAGAGAGTCGGCACACCTCGCGCGGTGCCGTTCGGTCCCCAATCTTCTGGTTTGTCCCCGTCCGTCAGGAAAATCGTGCTTGCCAGTCGCCAGGACTGCCAGACACGAGGGCTCGTAGCGTCGGCGATTGTCTTCGAATTGTCAGGGGTGCCCTGCTCAGTGGCCGGCCAGTTGAGGGCGATGAACGTTTGCCATGCCAGAATGTCGAATTCCCGTTGCGCTTGCAGCACGTCTCCGCTGGCATCCAGTTGCCGGACCTTCTGCACGTCGACGTCGTAGGGCAGGGTCGAACTAGGTTGCGTAGGGACTCCCGCAGGCGTCCCCGCCGGGGCGGCCGGTTTGGGACCGCAACCGACGATGATGAACATGCCAACTACGACACATAGAAAAATAGAGCGCCGCTTCCTGGAGAGTGGTCGGGTGGATCTATCCAGTAAGATCACGTACACCTCCGGTAACAGTTCTGATGTGGAAGACTAGGTTGCCTAGGGAAGGTGATGATTATTACTTACTTTCTTACGGAACGCAACCAAGCCATGCAGCGTGCTGTCTTGGTGGTTGAGAGATCCCGATACCCTTATCCGAATCCCTCCGGTGCCGCAAACCTGAGTCGCAATCGCACCAGGATATGCAGATTGAGTACCGGCCCCCGGTACCCGGTCTAATTCGTGATAAGCACGTCCGACAGCCGGTTTGCGCCCCTACCCCGGTCGCAATCCGGGTTTGTTACGATTTCCGAACAAATACCGGAAAAGTATTGACTCAGAGTCTGCTAGAGCGCAAAATCGTTGCGATTTCCGCGCAGTCGGGTCAGGCGCTTCCCCTTGTGCTGTCGGTTCGATCTTTTGGTTTCTTTGTCGACCGTCGAAGCAAACATCTTAGACCTCAGTTTGCTCAAAGAAATCTCCATGCAGTGAGGATGTCTAATGACACGGCAATGCGTCTTTTCTGGACCTCGTTGTTTATGGTTGGAGTATTCACTTGTGCGTTCGCTCAGATGGCTGTAGTGCGCACGAACACGACCCCGCGAGCAGGGCCTAGTTCCAATGAAGCGAAGGAGGGGAGTCTGAATGCGGGTGACGTTGTAAGTATCCTTGATACAACGCCGGAACACGGCTACTACCAGGTTCAGACCAGCACTGGGAGAGATGGCTGGGTTTTCTCAAAGAGCTTAAGAATAGTTGCCCGTCCTTCCTCCTCTCAACCGGCAACAGATCCGAAAAGTTCAACTGCGGGAGCCGGAGGCACATGTGACGAGACGTTGTGGAGTCACGTTTATCATCCCACCCGCTTGGTTGTGAAGCAGCATTATCTGACAGTTACGGGAACGATCGTTGACGCTACTAATGGACGCGAGCCAGACGGTGTGCGACACGAAGAGGACGGCGATACCCATGGATGGCTGAAAGTTGATGCTGCGTTCGAAGATCTCTTGAATCCTGGAAATCTCAACAGTGAAGGCGGCAATTTAGTTTTTGAAATCGTGTGCAAGTTCAAAGTCACACAGGAGGATGCGAAGCCGCGTGCAACAATTTCACGAGCCCCGTGAAGATTCTACCCGTTGGGTCGCATGTGCAGATCGTCGGCAGCTATGTGCGCGACACAAATCATGCCCAATGGATGGAGATACATCCCGTAACCAACATCAAGATGCTTCAGTAAAGCTCGTTGAGGCCTAACGCTGCACAAAGCCTCGCTTCTGCGGCGAAGGTTGCAGTGCGGCATACTTTCTAGAGGATTCGCATATATGGCTATCGCACCCGACAACTACATAGTCTTGAGCTCCGGAAACTTTGATTTGTCGCACGGAGCCGGCGCCGACGGTATCAATCGCGAATTTGGCTTATTGAAGAAGGCCCCTTTCCCAAGTCTAACTATCTACTTTCATGGGGGCCTGGTGGGCCTTGCCTCGGGGGAGGATCAGGCAAGCGCTCTCGATGAAGACTTCAAAGAAGACAATTCCAGTCCCCTCTTTGTCATTTGGGAGACCGGAATACTGGAGATCGTTGAACAAAATCTTCCTGCCATTTTCAACGAAGCCATCTTTCAGCGCATCCTTCGGCGGGTAGCTCAATTTGTGAAAGGGAAGCTCGATAAGTCCCTACTGCCGGAAGCAGCGAGGGCGATTACTCCTTTGCCCCTCGTACACGAAGATGAGATTCAGGCAGAGATCAATGCGGCACAGACAGGCGGAGTCATGTTTGCGTCCACACCCATCGGCCAGGTCTCCCTCACGGAGACGCTAACTCCGGTCGAACGGGCGCAGATACAGAACGAAATCCAGAATGACATTCAACTCCAGATCCAGGCGCAGCAAATCATTAACTCCCGCCAAACCGCAACCGCGGTAGCGAAGGGCGCGGTGGTAACTGGTTCTACAGTCACGCTGATGGATCCAGATGTTCTTGACGACATTGCACCCGCGGCACCGGGCGCCAAAGGAATTCTTTCGATCGCGACCCTCGCTCTGCATATAGTCAAGGTAGTCGCGCAAATCATTGAACGATTCGCTCATCACCGCGACCACGGAGCGTACCTGACGATTATCGAAGAGATTTTGCGCGAATTCTACGTCGGCAACGCGGGTAAGTTTATTTGGGACGGGATTAAGAAGGAAGTCGACGAGGCTTTCGGAACAACGCAGGATTGCGGCGGGGCGTCGCTGGTGAGTCAGATCAACGCCCTCTGGGCGGCTGGCGTTAAGCCACGCATCACGCTGATCGGCCACAGCGCCGGAAGCATTTACATTTCGCGTCTCCTGAAAGAACTCGATGCAAAAATGCCGCCCGACTTCAAGGTCGACGTGGTGTTCGTTGCCCCGGCATGCACATTCGCTGTCTTCGCTGATGCATTGAAGTCGGCTGCGGACCGAATTGCACATCTGCGGATTTTCGGCATGGGCGATCCAATCGAAATGAAAAATGCCATTGCCGGGCCCCTATATCCGGCGTCGTTACTTTACTTTGTTTCAGGCGTCCTGGAGGATAAAGCCGACGAGCCAATTCTCGGAATGCAAAGATTCTATACGTTCCCGGTCTATGCCTCGGGCTTCCCAGACATCGATTCGGTGAAGGCCTTCGCTCCTCTGAAGTTAAGTAAGGCATTCGCTTGGTCCGATATCATCCAGGGTGCCGGAGCGAACTGCGACATGCATTCCCATGGAGGCTGGATCACGGAGGCGCCACAGACGCAGGCGAGCGTCCGGGAGATCGTTCGTAAAGGATTTTGAATATGGCCGACCTCGGTCCAGTTGGCGGTGGCGTGGCGTCGGTAACTGGCACCTCTCCTCCCATCGTTAAAACGCAATCCAATCATGGACTGACGGACGGTGACCGCGTGTCAATTGGCATGCCCGGTGACGCCCCCACCGCGCTGTGCTTTGCCAAGTGTGGTGGCTTACCGGCCTATTCGTTTGCCGCCTACGTCGCTCCGGATTTCGCTGCGCCATCAGCATTTTCCAGCCCGGCGGCTGGAACGCCGATTGTTAAGTTGGCCGCCACAGACAGGGCTGTGGTCGTCGGCATCAATGTCTATCCTTCATTTACTTCGCTGCAAGGGCCGGTGCGTGACGCCTTGTATTTTAAGAAGTGGTTGCTGAACCAAGCCTTCGTTCCTAGCGATCAGATCAGTCTGATTGCCACCGACAACCTGCCCGCAAACTCCATGCAGCCAACACTCGACCAGGTAAAAGGCACTTTCGAGAATTTAGCCAACGAAGCTGTCAGCAAGGACTTATTTTATCTGGGTCGCCGCCTTTATATATTCTTGTCCGGTCACGGAATCCTCCCCACGCGCTCCGGTGCTCCCAGTTTTAATGAAACTGCGTTGTTGATGGCGAACGCAGGTCCTATAACATTAGGGAATCACCTGGGTGGCTTTTCTTATGCGGAATGGTTCCGAGCGGCCGGCATATTTGACGAAGTGATACTCTTCGTCGACTGCTGCCGGGATCAGAAGGACGCGGTTGCGCTGACACCGCCCAGCATGCAGATTCTCACCCCGCAACGCGACCCGGCCAAGCACTTCTATGCCGCCGCGACGCAACTGGGAGCGCAATCATTCGAAAAACCGTTCAGCAATCCGCCCGAGGTCAGGGGAGTTTTCAGCTTTGTTTTGATGCAAGCGCTGCAAAGCTCAAATCTGTGTGATGCTTCGGGTGTCCTTACCGGGAAGCTTCTCGCTGCGCAACTTTATAAAGACGTCCCAGCTCTGCAAAACAATCAGCAGCCAGATATTGATTACAAGCCCGAATTCGATATCGCATTCATCAAACGCATGTCACCAACCAAGCCCACGGTGACAATCACCTTCACTGAGCCTGCTCTGGTTGGAAAAACCGCTCAAGTAATCGGGAAAAGCTACCCCGCACCCGATGCATCGCATGTTGTCGATAGGAATCCGTGGCCAGTATTGCTCGAGCCGTCTCCCTACATCCTTCAAGTTCCAGGTACGCCCTACGCAAAGAAGCTCTTTGAAGTGGACGGCCAGCAAGGAGGGCAAAATGTTGCCTTCCCCTGAAACTCAAAAGCGGACTTTATCGATCGACACTGGATCGCCGACGGCAGAAATTTTCGTTATTGATTCTAATAACACGGTGGTTGCTCGCGGGGTGCAATCCCTTGAACAGAGTTTGCCGGTCGGCATCTACAAGGTGCGGTTCCGGATAGGCAATACCGTCGCCGATAAGTTGTTTGAATTGCCGACTGGAGAGGGGTTTTACACGCCGCCCGAGCTGCCTGAGTTGCCTCTGGTATCCCCCGTGCCGCTGACTGGCCCGATGTCCCAACTCGCGTCGACCTGGAGCACAACAGTTCACGTCAGCTACGGCAAAGGCAGTCGCATTTTTCTCTTTGTGGACGCTTCTCCGAATCCGTCGCAACCGATCACGCCTGGAAACCTGATCTTACGTACGTCTGCGGGTGTGCAAATTGCGGACATGGCAAAAGGCGTGTCGGCTCAAGGCTGCTTTGCGTGCACGATTGAACTGGATCCCGGTGGCTACATCCTGGAGGTGGATCGGGGAGAATCGCCGACCGTCCAACAGGCTGTATATACGGCCTCTGGCCTTCAGACGCAGGTTTTTCTGCCCATCGTACAAGAGGGCGAGCAGATGAGCATTCCGGATCTGTCCGCATGTGCCATGCTGATGCCTCCGATGAGTTTTGGATTTCGCCCGGATTCGCAATCCTTCCGGTGGGCCGAAGCCGCGCGCAAGACGCTATCATCGGGGCGCATGGGCGTGACACCTGCCCAACAGTTGCGAGGCATGCAGGCTGTTGGCCCAGACGATCCTATGATCGAGGGCATGCTGGCGGGCAAGTTCCTTAGCCCGATGCTCGGCATCTATGGCGCCCATCTGATGGCGGCGCAGAACGATAAAAACAATGACGATCTCATCCGGGAAGTTGTCGCCAACCTGAACACGCTTGTTGGAGATCTCCCGGATGTCACTGCGCTCCGCCTCTATCTGGACGATCCGTCATCATCGACTCTAAGCTATCCTTTTCCGCCTATGCTGGCAGCGAGTTGGGCTTTGATCGTGAAGCACAGCTCAAACCTCCCGAACCTGGTGCCGGTGGGATCTTTTTCGGCGAACATCGCAGGAAGCATTTGGGGTTCAGGCGCATGGCTGGGATGGAAAGTAAGTGGGGTGCAGGCCACCGCCGCTTCCGGTTCGATCGGGGATGTGGATTGGCATGTGTTGGCGCGAGCCGCCAGCGCTGATGCTTCTGACATTCTGCATAGCGGATTGAATCCGGTAGAGCGAGCAGTGATGTCCTACGTCAGGATGACTGGCAACAAGTTCAGACTACCTTCGAAACTTGCTCTCTCGACTTCACCCGAATCGGATACCTTGAAGCAGATTACTCCGAGCGAAATCACATCGGCGACCGGAATTCCTTATTCCGTCGTTGTGGATGCTGCGGCTTCTCTGACAAGAAAATTGAGGTGATCGAGTGGCTCAGGGGCGTACACCTGAGACTTTGCCGTGGTTGGAGGATCGACTAATTGACACGAACAGTGATTGGGCGGGCAATCGTAGCGGTTCTTGGACGGGGCAGCGTCGAACCCTTTTCGCTCAAACTGCAAAATCGATTCTTGCCATTTTTTGCCATGGGTTTTGTCTTTTTGCTCCTGGTCTTCCTGGCGGTGGCGCTCTACTTGGGCACGGCAAATTTCGACAAGATCATCGGTTTTGCTGGGACCCTCATTGGGAGCATTACTGGTTACTATTTCGGCGGAAAGCATATTGAAACGTCCACGTCGATCAGCACGGAGATGATGCCAAGATCGCAGCGCCATAGCGCGAACAATCGACGGAGCCCTCTCGGGGGCGTGCCCGCCGCGGCTATCTGCCCAACTAAGCCTCGTCCATGGCTTCAACCCACAACCCAACCTATAGAAATATGCCTTAACAAGTAATTGGACCTCGCGATTGCGCGCATTGTTGGCGATAGCGTCCTTTATCATTCGCTATTTGAGTCGGCAGGCCCACAATGGGTTTTGAGTGCTTTGGTCCGATAGGCGGGTTTTAACCCACGTGAAGCGGTCGGCTTAGTAAACACTTGCCGACATCACGGGAGTAATGCGGTGGAACGCTGTTTACCAGAGCAGAAGAGCAAAAATCAGCAGGGGCGACTATATGGCCACGTCAGCGATTGCGAAGCAATGGGAGTCAGTCGACAGCTTCAACGGCGAGACTTCCTTGGCCTGGTGCGCGATCCGCCGGGCAGCACAACAAGAATTCCGTACCCGAAAGTGTTATAGTGCCGCTAGTGCGGAGGTCCGATGACCACTGAAACAGCTGTAGCAACAAAGCTCTGGCCAGCAGAAGCAGAGATGCTGTCTGAAGATGACTGGAACCGCCTGTCCGCCTTAGCTTCCCAAGATCACGTTGTCACCTCACAGGATCTTCTAGAACCTCTTGGAGAATCGAAGGATGGATTGCTGGTAACTTTGATGATCCTGTATTGGACGCTGAAGCTTACTCAGACGGTAATCCAGATCAGCAAGGAGGTTTCCGGCTTTTCGGGGAAGTCTAAAGTGGAGGCTATCATTGAAGCCGTCAACAAACGGATGAATCCTGATACTCCGCAAATGGTCCGAGATAGGCTCACCGATATTATAAATGAGCTTCACGAGAGCTAATATAGCGTAACGGCCTCCGGACGGTGCAGCAGTGGTCGATAGATTTTGGCTCTTGAGGCTTCTTGGCGAGCGGCTAACGCTGCTAATGTTAGTTGCCCGTCTTCCTCTAATTTCCTTTTCGCTAGGCGCAGCAGTCCTGCAGCCAGGCTGGCGCGCCATCGGCCTCACGTTATTAATCTTTTCCATGAAGCTGGTGCCCATCGGCTATTTGTGGATACCAATAGCGATCGGCTCTCAGGTTTTGGATAGGCACAGTTGGATATCATGTTTCCTCATGGCGCTCTGCTTTTTCATGCCTATTGAAGCTGTTGCGCACTGTGTTCATGTACAGCGTCAGGCTGATGCGCTCCTGTCCGGCCTGCTCTCGGAAAACTCGCCATATCAGGTTCAAGAGCTTGACGTTCCGCAAGAGCTCCTGAGCGGCTTCATGGGCGGATTCGCTGTTGAGCGAGTGCCAAATGCCGCTAAGCGATATGCGGCGATGTTGAGCCGAGGAATGTCAAGGGCTAAAATTCCGCTGTTTTCAAGCTGGCAGGCTGTGAGAGTATTTCGATTTGATGGTCAGAGTAAGGACAAGATCACGACTGCAGCAGCGGCTTACGCATTAGCATGGTATCCAAGTCTGGTCTTCGTCCGGCACAGTGTCGAGAAATTAGCACCTCCCATTCGCCTCCAGCTCTATCACGAACTTGGACACGCTACACAAAGTGGGATGGAAACTCTTCTCCGTCCTGTTCGATGGGAAGCGAGTAAGACAACCTCATTCTTAATGACAACCGCGTTGTTCACCATGTGTTCTACCCACCTCTATCAGCACCCTGGCAAACATGGAACTTGGGCCGCCGTATCGCTGTTGCTATTGGCCGTATTCGTGAGATACGGCTACGTCGGTTATGTGCGGCTCACGGCACACGGAGAATCAGAAGCTCTCGCCGATCATATTGCGCTGACGCAACCGGCGTTTCGCAACGAGTCCTCGTGGCGTCAGCGCGCTGAGCGTTTGGCTACCCGACTGGAAAATGAACTGAAGTTTGGAAATATTGCGCCGCGACCCGCTTACGTAGTTTCGGTTCGCATAAAGGCGCTGCGAACGGCCCTAGTGAAGGGAACGGTAAACCCATACCTTTCGGGTGATGCCAATCTCTGGTGCGGATCTCTGGCGCTACTATATTTTTGTGCTGGCATGGTGGCCGATATGCCGTCGACTTGGATACCAATCCTTTTTTGGATTGGGCTAGTCCTAGCAGTTTTTAGAACGTTTACGATTGGGCCGTTGGTGCAGGCTGCGACTGGCTTACTAAGCCAAATAGACGCAAGACTGCAGGAAATGACCTCAAAGCCATGTAGAACTCCTAAGATCGATTTACCTTATTTACGGGATTGTAAAGCTATGCTAAAACATTTAGCGGATAAATATTTGTCCTGAAAATCGGAACCGTTATACCGCTGGATTTGGTAGCTACGTTTGTTGAAAACAAGTGAATGCTGGCTCAACGACGATAAGAACTGGTGATCTGAGGTTCAGAGCGCGCGATCAAGTGGCTCGGAATCGGAACGGATACGCGGAATCCAGAAGGCGGATTCTTAAGCAACAAGTTGATTGGAAACGGGAAACAGCGATGCTCGGATGTGCGAGTGACTCCAGCTGGGGATCAATCCTGGGAAACGCCCTTGTTGCCGCTAACGGGCCAATTCCCCGACTGTCGGCCAACCGGGAGTTATCCAGAAAACGGGGTTATGGGAAACTCCGCAGGTTCTTTCCGTCTGATCCTCGGTAATCCTGGGTTGAACTCCCTCATGTGTTGGTTGCGGCAGTCCGCACATTACATTCGCGCGTTTACCAACCTCGGTAGCGAACGATAAAGGACGTTATCGTTGCCTTTGTCTTGGCGCGAATCATGCAGACGGGCAAGGACCCCGTGATGGTTCCCTCCGGCTCGCTTCGAAATCGACCTGTGACTAGACCTTCGGCTGTCTGCGTCACGCATTCGATTTGGAGGGTCTCCGGTTTCATCCATGCCGCACAGCCGCATCCCTCTCTACGGCAGGTCATTACCCCAGCTGAGCTGTTTGTTACGAAAGACGAACATTAAGATAGAGTTGTAGGCCGAATTCTTAAGAAACGTGCCCAGCGCGGCGAGAGCTATATCCCTAGTTTTTCCGCCTGCTTACGGACTCGCCTTGATCCAGCTTGTTACAAACAACGAATACTTTTCACTCCATGTCCCTTCTGAAATAAAAGATCGACCTATACTCCCCCTCTTCCGGACAAACGGAGTCTGAAAATAATTCTGCGGCGAAACATCTTTTGCTGGCGCGTGTGTTTCGCAATCGATTTGCTGAGAACCTAGCCAAAACACCTCAATCTCTTCGGCTATGCAAGAAGAAGAGTCGACAAGGGGAACGGTTGCGCGTGTCATGTGCAGAGAGAGCAGGAAATCATGAGATCTGGATACGTAGCCTTGTTTGGTCTGGTAGTCGCCTACTCGGCTTACCAAGGTACCGGATCATCAATGCAAAGATCGTCTCCAGTGCAAGAACCGCGTCCCTCCGACAACTCCGCAACCTCAGCTCAGCTCGCTGATACGAATAAAGCCCGGTCGGGAATCGAAGCATTCCCAACAATTAACGCTGGCATGTGCCGTCTACATATAGGCGAAACTGAGCCTGACCCATGCGCACAACAGTGCAAGGCTATCTGTGCTGCCAAAGACCTTAAAGGACTGATCGAGGCATATTTCCAGGCCGAACTTGATAAGAAACCGGACGAAAGTAAAAAGTCTCCAAATCTCCCGCGTCCGCGCTGGGGCGTTCCTTATGATGAACAATCGAGAATAGAATTTGTAATCGCCGCCGTTCCCGATCCCGTCCACACTCATTTGGCGCTCTGGTTCGATCGCAAAATCGAGGCCATTCAAAAAGCGTCCCAGGCCAGCGGCTATCTTTTTTCTCGAGCGTGGATGCCGTGGGACATCTCCGCCCACAGCGAATCAACCGACTTCACAGTCCGCCTGGCTCAAAAGCAATTCCAGGAGGAGATGGAGTCACTCCCGGGGCTGATGATCTTTCGGAAGCCGATGGACCAGGAACCAACCTCCACGACAGAGCAGAGCATTCTCTTCGTATTTGTGGTCGGGGAGACGCCGACCGGCGGATTACGCATCGAGCAGTTCGAAAACGCATTAAAGATTCGCGCCAGCATTCTTAAGCGCTCGGGTCAATCCCTGCGTGAAGCGAACGTGCTGCGAATTTTCGGGCCGGAGTTCTCCGGTTCTCTGGATTCTCTTAACCGCGTCCTGAAAGCTCACCGGCAGGATAACTTCATTACGATTTCAATTCGGAGCAGTTCCGTCAGCAGCTATCGCGCGATGCACACCTTCTGCAATTTGATTGACCAGGAGTGGCCTTCTGCCAACGGACAATCCCCACCAGGCAAGCCGGATTTTGCGACCTTTCAATTCAGCGACGAATATCAGGAGTTTTATCTCAGCGTTTTCTTTCACGAGCGGCACCATGCGCATTCTCGTGTCGCGATCCTTTCTGAAGATGAGACCGCTTTTGGAAACCAGTACAAGAACCCGACACAGAATCTCGATAAGCAGACAAGTGACAACCCTACTCCACCATGCTTGCCCGAACCGCCAGAACCGGTCATTCCTATTCTGCGCCTGTATTTTCCCCGTGAAATCGCCCAGCTGCGCGATGCCTATCAGCGCAATGTGCAAATACAGTCCGCACCACAGAGCGCAAGCAATCCTCCTCAGACCGGACTCGCACTAAGTCTAAGCGTGAGCGGGAAGGACGACGACAGCGTCGGCGCCTATTCGCCTCTGCAAACGCCCTTATCGCAGGAGTCCATCTTGCAGGCGATTGTCACCACCTTGCGTAGGGAACACGCGAAAGTGGTCATCATTCGCGCTTCTGATCCGCTCGACATGGTTTTCCTTTCGCGGTACTTACGACAAAACTATCCCCAAGCCAGACTGGTGACGGTGGGCGCCGACCTGCTCATGGTTCACGAATTTTTTGATCCGCGTTTCCACGGAATTCTCGCTGTCACACCCTACCCAATCCTGCCAGCCGTGGAGTTTCCGGCTTTGCACATTGAGAGCAGCGCGGTCGTGAAGCAGCCCGAGGTACAGCACCTGTTTCCCGATAGTTATTCCGTTGGCGGTTTCAACGCGTTTCTTTCGCTATTGGCTCCGTCGACACAAACTAGATCTCAAAGTTTTCCGGCCGCCGGCTATGCGCAATTGGGGTTCCCCGATTTTTTGCAGCCTGGCGTTGACGAGTGGAAGGCGCACTTGTGGTTAACGGCAGTCGGGAGGGATGGCTACTGGCCCGTCGATGTTTTGGATCAGCTTAGGCCCGGCACTCTTGAGGGCATAAGCAATGATTTACGAAAAAGGCACCCTGGGAAAGACGTCAGCCAGATAACGGAGCCGGAGCCGACCGTTCGCTCCGCAGACGGACCAAGGGATGCGCCCGAACGCTTCTCAGTTCATTTCACAGTAGGGTGGACTTTATTATGGGCTTTGACGCTCATCTTGACCCTTCTTCTGGCTCTTTTGCTTGGGTTTCCTCCTAATCCTATTTACTCTCATTCCGAAATTCTTGCCCGCTTCGGGCCGCTAGAATCACCAACTCGCAGTGGACTGTTGCTTGCCTTAAGCATGCTCTTGCTCGCCAGCCAGACGGTGTTTCTCGTCCCCTCGGTTTTCTGGCTTTGGCGTTTCGGACTCGAGCCCGCCGAGAACTCCGGTTGGCTTGGGCAGCTACGCGTTGCCTTGCCGATCATCGCGCCTTGCTATGCCGTCGGTCTGCTGGTTCTCGGTTGCGCTTTCTATGCGGAGTTCCGAAAACGTGAGTCTCTTAAACTTGGACGCCTCAGGGCCTTCCTGCTCGGCTGTTCGATCTTCCTGAGCTTTTTCCTTGTGTACCGCCTCTGGTCTTGGAAGGCATTTGAAGGGCTGCCCCTTCTTATGCTTTGTTACATAATCAGCATAGGTTTGCTCGGCTTGGCTTGCCATTACGGCTTTCGAAAGCGAAGAGCCCCTCGCTTGGCACGATGGGGCGGCCTATTGTGCGCCGGCTTGATCGTCCTATGGCCGTTCCTTTCATTCTGTCACCGGTCACACTGGCTCGCGGGAACCGGTTTTGAATCATTCTTGTATCGCTACATCAATGTCGGCTCGGGTGTTTCGCCTTCTCTTCCGCTCTTGTTTCTTCTGGCCGGATGGATTTGGTGGTGCTGGCAATCGCTAACCGGCGTCGCATCCACGGAAGAAAAGCAAATAGTTTTTCCCGATCGGAATAGCTTTTCCGATGAACAACAGATGGTATTTCCGGGCATGAATTCCATGTGTGCCACCGATGTGCCCGAGGCTGCTGAGCGGCTTCGGCTGAAGGCCCTGGCTGCGACGCCAAGAATATGGCCGTGGTGGGTATTCCAACCCATCCAGCGGAAAAAAAAGGTATGGACCTCCGCGCTTGCCGGATTTGCCGCGATCCTCCTTCTTATGACGCCCTGGGAGATCGCCGAGGCTTTTGAATCGTCTTGGTACAGGGTCATCTACTGGGGATTGCTCTATTCCAGCCTTTTTCTTGTTTGCTATCTGCTCGCTCATATCATCGCACTATGGATGGAATTCCGGACTCTTCTGGGGTCCGTGGACCGGCTGCCATTTCGCAGAGGGTTCGGCGACTTGAAGAATCTGGCGTGGAAGCCACTCTGGAAGCTGGCGGGCAGCGGGCGACAGGAATTCCTTCGGCTGTTAGGTGCGGAGATCGACGGTCTAAAACAAATTCAAAACGGCGGACGCCTGAGCGAGGGCTTGGACAAGGCGATTGGGCACGCGAAGGACGCCATGAACACACTTTCCGCGACCTACGAAAAACTCACCGAGGGAAACGGCGGCTGCGAAGATACCGACCTGTACAAATCGTTCTACGAGCTGCAAAAAAAACTCGCCGACGTAACTTCCGCGGCCCTGATTTTCGCCAACCAGCAGTGGAAAACCGAAACTTATGTTCCGGCCGCAATTTGCTCGGACTCGGTGGTGGCAGTTGAACCGCCCGCCAAAGACGAGGTGCTTCGCCCCATCGAACATTTTCTTTGTCTGTTCTATCTAAACATTATTCTCGTTCCGCTGCGCCGTCTCCAAACCCTGATATTAGCCATGGCAGGCGTTTTTGTGTTCATTTTGCTTTCCTACAGCAGCTATCCCTTTGAGTCCAGGGAGAGCTTCCATGCCCTGCTCATCTCGATCTTTTTTGTAATTTCCGTGGTCGTCGGCGTCGTGTATGGCCAGATGTACACCAACCCGCTGCTAAGCAGGATCACAAACACCAGGCCCGGGGAACTGGGTCTGGATTTCTGGGTGAAGCTCGGAACTTTTGTCTTCGTCCCACTTTTGAGTCTGGTTTCCGTTCAATTTCCGGAGGTCAATGGCTTTCTATTTTCTTGGCTGCAACCCGCACTTCAGTCTTTGAAATAAGAATAGGCGGAAAACCCAAAGGCACCTTCCAAGGTTCGCAAAGCCTTCGATTGCGGTTTCCCATCGCCATTTCCAGTAGCACGTATCGTATCGTTAGACTGGCATCTTGACCATTCGGGGGTCGTGCAAGACTTTATCACTTGCATGCGACGCAACTGCCGCTCTCATCACGTCACAACAAACAGGCATTCGATGCCGACTGGGCTCTGGGAGCTTGTAGATGTTTGGCTCCGCCATTCGAAAGTGAGCGAGGGGAAAGTGTTTGGGCGGGTTCTGAAAAATGGGGCGCGACAAGATGCTGGCGGGACAGCCAATGTCGTTTGGTATGCGGTCAAACGGTGCGCTAGCGGGCCGGCATAAACAATCTGGCACCCCATGATCTTCGTCGCAGTTGTGCCCACCTCTGCCATAGCTATGGAGGCGAACTCGAACAGATTCAGTGTCTGCTTGGCGACGCCTCACTACAAACGATGGAACGGTACATCAGATGCAAGCAAAACCTCAGAGAAGCGGTCAATGAACGATTCGGAATTTCAATCGCAAGCGATACCGCTTGAAGTGGACCCGGCGATTCACACGTGATGTTGGCGATAGCGTCCTTTATCATTCACTACTTGGGTTGGCAAGCCCGCAAGAGGTTCCTGGGTCACTTGCCGGAGATGGCGACCGTGCGCTCAAGTGGATGACCGCTGCGAAATGCGCTCAATGGCATTACTAGACCCTTGGGCGTTTATCAGTCCCAATATTGACCGAGCTTTCTTCCTAAGAGAACAAGGTGACTGTAGTCAGCACCATTGCCAAAATCCAGGCGCAGCATGAAGTATACTTTCTGGGAACGGAGACTTGTGGCCGCCTATCTTGAGATCGATGAGTCGAAGGCGTTGGATGAGTTGCTTTCCGAAGCCGGTATTTCGATTGCCCCTGCCGAGCGCACGACCGCCAGTACGCAAACTGTCGAATTTCTCAAGGAAATTGAGAATCTTCCGATCAACCAGCCTGAGGGCGGAGTCCGGATCATTGTTCAAGGCAAGCACATCAACTTGAGAGCAGTTCTGTGGGAGATTGCGGCTAGTAGTCTGGCACTTCTGCCGAAGGCTCTCGACCCGACCGGCATTTCTCAGGTCGTCGGCGCTGCGGCCTTCGGCACTGCTCTCATCAAGCTGAAGGACAGAATCACAAGCCTTACCGATTTTCAACTTGTCGTTTGCAACGCCGTTGCGAAGATCACACGTCAGAAGTCTGAGGGAGGCCGGGTGTTCGTCGAACCAGGGGCAAGCGCGGAAGAGGTCATGCAGGAACTGCGCAGACAAACAGGTCAAGCCGCCCCTAATATCCCTTCAATCCTCAAAAATCTTTGCCCCAAAGTTCTGGCCGAAACCTTCTACGAAGCCTCCGGGCCGTTCTACAAGCTGGTTCCATGAGCCAACCCTCGGGATTCGCGCCATTGGGCAATTCGATGCCTTCAGGGTTGATTTTCCTAAATTCTGATATTAAAAAAGAAGAGCCAACCTCGCGCTTGATTGTAACAATCCGACGGACCCCAGGGTCGGACAGCGCGCTTACCGACATTCGCGAAGCGGCCCAGTTCGGCTGCAACTTCGAAGGCATGCTCGAGGATCGCTTGGAGGGACTTGAGAGCGCGGCCAAACTCCCCGAACTCGATCATCGATTCGCCATCCTTACTTTGGCCCAGAGCGATGGGTTTCATGCCGCAAATCGAATTTTGGCGCGGCATGGTGGCCCAGGCGGAAGCGTGATAGCAGTTGAGCCCGATGCATTGCTTCGGTTTTCGATGCCTTCCGTTGGCTCGCATTTTCGGTTGTCTGGGCAGCATGCTCAATACTGCTCAAAGATGGACGTTGATACCGCACATCAATCTACAACCGGGAAAGGCGTGAGGGTGGCAGTGGTCGATACGGGGGCAGATCTCAAAAGCGCTAACGACTTTTACGACGTGCTGGACTTATCCGGCCGACATCCGGGGTTGCCGTCCCAAGATAAGGACGGGCATGGTACAGCAATGGCAATGCTCATTCGGGACATCGCCCCCAATGCCGAGATTTTCGTTGTCAGAGTCGCCAATCAAGCCCAGGCCACGGTAGTCGACACGATGGCTGGCGTTAGTGTGGCCATGGTAGACTGCCAAGCCGACATCATAAACCTAAGCCTGGGTTTTCCGGGATTCGGAAATGTGTGCAGCTTCTGCGGCTCCAGCGGTACATCACGCCATATCGCATTCGAGACACTATTACGTTCTCTGTCGAAGACCAATCCCGGGATTTATGTGGCTGCCGCTGGCAACGATGCTCCCAAGCAAACCGAATTCGAATATCCTGGCGCTTGCGACTTTTCAATTGTCGTTGGAGCTGTCAATTTGCAAGGTGATCGTTCTCGTTTCAGTCAGTACCGTGCGGCGGGGGGCCATCAACGGTACGCAATGGCACCGGGCGGCGAGACCGACGCATCTAGAAACGTCACCGAACATGTGGGCAGCGGGGCAAGCGGATACTGTTTTGGTACCTCAGTCGCCACAGCATACTTCTCCGGTATGCTTGCACTATTCCGTGCGGAATCACGCTACCAGTCTTGGCCACGAGACTCCTTCATTGATGATGTATTGACTAAACGGTGCGTCCGCCATTCTATCGGCGGTCCCAATGAATACGGGCACGGCATCATTTGCTATAGCTGAGTATCTTCGGAGCTGCATATAGGTATCGCTAAGTCGGCAAGTGTTTACCAAAGCGAATGCGGACCGAGATTTCGACTGTCGCCCGCGTGCTCACCTATCCGCCACGTCTCGTCGTGCCGGGGCGGTGCCTCTTCATCGGGATAGTGAATGATAAAGGACGTTATCATTCACAACGTAGAAAAGATTATAGCGATGGCGCACGCGCGCTCCTTAATCCAGCACACAGCTGGCGCACAGCAGATCCGCAACAGCAGATCGAATGCGGGCTCTTCGGAACAGCCAACTGATCGGCCGTCAGTTTTCAATTGTCGCTCCTAATCGCGCACGGGTAATGCCAAGCCTGATTCGTCAACGTTAGCGGATTGGTTGCCCAACACTGCGGCGACCTCGCGGACGCAGGCTTTCGTCCAGCAGACGGCCCCGCGACAGAATGGGATTGCTGGTATCCGTAATACGCGCTGGCCACTCCATTCGCGCGACGCCATCGATGCCGGTCAGTGAATCCTGGCATGACAGAGTGGGAGTTGTCTTCCTGCGGAGGCAACACGATGTCGTTACAAGTAACAACACGGCATGACACCATCCGCAGACTGGTTCACACTGGCTACCCTCCAAGTCGTATACAAAATACACTCCAACTACTCACTACTCACTGACAGATATATGTGTGCTGTGCTCTGTTACATAGCTAGTACCGTCCTGCCAATGTTTCCTGCCCCGTCTACGTCCCAGCTACCCTCTGCCACACCCATTGACCGTTGACCCGTCTGGATGCAAATCCCCCCGACTGCATGTCTCGTGACACCTGGCACTGAGCCGCGCGCGATTCCTTGTCCAGCCCGAGGCGTCGGTAAACCTCAATTGCCTGGATTGAATCCGGAAATCGCTTGATCTGTGCGACCCGCAGGGCGGTCATCCGTATCCGTTTGGCATCCGCGCCCTCGGTGACGATCAGTCCTTTACTCTGACGGAGGTAAACAGGGTTGACACGTTTGCGGCGAAATGTCGCATCGTTGGCGATACTGCTGAGTCTCTTCCTGCCCGCTTGACTTGCAGTCCATGCAGCCCCGTTCTCGCAACATTGTCGGCACTGCTCGGTCACGGCTTCGAGGATGAGTCCGCGACTCAGTCGATTCTCGAAGAGGCGTGACGCGAGATTCCTGAGGAAGAGCGTCCTGTGCCCCTCGGGAACCAGGTCACCAGTCTTCAACCTGGC
>OBLW0100001593.1_pt1 | contig 19006 bp, 16 predicted proteins | sample 1520161 | NCBI WGS metagenome assembly OBLW01 (sample SAMEA3539309, study PRJEB22396) | soil metagenome | biome: tundra; feature: field; material: soil | place: USA | collected 2010-05 | depth 0.15 m | reverse complement strand
GACATTTTCTGGCCAGTGAAGCGGAGCCTCGCGCTGCTCGCGGCTGCGTTCAACCTTGTTGGGATCGCCCTTGAGGCGATTCGATTGACTTCTCATGGCACGAACATTGCCATGGTATTTCATGGAATCTTTTGCATATTGACCGGCTGGGTCATTTACAAGTCGGACTTTCTCCCTCGAACTCGGGGTGTATTGATTGCGTTTGGGGGTTTGAGTTGGCTCACCTATTTCTCACCGCGGCTCGAAAGCTATCTGTCCCCTTACAATCTCGCCTGCGGCCTCATCGAGGAATCATCGCTGTTCCTGTGGCTGCTGGTAATGAATCTAAACACTCAACGATGGAACGAGCAGGTCGCGCGAGCGGGAAGGCTACCTGGGCCTCTAGCCGCCGTCTAATCGGCACCACCTTAACGGGACGTTGGGGATGAGACTATAGTTCTTCTTTGAGCATCGAGTGACCAGCGCACCAAAAAAAGCAAAAACGAAACGTCACTAGCTAGGATGGCATGGCCTTTTCGTGCCATGCTGGATTTCATGTCGACGCTCGATCCCGGGGCGGCTGCCCCCAAGCATTTTCTTAAAGACAGCACAGTATTCCGCTGGGAAAACCTGACGCTGCGAAGCGACTTGATCCTTGTTTTGCCGATCGCGATGGGTCTAGCAGTCGGCATCGCGATCGGCCACCCCGCTGCCGGCATGATTGCGGCAGGCGGCGCCATGAACACTGGCTTCGGTCAAAAGCAGTCCATCGACGATTCGTCACTGCTGCCCATGTTGTTTGCCACAATCGGAATGGCCTTCTCTGGCTTTTTAGGGGCTTTGCTTGGCCATGAGAATCTTCTGCTTGTCTTCGCAGCGGCGCTTCTGGCTTTCGGTTACGGCATGCTCACTGGGCGCCCCGGCGGCTACAGTTGGGTTGGCCAGCAGTGTGTGATTACGTTCCTCGTGGCTTCCGCGTTTCCTGCATCGCTGAAGGAAGCTGCTGATCGCAGTCTGCTTCTCTTCGCGGGCGGAGCGCTGCAACTGATCGTTTCGTCCGTGCTGCTTCAACTCTTCCACGATCTGCAAATGCGACTCTTTCAACTCACGCGCTACCTCCGCGAAGAGGAGTTGGCTCTTCGTGCCGCACTGGCTGAAACTGCGGAATCCGTCCGCCAGCGAAGGTTTTTGAACTCGGCACTGCCGCATTCGATTCGGCTCGCCTTCACCATTGGAATTGCTACGGAGATTTATCGCAGATTGCATTACCCCAGCGGCTACTGGATTCCAATGACAGCTCTGCTGGTATTGAGGCCGACCCTGACCGATACGGTGAGCCGCACCATCGCCCGTACATTGGGGACGATGTGCGGAGCCATCGTCGTGAGCTTCTGCCTCGCCCACGTGCATACAACACCGACGGTGTTGGCCGCTTTTACGGTTCTTTTCGCATGGCTCGCCTACGGTGTGCTCAACGTGAACTATGCTCTATTTTCGATGGCCATTACTGGCTACATCGTCTTCCTTCTCTCACTGAATCAGATTCCCGGCCCGGCTCTCGCGGAACGCCGAGCCTTCTGCACGGCGCTGGGCGCAGCCCTTGGGCTGTGCGGGCGTCTTGTAGTTATTTCCTACAATCGCCGTCATTGGCTGCGAGCTCTCGCGGTCGTCCGTCACACCGTCTCTCCGAGCCGACCCTTCGCGAAATGACTCGCCCATTACCGTGCAGCATGCGAAGTCATTGGGGGACTTATCCGTGCCGATTCCTTTTCCCCCGGAGCAGGATTGTGGGGCGAATCAGCAGGGTAAGCCAGTCGTTCTATGTGAGTGGCGCTAGTGTGAGTGGTGCAAGCGGGCGATCGCGTTCATGATCCTGAATACCCGCCAAAGCAGGAAGGCCACTGTGAGCAGAAAGCCGCCCATTCCAGCAAACAAACCCGAATTGAATTTGGGAGCGGTAGTCTTCGCATTTGCCGCTGCCACCGATGCCGGGACGACCCCAATCGAGAGGAGTTGTGAAACAGGCACCCAGTGCCCGGAACTCTGGTCGCATCCGAGATCGGAGAGTGCTATTTTCCTGGCTGCTGCACTCTCGTTTAATTCCGCGAGCGAATAAGGGCCGAGAACCTGGCCGTTGTGCTCCACCATGTAAGGCATAGTTATGCGCCTCTTCATCCTTAATCTGGGGGGATAACTCAGAATATTAGCATATAACTCGCGGAGTTAAAGCAGATTCTCCCGGCGGGTGTCCTGCATGACGAATGGAATGACGGAATGGGAACGATAGTCACCTGAGTGGGCACCTGGTGATTTTACTAGAATGAGTCCCAAGGTAAACGGGCCTTTTCCCGCCTTAGCGCTTTTGCGAAAAGTGGGGGCGATCACCGACTCGACAAAATGCGCCGACGGCCCTTCAGGCGAAGAGTCGCCGCCGTGAGCCCAGGGTGTGGTCGGGCCAAAAGCGCTCAGTTCATCTTGCGCAGAGTGGGCCGCTATTAGTGGCGGCCGCCGCCGCCGTGACCTCCGCCGTGGTAGCCGGGGAGGGCATGTTCACCGCCCGCGTCATGACCGGGGTTGCCTACATGGCCTCGCCCATCGCGCGCTTCGTTTCCGTGGAAATGATTGAACTGCTCTTCACCGCGGCCGGGGAGCGGCCCATGGTAACCGTGGTGAGGATCGTAGCGGTTGTCGACGTGGCCAAAAAAGCCGCGATGCCCATGAAACCAGGGTCCGGCTCCGATGAACAGTCCGCCTACAAACCAGTCAGGCCCGTAGTAACCATAGGGCGAACAGTCATAGGGAGCGTAGTCGAAGTACCCATAAGGGCACACTGGCGGCGCTCCAATACTCACAGCAATTTGAGGTGCGGCCAAGGGTGCACTGCTGAGAACAACCGTCGCGATAGCTGAAACAGCAAAGGTCTTCAAAATGGACATAGTATCCCTCGACTCTTTAGAACAGAAAAATGCATCGAGAGTTGCCTCCGGAGACAAAACTTTCGCGGTGAATGCAAGGAGCCCGAATTTTCGGTTTAGAGCTTCCTCAATCGGCGGTCTTGGCGAGGAAGCGTTCCATGAACTTGGTGTCGAAGTTGCCGGTGCGGAAGTCGGGGTCGGCGAAGATGGCCTGGTGGAGGGAGATGGAGGTTTCGATTCCCTGCACCACGAACTGCGAGAGCGCACGCTCCATGCGGGCGATGGCTTCGTCGCGGTCGACGCCGTGGACGATAAGCTTGGCAATCAGCGAGTCGTAGTAGGGCGGGACGACGCCCTCGGCATATTGCGCGGTATCGACGCGCACACCGTTACCGCCGGGGACGTTAAAGACCGTGATCTTGCCGGCGGATGGGGTGAATTTTTTCGGGTGCTCAGCGTTAATGCGGCATTCGATGGCATGGCCGCGAATCTGGAGTTTCGCCGGCAGAATGGCGGCGAGGCGCTCGCCGTCTGCGATGCGCAGTTGCGCTTTCACCAGGTCAATGCCGGTGATGGCTTCGGTCACCGGGTGCTCGACCTGGATGCGGGTGTTCATCTCGATGAAGTAAAGCTGCCGGTCCTCATCCATGAGGAATTCAACGGTGCCGGCGTTCTGATAGCCAATTTCAGTGAGGCAGCGGCACAGAGTGCGGCCGATCTCGTCGCGCATCTTCGGGGTGACCTGCAAAGACGGCGCTTCTTCGATGAGCTTCTGGTGGCGGCGCTGGATGGAACATTCGCGCTCGAAGAGCGAAACCACGTTGCCATGCTCGTCGGCAAGAATCTGGAACTCGATGTGGCGGGGCTGCTCGATGAACTTCTCCATGTAGAGTTCGCCATTACCAAAGGCGTTGGCCGCCTCGGTAAATGCTGCATGGAAAAGGTTGGGCAGCTCATCCGCAGAGCGTACGATGCGCATGCCGCGGCCGCCGCCGCCGGCCTTGGCTTTGAGGATGACCGGGTAGCCGACTTGAGTGGCCCATTCCTGGGCTTCTTCAATGGTTGATATGACGCCGTCGGAACCGGGCAAGATAGGGACTTTGGCCCTCTTCATCGCCTGGCGCGCTTTTTCTTTTTCACCCATGAGGCGTGTGACCTCAGGTGGGGGTCCGATGAACTTGATGTTCGAGGCGCGACAAACTTCAGCGAAGTTGGCGTTCTCGCTGAGGAGGCCGTAGCCGGGATGAATGGCATCGACGTTGGCGATTTCAGCAGCAGAGATAACGGCGGGGACGTTGAGGTAGCTGTCAGCGGGGCGTGGTGGGCCAATGCAGATGGCTTCGTCGGCAAAGCGGACGTGGAGCGAGTTGCGGTCGGCTTCGCTGTAGACGGCGACGGTGCGGATGCCGAGTTCCCGACAAGCGTTTAAAACGCGCAGCGCGATTTCGCCGCGATTGGCAACCAAGACCTTACTAAACATGCATGACCCTTTGACAAGAGCAGAGCTAGCGGAGTTAGCCGGTTAGCGGAGTTAGTATTCCGCATTGCGAGCGTTGCAAGCACCGCTAGCTTCGCTAACGGCGCCTTGTTTCTTAACCCAGTCGAATAGAGAACAGCGGCTGCCCAAATTCAATGGGCTGGCCATTGGAGACAAGACACTTGACAACTTCGCCGGAGGCATCGGATTCAATTTCATTCATCAGCTTCATAGCTTCGACAATGCAGATGACCTGGCCCTTTTCGACGTGGTCACCGGGCGAGACGAATGCCCCTGCGCCAGGAGAAGGGGAGCCGTAAAATGTGCCAACGATCGGCGATTTGACCATATGGAGGCCGGTTGCTGTGTCTTCAGACCGAGCGGCGGCAGGCGTGATGTCTGCAGGCGGAGGCAAATGCGCGGGCTCGGAGGGGACTGCCGGGGCGGCTGCCGGGGATGCTGCAGACTGGCTGAACTTGAGGCGAATCTTCATGTCGCCCCGGTCCAGATCGAACTCGGCTACCTGATAGTGCTTCAGGAACTCGATCAGCTCTTTAAGATCCTGGATATCTTGAGGTTTCATTCGTTCCTTTAACTCTGCCCGGATGCGGGGCTGTTGAATCAAAGCTCGATGAGGGCTTTGGGCGCGGGCGTGAGCACCTGCCCCCCGGTTCGGGTGACGGCCACCATATCTTCGATGCGAATCCCAAACTGGCCCGGCAGGTAAATCCCGGGCTCAATTGTGACGACCATGCCGGGGAGCAGCCTTGCCGCCTGTCCGGCACCAATGCGCGGCGACTCGTGAATCTCCAGTCCGACCCCGTGGCCGGTGGAGTGAGAGAAAGCTTCAGCCAGACCCGCTTTGCGCAACACGCTGCGCGCGGCCTCGTCCACCTCGCCGCAACTGACGTCTGCGCTCACTGCGGCAACCGCGGATTCCTGGGCCTCGAGGACAGACTGGTATGCATTTCTCTCATTCGCCTTCGGAGTTCCAAGGTGCACAGTGCGTGTCATATCGGAACAATAACCCTTGAGGATAACACCGAAGTCGAGGGTGAGGAATCCTTTGCGGGGGAGCCGACTCGCTGTAGCCCGCCCATGGGGAAGAGCCGAACGCACGCCGGAGGCCACGATGGTCTCGAAAGACATGCCCTCGGCGCCCATGAGGCGCGCCTGATGCTCAAGCTCGGCGGCCACCTCAAACTCCGGCATTCCAGGGCGGATGAAGCCAAGGATGTGGTCGAAAAGCGAACAGCCGACCAGAGCCGCTTCAATCATGATGGTCAGCTCTTGTTCGTCCTTGATCATGCGCAATGGCTCGACCAGAGGCCCGTTGAGGGCGGAGAGGAAGGTGCGACGGAAGCGGGATGGCAGTTCAGCGCGCCAGCGGGCAAGTTCGGCAACCGTTGTATGGGCGGGGTCAAAACCGGCAAACGCGATTCCCGATTGCGCGGCCAGCCACTGCACGGCGTTGACGGCAGGAGAACCGGAGACGATCTGCACCTGCGCGCCACTCACCTCTTCGATCGATTGCGCTGTGTAGCGCGCGTCGGTAAACAGCCGCGCAGCCCTGCGCGTGATAGCCAACGCCGCGCTGGAGCCGGTGAAGCCGCACAAATAACGCAGGTCGGGAAGATGCGTGACGAGAAGGCCAGGAAAGCCTGCCCGGCTCAAACGGCGGCGCAGTTGGCCGATGCGGCGTAGGTGGTCCACCCGGAAAGATATATCACATGGAAAGCAGTGGTCAGTGAACAGGGGTCAGTGGCCAGGGTGGAGTGGTCAGCTGGAATGCCCTCAGGCAGACAGGGTACGCCCAAGCTCTTTGAGCATTGCTGCCCGATTCTAAATTGGGGTTTTGTGTCGCGATCTCTGCATACTGATCGAAGACCCCTGATCACTGCCCACCGAATCCTATAGTGAACACTGACCACTGTTCACTGCTCTCACATTGCCGGGCGAACGGGCTTCTTCTGGTTCGGGTCGGCATCGGCGGCGTGAAGTTCAGATTGTCGGTCCATCCACTCGTCGAGGCGGGAGCGCTTGAAGCGCCAGCGGTTGCCCAGCTTGAAAGCGGGAACGAACCCCTCCGAGGCGTATTTGTAGAGCGTGTCGGCCGAAATGCCGAGATAGTCGGAGGCCTGGCGAATATCCATGACCTCGCGTATTTCTGGAACCAGAAGATTAGAGCGAGCCGCGGAGTTGCGCATTGTTCCCCCCCGAAAGGCAGAATGCCCCAGGCCAAGATTCCGGCAGAGGCGCCGGTACTCCTGTATATAACGCGGATTCACCCATCGGTTCAAGGTTTTTCAGATATTTAAAGGAAATTCACGGTCTTTGGGTCACCGCCTGGGAACCCTCGAACAGGACCGGTCCGACGCATCCCCTGCCTATGGGGTGGCGGGGATGCACGGACCCAAGGAGTTGTGGAGTTAGAGCGGATGGTGCGGAATTACGCCAGATTCACAGATTTACCAATGTCTGACGCACCGGCTTCCGGGCGCAACGACCCGCCACAAAGAGCATTGGCGCCCCGGACTATCGGAGCGCCAATGCTCTTCTTTATTTCCGTATCTAAACGAATCCCGCGCTCAGTTCTGGTCTTCGCGGCGGTGCAGGGTCGGCTTGTCGTCGCCGCTCGTGTCGCTGCCGGCCTGGGTGCTGCTGCCGGTGCCGTCGTCGGTTCCGGTGCTGGCACGGCGCAGGGAGGGTTTCTTGCCGCCCTTAGTGTCGAGCAAACGTCGCTTGTTTTCGATGCGAGCCAGCCTGGCTTTCACATCGCCAAATTCCGAAGTCGTTACCAGGTACTCATCTTTCGGGGGCAGAATGCGGGCAATTTCTTCCTGCGAGTGAAGGATGCGGTCAGGGGTTTGCGGATGGTCGGAGAAGGCCTTGGCAACCATGCCGGGCTTGCGCTTCTGGAGGGCCTGAATCTTCTCAAAGAAGCTGATAAAGGCCTGCGGGTCGTAGCCGGCGCGATACATATATTGAACACCGAGGAAGTCAGCCTGTGCCTCGAACTCGCGGGAGAACATGAGGAAGGTCATGGGTACGGCAAACTGGGTGGCTTCATAAATGCCATAGCCCGTCCAGCTGTAGCCAGTCATCATGATCAGCGGAATGGTTCCCAATTGCGCGTAGTTCATGCGCGTCATTTCGCGCGCCGCGTGGTGGGCGCAGACATGTGCGATCTCATGAGCCATCACACCGGCTAACTCTGCCTCTTCGTCCGCGTTCAGAATCAATCCCGAATTGACGTAAAAGAACCCGCCGGGGAGCGCCATGGCGTTGATCTCATCCGAATCGATGACCTTGATTGTGAACGGCACCTTGCAGTCGGAGTTCTTTACGAGGTTCTGACCGACGCGGTTGACGTATTCGGTGACCACAGGATCGGTGATGAAGTGGGTGCTCTTCTCGATCTGATCGGCGTAAGTCTTGCCCATCTTGATTTCGGAGTCGGTGGAGTACCAGTTGCCCATACCGCGGCCGCCGATGTTGCGATTGCCAACCGCGCTGACATCCTCGGTGCTGCCGGGCTTGACCTTGATCATTTCGCCGCCAACGGGAACCACCTTGTCGGGGTCGACATCCTTGGCGGGAACGTCACCTTTGACCGGGGTTGTGCCGGGGGCTGGGTCTTTGGCGTCAGGATCCTTTTTTGAGGAATCCTTTGACTTATCAGCAGGCGCGGACGCCGCGGGAGGGGTGTCACCGGCAACCGGGGTCGTTCCGGGAGCAGGCTGGGCCGTCGGGGTGGTTGCCGGCGCCGTCGCGGACGGGCTCGCAGGAGTTGATTGTGCGTCAGGCTGATTTGGCGGAGCGCTCGATGGGGTCTGAGTGCTTGATGGGCTCGCCGGAGCAGTGGACTGGGCTCCCAGCGTTGTGACTACGGCCAGTGCCAACCCCGCCAGCATTCCTGCCTTGATACCGTTGAAAGCTGCGCTCATTACCCTACCTCCAACTCGGATGCACCCGTCGCGAGATGGGTGTTTCCGCTTCGCTCCAACCATTAGACGCTAGTATTCACCCGGTTGGCAGCAGTAGGTCAAAAAAAATCGTTGCGGATTGAAAACGCCCGGGGGCGAAATCCTGGACCTTTCCGGAAATCTGTTCTCCCGGCTCGCGGGACGTTCTTCTTGGAGCTTGCGCCTATCTGAATTAGAGTGGTGAACACGCAGCAGCAGGAGGCGATTTGGCTTGTAAGTTCCTGGTTCGTGAAGCCCTGGCAGCGATGGCGCTCGCGTTGAGCGTGGGCGGTCAACTGGCGGCGCAACAGGCACATTCTGCTCATTCACTTGCTGAGATGCTGGCGTCACGAAAACACCTGCCCCCAGCGGGGGCGAACGCGCCTTCCACGCCCACGGTTGTTTTCGACACATCGCACCTTGGATCCCCGGAGACCCTCGACAAAGACTGGCGAGTGGGAGTCACGGCCAACGAGCAGGCGGCCGATCCCGGGTTCGACGATTCGAAGTGGGTGGTGCTTAAACCGGGCGATCCCCTTGACAATCTTGATGACCTGGATCGGCCCAGCGGGGATACCGCGCCCGATCATTCTGGGCCACCTCCCGCCCACGGACGGCCCTTTGTCTGGTTTCGGATGCATTTGAAGCTCCCTGAGGGGCATGGACCGATTGCGCTCCTGATCGCGCTTCCCGTCTCGCAAAACACAGCGATGCCGGGCGGCGGGGCGGGGCCAGGCGTGGATGTGTTCGCGAATGGAAGGCAGATCCATCCCGAGGGCCCTCACGGAGACGCGCCAAACCAATATCAGGAGATCTCACGAATCTACGATCTGGGCGTTGCTCCCAGTGACACGGACGTCGTCCTGGTGGCACGTACGATCTACATTCCCTTCGGCCTGAGCGCCTATACAAACTTCTTTGAGAGAGGTACGCTTCGGATCGGCAACCCTCCGGATCTGCAGCATGAACTGGAACTCTGGTCGACACACAGCCTCTTCGAACGCCTGCCACGGCTGGTCAACGCCATCCTCTTCACGGTGCTCTCCTTGTTCTTGCTGGCTCTCTACTTCACGCAAAGAGGCCACGTCGAGTATCTATGGCTAGCCCTGCACGAGTTGATCCAGGCGCCCATTGGGTTTGTCGATCTGGCAGGTAGTTCCGCGCAGCTTGATCAGATCTGGTACGGCGCCATCATCCTGCAACTCGTCGTCATTTCCGCGTATTTGTACTTCGAGTTCCTGGTTGCCTTCCTGGCACTTCCGCGGCGCTGGTATATTACATTGCTCCGTTATTCCTCTCCGGTGCTTCTCCTTGTGGGGCCTGGGATGCTGTTGCTGGGGAGCCACAGCCGCCTCGCCCTGCTTGTCATGATCGTCGGCTTTCTGGGCAGTATCTTGTGGATCACAGGTGGGATGCTTTTCATCTTCATCACCTTGATTGTTGCCACAATCCGGCGCAACTTCGAGGCAGGCATGCTTCTGATTCCGTTCGTGCTGACCATTGTGGGTATCGTCGAGCCGATTTTCACAGGCAGTATGAGCAATTTTGGCGGGGGGCATCCCTATCATTCGCCCTTGACCATTCAAGCAGGCATGATCCCAATCCACTTTGCCTCGATCGCGGACTTCATCGGACTACTGGCAATCGTGCTGATTATCTTTGTGCGCTTTCTGCGCATTCAACATGACCAGGAACACGCCAACAGCGAACTGGCCGCGGCGCGCAGCGTGCAGGAATTGATGATTCCGCGGGAGAAACTGGAAACCCCCGGCTACGAGGTGGATTCGGTCTACACCCCCGCCAACGAGGTGGGCGGCGACTTTTTCCACCTGCAGCCGACCAGCGACGGCGGATTGCTGGTGGTGATTGGCGACGTGGCCGGCAAGGGCCTGAAGGCCGCCATGAATGTCTCCATGTTGATGGGAGCGATACGAGGGATTCCGGAAAGAAGCCCGGCCAAAATCCCGGAATCGCTGAATCGCGTTCTGGCGGGCAGCGACAGTCTGACCACCTGCGAGGCCATATGGTTTGGCCCCAATGGTGAGCTTGTGCTGGCCAGCGCGGGCCACCTGCCCCCTTACTTGAACAGCCAGGAGATTCTGCTGCCGGGCGGACTCCCGCTGGGCGCCATTCCCGAAAACACATATGACGAGGTCAGCCTGTATCTGCATCCGGGAGACCGGCTACTTCTGCTCTCCGATGGGGTGGTGGAGGCTCGAAAGTCTTCGGGCGAACTGTTCGGATTCGACCGCGTACATAACTTGAGCAACCAGTCGGCGTTTTATATTGCCGACGCAGCCAAGGGATTCGGGCAGGAAGACGACATTACGGTGCTGACGGTACGGAGACTGGCAGAGGTGATGGCGGCATAGGAAGTGTGTTTTGCCGGGAACGTGATACGGCTGTTACGCGGTCATCTGGCGGGCAAGTCGTGGACCTTTGCGGGCTGAGGCCACATCATTTTCTGCCGCGGCCTTGATGAGATTCTCCGGAGTCATGGGCCGTCCCAGCAAGAAGCCTTGCAGTGAACTGCAACCCAGGCGGGTCAGAAACTCCTGCTGCTCCCGCGTCTCCACACCTTCCGCAACGATCTTCAGATTGAGGGTTTGTCCAAGCGCCACGATGGCCGAGATGATCGCCGCGTCTTCAGCATTGTTGACTAAATCGTTGACGAATCCGCGATCGATTTTCAGTTCGCTGGCCGGCAGGCGCTTCAAGTAAAGCAGGCTCGAATAGCCGGTCCCGAAGTCGTCGATGGAGATGCGCACGCCCGAATCATGGAGTTGCTGCAAGATCACCATGCTCGCATCGGCGTTGCGCATTGCCGTCGACTCAGTGATCTCCAAGGTCAGGCAGCGGGGGGCCAGTCCGTGACGCTCTAAGGCGTCACGCACCATTTGAACTAATCCGGGATGGTTGAACTGCACTGCGGAGAGGTTAACGGCAATCGTCCAATCGGGTCGGCCGCACGCTTGCCATTCGCTCATTTGGCGGCACGCTTCGTCCAGCACCCATTCCCCGATGGGCACAATCAGGCCGGTCTTTTCCGCCAGTGGTATGAATTGATCCGGCGGCACAAGCCCGCGGCTGGGGTGGTTCCAGCGCAACAAGGCTTCTGCTCCGACCATCCGGCCGCTCAATGCATCGAACTTCGGCTGGTAATGCAGGATCAACTGCTTAGAGTCGAGTCCGATGCGCAGATCGTGCATCACCTGCAGGTGTTTGTGCGCATCGTCGTTCATCGACTCTTCAAACAAACAGTAGGCGTTACGCCCCGATGCCTTGGCGTGATACATAGCCGCATCAGCGTTCCTCAGCAGAGAGTACTGCTCGTCTTCCCGGCCGCCATAAATGGCGATGCCGATACTGCCCGAAACACGCAGGTCGTGGCCTACAACATCAAATGGCTCATTGATAGACGTGATGAGTTTGTCGGCAAGAGTAGCTACGTCAGCCGGTTCACAGGCATCGACCAGCAGAACAAATTCGTCGCCGCCTATTCGAGCCAGCGTGTCGCGATTACGAACACCTGCGCGAATACGGTTTGCAACCTCAATCAACAGGAGGTCTCCGACATGGTGACCGAAGGCATCATTGATTTGCTTGAAACCGTCGAGATCGAGGAAAAGAACCGCGAAACTGCTATTTTCGCGCCTGGCATTCTGAATCTCCTGCTCAAGACGATCCTCGAGCAAGGCACGGTTAGGGAGCTTGGTGAGGCTGTCGTGCATGGCAAGGAACTGGAGTTCCTTGTTAGCGTCATCCAGGCAAGCAGCCAAAACGGAAGTGCGCGATTCAAGCCGTAAATCGAGGACCGAAGTGATCAGCGCGATGGACAGGACAGACAAGGCAAAGACGATGATCAGTGTGGCCAGCCATTCCGTGCTGACTCCCTCGCCCGCCATTGCACAGGTGCTGCCTGCCGGGAATCGGGCTGCGGCCATGCCGGTGTAGTGCATTCCGGCAATCGCAAGTCCCATGGCGACCGCGGCGCCGGCGCGCACAGGCATGACCCCTGCAAAGGGCAGCCGCAGATGGAAGGCGATCCACAAGGCGGCGCCGGATGCGACGACCGCAATCAAAATCGAAAGGACAAACAGCCACGGCACGTACTGGATTCCCGGAGTCATTTCCATAGCTGCCATGCCCGTGTAGTGCATGGCGCTTACTCCGGCCCCCATCAACAACGCACCTGCGCTCAATCGCGGCCACGATAGCTCTTTCTGACAGACGATCCAGAGGGCGAAGGCCGAGGAGGCGATTGCAATCAACAACGAAAGAAAGGTAATTTTTGGATCGTAGCCCATTAAAATGGGCAAATTGAAGGCCAGCATGCCCAGGAAGTGCATGGACCAGACCCCCACCCCCATGGCCACGGAACCGCCAGCCAGCCACCAGCGCGCAGTGCGTCCCCGCGTAGCTGCTACGCGTCCGGCCAGGTTCAACGCGGTGTAAGAGGCGAGTACAGCCAACAAAAGAGAGGCCAATACCAGCCAGGGATTGTAACTCCCGGCTAACATCAGGAGCCCTCCTAGCCGGGCCCGTGAGCCCAGATCAAACGAAGCCACGTTCGAGCATGATGGTCTTCGCTCCGCACCTTATTGCGATGTCGGATTTACTCTGATCTGGCCACAGCATATCAACGGATGAGCGGCATTGACTGTACGACTTATGTGTGATTTAAGTCACAGTTTACGCGTCTGTCGCCCATTGAGCACAGGAACGAGTTAATGACTCGCGTTCAGGAGCGCTAACTCCGGAGCTATGGGAGAAAAGATACCTTAAGTAAGGGCTGCGCGGCTCAGATACGAAGAAAGAGCCGCTTGCGGTACATCCAGTAAAGAATGAACCAGTAGATCAGCATCACCGTGATGCCGAGCATCAGGGGTTCCAGGCCGCTCCCAAATATGCGGAAGACCTGGTAGCCGAGATTGATATGCAGGTTGTTGATAATGAAGTCTTCCCATAAATGCGCGATAAGATAGGCCGCGATGGAATTCATCCCGACGACGATCAGCGGGATTGCCCACCGGCGGTATTGCTTCACGTCGATGATCCAGGAGAACGCCGCGAGGAAGAAGAAACAGACCCCGCCGCTGAAGAGCGTCCAGCTAGGAGTCCAGATGCGCTTGACGATGGGGCAAATTCCAGTGACATGGAGAAGCAGGGCCGCGGCTGCGAGCACTGCCCCGGCGATCAAAAAGCGCTTGATGGGGATCCTGGGAGCGGCAGAGCGAAACCATTCGCCGGCGCGGAGGCCAAGGAGAATGGTGCCCAGCGTGGGGATAAAGCTGAGGGTGAGATAGCCGCCTTCGTTGTAGAGGAAGCGGGAAGGGCGCGGCAAAATATTGAGGAACCAGACGTCGAATGCCTGGCCAAGGTTGCTGTTCTTGTTCCAGTGGGAGGCGAACCCTGTGAAGTTATGGTGCCAGTCCGCTGGAACTCCTACGGCAGCGTAATTGAAACCGGGCCCCGGAGTCGGATAGAGCGCCCATGCCAGCCAATAGCCGAAGAGGAGGGCGCCGAACGCGGTCCACTGCCAACTTGGACGGCAATGAGCAAGCAGGAAGGCGAACGTGTATCCCAGGCCGATCTGGGTGAGCGTGTCTTCAAAGGTAAAGTTCGTTTGCGTGCTGCTTGTGGAACGCAGGAAGATCCCGAGGGCGATGAGGAGGAGGCTTCTCCAGATGGTATGCGCCAACTGATGACTGAAGCTCTGCCCATTCTTGGTGCGGCTGTGGATGGAATAAGGAAGCGCGACGCCGACCAGAAACGTGAATCCGGGTTGAATGGTGTCGTGAAGACCCATGCCTGCCCATTCGACGTGGGTCTGGTTGAAGGCAAGGATGCTCCAGAACCAGCTGTTGGGAAAGGCACGGGCGACTTTGGCGAAGCTCATGACTTCGCCCATCATGAGCAACATCACAAGGCCGCGATAGGCATCGACAGCAACATTGCGCGGTGCCGCGGGTGCCGCGATCTGGCGAGCTACTGGCGGATGCTTGACCTCATGAATATCCGTGGCAATTGTGGCTTGCATTCAGTCCCTCATCGACTCGTAAAAGTGCACTGCTGGGAGCGGGGAGTGTGCAGAAACTTGTCTGATGATCAGCACACGTAAGGTAGCACAGGCGATTTGGTCGCGGCCACAGAAAAGCTCGACCATGCGGTTGCTGAAAAAACAGATGGAATCCCGACATTCAATTTTCGATCGTGCCAAACCTCCTCGCTGGATTAATGGTTATCGCTATTGGATACAACAAAATCCCGCAATACCGCATCGAAGGACCATGGAACGTACGCTACTTCCTGGTCAACCTTTCCCGCTCGGGGCCACGCCATCCAATAAAGGTACGAATTTCGCCATCTTCTCGGAAGCTGCCACGCGGGTGGACGTGTGCCTTTTCGATCGAAACGGCAAGCAGACAAAGTGCATCAGTCTGCGCGAGGTCACAGCCTTTGTGTGGCATGGTTTTATTGTCGGCATCAAGCCGGGACAGCTCTATGGCTACCGAATTGACGGGCCATGGGACCCCGAGCATGGCCATCGATTTAATTACAACAAGCTGCTGGTTGACCCTTATGCCCAGGCGATTTTCGGCCAGGTGGATTGGAAACAGCCGATCTTTCCTTTCGACGCGTCTTCAGGAGACGACCTGAAGATGGATATTCAGGACAGCGCAGCCGGGGTTCCGAAATCCGTTGTGATCGATGGCAAATTCAATTGGGGCCGGGATACACAATTGAATATTCCCCTCGCAGATTCGGTGATTTATGAGATGCATGTCGAGGGTTTCAGCATTCGTAATCCTGCAATTCCCGAGAAGCTGCGCGGTACCTATGCAGGACTGGCGCATGAGTCGAGTATTGGCTACCTGAAGATGCTGGGCGTAACGGCAGTCGAGCTTCTCCCGATCCATCACTTTATTGATGAAGGACACCTCGTTGAGAAGGGACTCACTGACTATTGGGGCTATAACACGCTTGGTTATTTCGCGCCTATGACGCGCTATAGCTCGTCCGGCGACCGAGGCGGCCAGGTGCGCGAGTTCAAGGAGATGGTCAAGGCGCTGCACAAGGCGGGGATCGAAGTCATCCTGGACGTTGTGTACAACCATACCTGCGAAGGAAACCACCTCGGACCTATTCTGAGCTGGAAGGGAGTTTGTAACACGACTTACTACCGGCTGGTTCCTGACAACCCGCGTTTCTACATGGACTATACCGGTACTGGGAACACCCTCAACGTGCGCAATCCCCAGGTTTTAAAAATGATCATGGACAGCTTGCGCTATTGGATCACGGAGATGCATGTCGACGGGTTCCGCTTCGATCTGGCAGCGACGCTGGCGCGAGAGCTCCACGATGTGAGCAAGCTCTCTTCCTTCTTCGACACCATTCATCAGGACCCTACCCTGGCAGATGTGAAACTCATCGCGGAACCATGGGATGTGGGCGAAGGAGGGTACCAGGTGGGGCAGTTTCCAGTTCTGTGGGCGGAATGGAATGGCAAGTATCGCGATACCGTTCGCCGTTACTGGAAAGGCGATGGTGGACAACTTTCCGATTTTGCGTATCGACTGACGGGTTCAAGTGACCTGTACCAATTTGATGGCCGGAAGCCGTATGCGAGCATCAACTTCATCACGGCGCACGATGGCTTCACGCTATGCGACCTTGTGAGCTACAACGAAAAGCACAATGAAGCCAACAAGGAAGATAACCGGGACGGCACTGACAATAACGACTCCTGGAATATGGGAGTCGAAGGTCCAACCGATGATCCCGAAATCAAGGAACTGCGAGAGCGCCAAATGCGCAATTTTCTGGTGACCCTGATGCTGTCGCAGGGAGTGCCGATGATTTCAAGCGGCGACGAGGTAGCCCGAACACAGCGAGGCAACAACAACTGTTATTGCCAGGATAACGAGCTAAGTTGGTACGACTGGAACCTTGACCAGTGGCGGATACAACTGCTCGATTTCACCAGGACGCTCGTTCATCTGAGACTCGCGCATCCCAACCTTCACCGGCGGAAGTTTTTTCAGGACCGCGAGGTGCGCAGGCACGGAGGCGGCGTGCTTTACACAGTGAAGGATGCCGCATGGTTCAACACGGATGGAAATGAAATATCAGACGAGGCATGGAACGCAGAATGGACGCGCGCAATTGCTTTGATGCTGAATGGGCAGACGCTTCAGATGATGGATGAAGAAGGCCGGTGGATCATCGACAACAGCTTTCTGATCCTCGTCAACGCTGCATCCGAAGGCGTGGAATTTACCCTTCCGGCTTCTCCGTGCGGCAACAGTTGGACCCAGATCATCAACACAGAGAACATCGAAGATCCTTTTGCCAAGGCAGCAGTGGACTCCAAGATCATTTTGGGAGGGAGATGTGTGAAGCTGCTGAGCGATGAATCGTATCAGAAAATAAATTCCCAATGAGCTCCGCAGCCAATTGTGCCAAGGTCGACTCACCTGAGCGACAATGAGGACGCTTTCCAATTTCCTCTTCAACGTGCTCATTTCAGACCCGGCCTGGATATTGCCTAACTCATCACGCAGTAAAGAAGCTTTTGACACCGCTAACTCGACAGTGCCATTCTCACTGCCCATAGGGGTTTTTCTCGCGGGGAACGGGACGAAGCCCATCACTCAGAATCCACGTTAATATCCCGTTTGGCAAATTTGAGCTATCAGAATCACCAAGGTGCATGGTGTGTTGACTCCACGCCTGAATGCCATAGAGGATTTTCCGATGAAGCCTGCAGCGGACAAGAAAAGGGCAGCTCAAGTCTCAGGAGCGCAGGAGTATGGGCGTGTCTCGAAAAGCCGCACCCCTCGGCGGCTGCGAATGTCTTCCGGAATGGGCACAGCCGTTTTGGTCGCCGCAATCTTCATCGCGCGTGGTGTTCAACACGTAGATGCGCAGACTCTCACCGTCCTGCACTCTTTCTCGGGCGGCGACGGAGCACAGCCTGACGCGGGACTGGTTCGCGACACTTCCGGCAACCTCTACGGAACTACATCTGAGGGTGGCTCCATGGGCGTCGGCGTCGTGTTCAGGATCGATCCTGCCAGAATCGAGACGGTGCTCCATAGCTTCGGTGCCGAGGATGACGGGGCATTTCCCGAAGCTGGTTTGATCGGGATACAGCGGGAAATCTTTACGGTGCCACGACACTGGGCGGCACATCGAATTTCGGAACGATTTTCAGAATTGATCCCTCCGGCAACGAGACCGTGCTCCACAGTTTCAGCTGCAGCGACGGAGCGTATCAGGTGGAGACCTGATCAGGGACTCAGCGGGCAACTTCTACGGCACGACAGTGGAAGGCGGCGCTTCCTGCACGGAAACGAATTTCGGAGATGGAACCGTCTTCAAGCTTGATCCCTCAGGAAACGAAACAGTCCTCTATAGCTTCATAGGAACTTACCCTGATTTTCCCAATGGCGCGGAACCGTCTGGGGGCTTGGCCCTTGACGGGTCCGGTAACCTGTTTGGCACCACTTCAATCGGTGGCTCTATGGGCTACGGAACAGTCTTCAAGTTGGATACCTCAGGAAACGAGACGGTGCTGCATAGCTTCCTCTCCGGCGATGGAGCGCTCCCCATCGGCGACCTGACACGGGATTCGGCGGGCAATCTATAGCTGCGAGGCACTGCGTTCAAGCTTGCTCTGGCAGTGCCATTCTCTGAATTCAGCGCGAAGCTTGACGTCATCCCCGGACATTTCTCAGAATTCGAATTGCGCGCGAGCTTCACTCAAGGAGCCGGAGCCGAAGCCATCGACTTGGCGACGCAAGACCTGACGCTGAGCATTGGAAGTTACAGCGTAACGGTTCCTGCGGGGAGTTTTCACGATGTCGGAAAGCGGGCTTTTGTGTTCACGGATATTCACAAACGAAAAGCGCTCGAAATCATCCTGGTCAAGATGGAGGCCAATTCGTACCGCTTGGAGGAAGCTGTACGAGGCGCCGATTCAGATACGGTTGCCGATCCGGTTGCGGTGACATTGACCGTCGGGTATAACACGGGCACCGCGCAGGTGACTGTCAGAGACCGTTAGGCGAACCGCACTAAAAGGCCCCATCCTTGTGGATGGGGCTTTTCGATTTGCCGAAGACTAAAAAAAGCGCCGCCCGGACGGCCCTGTCCCGCGCAGCGGGTGCCTAGTCGTAGTATTCGAGGCCGAGGTGGGTGATGAGACCCGCGCCCATGATGTGGCGTAGGGTGTTCTTGAGCTTCATGGACTGGATGAACAAATCATGCTCAGGATAAAGACCAGCAGCGGTTTGGGGCGACTTGAGATAGAAGCTCAGCCACTCTTGTATGCCGATGGAGCGCAGCGACGGAGTCCGCTTGGCCAGGTCGAGGAACAACACGAGATCGAGCGCAATGGGCGCGGCCAAAATGGAATCGCGGCAGAGGAAATCCACCTTGATCTGCATTGGGTAACCCAACCAGCCGAAGATGTCGATGTTATCCCAACCCTCTTTGTTATCACCGCGTGGCGGGTAATAGTTAATGCGTACCTTGTGAAAAATATCCTTATAGAGGTCTGGGTATAAATCGGGCTGCAGGATGTATTCGAGCGAGCCGAGCTTGGACTCTTCCTTGGTCTTGAAGGACTCGGGGTCGTCGAGCACTTCGCCGTCGCGGTTGCC
>OBLW0100001592.1_pt1 | contig 19007 bp, 9 predicted proteins | sample 1520161 | NCBI WGS metagenome assembly OBLW01 (sample SAMEA3539309, study PRJEB22396) | soil metagenome | biome: tundra; feature: field; material: soil | place: USA | collected 2010-05 | depth 0.15 m | reverse complement strand
TCGATCACATCCTGTACGCGGAGCAGGAACTGCTGAACGAATTCCGGACACGGCGTGTTTTTCTTGTGCGGCTTGCCATTGAGCAATTGCGGATCCAGCCCCTGCCACCACTTGCCTTGGCCGTCGGCGATGGTCTGCATTCCATCGTAGGGAACTCCGGCCAGCGGCCCGGTGGTGTCGCTTTTGTAGCGGACCGGTAGAAACTCATCCCAGGTACGGTGCGGGGTTCCGTGATAGCTCACTCCGAAGCGAAGTCCGTTTGCGCGTGCCACCGTGCTCCAAGTCCCAACGATGTCGCGTTTCGGCCCAACGTTCACCGCATTCCAAATCTGTTGCTTCGAATTCCAGCAATCGAAGTTGTCGTGATGAGTAGCCAGAGAAACGAGATACTCCGCGCCGGCCCGCTTGTAGAGCTTGACCAGCGCGTCGGGGTCCCATCGCTCGGCCTTCCATAGATGGCAAATATCCTTGTATCCGAATTGGGACGGGTGCCCGTATTGCTTGACGTGATAGTCATATTGGCGCGTGCCTTGTATGTACATATTCCGCGCGTACCAGTCGCCCTGCTCGGGCACACACTGTGGGCTCCAATGCGCCCAGATGCCGAACTTCGCATCTCGAAACCAATCCGGGCAGTGATATGACTTCAGAGACTCCCAAAACGGCAGGAAGGGTCCCTGCGGAACCTCACCCTGGAAGAACTGCGAGTTTCCCAATGCATGCGCCATGCGGGTCAGGGCGAAGATGGAGAGTCCGTTTCTGAGAAAGGATCTGCGATTCACGGCTGCATTACCACCTTTCAGAGATTCATTGAAACACGGCTACGAAAAAACCGCATCGTTCTCGCTCGGAGGAATTCCAGAGTCTGTGTTGTTTCGTGTTTTTTCTTATGGCGTCACAGTGTCCGGTCACAACCATAATCCAGCTATCAAGCACCTTCCCGGCATCCGTTTCTACGTAGGTGAGCTGCTTTGCGGCTTCATCCCAGTGCAGGCGGATCACCCGGGGTGGAACCAGGCCACAGGGGCGGACTAAGACCAGGCCAGTGGATGGGTGTGAAGTTATTGAGTATGCGGGGTAGAAGGGACTCTGGAGCGTAACGGAAGAGACCCTTTTATCCCGAGGGGCAAGAGAATGCTCTGAACCGGATCGCACAGCACTACGGTTTGTACTCGCCAGTTGTCTCGATCTGAAGAATCGCCTGGACTGGCAACTCGGCACTCGATCCTCCAGCGAGAATGCGTATCGGCTCTTTTTCGATACGCCATGCGTGCTGAACGGGATCCCAATAGGCAAGATCGCGCGGCTTGAGATCGAGTACAACGTTTTTCTCCGCGCCCGGCTCGATATGGACACGCTTAAAACCCTTGAGTTCGAGTTGCGGTCGTTCGACCGCGGAACCAAGATGCTGGACATACATCTGAACGACTTCGTCGCTGGCACGCTTGCCCGTATTCTTTACTTTCACTGTTACCTCAACGTCGCCGTCGGCCTTCACGCTGGGTGCGCCAAGGCTCAGGGCTTCGTATGCGAAGGTAGTGTAGCTCAGCCCGTAACCGAAAGCGTAGAGCGGTTTCTCCTTCGAGTACATGTAGGTGCGGCCGTGTCGAATGTTGTAATCCATCATCGGCAACAACTGCGCGTCACCCGTGGGCCAGGTTTGGTTCAAGCGCCCAGCCGGCGAGTAGTTGCCAAACAGTACGTCGGCGAGCCCATGGCCTTCCTCTTCGCTGTTATGGGTCATATGCAAGATGGCGGGCAGTTTTTGCTGACTCCAGACGCTTGCATACGGGAAACTCGACCGCAGTACCTCGACTGTGCGGGGGTTAACCGCGAAGATGCTTTTCACCAGTTCCTCTTGTTCAAGAACGATCGTCTTCCGATCCATACCTTCCTTGCCGTTTGAAGGTACCGGGCATTTGGCCCATCCAGCATTGCATGTGGGATGATTGCCGACGACGACGATGGCGACATCTGCCTTGCTTGCCATGGACTGTGCTTCTGCAATGTTGGAACCGTCGCTGAACAAGATCTGCACACCAGGAGCTGCTTCCTCGATGCCCTTCGCTATGCTCACGCTGTAGGGCGGCGTGCCGCTGTACCAATCAAGCAGCACCTCATTCGTAAATGCGCCGATCACCGCAATGGACTTTAGCTTCGAGCGATCGAGAGGAAGCGTACGATTCTCGTTCTTGAGCAGGACGATCGACTCATCTGTTGCCTCACGCACCAGTTCCCTGCTTGAAGCGCGCTCCCATGGCTTACTGCCTGACTCACGGCCAATCCGCTCGTAGGGGTCAACTCCGGGCGGATCCAACTCGCCCAGGCGAAGATGAACACGCAGCATGTTCTTCAATGCGGCATCCATGTCGGCCTCTGTCACAAGCCCTTCTTTGAGAGCCCTGAACAGTTCGGGCTGAAAGTCATCGAGGAACCTATTGATACCGGCCTTAACGGCGGCAGCGGAACCGAGTTCCTTGTTGGGAAAGCTCTTGTGATCCGTAATCAGCAGTCCCAGTGCGCCACCGTCGGTACAAATGATGCCGTCGTTTCCCCACTCCTTGATTACAACATCCTTGAGCACGGGATTAATCATCATGGGAGTGCCGTTCCATGAGTTATATGAGGCCATCACCGCCCGCGAACCGCCTTGCTCGAAACCCATGCGAAATGGAACGGAATAATATTCGCGGAAAAGACGCTCGTCGAAATCGGATGAAGTAGAGGTGCGGCCATTCTCGTTCTCGTTCGCAAGAAAGTGCTTCATGAGTGACGCCGCCTGCCAGTGTCTGGGATCCGGTCCCTGCAATCCCTGGATGAATGCCACCGACATTGTGCCGACGAGGTAGGGATCTTCGCCCATCGATTCTTCCGTGCGCCCCCAGCGAGGGTCGCGGCTCAGGTCTGCGTTGGGCGCACGCACCACGATTCCGCCAAAATCGAAGACCGGATTCTGATAGTAGTAACGCGCCTCCTCACCTTCGAGAGCACCGATCTTCTTCATCAGCGCCGGATCCCATGTCGCGCCCAAACCCTTCTCTTGAGGAAAGGTCGTCGTCGGTAACGGTTGGCGGCCACGCGGTCCCCACCCACCCGGTCCGCCTAGTGCCAGTCCGTGCAATCCTTCAGCCTCATCGGAAAGCACAAGATGAAGGCGCGGGACCTTGGGATGTCCACCCATGAGATCAACCTTTTCCTGCAACGTAAGATGTCCCAGTAAATCAGCAATGCGGGCATCATCGCTCAGCTTTGGATCGCGGAATGGATAATCTGTTTGCGCGCCTGCTTTGAATACGACGAAGGCAAGAACAAAAAGAAAGAAGAGAACCGGTTTTTTGTTTCCACTCTGCTTCATCAATTGCTCCCGATAACTAGATGATCGAAAAAAGCACATTTCCCGGAAATTGCGACAACTCTATTCCACGAGGTCCGCCTGATATGGCCCGAGCTTCATTTCGCCCTGGTATGACTTGTTTGATAGAACTCCATGCACATTCATTCCGACTGCGATGGCCTTCTCTTCCGCGGTGGTATTCACGTATAACGTGCGGCCATCCACCACCCTTGCGTAGACTCCCTCTGGAGTTGCCGGCCCCGGCTTGATTCCCAGCGCTCCATAGAGGCTCTCAACAATAGGCGCGATCAGCGTCGGCTGGGCTGGCGCGGCCAGGTAGATTGCCTGTCCTTTGCCGTAATTGTTCACAGTGACCGCGGGTGGATTGCCGGGCAGGTTTGAGAATCTTGCCAGGGTACGCGCGGTTGTCGGCTTCAGAACTTCATAAAAGCGAATACTCGCTTTCGCTGTTTTGCCTTCCAGCTCAAATACAGGCAGGTTAGCCGGCTCGTAGAACTCGTTCGTACGAAGCCCGAAAACGTCACTCAATCTTCCCGGCAGCGGTGTATCGAACCATTGTCCGTGTTCATCGACTTTTGCTGAGTATGCGGTCATTAGAACCGCACCGCCGGCATCCACATACTCGCGAATGGCTTTTGCGCTTGCCGCATCCATCACGTAATCAGCGGGCACCACGACCAGTTTGTAGCGGGACAGGGTGTCGGCGCCGACGTTGATCACCGCTGCATCGATGTTTGCGTTAAAGAACGGAGCGAAGGCGCCACGCACTTGTTCGGTATACGGCGTCTTGAAGTACTGCAGTGTCGTACTCGACGGACCGTTCGGGTGCGAGACGATAAATGAGTCGAACGAATACGCGATGGCAACCTGCGGGTGCGGATAGCGGGGGAATCCGTACTTCGATAGCAATTTGAAGTCCGAAGCGATGTGAGCGAACTCGTCCACCTTCCACGAGGGAGTGTTGTCGTGATTAAGCAACCCGAAGAGAGCTTGCTCTTCTCCGCCCTGGTGACTGTTGAATGTCCACGCAAGAAAGCCCTGTGCGCCCGTCATGAGACCTACATATGCATACATGCGGCTGCGGCCCGGCTCGCCGTACCAGCCTCCGCCTCCTGCGGTGAATTCATTAAACCAGTGGGGCATGGGCAAATCGCCTTTTGTCATCAATGCTTCGAAAGCGCCACTTACCGGATCGCCGGGATAGAATCCTTCCGCGCCGTAAGATACATAGGACTTGTAGGTCCTCAGATAGTCGAAGCCGCGTCTCGGCGCGGTATCCCAGAGATTGGATATCGAAGGGGTGTCAGGCATGTTGCGGCGACGAATGCTGTCGAGTTCCTGCAGCCTATCAACCGTAACGTCAGACCAGAAGCGGTGGAGATCCAGATAGCGTTCGGAAGGGCCAGGACCATTTGCGAGTGGCAGGTCAACATCTTCAAAGCTGTTCAGCCGGCGGGACCACCGCTGCGTTGCCCAGGCCTTGTTGAGTTCATCGATGGTTCTGTACTTCTTCTTGAGCCAGGCGATGAATCGCTCTTTGTCGGCCACCGAGTACGACATGTAGCCGTTGCCAATTTCATTGTTGTAGCCGATGGCTATGATTGCGGGATTATGTGCGAAATGCAACGTCATCGCTTCGCCGAGGATCTTCAATTCGCGCGCGTAATTCGGATCGCTGATGTCATCCATATAGCGCTCCGCAGGCGGAAGACGCGTCCCGTTCTGCGCAACAATATCCACGCCTGGGTACGTGCGGTGCAGCCAGATTGGCGCCGGCGAACCCGGTATATCCAGAATCACCCTGATTCCGTTTTCGTGCATTTTGGAGACAATCTTGTCCCACCACCCAAAATCGAACTTGCCTTGGGACGGCTCAAACGAATCCCAGGAAAGATCTCCTATGCGCACGACATTGAATCCCGCCCGCTTCATGATCGCGATATCGTTGTCGATCTCCTCGGGAGCGCGGTCGATTGGCTGATAACAAGTCCCCACGAAGAGCTGTCCGGGACCTGGCCAGTTTGGATGCGCTGGAGAATCCTGTGCTACAGACGCAGAGACCAACCTGCCAATGAGGATGAAAGGCAGTACAAACTTCCTAAGTGACATACGCCAACATTTCTTGCGACTCGCTGGATGGGTTCTTTTACGCATAGGCGCTTACGCTCGCAACGGACCGGCTCCTCTATCTCTCAATTGCTCTGCTGACTGCTCGTCAACTTCACGAGCACAATGTCATTGCTGTTCATCGGAATTGTAAACTCCACCGTGCCCTTGGGCCCGCTTTGCACAGTCTTGTCCGTCTCAGGCAGATCGCGCGTGAGCTCGTTCAGGTGAGCGATTTGTGGAGCGCTCAGTTCCTTGGGAGAGCCCATCTCGATGTACGAGGAATAGGCGTCGTTCGCGTGATACCCAGTGCGATGCACCAAGAGGTGGTAAGCGGCGTTCGGCACGAGGTGTGTTACCTCGACCCGGACGGGCGCCGCTGCATGCGCGGGAATCAGCCTGGTATAGAAGGATCGATTGCTCGCTTTCTGATCCGGATTCTCGAAGTCCCAAATGACCGCAGTGAAGTTTCCATCCTTTGCGGCCAGCATTGCCTGCGGATCGGTCGTTCTGAGACTGTCGCCCTGAAGTGTATGAAGGTATTTGTAAGCGAAGAACGCCGGCTTGCGGATGCCTTGCGGGTTCAAAAGCCCGAAACCACCTTGAAACGGCGCTGACGGGGGACCAGGCTCCTCGAATAGATCGGTGTATGTCCAGTAACTCATGCCCTGCGCCAGTCCCTCACAGGCTTTGAGCTTGTTCAGGATGTAGGGGGCGCTTATATAAGAGTCATGTACAGAATCGCGCGGCGTGTAGCTGGTGCTCCATTCCGTAAAGTACAGCGGCAGGTCAGGAAAAGCCGACGCGGAGATCTGCTCACGCGTCCGCTTGACATCACCGACGATTGCATCCGGAGAAGGATCAAGTTTGGTATCACTCTTTCCCTCCTCGTCGAGGAATCCTCCCTGGACACCGTAGGTGTGCGTTGATACGAAGTCAACTCCAGCTCCGCTCTCCTTTACGTGAGCAAGGAATTCGGGAACCCAGGCAGCTCCGGCTGTGGCGGGACCTCCAACTCGTAACTCGGGATCAATTGATTTGATGGTCTTAGCGGTCAAGTCATAGAGTTGGAAATACGCTTTCTGCTCCGCGCCCTCCCAAAAGCCCGAGAGGTTCGGTTCGTTCCAGACCTCAAAGTACCAGGTGCGCACTTCGTCTTTCCCAAAGCGCTGTTCAAGATGGTGAATAAAGGCGCCCACAAGGTTGCGCCAACCTGCCGGATCGGGGTGTGAGGTATTGCCATGCCAATAGAAGATGCTGTTCTGTGACGTGGCAAGCGCTTCCGGGGTGAAGCCGAGTTCAACAAACGGCTTGATATGCTTCGCCAATAAATCGTCATAGAGTCGATCGATTTTTGACCAGTTATAGACAGTCTCGCCGTTCTCGACCCGCACCGTTCCCAGAACGTCGTGAAAAATCGCGTGGAACCTTATATAGCGAAAGCCAAGCTCGTCGACGGCCGTCTTGAGTTGCGCCTGACTGTCGTCGCGAATCAGCGTTCCTGGATAATCGGATCCGACCGATAGATCAAAGAATCGATCTACTGGACCGGAGGTATTGTCGATACCGATGACAATGTGCCGAGCCGGAAGCGGGCTTGATTGCGCGGCCAGCACCGAAGCTACAGCAGAGGTGCAAAGGACCCAGGTCGAAAGCCTTCGTAAAACTGAGCCGAGCATAGAAGTCGCACTTCCCGCGTAATCAACCGACTGAGCCATGTGCCTTCCCTTTTAGTTAGCGGTTTCTATAAAGGTAACTGAAGCTCCGCCGAGCGCAAACTGATCCTGCGCGGTAACGGTCACAGCTCCCTTCGACGAAGGCAGCGTCAGAGTGACCGAAGCGATCCCCGATGCGTTGGTTTGTGCAATCACGCTGGTTCCGCTATTGGTGCCTGTGGAGAGCGTGCCTGCCGAAGTAGTGAATAGAATGCTCGCGCCACCAGCCGTGAAGCCGGATGGGACGGAGGACAGCGTGACAGCGAGCGACTGCGCAAGAGCCGCTGCAGCGCTGCCCGATTGGTTGTTGCCCGACTGAACGGCGAGTGAGGCGGCAGGTTTGCCGACGACGATCCAGCCGCCCTCGGTCTGCGTGGACGAGCCGTCGTTGCCCGTGACGGTGTAGTGGCAGAAGCCGGTGGTGCTGCCGGGGTTGACGGTGATGGTCGCCGGCGTCGTGGTGATGGTGGCGTTGGTCAGCGTAAGCGAACCACTGCAGGCTGGGGCGCCCTCGAAAGCATCGAAGGCCGCCGAGGTCAGGGTAACGGGAGCCATGCCGCTCATGATCTTCGGATTCAGAATCCCCGTGCCCGAGGCCGGGATCATGAGATCGTCTGGATTCAGATACCACTCTGCGGCGGGCTTGGACGGCTGCGTTCTACTGACCACCAGGAGTGTGATGGTGTAGGGCGCAAAGCTCTGCGTCGGGCTCCAGGCGGTCGAGGCCGCGGCGGTGATCGCGCCGGGGCTGGTCGATCCCACCGTGTACGTCGAATAAGTGGAGGCGTTGAAGCCGTTCAGGCTAAAGGTGACGTTCGCCGTGATGTTCGGGTCCTTGTTCAGGACCATGATCGTCATCGTCGTGCCGGTGGCGTCGAGCGCTGCGTAGCTGGCGAACAAGTCAGGATTGACAGAGCTCTGATCTGAGATCGAGAGTGTGCCGAAGCCGTGCCTGGCCCCGTCGTAGTTGGTGTACAGCTTGAAGGACTGGTAGTTGGGATGGGGCTGATTGGTGGTGCCGTCGGTCGCAGACGGACCGCCCCAGCGTGTGGAGAAGCCCAGACCTTCGCGGCCCATCACTCCATAGGCATCCGCGTCGGAGAGAGCGGTGGCGAACTCCCACTCGTTGAAGAACGATTCCCACTCGGTGAACGCGAGCGGCGTTCCCGGATAGATGGCGTTCACCATGGCCTTGAGGCGCGGGATGAGGAAGGTCACACTGCGATTGGGCTGCGTTGTGGTAATCCAGTCCGCGTCGATCCCCGAGTTGGAGTACGTCGGATCCCAATAGGTGCGGACGTACTTGCCCACTTCGGCGCGCATTTGCGGGTTGGTGAAGCCGGTGGTGTTGATGTTGTCGCCAAAATAGGCATGGATGTCGAAGACGTCGAGGGTACGTGCTCCCTTGGTCTGGTCCAGCCAATTGATCTGGTTCAGCCACCAGGGCGCGAAGTCGATACCGGCGTGGGCGTTTTTGTCGTCTCCCGAGGGACCTGCCGACCAGAGGTAATTCCAGCAGCAGGTGATAGGGCCGAAACGAACCGCACTCGGGTCCCATGTTTTCAGCGCGGCGCCTTCCGTCTCAAAGAGATTCGACAACTCGGTGTAGCCGGGATGGTCGGGATGTACGTCACCATGGGGACCATCCCATATCTCGGGCTCGTTGTCCATGTCATAAAAGTGGCACGTGGTGATCGGCGAATAGGGGACATTGCAGGTTCCGCTGCCAAAGGCAGTTGCGAGCGCCTTGGCCCACTCATCGCGATAGAGGCAGTTGCCCGTTGTGCAATCGCTGGCGGTATCGACCAGTGGAAAGTAGGCATCTGTCACAGGACCGGTGGTCACGCGCGTCTTGCAGTCGGTCTGCTGGCCGTCGCCGGCGTCGAAGTTGGAGGGGTCTGCCTTGCACTGCGCTCCGTACTTCTTGACGGAATAGCTCCAATTGCCGGTTCCCCTGGCCACCCAACCGAGCATTGGCATGGTGGTAAGCATCTGACTGCCGGCGTTCACGGCGTACCGCGTCATTGCAACTGAGTCGACTGGAGTGCCGTTTGAATTCCCGAGACCGAAGTCCTCGAAGAACCAGTCGCTGCCGGAGTTGTAGGTGAAGAGCTTCCAGTTGTAATCCGAAGCCTCGTTGCCTCCAAAGCGGACAAACGCCGGTGACAGGTTGATGATATCGCTTTGGTTCAGCGTGTTGATGCCGTAGATGTAGGGGCTGATCTGGTGGCGATTGGCCAATGTGTTGACCGTGACAGTTACGTTGGTGCTGCCGGGCGAGGTGATGGTGATGTTAGCCGTGCCCGTGGAAGCTGCGTAGGTCGATGAGCTGCTGGAGTCGGGCGTGTAGTTAACGGTGAACGTATCGGCGCTCAATGCCAGCGAGCCGGGCTGAACGTAGAAGGTCGCGGCGCCAGAGTTCAGTGTCACGGCGGAGGAGGAAAAGGTTCCGCTGGAGAGCGTCACGCTGCCGGTCGGCGACGCGCTGCCGTTCTTTACAGTGGCGGTAACGATCAGGTTTTCCGCGTAGGGATGTGTAGTCTCTTCAGGTGTGACGGTCACCGTGGGCACGGCCGGAGACTGCGTAACGGCCACTGAGGCCATTCCGCTGGCGCTCAAGTACGCCGCGGAACTGGCGCCGTCCGGGGTGTACCTGGCCGTCAACGTGTCGGAGCCTGCGGCCAGCGATCCTGCCGGAATCGTGATCGTCGCCGAACCGGAACTGAGCGAGGTAGCGGTCGATGTGTAGCTGCCGCCGGAGAGGGTCACCGATCCGGGCGGCGCGCCGCTGGAACTGGAGACGGTAATGGTGACGGCAACAGTCTCCGCCGATTTGATGCTGGAAGCTGCTGGCGTGACGGTAACCGTAGGTGTGGTGGGATTACTTCCCAATCCCCCTCCGCCGCTGTTGCTGCCTCCACCGCAGGACTCGATTGAAAGAATAATCGCCATAAGTGGAAATAACGGCAATTCGTATGCAAACAGGTTCATACGGACATTTCTTGAAGCCTTTTTTATGAATTGACGATTCTGAACACGTAAAAAGAACACAGTCTCCGATCGTTTCTCACCTAGCTGCAATTGGCAGAGGCGCATTTCTCTCAGCAGCGCTTCGACGGTTGAATGGATCAAATTTGCTTACTGCGCTAACAAAGCCCCGCATACGCACGGTTGATGATGATTCCGTTCTTGCTGCCCGCGATAGGAATCTCTTGCTCCTCCCATGTCGTGTTGCCATGGAGCAGTTGGCCATTGACGACTCTGGCCTATACTCCATCGGGAATCTGCAGCCCAGGTTGAACACCCGCAAGCTTGTAGAGGTGGTTGGGAACTGGTCCGGCTGTTGTGGGATTCGATTCGCCGCCAAATAGATCGAACTCCCTTTGCCAGCGGGTCGGAGAAAATGACCAGGGGCATTTCAAGCAACGGGCTACCGAGACTCTCGCCGTATATCCAACTGCTCCGGCTCAGTTCCGAAGTGAAAGCTGGATTTAAGCGCAATGCGAACGTCATCCACATTTGCATTGACTGCCCTTTCCGCACCTTACTAGTGCTCTTCGTGAAACTAATCCACTGAAAATGAACCAACACGAATCCTCCATCGAAAAGGTGCGGCAGTGAAGTTCAATCTTGTACGGGCCTTGAAAGTCCTGTACGTTATTGAAAACAGGCGGCGTACGCACTACAAAGTACTTGTTACGTGAAGCCGTGATCGAGGCAGCATTTCGACTCGTGGTTTTGGTTCCCTCAAACGGCAGCGCACTGAACAGGATCAAAGAATCGAATCTGGCGAAAGTCGTTCCGAACACCTTCAATCCGAACGTGACTGGATGCGATCGCGGAGATATTTCAGTGACGCGATAGCCTCCGAGACAATCGCAGGCGCGAGGTTCATGGAACTCTCAAAATTCCACTGCTGCTGCGGCTGAGCCGGGGAAACTCCCAGTTCGAATCAGTTGATGCCGCTGAGGACTGCCCATCTCCGAAGAACCGTCACTTTCATCGGCCATCTACTGTGCCAAACTTTCCCCGAAAGATACGCCCGCTTCGGCAATGACAGATCCGGGCGCTTCTGATCTCGTGTACGAAAACATGGCGAGCTGTTCAAAGCTTACTTACAATTGCATTGTGATAAGCCAAGCGAAAATCGGCCTGGATCGCAGGAGGAGACTTGCATGCCTGATCGCGTCAGTTCTTCCGTCTCTACTTTCAGCTCAAGGCGCTCCGCACCTGATCCCGGCGGCGCCGCCTCCATCCGGCCAGGCCTCGGCGGTTCGATTGCCGGTTGATTCTGCGCCACCGGTGAGCTTTCGCGAGGTCAGCGTTCAAGCTGGATTGAGTACGGCTCCCCACTCAGGTTCCGAGCGGCGCTACATCGTAGAGACGATGGGAGGGGGAGGAATCGCACTCTTCGATTGCAACAACGACGGACGGCTTGACATTGCGGTTGTGAACGATTCCACCATCGACCGCTTTCTGGCAGGCGGCGACACGATGATCACGCTGTACCACCAGGATGGAAGTGGCGGCAATCTCCATTTCACCGACATCACCAAGGCTGCGGGACTCACCACCCGCGGATGGGGAATGGGGATCGCGGTTGGCGACTATGACAACGATGGCCAGCCGGACCTCTACGTGACCGGCTATGGGCACAACGTCCTGTACCACAACCTGGGAGGATGCAAGTTCGAGGATGTCACTCAACGAGCGGGCGTCAAAGCGGGCGGCTTCAGCACCGGAGCTGCCTGGGCTGATTACGACCGCGACGGCCACCTCGATCTGTTTGTTGCCCGCTACGTGGATACGGACCTTCATCACCTTCCTCCTCCCGATCCTCATGTGGACGGTTACCGGTCGGTCATACTCCAGATGCCCGATGAAATGGAAGGCGAAAGCGACCTTCTCTTCCGCAATCGCGGCGACGGAACTTTCGAAGATGTCTCGGAAAAGGCTGCGGTGAGCAATCCTCGCAAGCTGCATGGCATGGGAGTCGTCTGGGGAGACTACGATAACGACGGCTGGCCCGATCTCTATGTCACCAACGATGGCGGCCCCAACTATCTCTACCACAACAACGGGGACGGCACTTTTACTGAGAATGGAATCCTCTCCGGCACCGCCACCGGAGCGCACGGGGAGATCTATGGCAACATGGCCGCCGACTTCGGCGATTTCAATCGCGACGGCAGGCTCGACCTGGTAACAACCCGGTATAGCCGCCAGCCAGTGAGCCTGTATCGCAACGACGAGACCGTTTTTACCGATGTCGCCGCCGAATCTGGCCTAGTGCAACCAACGCTGGCGCCCGTGAAGTGGGGTGTGGGCTTCGGCGACTTCGATAACAGCGGCTGGCCCGACATCCTGATCGCCAACGGGAATTTTTCTTCGCTGATGGACAAACTCGAAACCGAAGTCAAGTACCGCGAGCCTCTCCAGCTCTTCCGCAATATCGACGGCCGGAAATTCGAAGACATCGCCAACCAGGCCGGCCTCAACAACGGGCCGCCCGAATCGCGGCGGGGAACGGCCTTTGGCGACATCAACAACGATGGCAATCTGGACTTCGTGGTGTTTAATGCCGGCGGTCCGCCCTCTCTCTTCATCAACGAGACGCATAACTCGAACCATCGCGTGCTGTTTCGCCTTGTGGGAACGAAAAGCAACCGCATGGGCATCGGTGTGCGCGTAACGGTCTTTGCGGGAGCGATGGAGAAGGTAGACGAGGTCCACGGCGGGGGTGGGTACAACTCAAGCAACGACACACGGCTGCACTTCGGCCTGTCCCAGGAAGCAACGATGAACAAGATCGAGGTGCGCTGGCCGAGCGGACTGAAGCAGGAATTTCTCAATGTCCCGGCAGACGCCATCTACGAGATCAATGAAGAGCAAGGATTGCGGAAGCTGATGCCTCTGCCACCTCCCTCGAAGTAACCAGCCGCAGGCGGAAGCACAAAACAATGCTCATCTATAATTGGGATTCGAAATGCAAGTCACACAACAAAGTCGTGCGCTGATCGCGATGGCGGCAATTGCGGTTGCATTCCTCGGCCCCGCGCACCTCAACTGTCAGGAAGCATCGCCGCAGGCTCTCTATGACCAGGCAGGCCAAGCGCTCGACGCGGGGAACACGGCGCAGGCCATCAAGCTCTATGAGGAGTTGCTGCAAAAGGCTCCCGATTCCATCGCTGCCCGCATCAATCTGGGCGCGGCTCTGGCGCAGCAAGGGCGCTACGACGAAGCCATGCAGCAGTATCGCAAAGTGCTTTCGAGCGACCCACGGAACGAGACCGCGCTTCTGAATCTTGGCCTTGCGTTTTACAAGCAGGGTGATTTCACAAAGGCGCGTGACGAATTCGATGAGTTGCACAAGCTCCGCCCGGCCAATCAGCAAGCTTTCTACCTGCTGGCGGACTGCGATTTGCGGCTGGGGAGATTGAAGGATGCGATCGCACTGGTGGAACCCGCCTGCGAAGCTCATCCGGATGATCCCGCGCTCGAATACATCCTGGGCACCGCGCTGATTCAGGATGGGCAAACGCAGAAAGGCGCGGTCGTGATCGACCGCATCATGCGGAATGGGAATCCCGCGGTGGCCAACGTGTTGGTGGGCGCAGCGCAGTTCGCCGCGGGAAACTACAAAACGGCGGCGGCGACGCTCAAGAAGGCTCTGGACATGAATCCTGACCTTCCCGGAGCGTGGACCCTGTATGGGCGAGCCCTGATTGGCGATGGCGCGAACGAAGAAGCCAAGGCCGCACTTCGGCACGCGCTCGAAGCCGACCCCAATGACTTCAATGCCTGCCTGCGTCTGGGAGGGGTGCTGCGGCACGACGGCGACTTGGCGGGCGCGGAACCGTATCTGAAACATGCGCTCACGCTGCGCCCCGACTCGGCCGCGGCGCAGTTTCAGATCTTCGCACTGGACGCGGCTACCGGACATCTGGAGGAAGCCAAGGCCGGTCTTGAGAAGCTCGTAAAGCAATGGCCCGATTTCGTGGAGGCGCACCTACAGCTTGCCCTGGTCTATGCGCGCCTCCATCAAACCCAGGACAGCGAGCGGGAGCGGCAGATCGTGGTGGAACTGAACGAAAAAGCACGGACCAAGGGGCCGCAACTCGAAGTTGGTCCGTGAATCAATCGGGCGCACAATCATCTTGAAGTGCGGCTAACAATCAGTGCGCCTCTGCGCCCTTCTGCTGGTCCGGCGGCAATGGCAAGCGCACCTCCATCGATCCAATCCGTCCGCTGTGTTCGTCCCGAACCACGAAGCGGAGAACTGCCGTATCCACCGGCACAAAAAACGTCTGCGCCACCTGAAAACCATCCTTGCGAATGTTGTCGATCTTCGCAGGCGGAATGTCATCTTTGAGCCGCGTTTCTGTGCCCCACAAAGTCCCGCCGTCTTCATTGAAAGCCAACGCAGCCATCGAAAGATCCGAATGGTAATCGCCGTTTGCTGACCTGGGAAGATCCAGTTGCTTGGCCAGCAACCCATACTGAATCACGTACTGCTGCATTGAAACCGGGGTTGCCGGCGGATCGAACTTCCTGTGTTCGGCCTTGGCCGCTTGTTCCTGATAGGGAGCAAGCGCCGTCATCTGCGCCGCCGTTGCCGGCGCAGGCGCACCAAGCGCATCCACGTGAGCCGCGAAGACGAGTTGATGGGAAAGCGGCGCAGCAAACTGACTTGCAGTTGCCAATGATTCAACAGGAGCCTTCTCTTCATCCGCCGCGGCCTGCCGGTCACCCGCATCACGGTCGCCGGCAAAATAGCTTCTTCGATAGGCAAGATTATAGTGTCCATGCCCGAGGTGCATCGAGATGCGGCGCAACGATCCATCGAATTTCATGTTGGTCGGCGCATAGACAAGCGAATAGTAAGAACTGCCTTCGTCCGCTGCCGTTTCGAAGGCCTCCTTCAGCCCGTTGGTGTTATAGAAAGCCCGTCCGCCTGTCTGTTCGCCGATCAGATTCATAGTCGCGAATTCGGCAGACCTCTGTTCGAAAGGAGTGTCCGTCAGCAGCCCCCGCGCATCGATGGGATAGATCGAAACCTCGGCGGCATTCAGCAAATTGGTTGCGTCCTTCATGCGCTCGCCGTAGTTGCGGGCCGAGTCGAACGGCCTGTCGCTATTCGCGTCGGGCATGATTCCGGCAGGAAATGAGCCCGAAAACCAGATCAGATTCTTGCGTCCGGGAAAGCCGGACAAAAAGCGGCCGATTTGCACCAGAGAGTCAAGCGTTCTGTCCACACGACGGTCCATCAACTCGATGGCAAAGGCCTGCCTGTCGTTCTCGCTCATCTTCGCGGAGAGCTTTTCCCATGCCGCCATATCGCTCTGATGCCCGGAACCTGCCGCAGGGCTCGACTCGCTCGGCGCGGGCCCAGGGCTGGCTGGTTGGTCCGTCGGGTAGCCTGTCAGTTCAGCCTGATACCCCATCAACGATGAAGCGCCGGTTTGATTCACCGCCTGCACCAGCAGATCCGTATCCGAGGTGAAGCCCTGCAGAAGGCGAAGCCGGTCGCCAAGGAAAAAGACGGCGATCCGCCGCCCGGTGCTCTCCTTCAGAAACTCCAGCATCTGCACGCGCGCATTGAGCTGGTCGCCCATCTGAGTGTTGAGAACGTCGTAAAGCAGAACCGTCAGCGGACCGCGTTCCGGCGCCGTCGGCAAGTTCATGAACGTATGCGGAGGCAGCGGCGGACGCTTCGGAAGCGCAGGCTGCGCGTTCTCCTCGCTGTGCCACTCGAACTGGCGAATCGACTGCGGTTTGCCATCTTCTACAACATGAAAATCGGCGGCCTGCAAACCCGCAACCGGCTGTCCCTTCGCATCAGTAACGACCACATCCACCCGCACGCGCCGCACCGTCTGCTGCAGAACCATCACCGAGTCCTGGGTGGTGTTCTTCTTCGGCGGCTCTTGAGCAGCCAGCACGCCGGCCAAGGCAACAGCACCAAGAAGAACTGCAATGATGGCGTGAAAGCAGAGCCTTGAGCATTGCCATTGGACAGCGAATTTCTTTTCGCGAGAATCGAAGAGGTTGCTGACCGAGAGTTTCTGAATCGAGCGTGTATGAAAATGGGGCGCCATCGTGGAATCTTGCTCCTGTAGGCATTCCGGTTAGTTGAAGTATTGGACCTCTTCCATCAAAGTTCTCTTATTACGCATGTGCATCCTATTGCTTGTCGAACTATGGCCGGTGCGCATTCAAAACCGTCACGGCCCTAACGAGGCTCTTTCACCGGCAACACCTGATCCGCGGCTACATTCTTGAGCGTCTGCACTGTTCCCGAGGGCCAGCGAATTTCGATTTCGTCGGCGAGGCGCGCTTCCCCCAGTCCAAAGTGAACCGGCACAGCGCTTGAGGAGGCATAGCCGCTTGCCGTGGTCATGTGATTGAATTGCACCTTTCCCCCCGCCGTCAGTCTGATGCGGGCGCCGATACCGTCGCGATTGCTTTTTGTTCCCTGAAGCGCAAGCTCAAGCCAGTGATGATTGCCAGGGCTGTCGTTGATCCAGATCTCCGCCGGAGCGCTGAGCGCGGTAACAACAAGATCGAGCTTGCCATCGCCATTGAAGTCCGCCACCGCGGCGCCGCGATGCCTGCGCGGGGGCAGCGCGGTGAAGCCGGCTTCCTCGGTGAGGGCGGCCCATTTCCCCTGCAGGTTGCGAAACACGGTATTGGGCTGATCCACGTGATTGCGGTCCGCCATGTTGGGCGAAGCTACGTCTCCGCGGCTGACGAAGATGTCCTTCCAACCGTCATTGTCAAAATCGGCAATGTTCACGCTGTATCCCGACATGGGATTGCTGAGTAAAGTCATTCCGCTGCGCGCCGTGACCTCTTCAAACGAAGTCCCCGAGACGTTTTGATAAATCGGGAAGGTTTCGTTTTGAAGCGCCGACAGCGCGATATCTGGATAGCCGTCGTTGTTCAAATCACGGAAGTCGCATCCCATCCCGGATATCAGGTTTCCGTGTTCGGGCAGAGCGACTCCGAGTTCGAAGCCAACCTCCTCGAATTTGCTATGGCCTTTGTTGTGATAAAGGAAGTTGAAGAGTTTGTCGTTGGTGACAAACAAGTCGGGCAGGCCGTCGTTGTCGTAATCGGCGATCGCGACCGACATGCCCTTACCAGGATGTGCCCGGATCCCGGCTTGCTCCGAGATGTCGGTAAACGTGCCGTTGCCGTTGTTCAGGAAGAGCTGGCTGGGCAACGCCTTATAGAACTTCGGATGGCAATACTCGGGCTTCCCATTGTATTTGCAATCGGGCTCCTTCGAGCCATCCCAAGAGAGGTAATTGACGACGAACAGATCGAGCAGCCCGTCGTTATTGATGTCGACCCATGCGGCAGCCACAGACCAGAGCGGCCCATATTGTTTGTCAGGTTGGGCGAGGCCTGCCTTTTCAGTCACGTCGATAAACGTACCATCGCCGTTGTTGTGGTAAAGCGTGTTCCGGTAGACACCGGCCACGAAGATGTCGCCATAACCGTCGTTGTCGTAGTCGCCGATGGCCACACCTACATCGAACCCGGTTCCCTTGAGACCTGCTTTTTCTGTAACGTCGGTGAACGTCCCGTCGCCATTGTTATGGAAGAGGCGATTCCAGTACTTCGGTGAATCCTTCTTGAGGGTGTTGATATCAGCGCCGTTGGTGAAGAAGATGTCGGGTCTGCCGTTGCGGTCGTAATCAAAGACCGCTACGCCCCCGGCCATGGTCTCCGGGGCATGCCGCTGCGGGCTCTCGCTGCTGTCCAGCGTGAACGCGATGGGGCGCGGCGAAAAATGAATGGGCGACGAGGGGCGCTCCTGGGAAAACGCTCCTGTAAGACCGAGTAGGAAGCCACTGTACGCGCCCGAGCATAAATAAACAAAATCGCGCCGCGTGACCATCGACGAAGCCGCAGACGCAATCCTCGCCGTACCTTTAGACATCTGTTGCAAGAAACTCTCCCTTGGTGGCTAAGCCCAACTCGATTTTTTGTAAATCTTCGGTTTCGCAACCGGAGCTTTACCGGCGGCCTTTATGGCGCGGATTGATCGTGCGGACTGTCTCCCGCCTCGCTCGGACGGCTCTGCGAATTGCGGTTACTCAGTTTTTCAATCGCCTGCTTCTCCCGATCCGCATCTTCTTTTCGCCCCGCGGCGATATAGACGCGAAGCAAATCCCAATGCGCCCTGACTACTGTGGGATCGATGTCGCGCGCGGTTTCCAGTTCCTTGACGCCGTCACCGGCGTTGCCCTTGGCCACGAATGCCTCTCCGGCAAGCATATGAGCCGAGGCGCGCCTGGGGTCAAGCTTGATCGCTTGCTGCGCGAGCGCCAGAGCGCGGTCGAAATCGCGCTGCGCGATCATTTGCTCCGCAAACCGGACCCTGGCAAGGACATGGGAGGGCGAGATCTCCAACTCGCGCTCGAACTCGGCCACACTTTCTTGCGGATGCAACTGCTCGAGATAGGCGCCATGGAGGTAATGAACGCCCGGCTCGTTCGCATAGTTTGCCACGAGCCGTTTGAATTCCGATTCGGCGTCTTCATAATGCTGCGTCTGCACGTCAAGCACGGCCCGGCCGGCAAGACGGACCAGTTCGCGCCGGTCCGGCGGTACCTCAGAAGGCAGAAGAGGCAAGCGCAGACCGGCAAGCCCGGCAGGCTCTGCAAGCGCGGGGTCTGCAGCGCCGTTCGCGAGCATCCTCTGGAGCATATCGATGCTTTCGTCGTACCGCTCGAAGCGGGTGAGCAAGACCACGACGTCATAGAAGACCGACTGGATCAACTCTTTGCGGTCTCCCATGCCCTGCGCCATGGCGCGCTGCA
>OBLW0100001591.1_pt1 | contig 19009 bp, 14 predicted proteins | sample 1520161 | NCBI WGS metagenome assembly OBLW01 (sample SAMEA3539309, study PRJEB22396) | soil metagenome | biome: tundra; feature: field; material: soil | place: USA | collected 2010-05 | depth 0.15 m | reverse complement strand
GAGATGCCTAAGTGACTGGAGTTCAGACGTGTGCTCTTCCGATCTATCGGCACCGCCCTTCGCCAGGGCCATCACCTGCTCCCGAAACGCGGCGTAAAGCTCGTCCTCAGTCACGTCCTCCGTGACGAGCATTTTCCCCGTGGGTCCCATCGAGGCTATGACCCAGGCAGACGCGCCTGCCGCCTGCCGGGAGATGCGGGCGGCCGCTTCGTTGATTTCCGCCACACGGCCCGCGAGGCCGTACGGAGCCAGCTTGAAGCGCGTGCCGCCGAAACTGTTCGACTCGATCATGTCGGCGCCCGCATCGATGTAACTGCGCGCCACGTCCATGACGTCGGACGGCCGTTCAACGCACCAGAGTTCGGGGCACTCGCCGGGTTTGAGACCCTTCGCCTGAAGAAACGTGCCCCACGCCCCGTCCGAGACCAGCACTCTGCCCGCCCGGACCGCCGCCGCGATTCCCTTGGTCTTCATAGACGCATGCTTGCGCGAAGAATATTGGCCGGCATTGGCCGCCCGGCGCGAGCCTTATCCGCTTCGGTGTCGGGCAAATTGCCTGGTTGCGTCGGGATCGCTCAAAATATCAAATGTTCGTTCGGGCCGAGCAGCCTCCAGTCACGCCTTCAGTTTGCTGCAGAGGCAGAACCAACAACTTACAGACCCGGCAGGGTGAAAGGCACACTCCGGGACACGAATTGCCGCATGGAATCCACCCAACCGCCCTCGACCGCCGTCATCGCCTGCCGGGTCCTGGAGGAGGAGGTGCGGCATTTCAGCGCCGGCCTTTCCCACCTGGTCGCGTTCGAGTTTCTTGAGATGGGGCTGCACGATCGCCCCGACAAGCTGCGTTCACTCCTGAAAGCCGCAATCGCGCGCATCGAGGCCGAAGGCGGAATCGACGCGATCGCCCTGGTTTACGGCGTCTGCGGGATGGCGACGGTCGGCTTGGCCGCACAACGGTGCCGACTCGTGCTGCCGCGGGCCCACGACTGCATCACGCTGCTCCTCGGCAGCAAGGAGAGATATGCGGAGCTGATGCGGAACGAGCCCGGCCGTTACTGGTATTCGCCCGGCTGGAACCGCGAAAAGCGCGTCCCCAGCCCCGAGCGCGAGGCGGCGCTGCGCGCCGTGTATGCGAAAAAATTCGGGGCCGAGGAGGCCGAGGCACTGCTGGAGATGGAGCGAACCTCCCTTGCGCCCCACGCGCGCGCAAGCTATGCCGATCTCGGCCTGCAGGGCAACGAGGCCGACCGCCGCTACGCCGAGAGCTGCGCGAGCCGGCTCGGCTGGCCGTGCGAAGCGTATCGCGGCGATGCCACACTCCTGCGCGATTTGCTGGCGGGCAAGTGGGACGCGAACCGGTTTCTCGTTGTGCAGCCGGGGCAGGCGATCCGCTTCATCGCCGACGAAATGATCGTCGGCGTCGTCCCGCAGTCACCGGCACCATGACCGGCGGCATTCAGCTCCAAACCCCCGGCGGCCGGCAGGAAATCGCCGCCGCCGACAGCGATGCGGCGCTGCCGCTGTCCGAGTTGCTCGCACGCCGTGGCTTCCCGCTGAACACGCGATGCGGCGGCCGAGGACTCTGCGCGGGCTGCGAAGTGGAATTGCTTTCCGGCTCGCTGCGCCGCGGCGGCGATGGCGAGGCGGTCGCGGGGGGCAAGGCGGTGCTCGTCAAGTCGTGCCAGGTGCGCTGGGCACGGGTGCCGGTCGAAATCGCCGTGCCGGCGCGATCGCTGCTGTGCCATGAGCCGGCGGTGGTCTCGGAGTTTCGCATCAACGTGCCCTGGGCCCACGATCCGCTTGAGCGCGAGGCGCGCTACGGAGCGGCCGTAGACGTCGGCACGACGACGGTGGCGCTTCTTTTGTGCGATCTGGCGACCGGCAACGTGGTCGGGGAGGCTTCGGCATTCAACGCGCAGATTCGGTTTGGCGAGGATGTGCTCACGCGGATCCAGTTTTGCGGCACCGCCGGGGACGCCCTGGCACGATTGCAGCGCGCTGTGGTGGCGGACACGATCAACCCGCTGCTTCGGGAAGCCTGCAAGGGCGCGGGCGTGCCGGCTTCCGATGTCGGTGTGATGAGCGTCGCAGGCAACACGACGATGTTGCATCTGCTCGCGGGCGTGGACCCGACGCCCATGGGCGTCCATCCCTTTCGTCCGGTTTTTCTCGGGCACCGCTGCTACGCAGCGCGCGAGCTCGGTTTGGAATTGGGAGGCGATGCCGCGCCGGTGCATCTGATGCCCGGGCCCGCCGCTTACGTCGGCGCCGATCTCGCCGCGGGCATCGCGGCCACGGGGCTGCTCTACGACGAGGGGCCGGCGTTGCTCGTGGATGTGGGCACCAACGGCGAAATCATTGCGAAGGTCGGTGGCCGGCTGCTGGGCTGCGCGACCGCCGCCGGACCGGCCTTCGAAGGCGCCGGCCTGGCGAGCGGCACCCGTGCAGTGCAGGGAGCCATCGAAAGGGTGCATTTGCAGCGGGAGCCGTTCGCGGCGGAACTCGGGGTCATCGGCGGGGCGGCGTGTCCGATCGGCATTTGCGGTTCGGCCTACGTCGATTTCCTTTGGGAGGCGCGTCGCATCGGCATCCTGCAGGCGACGGGGCGATTTTCAGGCGAGTTTTGCTCGAGCGCAGGCGAGGCGGTGCAAGCCGACAACCATGGTCGCAAGCTCCGGCTGCACGCTCACGGCATTTCAGGGCCGATTTGGGTCTCCGAAATGGACATCTCGCGGCTTCTGCAGGCCAAGGCCGCCATTGCGGCGGGCATGGCCACCTTGCTCCGGCTGCTGGGCAAGGCGCCTTGCGACGTGAAACGGCTCTACCTCGCGGGCGGATTCGGCATGCATTTGTCACTCGAGCACGCCATCGGCTGCGGCTTGCTTCCCGGCTTTGCCACCGGGCAGATCCAGGTCGTCGGCAACACCTCGCTCGGCGGCGCCTTCCTCGCTTTGAATGACCGCAGTTTCCTGGATGAAATGACCGCCGCCTGCCGTGCCATGGAGGCGGTCGAACTGAACCTGCAACCCGCCTTTGAGGACACCTATATCGACCAACTCGCGCTTCCTTGACGGGCCGGCGAAGCGCTCCGCCCGCCGCGCTCTGCCCGCTGGCGTCTTTCCCGGCTGGCTGGGCGGCCGCGAGTTTGACAAGCTGGCGGCATCCTACCGGAAACTGACGGAATTTGAGCTGATGGCGGTTGATGCGGCCGGCCGGCATGGCGAGGCGGCACAGTCGCGCACCAAAGTCCCAAACAAAAGCACGCGAATCCAAGCCCGCGAGATGATCATTTGCTACACTGGCGCCAATTCCATAATGCACCGCGCATCATGACCACCCTCGAAGAACTCTCCCAAGCGGTTTCGTCGGGCAGAAGCAAGGACGCCAAGGCCCTGACCCAGCGTGCGCTCGACGAGGGCTCGCGACCGGGTGACATCGTCGACCGCGCGCTTGTCCCGGCGATGGCGTCGGTCGGCGACAAATTCAAGAACAACGAAATCTTCGTGCCGGAAATGCTGGTCGCCGCCCGCGCCATGAAGGAGGCGATGAACCTCCTCGAGCCGCGGCTGATCGCCGCTGGCATCACGCCGAAATTCACCGCAATCATCGGCACGGTCCAGGGGGACCTGCACGATATCGGAAAGAATCTCGTCGCCATCATGTGGAAGGGCGCAAATTTCCGCGTGGTCGATCTGGGCACCAATGTGCCTGCGGCCAAATTCGTCGCCGCCATTCAGGAGCACCGTCCGCAGCTTGTGGGCCTCTCGGCCCTGCTTACGACGACAATGCCGGCTATGGTGGAAACCGTGAGGGCCATACGCGCCAGCGGCTGCCCGCCGGTGAAGATCATGGTGGGCGGCGCGCCGATCAGCCAGCAGTTCTGCGAGGAGGTCGGGGCAGATGGCTACGCCCCCGACGCTGGCTCCGCGGTGGACAAGGCCCAGGCTCTTGTCGCCGTCGCCTGAGCCGATGAACGCGTCCGCCGCCGTGGCGCCGATGAAATATCGGGAGCTTGCGGTCGCGCACGCCGACGATCTTCTCTTTGGCTACGCGCCCAAGCCACTCACGACCCGCCACGGAATGCGGATTGGCGGGGGGGTGGTCTATCCGGAGCTCAATTTCACGCTGCCCCCCATGGAGGTGACCGAAGCCACAATGCCGGCCGTGACCCGGCACTACCGCGACATCATAGCCGATGCGTTGCGGCGCGCCGTGGAACTCGAGGCTCCCGGCGTCGTGATCGAGTTTGAAACCGTGCCGCCGATGACGGCGCAGCTGGAGGATCTTCCCTCTGACGAAGGCGATTTTATCGACCGGCAGATGGCCCTTGCCGACGCATCGAAATACCTGCCCGCAGAGTACGGGCTCTGACAATGGATGACCACCCGTGATCGTTGATCGAATGGTTTCGCGATGCATGGCGAGAATATGGGGGTTTTGCTCGCTACGAGATGCTCCGAACCTCAAGCTGGTGCACCGCACTTTGGTGAGAAGCCAGACCCGATGACAGAAACGTTTCCACCGGCCCCCCCCGATTTGCTCCTGGCTGGCGGCCGCCGGCTGGTGCTGGTGTTCCTGTTTGCCGCGGTTGCGATCAGCTATATTGACCGCTCGGTAATTAGCGTGCTCAAGCCCGTGCTCGACCTGAAGCTGGGATGGGACCAGAAAGACTATGGTTGGATGGTGACGGCGTTTCAGGCAGCCTATGCTGCCGGCTACCTGGTCGCTGGGCGCTGTGTTGATCGCATCGGCGTGCGCAATGGCCTCATGCTGGCGGTGACCCTTTGGAGCATGGCGGCAGCGGGCCAGGCGCTGGCGCACACGGCAGTCGGCTTCAGCGTGGCGCTTTCAGTCCTCGGTTTTGCCGAGGGCGCCTGTTTCCCCGCCGCGATCAAGGCGGTGGGGGAATGGTTTCGACGGGAGCAGCGCGCTTTTGCGACTGGACTGTTCAATGCCGGCAGTTCGGTGGGGGCGATCGCATGCCCGTTGATCGTGCCGTGGCTCGCCCAAACTTGGGGCTGGCAAGGCGCATTCATTGTAGTCGGCATGATCGGGTTATTCTGGGTGGCGGCCTGGGCCTGGCTTTATCGGGCTCCGCCGGGGCGACACGCATTTGTCCTGTCCTCGCAACCGTCGGATGCGCGTGTTCCTTGGACGAGACTGATCCGGCAGAAGCAAACGTGGGCCTTCGTCATCGGCATGATGGCTTCGGCGCCGGTGTGGTGGTTCTACATTTTCTGGACGCCGGATTTTCTGAACAAACGCTTCCATCTGAACCTGACGCAGAGCAGCGCACCGCTGGTGGTTATCTTTCTGATTTCCGGTGCAGGCGGCATTTTGGGCGGCGTGCTCTCGTCCACCCTGCTCCGGCGGGGCTGGTCGGTGAACGCCGCACGCAAGACCGTCCTGCTGGTCTGTGCGCTTGCGGTGCTGCCGGTGTCGGCTACGCCATTAGTGTCGGATTTGTGGTGGGCAGTGACGCTCGTCGCGCTCGCGGCGGCTGCTCATTGCGGATATGCGGCCAACCTCTACACGCTCGTTAGCGACACGGTGCCCCCAGCAGCGGTCGCCTCGGTCGTTGGCATCGGTGGGATGGCGGGGTCAGTGGCGGGCATCGGCCTGGCCCAGGTCGTCTCACGCGTGCTGCAGTTTACCCACAACAATTACATCATCCCTTTTGCCCTGGTAGGATCCACCTACCTCATCGCTTTGGGAGCCATTCACGTCCTTTTGCCGCAGTTGGAGAAGATGCCGCTGGCCAGCCTGCCGAATCCGGGAAGACCGGTCGCGCCCCGATAAGATCCTAGGTCTCGACTACCAGTCACTGACGGCGCTTGCTGGCATAACGAAGGAAGAGTCGCTCGCGCCGTGGCTCTGTCCCATGCTCGAACCATTGATGGACGCGATTAAAACACACCCAAGGAGCGCGAGCCCCGTGCTCTTCGCTGATGTGTTCCAGTTGATTGAGAGCGATCTCTAGCCAAGGGGATATTTCCCGCAATCCATAACCGTATCGTAGACCGCCAGAATTTTCTCAGGGAAAATATCCGGTTGAATGTTATGAATCGTGGCGAAGACGTAGCCACCGCCGGGGCCGAGCAGTCTCACCCGCTCGCGTACCTCGCGAATCACATCCTCCTTCGAGCCAAACGGCAGCGTTGTCTGCGTGTCCACGCCGCCGCCCCAGAAAGACAAACACCTGCCATATTTATTCTTGATGCTCCTTGGATCCATGCCGGCAGCCGAGGTCTGGAGGGGATTGACGATATCAATGCCGATATCGATGAAATCCGGCAGGATCTCCCCAATAGCCCCGTCGCTGTGGATGAAAATCTTGGCCTTCGTGCGCGCTTTGACGAACTCGATCCATTTTCGCTGTCTTGGCTTGAATATTTCACGGTAAACTTTCGGGGAAATCTGCAGGGAGTTTTGAGCGCCGAAGTCGTCGTTCATCTGGATCGCTTCGATATAAGGGCCGGTCACGGCCAGAAACTTATCCAGAATCGTCAGGTCGTGCGCCAATTTGGCTTCAAGCCAATACTCCACGAGGTCCCGCTCTGCGGCGAGTTTCATCATGAAGTTTTCGAAGCCGAAAAGCACGAGACTCACCTCAAGAAAGGAGCAGTTAAGCAACGGCAGCGCCGCGAACAGCGCCTTGTCCGTGCCGTGATACAGTTCATCGATGCGTCGGCGAAGATACTGTTCCTCGCGTTCGCTCCACGGGTCCGGCCACTTGAACGCATCGATATCGTCGGTTGTCTCCGCATTGGCCAACGGCGCCCAGCATACATCGAAGTAAAGCGACTCGGAGGTCCGTCGTGCGTAAAGCTCGCCGTCGTGCCTGATTTCGATGCTGCCGTCGTCGCGGTTTTCTTCATTGCAACCAGCCGGAATGAGACAAGGAGAGCCGTCGGTGAGACGGCCCGGTTTCCAACGGTCAAGCGCCAAGAAAGGCATGACTGTGGTCGACCCGAGACGCCCGATAGACACCACATCGCCGCCAAGCCGGTTGATCACTTCCAACGACGGATAGGCGAGTTGCTGTTTGATATCGTAGAGATGTATTTTCTCCTCAATGCCGAGGTACTGCACAAGACGGTTGTAGGCAATGGCTCCAATTCCGGTCACCCGGCTTGCGCCGAAGTCTATCGGCACACGGTCGGGTTCCTCATGGTTGAGCGTGATTCTGACGCGCTCGCGGCTGGAAATTCGGTTCATGATGAACAACTGCGATATCGGTTTCCCATGAGCACGGCAATTCCTGTCCGATTCCTTTCAACACTCGCGCCGCTTCGTGCAATTTCCTGCCCATTCCCGCCAAACGTGCAAAAGTGATAGGTGTTGATAAATCACGCATTTACTGGTTTTTGAATGGGTTGAGTGACTGGCCCAATCCGATTTCGACTCCCGGCGCTTGCACCGGCAATGGCAGCAACTTCTTGCTCTGCGCAGACCATCCGGCGTTTCACCTTGGCAGGCTTGAGTTTGGCTTGGGTGGCGGCAGCCTTGGCTGCCGAGCCCTCTGCGGCGTACTCGCCGCTTGCGTTCGGAGCGACCGGTGATGGCAAGACCAACGACGCGCCGGCGCTGCAAAAGGCGATTGACGCCGCTGCGCGCGCCGGCGGCGGCACAGTCATGGTGCCGGCGGGCCGCACCTTCCTTTGTGGCACGTTCGAGCTGAGGTCCCGCGTGACGCTCCGGTTGGATGCCGGTTCACGCCTCGTCGCCAGCCTCAATCCGCGCGACTATAGCGAACCGGTGCTGCTTTTGGCGCGAGGAGCGGAGGATATCGCGATCGAGGGCACGGGTACGATCGAGGGACAGGGCGAAGCCTTCATGGTGTCCAAGAAGCCCTACATCTATGAGCCCAAGAACTGGCGGCCCAAGCTCGTCATGTTCGACGCATGCCGCCGCGCCCATTTGAGCGGCTTCACCCTCCACGACGCGCCCCGGTTCACCGTGCAGCTGCGGGGCTGCGACGACGTGAATATCCAGGGAATCACGATCGAAAACAACCTCGAGATTCCCAATTGCGACGGCATCGATCCGGTCAGTTCCCGCAACATCCGGATCACCGGCTGCACGATCCAAACCGGCGACGATTGCGTCGCGGTCTCCAGCGGGTCCGAAGGCGTGTCCATGGGGCCCTCTGAAAACATCACGGTCACGCACTGCGTCCTGACGACGCAGGACAGCGCGCTAAAGATCGGCAGCGGAACGGAGGGCTATATTCACAACATCCTCTTTGCCGATTGCATGGTCAAACTCGCCCTGCGCGGTGTCGACATCATGGCGCGCGACGGCGGCGACGTGGAAAACGTCACCGCACGCAACATCGACATCCGCACCCACCTCTTCGCCGATCCATGGTGGGGCGCGTCGGAGGCAGTCTATATCACGGCCATCCCGCGCTCGGCCGGAACCAGGATCGGCCACGTCCGGCACGTGCTCGTTTCCGGCATCACCGCCAGCGGCGAGGCCGGCGTCTTTGTCCGCGGCACGCCCGCTTCGCCGATCGAGGACGTCCAGATCGAAGGGTTGACCCTCAATATCGCCAAGCTGACCTCCTGGCCCAGCCGGATCGACCTGCGACCGAATGGGGGGTGGCGCGGTCTCGTGACGAAGGGTGTCGTCATCGCCGGTTTCGACCTGCAGGATGTCCAAGGCATCACCCTGCGCAACTGCGAGGTCCGCTGGGCGCCGAATCCCCCGCCCGAATTCGGCCCGCTGATTCGGGCGGTCCGCGTTACCGGCTTGGTGACGGAAAATGTCCGCGGCGCCGACGCCCATCTGGCGGCGCCCGCGCACTGAAACGCAGGCACCCTTCCCGTCCACATGGGCCGGCAAACCTTCAGCCATACGGCCCATCCCCATGTGCCAAGCCGCATTATGCGCAGCGCCGAGTCGATCAGTGTTCGGGCGAGCCGTCCCCGGCCGAGCCTCGGCGTAAATCCAATTGGTGACCGTGGGTCACGATCGGGTCCCGCCCGGACTTGTTGAGCCGGTCCATGACACTGGCCAGGCGGCGCCGCTTCTCGTCAGCCCGGGCGAACATTTCCAACTGGGTTTCCCCGTCTTCAACGCCGGAGAGCCGGACACTCACCAGACGCAGCGGCCGGCGCTTCTTCCATGCGGCGCGCAGAAGCGGGGCGATCAGCGGATAGAAGGGCGCCTCCAGGTCCGTCGCGGACTCCAGAGTCCGGGCATGCGACTCCTGGGAGAAATCGGGATACCGCACCTTGACCGTGATCGTGCGCACCCGCTTCCTGTCGCTCCGGATCTTCGGCATCAGCTCGTCCAGCATCCGTTTGGCCACCCTCTCGATCTGCGAAAAGTCGCCGACGTCGCGGGCGAAGGTTTCCTGCTGGGAGTAGCTCTTCGCGTCCTCTTCCAACGTCTCGACCGGCCGGTCGTCCTCGCCGCGCGCCCGCGCAAGCATGTCGTGCCAGTCCCGGCCGAACAGCGCCTTCCATTCGTCCTCGCTCCGGGAAAGCAGGTCGGAAACCAGGCGAATCCCCTTCTTTGCGAGCAGGGCCTCCGTCTTGACGCCAACACCCGGAAGCTTGCCTACCGAAAGGGGCTCAAGAAATGAGGCCTCCTCGCCCGGATGGACAACGACGAACCCGCGCGGCTTTCGCAGCTTTGAGGCGATCTGCGCGACAAGCTTGTTGCAGGCGATCCCCATCGACACCGGGATCTGCTCTTCGGCCCAGATGCGCTCCTGGAGCCGCCTGACCGCGGAGGTGATACCCTCGACCGTTTTCAGTCCGCAGGGCGCGAGGTCGAGATAGCCCTCGTCGATCGAATTCCGCTGCACGAGGGGAGTCACCGATTCGCAAAGGTCGAACATCCTGTGCGACACGGCGCCGTACAGGCCCGACGTATGGGGTATCAGAATCAGATCGGGGCAGACCTTCAGCGCCGTCTTGGTCGGCATAGGCGTGTAAACGCCGCACGCCCGGGCCTCGTAGCTCGCCGAGGAAATGATCCCGCGTTCGCCTCCGCCGACCGCACATTTCCTGCCGCGCAGCGAAGGATCGCGCGCCTGCTCGCACGACACGAAGAAAGCGTCGGCGTCGAGGTGGACGATGGTCGGAAGGGACGGCAAGGCCACCCACCTTAGCCGCGCCCGATTGCCGGGAAAGGCCAAAGAAACACTCGGGACGGCGAACGGTGCCTGTCCCTTGCGGAAACTGCGCGATTGCCTCGCGGAGCCGGTTTTCACAAGGTGGACCCCCCATGATCGAAACAGACAACGGCACCGCCACGCCGCCGCCGAGCGACTTCATCCGCGACATCGTCGCCGCCCATGTCGCGGAGAAACGCTATCCGGCGATCGTGACGAGGTTTCCGCCGGAGCCGAACGGGTATCTCCACATCGGCCATGCGAAATCGATATGCCTCAACTTTGGAATCGCGCGGGAAAACGGCGGCCGGTGCAATCTGCGGATGGACGACACGAATCCGGCCAAGGAAGAGGTCGAGTATGTCGAGTCCATCCTGGCCGACGTTCATTGGCTGATCGACGGCTGGGCCGATAACGTCCTGGGACTCAAGCCCAAGGGCATGGGCGCCGGGGAGCAGACCGTGAACGGCAAGGCGGACTTTCAAATCGCGGCGGCGGCCCAGCCCTTCCGGGTCCCGGTCGAGCCTTTTTACGCGAGCGACTATTTCCCGCAGATCTACGATTATGCGCTCGCCCTCGTCCGGAAGGGAAAGGCCTATGTCTGCGACCTGAGTCCCGAGGAGACCGAACAGTACCGCGGATCCCCCGACCGGCCTGGAAAGGACAGCCCGTATCGGAACCGCTCCGTCTCCGAGAATCTCGATCTTCTCGGACGCATGAGGGCGGGCGAGTTCCCCGACGCAGCCCGCACCCTCCGGGCGAAGATCGACATGGCGTCGCCCAACATCTGGCTGCGCGATCCGGTGCTGTACAGGATCCGGCACGCGTCCCACCACCACACGGGGGACGCCTGGTGCATCTACCCGATGTATGACTTCGCCCACTGCCTGAGCGATTACATCGAGGGAATCACTCACAGCATCTGCACGCTCGAGTTCGAGGTGCACCGGCCGCTGTACGACTGGATCCTGGAAAGCCTGGAGCTCCCGCGCCCGCTGCCCCACCAGTACGAATTCGCAAAGCTGATTCCGACCTACATGCTGGTTTCCAAGCGGAAGCTGATCCAGCTCGTGCAGGATGGGATCGTCTCCGGCTGGGACGATCCGCGCATGCCCACGATCACCGGCTTGCGCCGGCGCGGCGTGCCTGCGAGCGCTTTGCGGAAGTTCGTCACCGGGGTCGGAGTCACCAAATACGATTCGCTGACGGAAATTGCAGTTTTCGAACATGCGATCCGCGAGGAATTGAATTTCTCGGCCCTGCGCAGGTTCGGCGTCCTGCGGCCCATCAAGCTGATCTTGACGAACATCGGAGCCGGGGAGGCGATCGAATGCAACGCGACCGACAATCCCCAGGACGAACATCCGACCACGCGGAAGCTCGTGCTCACCCGCGAGATCCTCATTGAAAGCGACGATTTTTCCGAGGCGCCCCCGCCGAAATTCTTCCGTCTGAAGCCGGGCGGGGACGTCCGCCTCAAGTACGCCTGCGTGATCACCTGCACGGATGTCGTCAAGGATGGCGCCGGAAAGGTCGTGGAGCTGCGCTGCACGGCCGACCTCGATTCGCGCTCGGGAGGCCCCAGGGCCGACAGGAAGGTCAAGGGCACGATCCACTGGGTCAGCGCCGAGCGCGCAATCGATGCCGAAGTCCGGCTCTACGACCGGCTGTTCACCGAGGCCGAGCCGGATGCCGGGGGCGAGTTCAAGAAGACCGCGAATCCCCGCTCGCTTGAGATCGTCATGGCCAAGCTGGAGCCGGCCCTGGGCCTCGCGCGGCCCGGGGAGCATTATCAGTTCGAGCGGTTGGGATATTTCGCGCTCGATCCCGTCGATTCGACAGCCGACAAGCCCGTCTTCAATCGAACGATTGCGCTGCGGGACACCTGGGCGAAGGCCTGACGGTCGGCGGCCATGCCGCCTCAGAACGCCGCGTTGCCCGGGGTCCGGGCGAATGGAATGACGTCGCGGATGTTGGACACGCCGGTGACGAACATCAGCATGCGTTCAAAACCGAGGCCGAAACCGGCGTGCGGCACAGTGCCCCAGCGGCGCAGGTCCAGGTACCAGGCGTAGTCCTTGGGGTCGAGTCCGTGGCGCCGGATGCTCGCCTCGAGGACATCGGGGCGCTCCTCGCGCTGGCTGCCGCCCACGATCTCGCCGATCCCCGGCACAAGGACGTCCATCGCGGTCACCGTCCGGTCGTCGTCGTTCAACCGCATGTAGAAGGGCTTGATCTCCTTCGGGTAGTTGTAGACGGTCACCGGCCGCTTGAACACGACCTCGGTCAGGTACCGCTCGTGCTCCGACTGGAGGTTTGTTCCGTACGCGACCGGGTACTCGAAGCTCTTGCCGCTTTCGGCGAGCAGCTTCACCGCCTCGGTGTAGCTCACCCGCTGGAACGGCCGCTCCAGGACAAAGTCGAGCCTGGCCAGGAGGTCCTTGTCCACGAACTTTGCGAACAGCTCGAGATCCTCGGCCCCGTTCGTCCGGGCCTCCCGGATGAGCGCCTTGACGAATTCCTCGGCGAGATCCATGTCCCCCTCCAGGTCGCAAAAAGCCATCTCCGGCTCGATCATCCAAAACTCGCTCGCATGGCGCGAGGTATTCGAGTTCTCCGCGCGGAAGGTCGGCCCGAACGTGTACACCTTGGACAGGGCGCAGGCGAAAGCCTCGGCCTCCAGCTGCCCGCTCACCGTGAGGTAGGTCGGCCGGCCGAAAAAGTCCTGGGAAAAATCGACCGAGCCGTCCGGCTTCTTGGGCGGAGCCAGGGGATCCAGCGTCGTCACGCGGAACAGCTCCCCCGCCCCCTCGCAATCGCTGCCGGTGACGATCGGGGCGTGCACGTACGCGAAGCCCCGCTCGTTGAAAAACCTGTGGACGGCGAACGCAAGCCGGCTGCGCATCCGGAATACGGCGCCGAAGAGGTTCGACCGCGGGCGCAAATGGGCGATCTCCCGCAGAAATTCCGCCGTGTGCCCCTTCTTTTGCAGCGGATAACCGGCGTCCGAAGGGCCGACGATCGTCACTTCCTCCGCGCCGAGTTCCCATTTCTGGCCCTGGCCCTGGGACGCCACCAGCTTGCCGCGTATCGCCACGGAGGCGCCGGTGATGAGGTGCTGCACCTCGGCGTAGTTGGCCAGCTCCGCCGGGGCGATCACCTGAAGGTTGCGCAGGCAGGAGCCGTCGTTGAGCTCCAGGAATGAAAAGGCCTTGGCGTCGCGGCGCGTTCGCACCCAGCCCTGGACCAGGACGGCATCCTGCGGACCCGTGCTGGCCAGGGCGTCCCGAACGGAGATTGGTTTTTGCATGAGACCATGCAATGCCACCTGACCGCGGCTGAAAAGAGAATTTCGCCCCGGCGCGGGGACCGGCCCCTAGCAGGCTGTTCCCAGAAATCGCTCCATCCGGCCGACCACCCGCTCGCGGCCGAGGATTCGGAACATCCCCGTCAGGCTCGGCCCCACGTTCGTGCCGGATACCGCCAGGCGCGCGACCGCCTGGTAATCGCCGAAACCGAGGCCGCCTTTCGCGGCGAGCGCCTTGATCGCCTCTTCGATTGCGATGTCGCTCGAGAAATCGGCCGCCTTGAGCGCGGCCGCGAGCTCGCCCAGGCGCGCGCCCGCATCGCCCCTGGCCATCGTCTTCTCCCGGGCCTTGGGATCCACTGGAAAATCCTCGGTGAAAAAGTACCGCGTGTACGCGGGCAGCTCCTCCACGCCCTTGATCTTTGGCTGGCTGAGCAGCATCACGTCCCGGAAATAGGCAGCATCCGCGGAGAGGGCGGCGGCGCAGTCCTGCCGTTCCCGTTCGGAGTCGGCACTTCGTTGCGGGTCCTCGCCGGCCCCGCCGGGGGCCCGCAACGACGCAAGCCGCCGCTCGATGTGATCCCGCGAAAGGGCCACGAATCTCTCGGCGGGAAGCTCCAGGACGTACAGCATGTTCATGTGCGCGAGCTTCCTCTCGTCGAAGCGCGCGTTGCTCTGGTTGACCCCGGGCAGGTCGAAGAGACGCACAATCTCCCCGATCGGCATCTTTTCGCGCTCGTCGCCCGGATTCCACCCCAGCAGACATAGGAAATTGACGAGCCCTTCGGGAAGGTAGCCGCGCTGGCGGTATTCCTCCACCATGGCGCCCTTGTCGCGCTTGGACATCTTCCCGGGTCCGCTTTGCTTCAGAATGAGGGGAATGTGGGCGTACACCGGAACGGGCGCCCCGAACGCCCTGAACAGTTCGACGTGCTTGCTCGTGTTCGACAGGTGGTCCTCGCCGCGGATCACATGCGTGATCCTCATCGTAATGTCGTCGACGACATTCACGAAGTGAAAGACCGGCTTCCCATCCGACCGGAAGATCACGAAATCCTCGTCCTCCTTCCGCTCTACCCGGCCCCGGATCCTGTCGTCGATGACCGCCGGGGCATTCTTCACTTTCACGACCGTTTTTTGGCGATGCTCGTCGAAAACCTCGAATCGCTCACCCTCCAATCTGAATAAGACGGCGCCGTCCCTTTCATACGCGCGGCCGGCTTTGCGCAGCCTTTCGAGGTATTCGAGATAAATGGCGGAGCGTTCGCTCTGCAGATACGGACCGTGCTCCCCGCCCACGCCCGGGCCCTCGTCCCAGTCGAGTCCAAGCCAGTTCAGGCTGTCATAGATGACCTGAAGGAACTCAGCGCTGTTTCGCGCCTGGTCGGTGTCCTCGATCCGAAGGACGAAGACACCGCCGGTGTGCCGGGCGTACAGCCAGTTGAAAAGCGCGGTCCTCGCGCTGCCGATGTGAAAGAAGCCCGTCGGGCTCGGGGCAAAACGTACGCGCACCTGGGACATGGCGGCCAATACAGGGGTTTCCCCTCAAGCTGTCAAAGGCTCCCTCCCAAACCGTGACCGGCGCAGAAATCGCGCAGGTCGTCCGGCAGCGGCGCCGCAAAGACATGCGGCAGGCAGGCAGGCCGGAGGTCGATCTCCGCGCAGTGGAGCGCTTGGCGGGCGAGGAGGAGCCGGGCGGCCAGCGCCGGCGTCCATCCGCCGTCGATGAAGTCGATGAAAAGGCGCGAATCCGGCCCGTAGATCTTGTCTCCGACCAGAGGAAACCCAAGCCACTGCGCGTGCACACGGATCTGGTGCTTGCGGCCCGTCCTCGTAACGACCCGGACAAGGGTGAATCCGCCTCCCGTCGACAGCGGTGTGAATTCGGTGACCGCCGCTTGCCCGGCCGCCTGCACCGCCGACTTCACGAAAACCGGGCTCGACGTGTCATCCCCGATCGGCTGGTCCACGGTCGTTGAGGCGGGCAGTTCGCCCGTGAGAATCGCAAGATAGGTCTTTCCGATCCTGCGCTCGCCCATTGCGCGCTGTAGCCGGCTTGCCATCGGCGGATCCTTCGCAAGGACCACGATTCCGCTCGTCTCCCGGTCGAGCCTGAAAACCAGGTGCATGACGCCTTTGCCCGTGTATTCGCGGGCCGCTCCGACCAGGCTCGACCAAGGCCCGGCCTTCGAGGGATGGCAAACGACGTCGCCCGGCTTGTCGATGACGAGCAGGCGGTCGTCCTCATGGATTATCCAGCGGGAAAATTCCTCCGGCGCGATCATTCGCACCGGCCCCTGCTTCAGCCGCCGGGGCCAGGCGCACGCACGCCGGGGGGCAAACCCTTCGGGCGCCGGCTGCGGTTCGGGCGGAAGCGTCATGGATGGAAAATCATTGGATCCGGCCGATGGGCGCCGCGCGATGAAGAATTTCTTCTAATTGCGACGCCCCGCCCCGGATCAAGTTCGAAAGCGCGGGGTCGCAGGAGAGGTGGCGCAATTTAAGCTCCTAAAGTTTTCCAGTGAATGACCGAGGAGATAAGTTGCAAATGATACGGTCCGGGTGCACCGTCCCCGCGTGTTCGATGAACGGTTTTCCAATCCAGGAAGATCCGGGGGCGGCGATGATGGCTGAGAATTTCCCGAACGCATTGCCCGGCACGGATGGAGGGGAAAAGGAGCTGACAATTTTTTCGAGCCGGCGGTGTGCCGGTTCGGGCAACCCAAAACAAACGCAGCATCATGAACAGACAAAACAACCAGGATCTGATCGTGTCCGGCATTCACCTCGAACTGACTCCGTCCCTGAAGTACTTCGTGCGTGAGAAAGCCGACCGGTTGTTTCGACACGAGGAGAGGATCGTGCGGTTGCGGGTTGAACTGGAATACGAGGCCAAGGAGGATGTCGGGGCCCGTTTCAAGGCCAAGGGACATATCACGATCCACGGACCCGACATGAACGCAATCGTGGCCGCCGACGAATGCCACAAGGCCATAAGTCTGCTTGTGGACAAGCTGGACCGGATGCTCCGCCGCAGATCGCGCTATTTCAAGGTGCGGCGCAAGGACACTCACCCTGTCGAATTCAATTCGGCCATTCCGAAGGCTTCCCCGGCCTGAGAAGGCATGGTTTGGGCCGGGGGCCGCGCCTGGCTGCGCTGGCCGCCAAAACGGACGGGATGAATGTGTCTGCGCGCAAAAGGCGGGGCTGGCGACAGGCAACCCGCTGCAGCGCAGGCCCGCGCCGAAATATTGGTAGGGTTTTACCGTATGGAATATTCAGTGACGCGGCCTAGACTAAAGCTACGGCGAGTGCATACAACCTGCACCCGGCGCAACTTCGTCAGGAAACACCGAGCAACGGAATGTCCGAAAAAAAGAGCCATTCGAAGGGATTCCTCGCCTCCCATGACCAGCGCATCGGGAAGGCCGTCGGCGCGTCCGCTCCGAATGCGAAAACGCCCACTCCATTGCCATCCAAGTCGCGACTCAAACGGGCTGGCGGGTGGCTGACTGGCGTCGGTGCCGCCGTCTCACAGGTCTTCAGGCCGGCGGTCGCCAAGGACACCCTACCCCGGCAACTCAATCTTTTCGACTCGGTGGACGGCGTCATATTCGAGACGGTCCACCGACGCAAGAACGGCACCTTTTCCCCAGTGGAGGTCAGCGGCCGGCACGTCGAAATCGATGGCCGTAGCTTCAACCTGGGAGTCTATCGGGACATCACCGAGCGCAAGCAGGCGGAGGAGGCGCTTGTCGCCTCGGAACTGCGCTATCGCCGGCTCTTCGAGTCGGCCAGGGACGGAATCCTTATCCTCGATGCCGAGACGGGGATGGTGGTGGATGTGAATCCGTTCCTGATAGGGAAGCTGGGCTTCTCGCGCGAACAGTTCCTCGGAAAGGCGATCTGGGACCTGGGATTCTTCAAGGATATCGTCGCCAACCAGGCCAGCTTCGCCGAACTGCAGCGGCAGGACTACGTCCGCTACAAGGACAAGCCGCTGGAAGCCGCCGACGGGCGCCGGATCGACGTTGAGTTCGTCAGCAACGTCTATCTGGTGAACCACCGGAGGGTGATCCAGTGCAACATCCGAGACATCACGGAGAGAAAACAGCTCGAGGAGCGGTTCCTCCATGCGCAGCAGCTCGAGAGCATCGGCATGCTCGCCGCGGGCATCGCCCACGATCTCAACAACGTGCTCGCCCCGATCCTGATTATCGGGTCGCTGCTGCGCCCCAGCCTGTCGTCCGCCCGCGACTTGGAAATGCTGAATATGCTCGAGCACAGTGCGCGGCGCGGGGCCGCGCTTGTGAAACAAATCCTGGGGTTTGCGCAAAGCAACACAGGCGAATTCCAGCCCACCCAAGTGAAAACCATCGCCGACGACGTCATCAGCGTCATCGAGCAAACATTTCCAAAATCCATCCAGCTTGAACCCAGCGTCCCCCCCGGCCTCTGGGCGGTGCCGGGAAACGCGACACAGATCCATCAGGTGCTTCTCAATCTCTGCGTCAACGCCCGCGACGCCATGCCACAGGGCGGCACGCTGCGCATCGCCGTGGCCAATCGGCGGCTCGATGCGGCGGAGGCTGCCGCGATCCCCGGGGCCCGGCTGGGCACCTGGCTCGTGCTCGAGGTCGGCGACACCGGCACCGGCATTGCGCCTGAAATGCTGTCATCCATCTGGACTCCGTTTTTCACCACCAAGGGCGCAGGCAAAGGCACCGGACTCGGACTATCCACGATCCGAAGCATCGTCGCCAACCACGGTGGCTTTGTCGATTTGGACACGGAGGTTGGCCGGGGCTCCACCTTCCGCGTGTTCCTGCCTGCCGTCGAAAACGAGCTGTCTCAGCCACGCGACGCGTTGCATTTGAGAATACCAGACGGCCACGGCGAACTCATTCTCGTGGTGGAGGACGAAGCGTCCATACGCAACATCGTCGCCACCGTCCTCGGGCAGCACGGTTATCGCGTACTGAGCTGCGGCAATGGCTTCGAGGCAATCGCCTTGTTCAATACCCAATCGGCCGGAGTCTCCCTCGTCATCACCGATCTCGACATGCCCAAGCTGGGCGGCGTTGCGCTGGCCAACGCGCTCATGCAGATCCGCCCCGGCCTTCGGCTGCTTGTCATGAGCGGGGGAACCAGCAGCAAGACCGATAGCTCCACGGTTGCGGAGGCGCACAAGCTGGCGCACGCCTTTCTCCCCAAGCCTTTCAGTTCCGAAGCCCTGCTGGACACCGTGCATCGCCTGCTCTATCCCGCCGAAAGATCGTTAGCCGCCGAGCTCCAGCCGTCAGCTTGAAGATTGGCCCATTTCTGCTTGCCCGAGATCGTGAACGCCCCGTAATACCGGCCTCTTGCGGTGTTCTTTGGCAGTTCTTCAGGATGTCAGTGGATTCCCACGTCTTCCGGTTCTCGCCCACGGTCGCCGGCAGCCTGTGGAAACGTTCCAACGCAATCTGTGAATCTGCCTAAGTAACTGCATATCAATTTAAAGCACCCGTAGCTCAACTGGATAGAGCATCTGACTACGGATCAGAAGGTTAGGGGTTCGACTCCCTTCGGGT
>OBLW0100001590.1_pt1 | contig 19012 bp, 18 predicted proteins | sample 1520161 | NCBI WGS metagenome assembly OBLW01 (sample SAMEA3539309, study PRJEB22396) | soil metagenome | biome: tundra; feature: field; material: soil | place: USA | collected 2010-05 | depth 0.15 m | reverse complement strand
CCCATCATGAGCGACCACTTGAGCGACCTGATGCTGCGCCTGAAGAAGCAGCTTGGGCTGACTTCGCTGGTGGTGACGCACGATCTGGACCTGATGTACAAAGTCGCCGACCAGGTGGTGTTTCTGTTTGAAGGCAGGGTGATTTTCTTCGGTCCGCCGGCGGATCTGGCGAAGTCGGATCATCCGCACGTGCGGGAGTTTTTGGAGATGGACCGGGTGGCGTAGGGACAGAATCGTTCGAGTGAACCTGGCGTAGAATGGAGAAAGTAGAGGACACCGTGACCGTTACTCTTCACCTAAGGCCAGACGTTGAAGCCGGTCTCGTGGCACAGGCGCGGGCCAGCGGTATGGCGTTGGAGGAGTATTTACTGTCCCTGGTTGAGGAAGCCGTCCTTCCTGAAACGCCAGAGAGCACAGCCATGGGAGAGCCTGCGCGAGTAGAAGCCGTCCGGCGCATGCTCGAGTTTGGGGAAAGACATCGGCTTAGCCTGGGTGAGCCGATTACCCGGAAGCTCCTGCATGAGGGTCACCGCCTCTGATGGCCGCGCTCGTGCTGGACGCCTCCGTTGCACTTTCGTGGTGCTTCCCGGGCGATCCAACTGAGGACACCCCATACAGCCGGCGCATCCTTAAGGAGCTGGCGACCCGCGATGCCGTCGTGCCCGAAGTTTGGGCGTTTGAAATAGCCAACGGCATCTTCGTTTCCTACAGTAAGCGGATGAGAGTAACCGAGCGGCAGATTGCAGACTACCTGGGGCTTCTCAAGGCCCTACCGATTCGCGTCGAAACCCAGGGCCTGTGGGCCAATGTCAACTTGGAATCGTTGGCACGCCGCCAGAATCTGGCGGCTTATGACGCCGCCTATTTGGATCTGGCCCTGCGGACCGGTCTTCCGATCGCAAGCTCAGACGCGCCATTGAGGCAGGCGGCGCTGGCTCAAGGCATTGAGGTGCTCGCGTAGGCGGATAGCTCTGCTGGTCTTACTATTTACTGCCCAGGCCCACAAAAACCACGCCCGCCACAATCAGGAAAAGGCCGAGGAACTTCACGCGCGTGAGCGGCTCCTTGAAGAAGATGCGCGACCAGAGCAGCGTGAAGATGTAGCCCAGCGACACCATGGGATAGAGGACCGAAAGCTCACCCGGCGGGCGGATGCCCAACACGAAGAAATACGACGAAACGAGAAAAAAGGCGATGCCAGTAGCCAGGCGCCAGTTGAAAAAGGGGGGATCGCGGGAGATAAACAGGTACACCAATCCCTCACGCACCTGCGCGGCGCCGGATTTCAGGAAGACCCCGCCGAACGAGCCGATGAAGGCGCCCAACAGCACCAGCAGCATATGGCTGACGGGAGTTTTCAACGCCGGCCGCCTTTGCCCAGCACGGTCACGCCCGACACGATGAGCACGATACCGGCCAACTTCCAGGGGTTGATGCCGTCGTGAAAGATCAGAAACGAGAGCACCGTCACCCACACGTAGGTGAGCGCTATCACGGGGTAGAGCAGCGACAACTCGCCGTCTTTGAGGGCCAGCACCAGCAGCAGCGTGGAGAGGCCGTAGAGGCAATAGCCGGCCATCAGCGGCAGATTGGTGGCCATGCCCAACAAGCCGGGCTGGGCCAGGTGGTTGGCGCCGGTCTTCATTAAGATCTGCGCGGCCGCGCCCAGAATGGTGCAGCAGAACACCAGTCCCACCGGCTGGCGGCGGGCGGGTTTTTCCGGGATTTGCGCAGCATCGGTGACGGCGGCGTTGGACATTAGTATCGTGATTGGGTAGTGGGTAGCCACAGTCCGCGCCGATTGGCAATCGGCGCGCAGGATACCATCCTGCCCCACAGAATATCAGGCTTTCGCTACAATAGGTATCTGTGGAACAGAAGAAAGCAGCTACCGTGGCAGAGGTGAAAGAGGTTCCGGCCCCGCCGCCGGCCACCGGCGACCAGCCGCGCGGCTTCATCGCCGAATGGACAGTGACGATTATTCTGCTGCTTTTCGGCACCACTACGCTGGTACAGGCCTTCGTCATCCCCACGGGGTCCATGGAGGATACGCTGCTGATCGGCGACCACCTGCTGGTGGATAAACTGGCCTACGCGCCCCCGGGGCCGGTTTCCAAGTTCCTGCTGCCCTATCAGAACGTCAAGCGCGGCGACATCATCGTGTTCCGCTATCCGGTGGATATCCGCCAGACTTTCGTGAAGCGCTGCATGGGCGTGCCGGGCGATCGCATCAGGCTGGCGAACAAGCAGTTGTACCTGAACGGCAAGAAGCTGGACGAGCCGTACGTGTACCACAAGACCGAGTATCCCGATTCCTACCGCGACAATTTCCCCAGCGATCCCAACGTACACATTTCCGACTCCGGGGAGGACATGCTCGAGCACCATGTGGTGAATGGCGAAGTGGTAGTGCCGCCGAACAGCTATTTTGCCATGGGCGATAACCGCGACTCCTCGCTGGACAGCCGGTATTGGGGATTCGTGCCGCGCGACAACATTATCGGCAAGCCGCTGATCATCTACTGGTCCTACGACGCGCCGACCGAGGATCTGTCCAACCCCACTATCTCCGCCGACCATTTCATCGACCTGATGGAGCACTTCTTCAGCAAGACGCGCTGGCGCCGCACCTTCATGCTGGTGCACGGAGTCAACGTCAACTGAGCCGCGCCGCCGAATTCTTTCCGGTACAATAGTTGGCTGTGAAGCAACGTAAAGCCGCAACCGCGGCGAACCAGAATGGCACTGCTCCGCGGGCGCCGGTCAAGTCCCGTTCGCAAAGGGGTTTTATCGCCGAATGGACCGTTACCGTCATCCTGCTGCTTTTCGGCACCACCAACCTGGTGCAGGCTTTCGTGATCCCGACGGGGTCGATGCAAGATACGTTGCTCGTCGGCGATCACCTGCTGGTCGATAAGCTGGCCTACGCGCCGCCGGGGCCGATTTCCAAGCATCTGCTGCCGTACGAGGAGATCAAGCGCGGCGACATTATTGTGTTCCGCTCTCCGGCGGACCTCAATCTCACACTGGTGAAGCGCTGCATGGGCGTCCCCGGCGATCGCATCAGGATAGTGGACAAGCAGGTCTATCTCAACGGAAGGAAGCTGAACGAGCCATATGTTTGCCACAGCACCGCCTACATCGATCGCTACCGCGACAATTTCCCCGGCGAGCCGGATATGCAGGTATCCGAACACGGGAGGGACATGCTGGAGCATCATGTGGCGAACGGCGAAGTACGAGTGCCGCCGGATAGCTATTTTGCCATGGGCGATAATCGCGATAACTCGCTGGACAGCCGGTATTGGGGATTTGTGCCGCGCGACAACATTGTCGGCAAGCCGTTCATTATCTACTGGTCATACGACGCTCCCACCGAGGCGCTGCTCAACCCCACCATCTCCGCCGACCACCTCGTCGACCTGATGGAGCACTTCTTCAGCAAGACGCGCTGGCGCCGCACCTTCATGCTGGTGCGTGGAACCAGCGTCAACTGAGCGGCGGTTAACAGAGGACCCCATGAACGATGACACCGTGCCGGGCCGGCCGACAGCGGTCAAAATCGGAATTGTAACCGCTATTGTGCTGGCCTGCCTTTTCCTGGCGGCCATTCCGTTTAGCCCGTTAAACGTTATCCCCGTCCTGGTGTTTTTGGCGATCGCACTTGGACTCCGCCACGGCAGTGCCTGGAGCGGCTACGGGGGCGCCCTCTTTATCGTGGCCCACTGGGTGGGCGAGTTGCTAGCGTTGCAGCGCGTCGGCGCTCCGAGTGCACCGTGGGCCAGTTGGGCACTGGCGACTGTGCTGGTCGGCTGCGTGGCTTACCTTTTGTTCCGGGCCGGGCGGGCGTTATCGGGGAACGGACGGAGCGGGTCGCGATGGGGATGGATCGCATTGGCAACCATCAGTTTCCTGGCTGCGCAGGTTCTCAGAGCCTTCGTGATGCCCACCGGCTCCATGGAGGACACCATACTGATCGGCGACCAGTTCTTGGTCAGCGTTGTGGGGGCTTCCACGCCGTCGCGCGGCGACGTGATTGTGTTCCGCTATCCCGTGGATATCCGCCAAGCTTTCGTGAAGCGCTGCATGGGCGTGCCGGGCGATCGCATCAAGCTGGTGAACAAGCAGTTGTACCTCAACGGCAAGAAACTGGATGAGCCGTACGCTTATCACAAGACGCAATACACCGATTCGTACCGCGACAATTTCCCGAGCGAGGCCAATGTGCATCTCTATGGTCTTGGGCAGGACATGTTGGAGCATCACGTGGTGAATGGCGAAGTGGTGGTGCCGCCGGACAGTTATTTCGCTATTGGAGACAACCGGGACGCATCGCTGGACAGCCGTTACTGGGGATTTGTGCCGCGCGCCAATCTGATTGGCACACCGTGGTTCATTTACTGGTCCCACGACGCGCCCACAGAAGCGCTGTCCAGTGCCGCGCCCAGTGTCAATCGGATCGCCGATCGCTACCAGAGTTTCTTCACCAAGACGCGCTGGCGACGGATCTTCATGCCGGTGCGCGGGTATGCCGTAAACTGAATTGGTCATGGCTAATCCACACCACTATGGCTTGATTCTGGCGGGCGGCCGCGGCACGCGCTTCTGGCCGCGCAGCCGGCGGCGTTCCGCCAAACAAGTGCTGAACGTGGTGGGATCCCGCTCGCTGATCCAAAACACGGTCGATCGCCTGCGGCCGGTGATTGCTCCGGAGCGGCTGTGGGTGCTGACCAACGATTACCTGCGCGACGAAATCGTGCGCCAGCTTCCGGAGGTCCCCGCGCGGCAGATTCTGGCGGAGCCCGTGCAACGCAACACGGCGCCGGCCATCGGGTTGGCGGCGCACATCCTGCAATCGATCGATGCGGATGCGGTGATGGGAGTTTTCCCCGCCGACCACATCATCGCCAAGGAAGGCCGCTACCGGCAATTGGTGCGTAGCGCGTTTCGCGCGGCGGAGCGTGGGCAAATGGTGGTGCTCGGGATTCTGCCGCGATGGGCCGAAACGGGGTATGGCTATATCGAGTTCCCGCGCGGCACCGAACCGGGATCGAAGCCCATCGCCATTCGCGGCTTCCACGAGAAGCCGGACGCCCGCGCCGCGCGGCGATACGTGGCCTCCGGCCGGTTCTTCTGGAATGCGGGCATGTTCTTTTGGCGCGCGGGGGTGCTGCTGGACGAATTAAGAAGGAATCTGCCGCGCACCGCGAGCATCCTGGCGTCGCTACCGGCCTTCGACGACGCCGGTTTCCCAGCCAAACTGCGCGAGGCATTCCCGCTTTGCGGGAACATTTCCATCGATTACGGCGTGATGGAGAAGGCGCGTGGCGTGGCGGGTATCGCCTGTCCCGAGTTCGGCTGGAACGATGTGGGAAGCTGGAACGCCGTCTATGAGCTGCTGCCGCATGACGCTGACGGCAATGTGCTCTTGCAGGACGCCATCTGCCAGGCCGGCAGCGGCAATTACGTGGACGCGGGTGGGAAGATGGTGGCGCTGGTGGGCGTTTCGAACCTGGTCGTGATCGATACTCCCGACGCGCTGCTGATCGCCGACCGCAACAGCGCCCAGCAGGTGGGCGATGTGGTGAAGATCCTGGAGAAGCGCAAGCGCGACGATTTGCTGTAGGACCAGCCGGCTCCGTCTACTTCTGCGACTCAGTTGTGGAAATATCCAGGCGGGACTGGGAGTCCCGCGCGGGCTGGGAGCCTGCCCCACCAACGTGCACCTTCTTCGCGCCACCCAAGTAGGCCCGGATGGCCGCGGGATTGGCGTACTCCAGATCGGCCCCGTCTTCCACGGCGAACACCGCAAATTCCCCAGCCGGCAATCCACGAAATTCATAGCTGCCATCGCTGTTGCTGACGACGGCTTGATTCGCCGGCGTCAGCACCACCAGCGCGCCTGGGAACGGCTGCCCGTCGCGATAGACTGTGCCGGCAACGCGGCCCGCGCCTCGGGCCACCGGCAGAGTGAGCCTCACAGCCGCGCCAGCCGGGATATCCAGCATTTCGCCCTCCCGGCGGCCGCCTGACGCGGACCAGTTCCGCAGGTAATAGTCATCCGCGCCGCTGAAGCCCACACGATAGCGCCCGGGAGGAATGGCAGGGATTGAGAATCGCCCACCGGCGCCCATCGCCAGCGGCTGGCTGCGTCCGGTCTCGTCGCGCAGCACAACAGTGAATTGCGCCGGCAGGCTGCCACCGCCCTCCGGGACGACCTCGCCGCCCAGCGAGGGCGCCTCGCGCAGGGTCACAGCGACATCCACATCGTCGGCGGCGACGTCGAACTCATTTGCGCCATACCAGGTACGCGTCCCATCCGTCGCCTCAGCCCGCAGAGTGTAATGCCCAGGCGGAACGCCCCAGAGATTGTAGAGGTCTCCGGTCTCGCTTCCCTGGCGGACGTTTACCGGCTTCGCCTGCAGACCTGCGGCGGTCAGCGTGTACCGCTTCGTGAGGCTCTCGGCTTGCTCGCAATGCACGAACACCGATACCGCGGGAACCGGGAGCAGGCTGAAATTCGAGATGGCCTCCTGGCCTGCGGTGAGGACCAAAGGCTCCGCCGCGCCGGGATCGGCGGCATTCGGATGGTAGCGGACGCCATATCCGGCATGGGTCATGGCGCGGGGAGCCGAGTCTCCCATCGTTTCATTCAACCTGGTGTACCAGGGAACGCCAGAAACCACGAGGTAATAGCTACCCGCAGGAAGCGACGGGAAGCGGTATTCGCCGGTGTCGTCGGTCTGCTTGACGGAGACCTGGGTCAACTGGCGCCGTCCGTCGATCATTCTGGGGCTGAGCAATTCGACGAGCGCCTGCGCGACGGGCTCGCCGGCGTCGTCCACCACTCTTCCCGAGATGAGGCCGGGCGGCGTCAGCCGCAAAACGATGCGTTCCGTATTCTGGCCCGGGCCGGTGACGATGGCACCGGACCATCTCGCGGCCAGCAGGCCGCGCCACTGCCCGGCGAGCTCATACTTCCCGCGCGGCAGGCCGGAGAAAGCAAAGCGGCCGTCATCTCCGCTGACCACAGACGTCCGCTGGTCGCGGTGCTCGACGGGCACGATGGTCACGCGTGCGCCCGCAACCGGCTGGCCGGTGGCGGCGTTCACCACCACGCCGGCGACGCCGTACGCGCCGGCCAGCGGCGATGCCATTAGCCAGGCGAGCGCGGCGGCTAGCCTGCACAGCTTGTGGGGCAGACCCTCGGTCTGCGGCCGGCCCTCGGCCGACCTCTTCAAGTTGGCAGCGACTGGATTCTTCGAAAGGAGGGCGGGTCCAGGGGACCCGCGCAGACCACGAGTCTGCCCCACAATCTGTGCCGTCATGGCGCTTCTCCGGGCGCAACCTTGACGGTGATGCTTTGGCGATCACGCTCGGCGACGTGGACGCTCAGCGCGCGGCCGGCCCAGGCTTGCCGGGCGTCAGGATTGGCGTATTCGAATGCCTCGGGAGAACCGGCCCACGCATAGGCCTGGTAGTCTCCAGGGGCGACTGCCTGAAAGGTGAGTTGCGCTTTCAGCCGTGCCAACCTTGCGTGGAGTTCGTACCCGGAAGCAGGCAGCAGCAGCACCCAGGCGGGACCAGGCTCGCCCTCGGCGGAAGCCGTTACGTCGAGCGTACCGCCATCCGATGCCAGGACTGCCTCGATCGGCGGCAGGGACGGACCCGGCGGAATCGGCAATTCGGGGTTCGCCAGCAAGTCGGTTTCTCCAATGCGGGCCGCGGAAATATAGCCGTTCGCACACGCCATCCCGACCCGGTAGCGGCCCGGCAGCACATCTTCGATGGCGAACTCTCCGGCGGGCCCGGTGGAGGCTTCCAGAGCGGCTTCTTCGGAGATCCAGGTCTCCGCCGGTGACAGCTTGATCGCACAATTTGGCGATGACGGCGCCGCCTGCGCGGAGGCCGCAGCCATGCGCACGATGCCTCTCAGCACCACGCTGCCAGCCAGCGGCACCACCACGCCCTTCACATCGGCATTGACCTGCAACGCCAGTTCGCCGCGTGTGCGCTCGCGTCCTTCACCCTGGGTGGCACGGAGGACGTAGCTGCCCGGCGCCACATCGTCGATTTGGAATTTGCCCGTCGCGGCATCCAGGGTGACCGGCGCGGGGCTGGGTTCCAGGCCCCCGCCAAGCAGTTCGATCTTGGCGGGCAGGAGGGGTGAAAAACCGGCGATGGCACCGCGAATGCGGTACGCGTTGCGAAGGCTCACGGAGAAATCCGCTCGCAGTTCGCGTCCCGGTTCGACCGTCACGGGGGCGGCAGACGCTAGTTCGGCGGCTCCGCCGTAATAGACTGGAGCGAAGGCCTCCCCTTCGTCCGGATTACCCGTGGCACCTTCCCATCCCGCGACCCGCAAGTAGTAGCGGCCGGCACTCAGGCCCGCCAAACGATACTCGCCGCGATCGTCCGCGGCGACGGCGGACTCCACGCGCACCTTGCGCCGGCCTTCCGCCACCTGGATCGCAAGCAGTTGGACGAGAACGTTTGGCGCAGGTTCACCAGCGGCGTCCACCACCTTACCGCCGATGACGCACAGAGGCTGAAGCCGCAGGACTACATTTTCGCGCGAGGGACCAACCACGACACTAGCGCCGGCTGCCACGAAGCCGGGCTTCTCGGCGTTGGCGTAATAGGCTCCGGCAGGCAGGCTGCAGAAGCGAAAGGCTCCGGCTGCATCGGTAAGGGCGGCCGCTTCCGGGATAGTGACTGCGGCGCGGCGCAGAGGCTCGCCGGTTTGCGCATTCAGCACCGTGCCGCCGACGCAGAATTCCGGCTGGTCGGCACGCAAGGGCGCGCCAGCCAAAACCACCGCCACCAAGAACAGTAGCACCCGCCAAGCTGCGGGACGGGAGGGCATATCTAAGATTATAGAGTTGTACCGGATTGTGCGGCCCTAGTTGGAAGCGGTGCCGCCCCGCGCCATCACTGGTAAAGATCGGCGGCCCAGCAGCACCCGCCCCCCTGCCGGACGGGGGGGCGGTCTAGGATCATAAGCTGGGCCGGGCGCTAATTGGAAGCGGTGCCGCTGAGGCCCAAAACCGCGGTGCCCAGGATTGACGAGTACTTGACTTGGCTCCCCGGCCCACCCGCCTTGGTGGCGGCGGTGAGGGTTTGCGGAGAAGGTTTGAACCTCTGGGGGTGCCTGGTCACGGTGAAGCTGCCCTTGGCCAGCGATGCCGTGCCCACTACCGTCCCGCTGAGGCCGCCAACGGAAATCGCAGTGGTAATGACCATGGTATCCGGGCCTGCTGCCGGGAACGTGTACTTCAACGTCGAGGTGCCAGTGGTTGCGTAAGTTGTGCCGCCGATGACGACCGTAATCGCGCCGGCCGGCAGCTTATATGTCGCTGAAGTCGCCGTATGGCTCGTGGGAACCAGCGTGGTACTGGCCTTGGCGGTAAGAACTCCGCTCTGTCCATTCGCACCCAGGTAGTCCGATCCCGACAATACGGGACCCAGCGTGCCGCTGAGGGTGTACGTGATGGTCGCCGCCATGAGCGGGCTGATTCCCAAAACAAGTGCCGCTGCAGACAACAAAAATCCTCTTCTTAGGTACATTCGATTCTCTTCTCCCTCTCTGATTGAGTGCGGACGATCCGTGGTCTATGAGTGTATGCTGTATTGCGCGGGAACGCAAGGAAAAGTCTTGTCTCTGGAAAGACCCTGAAAAAACTGCACGGCTTGTTCTGAATCGCTCAGCACCGGATGGCGCGGGCAGCCAGCGCCGCTACCGCGCCTCCCCACGAACAGGAAAGGAACAGGCCCAGCGGCTCGTCCTTTTCAAATTGGCGGGCGGTACCGGTAACCAGATCGAGCGCGCCGGCCGGACCGGCTTGGGTGTGGCGGGCGATGGGCGGTACGAAGCCTTGCCGGGCGCACAACAATCCCAGTCCCAACTCCGCGGCGGCGGTACCCGCGCCCATGTAGCCGGTCTGGCTCTTGAAGGCTGTCACAGGGGTGGCGCCTCCAACCATCGACGACAGCGCCGCGGCCTCCGAGCGGTCTTCGTCCGCCGTGCCCAGACCCGAGGCTACCACGAAATCCGGCCGTTGATCGCCCAACGCCTGGCCGGCAGCCTGGCGGATGGTTTCCGCGGTCCAAGCCGGGCGCCATTGTTCGTCGGCCCCCATCGCGGAGCCGGCGCCCGAAAACTCGCCGAGAATCGCGGCGCTCCGTTCCGCGGCGTGTTCCCATCTCTCGAGCACCAGAAAGCCTGCACCTTCGCCCAGCACCAACCCGTCCGCCTGGCTGTCGAAAGGCCGGCAAGCTTCAGCGGGATGCGAGTGGGAGAGCAACCCGGCCTGCTCGTACGCCAAGAAGTTTCCGGTGGTGACGAGGGAATCGTAGCCGCCGGCCACCGCCACGTCGCAACGGTCTTCGAGCAAATCCAGGTAGGCCGCGTACAAAGCCTGCGCCGAAGCCGTATCCTTCTGGGTGAAATTGCCGTTGGGACCGCGTATGCCGAATTCAGTGGACAAGAGCGCCAAGCCGCCGTTGGCCAGGGTCCGCAGGCAAATATACCGGTCGATGAGGTGCGCGGGCAGGCCGCCCAGATACTTGTAATCCATCTCGCGGCCGGCATCCCAAGCCATGATGAGCGAGGGGAAGAAGTGGTCGTACTCCACGCCGGTCTGGCCTGAGCCCACGTGGATCCCGATGCGTGCAGGGTCTAGCCGGCGCGGATCGATGCCGCTGTGATCGATGGCCTCGCGCGCCGCGCGCATGGCGAACTGCACCGCACGGCCCATGAATTTGTAGTTCTTAGGGAAACGGAGGAAGGGCTCCAGTTCGAAGTCCGCCACGGTGGCTAACGATTGGGCCGCATGGCCCTCCACGGCAAAGGCGGTGGCTGGTCCGATGCCGGATTCGCCCCGGCAACTCCGCGCTACGTTCTCAGCGGCCGAAAGCCCAAGGGGAGTCACCAGCCCGACACCTGTAATCGCAACGCGCTGCATATCCCTTCAGAGATTCTACCAAGGGGGCGATTTGACAGGCGCAAAAGAAAAAAGGCTCCCCGAAAGCGGGGAGCCCTCTGAACGTAAATAGGAGAGTGTTCGGTCAGACTTGCAGCTAACTCTTACGCGATCTCCGGCGCAACAGGCCCAGACCCAGCAATCCGGAACCCAACAAGACCATGCTGACCGGCTCCGGGATGGTTCCGAAGTCCTGGGTGAACTCGGTCAACTGTCCGGGGGGGCCGCCTGCATTGATATTCTTGAAGATGTAAACCGGATTCGTGGTGTTGAAGTTTGCAAACTGCTCGGTTTGGTTCGACAGAACCGTGATCTGGCCAAGCACTGTGCCATTGCACACGCCATTTACCAGCGCGATGGTGCAAGCAGTCTCTTGAACCGATGCATTCTGGCCACCGACGGTCATGCTGATCGAGCTGATGCCGCCCCACACTGCGAACGAAAACTCATCGTCCATGGTCGCCTGTAGATTGGGATTGAACTCAAGGTAGGCTTGCCCGGACCCCGTATCGAAATACGATGTGGCAAGGGCGTCAACCTGACCTGGGTTTGGGGTGCCGCTGCCACTGGTCGGATTCAGCACAGAAAACGTGTCAAACGTTAGGGTGCCACACGTTACCATGGTCGTACCGTTGACCGGGGCGTTGAATGCCGTCCCGCTGATCGTGCATGGTATTTGGGATGCGCTCGCAATCGTGAGCGAGAGCACCGTGAATGCTAACAAAGCCAACAATTTCTTCATATCGATATCCTCCGAATCGCTTTCCTACGCTTCCGATCCCGCCTGCCCGCCGTTTTGAGAGCGTAACCGGCTGAATCAGGAGTACCTTTGCAGAATACAGTAGTCGCCGCAAAAATGCAAGGATCTTTTCTGAGATTTTTGTTGTTTTTGGATAACTATGTTTCAATCTCTGTACTACAACATACGCACTGCGATAGTACTCTGTAGGGCAGGATGCTAAGCGATCCCTTGGAACACTATCCGTAGCGGTCAAAACTTCGTAAAATACTATATGCAGTAACCATCCCGAACGCTTTAGCGCTGGTACTTTTTGGAGCGATGATAGCCTGAATATGCACTTGAAATCCGGCGCGCGGGGCCTTAGGAGAACGTGCCGCGCGGCGCTGCGGCGACAGGAGAAGCCACCCGCAACCCATTGATTCCGCAAAGTGCCGGGCTGACAATAGTCGGCTTGCCCTTACCGTAGACGTCCGCGTGCCAATGCTTCTACTGGTGCGGGGGACTCCGATTCCGGTTCGGCCGGCTTGCGCGGCCGGACGTCCAGACGCGAGGCCAAGAACGTCTGGCGGCTTCGGTTGTATTTCGGCGTGCCTGGCTGCCCTTCCAGGGCGGCCCATTCCGAGGGGGCAATCTCCTGCACGGCCGGCAGGTATTTTTGCAGGTAATTTCTAATGCGCTCCTGCACAACCCTCTCCGCCGAGTGGCCCAGGAGGAAAACCATGTCGCCTGGTGGCGCGTTCGCCAGGATCTGGTAGACGTGCGACGGCTTCTTCACGTGGGCCGACTGCAACGCCTGCTCCAGCTTCCGGGCGCGCGGCTCCAGATTGCGCATCTGGTCGATCTCGGCCTTAGGTATCTCCAGGGCTTTGAACAAGCCGCTTTTGTCTTTGGGGGTCAACTTCGCCGCGAGGGCGTGCAGGAAGGCCCCGAACTGGGGCTCCACCACAATGTTGGCGGATTCGACCAGCCGGGTGGCTTTCTCGATCCGCGTCAAGGCATGCAAGTTCAGCCCGGATCCGGCGAGCGCCGGTGAAAACAACTTCAGCAAGCCATCCTGATTGAGCGCCTGAAGCGCCTCGGCCGGGCTGGGTTCGGCCGCGATGTGCCTCAATTCCTCAAGCAGTTCGCGCGACGGAATCGAGGTCTCCAGGTGGGCCGCGCGAGCATTGTCATACTGCATGCGCGTGCGTTCCTCCACGGTAAACGCCAGCCTGACCCGCAAGCGAGCCAGCCGGAGCAGCCGTGCCGGGTCGTCGTAGAACACGTAAGGATGCGCGCTGCGCATCTCGCGCCGGCCCAGGTCGGCCAAGCCGTTGGTGGGGTCCAGCAGCAGGCCGCGGGACGCACGGTTCAAGGAGAGCGCCATGGCGTTGACCGTGAAATCGCGTCCGCGGAGATCTTCCTGAATGGTGGCGGGCGTCACGTGGGGCTTGGCGCCGGTCTTGGCATAGCGCTCCTTGCGGGACATGGCCACTTGGGCGGTCACGCCATTCGGGAAAACCAGTTCCGCGCTGCGGCGATTCTCGTCCAGCGTCAGCATGCGCGCCCCCTGCTCCTCCAGCGCCTGGGCCACTTTCAGGGCGTGGCCTTCCACGCTGAAGTCCAGATCGCGAATCCGGAATCCGCCCAGCATGTCGCGCATCCCGCCGCCGGTGAGAAACAGGTTGACGCCAGCCGCGCCCGCCGCCGCCTGGACCTGTTCCAGCACGCGGTTCTGGTCCGCGCTCAGGTGGCTCTCCAGCATGAACATGTAGTCGCTCATGGCGTTTCCTGTCAGGCCCTGGGGTGGTGCTCGTCCACCGTCTTGCGCAACCGGGACCGCATCACGTGGGTGTAGATCTGGGTGGTGGAGATATCGGCGTGCCCCAGCATGGTCTGCACGCTGCGCAGGTCCGCGCCTCCCTCCAGCAGGTGGGTGGCGAAGCTGTGCCGGATCACATGCGGGGTCAAATGATGAAAAACGCCAGCCTTCCGTCCATGGCCGCGCAACAGTTTCCAGAACGCCTGGCGGGTCATCGGCCCGCCGCGCGCCGTGACGAAAAGATACCGGCTGGGACGGCCTTTCAATAGCGCCGGACGCCCGGTTTCCAGGTAGGCCCGCACGGCGGCCAGCGCGGGTTTACCCACCGGGATCATGCGCTGCTTCCTGCCTTTGCCGGTGGCCCGCAGCACGCCCATTTCCAGGTTCAGGTCGCCAACGCCCAGGCTGCACAACTCGGAAACGCGGAGGCCGGCGGCGTACAGCAGTTCGATCATGGCGTGGTCCCGCACGCCGGTGGTGCGTTGTGCGTCGGGAGACTGGGACAGTCGTTCGATTTCCTCCAGATTGAGAAACTTAGGGATCGTCTGCCATTGCCGGGGAGCGCCCAGATGTTCGGTCGGATCGCGGGCGATGCGGCCCTCCCGCAACAAAAAGGCATAGAAACTGCGCAAGGTGGACAGGTGCCGGGCGACCGACCGGCTGCCCAGCCCAGCCTGGTAGAGAGCATCCAGGTAGTGGCGCACGGCTTCCACATCCGGAATCGCGCCGCTGGACTCGCCATCCGCGAAGCGCACAAACTTCTGCAAATCCGCTTGGTAGGCTTCCAATGAATTGGCGGCTAACCCCTTTTCGATTCTGCAAAAATTGAGGAACGAGGCGGCCTCGCCCTGCAAGGCTCCCATCACTGGCGCGGACGCTTCATCCATCGTACCCATCCGTGCCAATGATACAATAACCCCGACCCATGTTTAAAACAAAGTTTCAATTCAGGGGTTGATTTGGCCGGCTCGACCTCAAAAAAAGTCCGGATCAACCGTTTCGAGCGGGAAGCGCTGCTCGGGTTTGTGAACCCGCTGACCTATCTGCGGCCCGCCGGGGTGGAACTGCTGACCCCGGACGGTAACTACAGCGTGGTGCCGTACGATGAGGTGAAAGCCGTCCAATTCGTGAAGGATTTCGAACCGCCGGACCCCTCCGCGGAGCGCAAAGTGTTCAGCACCCGGCCCAAGATGGACGGACTTTGGGTGCGGCTGAAGTTCCGGGATGGCGAAGTGATGGACGGCATCCTGGCCAACAACCTGCTGGCGATGGAATCGCACGGCTTCACGGTGGTGCCGCCGGACCCATACTCCAACAACCAACGGCTGTTCCTGCCGCGCGCGGCGCTCATCGAGCTCCAGGTACTGGGAGTAGTGGGAAGTCCGCTGCGCCGGCCGAAGGCAAAGCCGGTGGCGAAGGAACAGATCGGCTTGTTCGACTGAGGGCGCGGCAGGCCGGGCGCCTGCCCCACTTACAATGGCCGGCGGATGCGGTGATCGGTCACCATCATTTGCGCCGCATCCTGCGCCTGACGCTTGGGCATGTGGCAACGCGTGCAATCGAGAGCCGCGCCATTGTGCATGGCAGGGTGGCAACCGCGGCAGACCATCCGGTATTCCGCCGGCGTCTTGGAAAAGCTGTGCGCCGGATGACACGTGGTGCACGTGAGCTTGCCGGCCGAATCCCGATAGCAGCGCGATTCCAGCAGCCGGTAACCCGCGCTGTTCAGTTCGAACTTCTCGTCGTCGGCGGGTGCGGTTCCGTGGGCGGAATCCGGTCCGCTGGTTTCCAGATGGCATTGGAGGCATGCCGCCTGGCCGGGCTTGCCCGATCCGGCGGCTGCATGGCAACTCGCGCAGCCGAACGCGCCCGCACGATCGCCCTTCTGGCGGGCATGGCAAACCAGGCATTTCGCCGAGAAGCCGAAGCCGGGGCTGGCGGCGTATTGCCCGCCGTCGGCGCCGTACCAGGCGAGCGGCAGTTCCATCCAGCCGCCGTCCGCGGTGCGGCTCAACAGCACGCGCGCGTGACGTCCGGAGCCGATCGCGGCATCGATTCCGCTTTGCCGGACGTGCCCCTCGCTGTCGCGGTTCAGCAGATAGTAGCGGCCGTCCTTCGCCAGCACGCTATACGGCGCGCCGTCGAGCGGCGTCAGTTCCGGCGCTTCGGAAAAGGTGCGCGCCATGCCGGTGGCGGCAAACGCTTGTGCCGGATCGGACGGCGCGCTGAGTTGCGCCAGTTTCTGTTTGATCTGGCCGGCTTCCGGCGCGTCCGGGTGATATTGCAGGAACTCCGCCAGTTCCGCCACCGCCGCCGTCCGGTCTTGCCGGCGCAGACCGATTTCCGCCAGCACCAATTGCGGATGGGAGAAGTGCGCGGGGTCGAGACGTTTGGCGGTGGTGAGATACTTACGAGCCAATTCCAGCTTATCTAAGTAGAAGTAAGTCATGCCAAGCTGGGAGTTAGCCAGCGCGTCATTGGGCCGGGTAAGTGCCGCGTACAAGTTATACTGCAGGGCTTGTTCGAACTTACTCAGATTAATCGACACGCCGCCAAGATTGACCAGCGGCTGAAAGGCGGCGGGGTCGGCCTCCAGCGCCTTGCGGAAGCAGGTCTCCGCGCGGGCGTAATCGCGGGACTGATAGGCGATAGTGCCCAGATGGTTCCACACTTCGGAGAACTGGGGGGCCAGCTCGACCGCGCGCTCGAGATGCGCGACGGCGCCTTCCACATCGCGGCGGGCAAGCCTCTTTTCGGCTTCCTCATACTCGCGGTGGGCGCGCTCCGGAATGGCCAGCGCCCTGGCGGAGACCATGGTGCCGCGGCGCAAACTATCGCGGGATTCGAACTCCGCATCGCGCATCTCCACGGTCAACTCGATGCGCTTCCGGGCGTCGGCATGGCTGGGCCCAACCTCGACGGTGCGGCGCATCTCGCCGCGCCCCGGCACGAACGCGCCCAGCGTGTAAGCGCCGGCCAGCAGGCCGCGGAAGCGGAAGCGCCCGTCGTCGCCGGCCAGGGTGCTGTCCTCGAAGGGCGCGGTGGCGCCATCGAGCCGCACCGATGCGCGCGTGGCGGGCAGCAAACGGCCCCGCAATTCGTAGCGGATCGGCTCCGCGCGCGCGCCCATCGCGGCCATCAGCATCGCCAGCACCCAGCGCAGCAGCACTCACTAGTGATAACGTAATGGCGGCCATCGGAGCAAGCCGCGCGGCGAAAAGCGGGTCCTGGAGGACCCGCGCAGACCTGGAGGTCCGCCCCACAACGGCCGCGGCATTATCTGGCGGCGTATAATCTCCTCATGATCGAATACGCCGACGCCAGTCCCGAAGTGCGGGCCGTATACGACGACATCATGGCCACCCGCCAGACTGACTGGATCACCAATTTCTGGAAAGCGCTGGCGCACGATCCGCTGACCAAGGAGATGATGTACCTGGCCGTCAGCGCCTCCAATCAGTGCCCGTATTGCATTGCGTCGCACGGGATGGCCAACGAGACCAACCGGCTGGCGAGCGGCTACCAGGTGGAAATCGACGAGCGGTTGCGGCGCCGCTAACGTCAAAGGTGTATGCACAACCTGCGTCATGCGCTGCGCGCGCTCGCCAAAAGCCCCGGCTTTGCCCTCACTGCGATCCTGACGCTGGCGGCAGGCATCGGCGCCAGCACCGCAATATTTACCACGGTGGATGCCGTGCTGCTGCACCCGCTCCCCTATCCGAATTCCGCGCAACTGGTGCTGGTTACCAAGAACATGCCGCAGTTCGAGCTGTTCAAGTCGGACGCCTCGGCGCTCGATTTCGTCGACTATCGCGACCTGAGCCGGTCGTTCTCCCAGATGGCGGCGATCGAGACCAATAGCGTCAACCTGACCGGCGATGACGAACCGTTGCGCGTTGCCGGGCTGCGCGTCTCCACGAGCCTGTTCCCGATGCTGGGTGTCGAGCCCGTCGCGGGCCGCCTGTTCCGTCCCGAGGAGGAGCAGCTTGGCAAAGAGCACGTCGCCCTGCTGGGCGAAGGCTTGTGGAAGAGCCGCTTTGGAGCCGATCCGCGCATCGCCGGCAAACAGATCGAAATCGATACGCAGAAGTTCACCGTGGTCGGCGTGGTGGCGCCGGTTCTGCAATTCATGGAGCAGGCGCAACTCTACGTGCCGCTGGCATTCACTCCGGCCCAACTGGACCCCAACGCGCGCGGCCATCAAAACACCGACGTGGTGGCGCGGCTGAAGCCCGGGGTGACGCTCGATCAGGCCCGCGCGGAGATGAAGCTGGTAGCCGCCCGCATGACGCGCAAACTGCCGGAATGGTATCCGGCGGATTGGAACATCGAACTCGATCCGCTGGCCGGTTCGGTTGCGGGCGAACTGCGCACGCCGCTGCTGGTGCTGTTGGGCGCCGTCGGCATGGTGTTGCTGATCGGCTGCGTGAACGTGGCTAACCTGCTGTTGGCCCGCGCCACCGCCCGCCAGAAGGAGATTGGCCTGCGCATCGCGCTGGGCGCAGGGCGCACGCGGATCGTGCGGCAATTGCTGACCGAGAGTCTGCTGCTGGCCGCGATTTCGGGAGCGGCCGGCCTCGGGATCGGCGTCTGGGTGCTGGAGTTGTTCATGCGCATCGGCTCTGAGGAACTGCTGCGCTGGCAGACGGTGCGGATCAACGGTCTGGCGGTGCTGTTCGCGATCGCCATGGCTGTTCTGACCAGCCTTGTTTTCGGGTTGGCGCCGGCGCTGAGCGCTTCCCAGCTTCGGCCGGCGCGCCGCACCCGGTCGAGCAACCGGCTGCGCAGTCTGCTGGTGGTCTCCGAGGTGGCGCTTTCCGTCATGTTGCTGGCGGGCGCGGGCCTGCTGCTGCGCAGTTACGCGCGCCTTTGGCAGACGAATCCGGGCTTTCGGCCGGAACATCTGCTGACCGCGCGTATCAGCCTGCCGCCGCTTCAGTATCGCGATCCGGCGCGTATTACGGCCTTCTACTCGGAGTTGCTGGCCGACGTTAAGGCCTTGCCTGGCGTGGTGTCGGCGAGTGCCATCGATGGCCTGCCCTTTGGCGCGGGCGCCGGCGGCGGCGATTTCCAGATCGCCGGGCGCCCCTGGCCTACATCTGGAGCTGTTCCCGATGTGCAGAAACGTATCGCCATGCCCGGATACTTCCAGACCATGGGGATTTCATTGAAGCAGGGTCGTTTCTTCACGGAGCAGGACAACGCCGGTGTGCGGCGGGTAGCCCTCGTCGACGAGACATTCGCGAAGAGCTTCTTTCCGAAAGGCGACGCAATCGGCCAGTTTCTAATCGATGCCAGGGTCAGCCAGAAGCCGGGCGACACCTCCCAGATAGTCGGCATCGTCGGCGGTGTCAAAGATCGTAACCTGATGAACAACCCGCGGCCGGTCATATACCATCCTGCCTTGCAGGCACCGCGGCCGTTCATGAACCTGGCGGTGCGCACGGCTGGCGATCCGCTGGCGCTGGTCTCCGCGATCCAGCAGCG
>OBLW0100001589.1_pt1 | contig 19019 bp, 2 predicted proteins | sample 1520161 | NCBI WGS metagenome assembly OBLW01 (sample SAMEA3539309, study PRJEB22396) | soil metagenome | biome: tundra; feature: field; material: soil | place: USA | collected 2010-05 | depth 0.15 m | reverse complement strand
TAGAGCGCTTGCATGGCATGCAAGAGGTCTGGGGTTCGAATCCCCATAGCTCCACTAGGAATTCCAGTTCAGGGCCCGGATCTTAGCCGTTCCAATGGCTTTCAAGATCGCCTGACCGTCGTTTGACCGTCGCGGTGGACGTGATTCGCTGGTACTCAACCTCACGGGCTGATGCTCGACGGCAAGCCAGAGCACGTGAACGTCGTGTCGGTTGAACAGGCTGGCCAGGCCGATCAGGGGTTTGGCTGAGACAGTTGATGGCGTCACGGCGATACCGGGCTTCGCGAGCTCGCCCTGATCCGGCGATGGCGCTGGGCTCAGAGCAGGGGCCAGCAACAGCCCCTGCTGGCCCGTTGAATCGGAGTAGTAGTGGGTGGCGATGCACGTGCTGGCGGACAGCAGGTCACGTCGGAGAGGCTGGTAATGGGGCCGGTGCCAGGACAGCAGCGTCGCTGGCTTAGCTTGCGATTTAAGCTCCTGTCGTCACTTTTCGTGTTTGCTGGTGGCCGGTTCGCTCTTGCGGTAGGGCGGCCGCCTGGGTTTCGGGCGGTTCTTCGAGCCTTTCGGGCGGCCGGGGCCGGGGCGGCCTGGTTTTGGCGCGCCGGCGGGTGTGCCGATTCGTGCGCGGAGTCGGCGGAAGCCGAGCCGGACCTTGCAGGGGCTGAGCGGCTTGCCCGGGTCAGGCCGTGGGTGCCAGGGGCGGCGCAGGTCGTCCACGAGGCTTCGGGCGAGGCGTAGCTGGGCGTACGCGCCCATGGCCAGGGACACCCACCTGTCAGTGGCCGCCGCCGAGCTCAGGTGCGCGCTGGCCAGGCCGAGGCAGACCTTGGCGAAGCGGTGGAAGTGCTCCTGGTCGAAACGGCGCAGGTAGGCCTTCCAGAGCAGGTCCGGGTCGGCCGGGACAGGGCCGGCGTGCCACAGCCACAGGTCCCTGGGTGGCTTGCGGCCGTCGGGCAGGTGGCCGACGACGACCTGCAGGACCGTGCCGCGCACGATCGGCAGCGGCTTGTCCCGCGGCCAGCTAGCCCAGCGGCCGGTGCTGCCGGGTTTCTGGTGCAGCCCGGTCCAGGCCCGGACGGTCACGGTGCCGTACAGTCCGGACTCCGCAGTGCGCTCGAAGTCAGGGGCGTGCCGCCGGGCGGGGTCGGAGCAGGAGAACTCCGCGCCGTGGCGCGCTGGCGCGCCCATCTGGCCCGGCCGCCGGGGCGGGGGGTCGCGGTAGAACACCCGGGTGGTACGCAACCGGACCAGCAGCTGCACGTCATGCCCGGCCAGGGCGTAGGTGAGGTCAGTGGCGTAGTTGCCCGCATCGAGCAGGACCAGCGGGGGCGGGTCGCCGGGCTGCCACGTCCCGGTCGCCGTCAGGTCATTGAGCAGCCCGGTGACCTGGCCGATCGTGACGTCGGTGTGCTCCTCGCCGGGCCGCAGCCGGCGCGCCTCGATGGGATCGGCCCAGGAGGAAGAACCCCACTGGATGCCGGCGAGCAGGCTGTAGGGCCAGCCGGGCACCCAGCGGTCCCCGCCCTTGCCGCGGACCTGCACCATCGTCCGCTCGCCGGCGTACTGGGCGTCGGGGCGCGCGAGCGGCGTCGTGTCGATCGCGAACATCAGCGGCTCGCCCGCCCTGGCCGCAGCCGGCAGGCCGGCCAGCAGGCGCCGCAGCCGGCCACTGCTGATCCGGCCCTGGGCCAGGGCGTCGTAAACAGAGCCGTGCCGGCGGCGGAACTCCGGCTCCAAGGACAGCTCCACCGGCGATCGCACCGGGCCCTGCGCGCACAGCATCGCGTCCGCCAGCTCGAACAAGGCATCCCCGCGCCGGGTGAAGCAGGCATGCAGACCCGCACGGAACCTGGATAACCCGCACAACGCCTCGACGCGAGCAGGAGTTTCTTGCAGACTGTTCATCACGGCCTTCTGGTGCAGCTGGATCTCTTGGCGAGAACTCAGCGTCACCCGAAGGCCGTTCACACGTCCAGCGAACAGCAGAACCCAGACCTAAACGATCTTCACTTCCTTAAATCGCAAGCTTAGTTGGGGGGATTTCGGCTCAGTGCATGCGGCGTATGAGCCGTGCCCGCGCCGCGAACCAGACCCGGTGGGCTGGCTCGTACCGGACCCAGCTGGCATGCCGGTGCAGTTCCGCGTTCTCGTGCCGGACCACGAGCAGCTCAGCATCCTTTGCCCGGTCCCTGCGAGATAGATCTCCTGACGGCCAGGTTGAGTATCCGGCGAACTAGCAGGTAGATGATCTTGAGCAGTAACCGGCCTGCCAACCATCACCGAGTCCAGGATGCTGGCGACGGACGGTCAGCCGCTCAATCGACTATTCGAGCGGCGCACGATCCCTGCGGTGCCTGGTCGGCATGGCCGGGACGCGACCGACGGGCCACGCTCCTGCCACCGGAACCTGTCCTCGCCTACCCGGCCGTGTTACCGAGAGTAGATGAACTAGAACTTTGTGCAACCGACGGCCCAGGTGTGCATACTGGAGCCGCTCTAGGCCGCGAGCGCGGCATGCGAAATGGCAGCATAACTGGCACAAACCTGCAACTGCCTAAACTTACCCCGGGCCGAAGCAACCGCCAGAAAAGCCGTTAATGAGATACCCACCGCGAGATGAGAAAGGGCGCTGCCGTGGCACAGTCCGAAGCGGAAGCCAGCCAGATCGTGAGCGCCGCTCCGGTGACGGAGCGAACAGGCATCAGCCTGACCGGCCTGATGCCGATCCTCCACTTGCAAGAGTGGGCTCCGGCTTGGTTTTATTCTGCGCTGAATTGGCTGGGCAAGTGGTATATCGACGCAAACGGCATCGAGCAGGAGTTCAACAGCACGCTGATCGGATCGGACGTCGATCCATATGCGCAACTCGGCTCGACGCGGTTGTTCTTCATCGAGCGCGACGACATGTACCAGCTCAGCATCGCGGCGGACGTCAACTCCAGTGCGCAGGCATCGACCAGAACGCCCTACCCCCGGTCGGATGCCGGAATCCTCGCGATGTACGAGGCTCTCGCGGCGAGCTCGATCTTCTCAGCGGTCAAGTACTGCTACATTCCGGGGCGCTACACGCCGCCCGAGATCGGAGCCGTAGCCCTCCCCAGCCTCGGGTCCGGCTACGATCCGTCAACGGGCATTCGGATCATCGCCCAGGGATCGGCGATCGCACAGGTCGTCCCGCTCGCCGACTTCGTCACAACGCACAACGAGCAAATCTACGACGAAGATCCGCAGATTGTGCCGATCATCACGGCACTCGTCTACGACGTCACGCAGAACAACGCGCTCGGCGCAAAGACGTTCGCGCTGCCGGTCTATTACACGCGCGACCAGATCAGCGGCACATGCTACGTCAACAAACTCGCGACCACGACGGCGGTCAACGGAGCAACAGTCGACTGCGGCCAGACCGCGCTCTTTCCGGGCGGACCCGGATACGACGATCAGCTAGCCGTGGCGCTGAACCTCACCGGAACGGCGATCGCCGAGAGCGGCGGCGCGACCCTCACAACGTACACGTTCGACAAGGCGAAGGTCATCACGCTCATCCCGCTCATCCCGCGCGTGGAAACCGGGGTCTGCACGTTGACATACTCCGGCTTGTCGCCGACGGCTATCTTTGCAAATCAAAGTATCATCGGTTTCTACCGCGACTCGAGCTGGGACACCTGCCTGGGCGTACCGATCTACGACTACGGCCCGTCGAATAGCAGCTTCACGGCCACGGCCACGGCGCTCAACGCTCCCGATCTGATCTACGGCACGTCGAACGAATTCCTGAATGGCGGGCCTCTGGAGAACGTGCTGCAGCAGCTAATGCAGGCGACATACGTGAGGTCATCTGATTTCCTAGTGTCGATTCTCGATACCGCGGTCGAGGTGGCAGGAACAGCCGACGGCGCCGGCCTGAGCGTGACGACGGCCGCGCTCGACTTCACCATGAACTCGACCGCCGCAACGCAAATGGTCAATCAGCTTTCCGTGCCGGTATTCGCGACCGTCACGACTACGCCGGAACAGATCCTCATCCCGGATCCGATTCGGTGGGACGAGGCCGTCGGGGGCAATCCGATCAGCGGAACGGTATCGACGGTCAACCTGCTGCAGAGCATCGGCTGGGGCGGCAATACGCCGAGCCAGCCGCAGCGCAGTCCGGCGACAATTCAGGTTCCGTTGACGGCAGCCGTACCGCAGGCGGCGCTGGCCGCAACGGGCATCAGCAGCATCGAGATCGGCACCGTGTTTCCGCAGCAAACGATCGGCTCCGGCACGACGTTCGGAGCTGAAACGGCGGGAACTGTTCTCAACCTGATGGCTGCGAGCACGCCCGCGCTCGCGCCGTTCAACCTCACCCTCGCGAGCAGCGGCGTCACCTTTACGGCCGGCGTCACGTACACGTTCTCGCTGATCGGCAGCGATCTCGCGATCAGCGGATCGGATGGGTCGTCGCCGACCGCCGTGCTGCCCGCCGGCGCGAACACCGACACGACCCACACGTTCGTCGGGATGGCGGTGTACGCGAGCGGTACCGCGACGGTGCCGCTGTACCCGCTGCTGGCGCTCACATTCCCGGCACCGGGCGTCGGCACGAACGGCGTGCTCCAGGGAACGGCATACTCCGTCCGGCTGACGTTCGACAAGAAGACCTGCGCATACGACATCCTCGACGCAATGCAGGTCACCGTCAGCGCCGGCGTGAGCCTCGCAACGCCGAAGCCGGCCGACGGCTCGACGCCGCAACCGGGCGATCTCTACTTCGGCAGCTTCATCGGCGGCGCAACGAGCGTCACGGTGTGGTCGGTGCCGGTATTCCTCACGGTCACGCCCGCGCAGCTTGCGGGTGCCGGCTTCAACGGCACGATGACGCTGGGCGCGCAGGTCAGCGGACTTCCCGGCTACGACCTGGCGATCACTGACAGTTCGCTTTTCGTCTACACGAACATCAACATCGATACCGGCAACGTCGGCTCGGCCAGCTCGGCCAACGTCTATCTCGCCAGCGCGGTCATCAACTCGGCGCCCGACGACCACAGCCCGCACGCATTCGCGCCGTGCAAGCTGCTGATGGGCATCATCCGCCAAGTACAGATGGCCGGATTGCTCACCTACGTCTTCATCCCCGAAGACGACAGCGTCGTGATCGGTGGCGTGCGTTACATCGTCAGCGTGATCAACCTCGGCGCGATCGGCGAGGATCCGAACGCGTTGCCGTATCCACCGTCGTATTGGCCCCAGACACGCTTCTGGCAGTTCGCCAACCGGCACGACCCGTATCTCGCCGTGCAGTACACGGGCGAAACGGAAACGGCGCGCTTTGAGCAGGCACAAGGCGACGTCGAGGTGATCGGGCTCGAGACGACCCTCGCACAGGAGCCGATGCAGCTTTACCTCGACACGAACCCAGCCGCGATGACGGTCTGGCCGATCTACGCGTTCCCATATACGACGTCAACGCAAACAGTCGACCAGGGCCAGCTCAAGCTCCTCAGCAGCACGATCCTCGAACTGCTGAGCACGTCCTTCCCGGCCCAGCCCGTCCTCGCGTCCGCGCAACTCGGCGAGCAGGTCATCGTGCCGCCCGATATGCAGCAGAACAACCCGTACACGTTCGGCGTGACAGGAAGCGTGAACACGGCCGGCGGCAGCCCGATCGTCCTGGATGTCGCGACAGCGCCGGACACGCCCGGCCAGCTCGTCACGAACCTCAGTCCCGCCACGAGCTCACAAGCAAACGGCACGACGACCGCCGACGACGTCGCGGTGACGAAGAGCCTCCAGCCGACGCGCGACGTCGTGCAGAGACGCACCGAGGCAGCCGGCACCGTGATGGCGGCGCAGACGCGACAGCCGCAGGCGATCTACGGGTTCTCCGTGTACAACCCCGCCACCGGCGAGGCATATATCGTCGAGGTGGTCGATGCGGATCTTGCCGTTCCGGACCAGCTTCCCGATGCGACCGAGAACGCGACCTACGACCCGTATTACGTCCGTGTCGTATTCCTCAACACGCTGACGTGCTACAACATGTCGATCATCGTGCCGTCGATGGTGCGTGATCAGTACGGATACCTGGCTCAGCCGGACACCGTGTATCAGAACGTCCTGAGCAAGGCCGACGATCTGTACCTCGGATACATGTATCAGCTGGCCGACACGACGGGCGGGTTCGACACGCTCGAGTTCGATGCGAGCGGCACCGCTACCGGCTCGGCAGGCGCATCGTATCTCTACACGAATCTGCCTTACAGGCTGCGCGGTAACCGCAAGCGCGCTGAGTCGTTCATCTGCCGGCGGCGCAACTGGAACATAGATTGCCACCTGATGCAGGCCACGCGTCCGGAAGGCAGTTCCGTCTATCTCGCCTTCGGCGCCGGCGACATCGTTCCGCTGCGGCTCGATGCGGGCGTGAACATCGACAAGCGCCAGCCGGCGCACATGGTCGAGTTCTCCTACGCGATCAGCGACAAGCAATACGATTCCGCGCAGACCTTCACGACCGGCAACGTGCCCTATGTGGTCGGCGTCACGACCTTCGGCGGCGTCGTGCAGTACACGAGCTTTTCGGTCAGCGCGACCGCCGGGACCGCGGGCGTGCAAGTCGGCTCGACCGCAGCGCTCACCTTTCCGCCGAACATCTACGTGGCCGGCCAGGCGAGCACGACGCTCACGACCGTCGCCGATATCCCGATGGGCGGACCGGAGGCGACCGATACGGGCGCGTTCGCCAACCAGGATGCACAGGGCAACGTCAAGCAACAGCAGTTTCAGGTCGTTCCGTACAACAATCTCGTCTATCTCATCCGCGCGGTCTCGAACGTTGCCGAACTAGCGCAGGTCGGTGGCGCGAATGCCGTCTCCGGTCTGCTGATCGACACGTTCGTGCCGACGACCGCCGGCAATCTCACTCTTGCCCAGGGCGCGCGCTACAAGCAAAGCGGCCTGCAGTATTTCGGCTCCACCTATACGCCGACCACGATGGTCGACACGCTTGACCAGCTCGATTTCACCAGCATCACCGGCGAGACGTTTTACGCGCCGACGATCTTCATCCCGATTCCGGAACTTGACAGCACCGAAGGTCTCGACAGCGCCAAAGGGTTTGTCGTCAACCTGTCCGACTTCCTCGGTCAGCAGATCTGGACGATCATCTACCCCGAGATCGTCGCGCAACCCGGCGAAACGGTCAACGGCATCACGTATCCGGACGGCTACAACCTCGATTCCGACGGCAAGCCGATCCTCAGCCTGCAAAAGCTGCACTTCGTCTACGATCCGCTGGCCGTACTGTTCACGCCCAACGATCTCACGCACAAGTACCCGCTACAGCCGAAGCAGCAAGTGCTGGCGCTCACCAACGGGCAGATCCGCGAAGCGATCTGCTGGCGCACCGCCAACGTTCAGCCCGCCCGGCGGCCGCCGTCGAACATCTGCGCCCAGCAGATCCTGCCCGACGGTATCGGCATGGACCGCACCAACATCATCTACTCCTCACAGAACCGCGCGGTGCAAACCGCGACGGGCGACGAGTACAAGGGGATGTCGGTCAACAGCTTCATCTCGGTCTCCGGGGCCGTCTACAACATCGAAGAGTCGGCGATGCGGGCCGACCAGACCGGGTCAGGGTTCGTCTCGCAGGTGTCGTCCACGTCGAACATGCTGATTGGGGTGCTCTTCGACTACGACAACGACGAACTCGGAACGCTGTCACCGTACGACGCGACGACCTCAACCAAGGGCGTCGTGTTCATCAACGGCTACCTGAGCGCATCCGGCTACAGCTTCTCGAGCCCGGACCACTTCGACGTCAACGACATCCTGCCGTGCCAGGTGCCGCTGCTCGACGAGATCGCCGACATCCTCGGCACCGACGTCGCGTTCTACAACATTGACGCGAGCCTTCCGCAGCAGTTCTGGAGCTTCGCCTACGACGCGTTCACCGCCCCCGGCCTGCCGAACTACATCGCCGACGTGCCGCCGGCGCCCGCCGATCCGACGTTCAGCAACCGTACGCGTTCGCTCATCCTGAATATGCAGAATCCCGTGCGCCCGACGCAGCTCGGGCTCATGGATACGTACAGCTCAGTCGTCTCGGCCAACCTGCACCTCGAGAACGGCATCACCGGCGCGATCTTCCTCAGCAAGAAAGCCGACCGTGACATCGCCTCGGTCGGGAGTGGCCCATCGTCCAGCAACATCGTGCCGCTTTACGGTCTGCCGGCCAAGTACGACTTCTACATCTTCTCACGCGACCATTACGCGACGCTGCAGGGCTGCTCTTTCGAGCTGATCGACGAGGGGTACGCGATGTGCCTCGTCGACGACGGCACCGGCACCGGGACCAAGATCGCGCAGTACTCGATCGATACTGACGGCAACTACAACGAGCTCTACACCTATGTGCTCTACTCGCCGACCGGCGGCGTGATGGAAAGCTCGGCCTTCACGCTGAAGGTCACGCTCGGCAGCCCCGCGAACCTGAGCGCGACGCCGCCCGTCCCCGAGACACCGAACAGCGTCAATCCGTCGGATCTCGCCGCACAGATCAACAAGGTCTCCAACCTCATCTATGCGGCGTTCGGGCCGTCGAGCCCCGGGCAGCCAGCGGCGTACATTCCGATCCAGGCCGTGGGGGGCGACGTCCAGGCCGCACCGATCACCGGCCCGCCTGGCTTCAACGGCTACAGCCTCAACGTCGCCACCGCAAACCGGCAGCCCGTCCAGATCTCGCAGATCTACTCCGGCAACATGACCTACGCGATCGCCGGGCCGACCACGATCGCGCCGCAGAAATCCGGCAAGGCCGTGCCGTTCTACGGGTCGCTCTCCCACGGTCTCGACAAGCAGGTGCCGGTCAAGACGCTGCAGTCGGCCGACCTCATGTCGTTCATCCCGCGCACCACGGTTCCGCCCGGGCCCTCGCAGGGCGTATTCGGCGGGAACGGCCTCGGGTCGCTCACTGGCACCCCGTTCAGCTGCGCGTTCCAGGGGTCCGGCGCCATCCCGCCGGCCATCGCGGCCGATCCCACCCCCGGCGCGACGATGAAGGCCGACGACAGCATCTTCTATACGTTCAACGGCGTGACGAACGGGATCATGGACTCCACCGGCAAGAGCGCGACGGCCGCCGGCAGCCAGTACTTCATCGACGAGACCGATCCCGCGAATCCGGTTTACGGCGTGATCAGCCTGCCGAAGTTCACCCTCAACGGCAACTCCTACGCCGTCAACATCAACACCACCCTTGCCGACGGCGTGACGTCGCGCTACACGCTCGTCGCCGGCGGCAAGAGCTATCTCTTCGATTCCGCCAGCCACGTCACGGCCGACCGGACGAGCTTCACGTTCGACGCGCTCCTCCGCGGCATCTACACCGTCACCTACACATCGCTGGACGCGCCGGCCGTCACCGAAGCGCCAACGCCGATCACGCTGACGCCGTTCTCGATGACCGCCGGCGGGCTGACGAAGGTCGTCGACGTGTTCAACGATCCCGGCGGCCTGGATGACGTCGTACTCGGGGTCATGGGCCGCCTCTACACCTACGATCCGGTCCACGCCGTCGTGACCATTGCCGACGGAACGATCAGTACCACCGTGCCCGTGCAGACCGGCATCGCGTTCGTCTCGAACACGTCCTACGGGTACGTCATCGGGTTCGCGGACACCGGCGCGTACAGGGTGAACGGCGCGCCGATGTTCCCGTACGCAGCCTCGACGACCGGAGCGCCGGCCAGCTACCCGATCATGACCGCGCCACAGATGTTCACGCTGGGCGGCAACTTCTACACGTTCGACCAGGACGCGAGCGGCGACTATCTGAGCGTCACCGGCAACGGGCAGACAGTCCCCGTCAACCCGTACCAGTTCTCGCTCGACGGCACGATCTACATCATCAACACGAACGTCCAGCCCTACACGGTGGTGGGCGGCGGCAACACATACACGATGACGGTCGGCAACACGCAGTTCATCATCGACGGCGTGCAGTACACGATCGCGCTCAAAGCCGGCTCGCTAAACGGCGCGACTATCTCGGGCCAGTTCAACATCAGCCAGGCCAACGTGGTGGTGCTGGAAAACTACGCCTACGAGCTCGACATCCCCAACGGGCAGATCGTCGGGAACGGGACGGCGTATCCGCTGACCACATCAGGGTTCACCTACTCGATCTCGACGGCGAACCAGAGCTACACCGTCACCACCGAAGCCAATGCGACCACCGTGACGATCGGCGACGTCGTCTACCAGATCAACAACACGACCGTCGTCGGTGACGGCATCACCTACCCGATCCTCGCGTACCGCACGTTCGCCGACGGCACCGCGACCTACCAGATCGGCCTCGACGGGACGGCCGACCTCCCGCAGTCGTTCGCGCTTTCCGCATCCACGCCGCCGACGTTCGCCGACGGCGCGACATACACCGTCAATGGCAGCGCGGCCTTCGACGGGACGAACCATTACCTGCTCACGGGATCGCCCGCGGAGTTCACGACGTCCGGCCTCACTTACCAACTGCGGACGGACGGCGTGTCGATCGCTGCGGGACCGGCGAAGACCTATATCGCCACGACTGGCCCGCTGGAGCCGAACCAATTCCAGTTCGGGAGCCAGACGCTCTACTTCGGCCGGGCGACGGACATTGCCGCGTTCGACGGGACGAACTACTACGCGATCACGGACAACGCGTTCACCGATACGACGACCGGTGCGACGTACACGCTGAGCGGCAATACGGCCGTGAACGAGGGCAATAGCTACGAGATCTACAGCAATCTCGGGCAGGGCGCCTATTTCGAGGTGCCCGGCGGCAAAACGTACTTCGTCAACGTCGCGGTCGCCGACACGGGGACGCCGTCGGGGACGATCTACGAGGTCTTCCCGGTCAGCGGCGGCGCGTTCACGATTCCGCTGCAGTATACGATCACTGTCTCCGGCGATACGGCGACCGTAGGCGCCTCGACATTCGTCGGCGGCGCGACGGCGGAGCCGACCTTGACGGCCGTCGGCGGCACGCTGACCGGTGGGTACTTCAAGGACCCGGTCACGAACATCGTCTACACATGCGTCGTCAGCGCTGGGGTCACCACGTTCGTCGACTCGAACAACACGATCTACCCTTATCCCGCGCCCGGCACGACCGGCATCCTCGTCGCCTCGGTGATCGTCACGACCGCCGTGACCCTCGCAGTCGATAGCGGATCACCATCGATGGTCTACCCCATCATCAACAACCAGTTCATCGCCGGTACGGCCCCAGATACGACCACCTATACGGTCAACGTGCCGGTCGCCTACGAGAGCGCCGCCAGTGGCCCGTACTGGCCGATGATCAACGGGCGGTTCATCGTCCCGCAGGCGGCGCCGATCTCGAGCACGGCCTACACCGTCCGCGGCAACAGCGTCATCAAGGGCTACGTGATCTCGGACGACGACCAGTTCTCGGCTGACGGGGACGTGCTCTATACCGTCAACGCCGTCAACGTCGTCAAAGCCACGAATCGGTCGACCCTCAGCGGCTGGACCCTGACGGCGGGCACCGACACCTACACGCTGAACTCGCCGGCGGGTTTCGCGAGCACGCAGCCGCCGGGGCTGAGCTACGACACGACGAGCGGCATATTCACCGTCTCGTACAACGGCCCGGAGGTCACCTACACGGTCGCCGGGACGTCGGTGACGGACAGCCGGCATCCGGTGAACACCTTCACCGCGACCGTGACCGGCTCGCAGGTGACGTTCGCCGACACGGTCAGCGGCGTAAGGTTCACGTTCGACAGCAGCGGCGACAACCCGATCACGGCGGAGTTCCCATACACGAACGACTTCTTCGCCGACGCGATCGCCGGCACTACCTACTACATCGACCAGGTGAACAACCGCGTCGAAGCGATCTCCTATCTGCCGGAGACGACGCAATACGCGTTCACCGCCGCCAACGGCGTCACGTACCTGGTCCACTACAGCGACGTCAGCGTCGTGTTCCCGGTGACCTCCGGCGCGAACGTCAACGCCGGCGTCGCGACCGTGGGCACCGACATTTTCACCGTCGAGATCGACGACGTCGACCCGACGATCGGCGGTACGGCGATCCCGACCAACCAGAACTCGTTCGAGATCAACGGCAACCTGTACACAATCACCGGCACGCCAAGCGGTGCCGACTATTCGGCCTGCTCGATCGTGGGCGATGCCATCGCGCCCAAGCCGTTCCTGTCGGCGAATACCTTCGCGCTGAGCGATCCGACGGTGACGTATACGCTGCACCTCGACGGCGGCAACCTGCCCGAGACGATCACGGCGAGCTTTCCGGTGAAGCCCAGCCGCGACCTGATCAGCGTGGCCGACAACGTCTACCTGATCACCTACAATACGGTCAGCACGGGCTCCCTGCTCGGCCAGGGTCAGGCCTCGATCCCGATAGCAAGCTCCGGGTTCAAGCTGACGAACCCGTTCGATACGACGACGGCAAAGTTCGTCTTCGATGATCTCGACATCTACGACGCGGGCTCGGTGGTCGGGCAGTTCACCGTGTACCTCTCGCCGACGTTCTTCATCGGCAGTTCGACGTACACGCTCAACGCGACCAGCCTGATCGTCAGCGACGGCAGCAAGCGGCCGTATCCGCTGATCCCGAACCCGACGATGTTCAGCATCAGCGGTTTCAACTACGTGATCGACACGAACCGCGTTCCGCACGCGATCGTGGGGAACAACAACGTCTCGCCGCTGTCGACCGACGTCACCGTGCAGGACGGCCTGCCGGTGCCGAACTCGACGTTCACGCTCAACGGGCAGGACTACGCCTACGCCGAGGACGCCCATCACAACCTGCTCGCGATCACCGGAACGAAGACCTATCCGATCACTCAGCCCGCCCTGACGTTCAAGCTCGATTCGAGCCTGATCTTCACCCTCAGCGCCGCGGCGCCGGCGGCCGGAAACTATGCCGGGACGGCCGTCCCGATCGGGACCATCACCTCTGGCTCGACCGGCGCGGTCACCTCGGCGACCACGGTGCTGAACCTCTACGCCGGAACGAACGAGTCGGGCGGCGCCGACTATTTCATGTACAAGAACGTCCTGTACACGCTGATTAAGTCGGCCGGCATCTACACGGCCGTGCAGAAGTCGTACACGGTCTATGTGTCCGCGCCGATCGCGACGCAGCAACAGCTGGCCGTGTTCGATCTCGGCGGCACGACGGACCTCGTCACCGACGGCACGACGGTCGGCATCAGCCCCGCCTCCGGGATCAACCCCGGGACGATGTGGGCGCAGACCGCGATCGCCCCGCTCGAGACGCAGTTTGGTCTCGTGTACGGCTTCGCCACGCAGCCGGCGAACGTGACACAGTCGGCTACCAACGACGACTTCCAATTCAGCGTAACTGGCGCGACCGGCACGACCACGCTTTACAACATCGTCTACACCGCCGGCAGCGACACGAACATGGTGCAGGTCAACGTGCCGGACCTGCTGCCGACGTTCACCCAAAAAGCGCTGTTCAACTTCCCCAACAGCGGCTACCCGCTGACGCTCGAGACAGGTGGCTACAACGCGTTCACCGCGGCCATCGGGCCGACCGCCACGCCGAGCGAAAGCTTCGCCGGGGCATTCAAAACGCCACTGATCTCGACCGACTCGTCGGTCGACTCGCTCATCAGCGCACAAGGCGACTTCACCCTCGAATTCTGGCATTCGCTCACCCTGACACCGGCCTACGGCTACCACCCCTTCACCTACACGGCCAGCACCACCAGCGATCATCTCGTCTATTACGTCGACATCGACTTCTATGACGGGTCGACCATCTACGTCCGGATCAACAACACGGTGATGCAGGCCACCACGGCGCCGCCGGTCTTCTCGTCCCGGTGGCGGCACTTCGCCCTCACCTACGACCAGCCGTACACGATCCTTTGCCAAGGCGGTGGCTACGAGGTGGCGGACGGAACGAACTACGATTTCAGCGGCGATTTCAGCATCGCGATGACGTTCGCGGCGTCGGACGTCAACACAAACCAAGGACTGGTCTACAAGGGGACGGGCTCCGACAACACCTCGCCTGCACTCGACATGTCCTATCGCGTAGCTCTGCACAATGGGGCCGTTACCCTCATGCTGACCGACGGCGACGGGAACACCAGCCCGGAGTTCTCCGGACTGGCCATTGAACCGAATACGTTTTATCAGGTCATCGTCGTGAAGCACAGCACGACAGCCGCGACTGGGACCTCGGACAGCACCGATCCCTATGACCCGCCGTTCAGCCAGAGCGACCTGGCAAATGCGGCGAACGCCGGCGGGAGCGGAGCACTCGATGAGTCAGGCGGTTCCATCAACATCAGTAAGGTCGCACAGAATGACGACGGCTCGATGCCGCAACTCACCCAGTTCCTCAACAACCTCAACGACAGCGGTGCGAGCCAGAGCTTTACCGTCGTCATCTCTGTGCGAACCGTCAACGATGACGGGACGTTTGGCACCTGGCAGTCCACGACCAGCACGCAGGACGTTCTGGACGCATCCGGGCTGACGGTACTATCGACTGGCTCCGCGCATCTGCTCATGGGCGCAGCTTTCGACGACATCGGCAACGCGATGCCGCTGGCGAGTTCGAGCTCTATCAGGAACATCCGCGACCTCTACCTCTTCAACAGCGCGATCGATCCCACAGGGCTCAGGTCCAACGGCAATCTCATCGACATTGCCGCTGCGAGCACCGCCGACCTGTCGAAGGCTGGGATCGTGGGCTACTGGCCCGTGCAATACGACCCCGACGGCGTGGTGAACAACAGCTACGACCAGACGGCCGTCGCAACATCGACCAACGCGGCGACCGCCTTCCTTGCGCCGCTGAGTGGTCACGAGCTTGAAGCGACGAGCCTGTACGTCAACGGCTATCAGATGACGCTCGAACTGGCCGACGGCAGCGACGTGCAAGCTCAGATGCCGGCCTATGTCGCCGGTTCGTCGCTCCTGGCGTTCAATGCCGGCCCGTACCGGCTGGAGGAGATCAGCATCTGGAGTATGACTCGCGTCCAGTACCAGATCCTCGACGACATGTTCGGGCGGCTGGTACCGGACAACGAGCCCTTCCTCTCGGTGTACCTGAGCGGGGAGTTCTCACTCCAAAGCGTCGCGGTGCCCGCGCTGCCGATGAACAAATACCTCGACGGGGTCGTTTTCCAGAACGCCGTCACGTCCTTCGGCTTCACGTTCACGTCGGCCGCGCTCGATCTCGTCGGCAGTCCGTGCGTGGGGCGCTGCGGTCCGCTGATCACCCCGAATCTCTACACGCCTCCTGGCGTGGCCCTTACGGTGTGCGACACGGTACCGTTCCTGACCAGCTATTCCGTAACGCTCAATACGACCACCGGGACGCTGGCTGGTGAGATCAATGAAGCGTACGTCTACATCAAGGACAACGTCCTCATGCTGTACGCCGGCAAGAAGGTCGGCGACCTCACGCTGACGTGGGTATCGGAGGAGCAGGGCGACGTTCAGATCATTGGCTACATCGAGGGCGCACCGCCGGCGCCGATGGCCAACCTCACCAACAAGCCGTCGTACGCAGGCGCCACGTCGGTTACTCTCTCGGCTCCCACTTCGGTAACGCTCAAGTACCAAAACAGCAAGGACAGGACTACTGACGCAAAGACAACGATTGGCGATAAAACTGGTTTGAATTTTGCGTTGGGCTTTAGCGTGTCGCCGTTCGGCTTTGGTGTAAAGTCGAAGACCTCCCTCTGGTCCCTGGCCCTTACGGCCGGTGCCAGTTATTCGCAAGACGAGACCGACGATAGCGGCACGCAAGATACGCCGAGCATCAAGCTCGACGAATCGAATAAGTACACGGTTAAAATGGAGGGGACGCTCTCGCCGTACACCGGTGATCAGTTCATGGCGAACCTGGATACGGTGACGACGCCGAGCACGACGCCTGGAACGCCGGGCGCCAAGACCCCGATCTTGCCGAATCCGAACCTTGGCGGCTTCACCACATCGAATCCGCCGGCGCAGCCGCCAAAAACATCGGTAACTGATGAGAAGTTCGGGCAACGCATGTTCGTCCCCTCACCGTACGGCCAGGCGTTCGTGACATCCCAGACGCTGGACGTGTACCAGCAGACCCTCGTGCAGAGCAACACGGTCTACGGCTTCGTCGCCGTTCCGAACACACAGATCCCGCGCGACCTCAACGTGGTCTCGTTCCGCATGAACAGCCAGTACATCCGGCCAGGCTGCCTCGACGGCATGATCGGCTACGTCTACAACCCGGCGACTCTGCCGGACGGCGCACAGATGTATGCGACGTCGACGGGCCAGATGGAGCCGCTGTACGACGGCAACTTCCCGCCTGGGGTCGTCGGGCACGACGCGAGTTACATGCAACTCGTCGAGGCCTACCAGATCAAGAAGCAGATCGATCAGCAGGCCTTCAACAGTCTCGCGCTCTACAACACGGCCAATACGACGACGGAGAATCTGCCCGATCCATCGCTCACGCCGGCCTTGGACTTCTACGACGAGTACGTGTGGTCATCACGCGGTGCCACGCAGGAAGTCAAGCACACCTACACAACGAACTATGAAGAGGTGCTGACGACGGGCTATTCGTTCACGAGCGGCACCACGTACACCTTCAACGCGAAGGTCAGCGCTATTTTCATCACTCTTATCAATACGTCAGCAAGTTTTGGTAACTCGACCAAAGACACGGTGAAGTACGTGTACACCACGACGGCCACGTCGTCGTTCGACATCACGGCGTCGTTTGACGGCATCGAGACCGACACGCAGATGCGCTACGCGAGCAACAACGACGCGCACTTCGTGATGAACTTCAACTCGATGTTCAACCCGAACAACCAGAGCGGCATCGAACTCGTCATCGGCTCCGACGGACTGGTGTATCAGATCGTGCCGTCAGTATCGTCCGGCGCCGGGCTGCCGATCTCGAACAACCTCGACACGAGCCAGACCTACACCCAGCCGCAGCCGTCGTACACCACCGGAAACGCCGATGGGCTGACGGGCAACCTCGAGCCCTACGACCGGCCCGGGAAGACGAACCTGTTCCGGACCTACGCCTTCTTCTTGCAACCGGCACAAGAGAACGCGGACGACTTCTGGAGCACGGTCATCGACCCCATCTGGCTTGCCAACAGCCAGGACCCCGACGCGGTCGCCATGCGCTCCGCGCAAGGGAACGCATCGATTCCGTGGCGGCTGCTGTATCGCGTCACCTACTCCGAACGGTTCCTCCCGCCGGTGTCGACCGGGTCGACCGCCATACCGCAGATCACCCCGATCATGGCCGTGCCGGTGCTCAATCCGGCATCGAACTTCATCTTCCAGGCGATGACGTCGGCGGCCGCGCGACCCGAGAGCAATCCGGCGAACGACATCGAGGCCAACATTGTGCTCGCCTCGCCGACCCAGTCGGGCCAGAGCGCGGGAACCGTCCCCAGTTCCGGCCCTGGCGTCGGCGTGCCAGCACAGCCGAGCAACGTCATCCCGTTCGATCTGCTCAAGACAGCGGCCACGATCGTGAACTGGGGCGATTCGAACAACGCCAAACTGCTCACGCAACTCATCACGTCGGTGCTCGGGACGAACACGGTGACGATGTCGCCGAGCGCGCTGCCCGGCTCGACACTGGTCGCGCAGGTGGCGGATCCGGTGGATGGCGGCACGCTCTACACGATCTACACCGACCCGAACGGCCTCACCGTTAATGTGCCCACAAACTTCGGGATCACGGTGTATCAGGATGTCAACAGCAACCCGATCCAGTACTTCGACGGGAAGACGTACCACTCGCTGCAGGCCGATTACATCGCTAGCACCGACGGGACCGTGATGTACTACGTGCAGCCGCCGTCGACATACGACCAGAGCACATTCAACCTCGCCGGCGACTACGATCTTTACCGCACGCCGGGCGATGAATGGCGCTACTACCTCGTCTCCGGCATGAGCTCCAACATGACGTCGCAGGTGACGTTTGCGAATGCGGGCCCCTTCATCGTCTCGACCGGTGCTTCGGGCTACACCGGCCTCACGATCGCGCCGTCGCAGCATTCGGACGACGGCGCGAACCAAGTGCAAGGCTACGTGCTCGCGCAGGGCGTGTTGCAGTACCCCAACCTCAACACGAAAGCGGAGACCTTTTCCGACGTGTCGGTCTACAAGGCGATGGCGCTGCTCGACACGTTCCCGATCGGCGACCCCGAAACGCTCATCGCTTTCCTGGAGACGCAGTATCTCAATGCCCCGTTCGCCGGCAACGACGAGATCAGCCTGGTCTTCGCGCGGAACATCACGTCGTACTTCAATACGCTGCAGCAGGCGCTGATTCCACAGTAGGAGTCGTCCGGGCGTGCGGCGTGAACATGGGGCGGCCTACAGCACCTACTCCAGCACCGCACGCGCTGAGCGGCCCGCAGTGATCGCCGCTGGCAAGGTGAGCGCCAATGGCGACGCTGCCCTGCTGGTGGATCGCGTGGCCGTATGAGGACCAGAATGTACGCAAGAGGCGCGGGGTTCGAATTCCTTTTGGGCGGTCGCCAGAGTGTCTGCTCAGGAGGTCATTCCAGGGCCCAGCCGGGCGGCCCGGAAGATCATCTGACCGTCATCTGACCGTCGGCCTGAACGCGACCCATCGGCAGTGAGCGTCACGGGCCGAGCCTGAGCAGCAATCCGGATACTTACGACCGCGGCGTTCGCTGAGGCTGAATTTGGGGGACCGTGTCCTGCAGTCGGCCGCGGTTTTCGGGCCGCCGCAGGCCGCAGCCGGAGTTGGAGCGGCGGCTGCCGCTGACTCCTGCAGCCAGTGAACCCAGGAACTTTTCGATGGCATGCAAGAGGTCTGGGGTTCGAATCCCCATAGCTCCACTAGGAATCCCAGCTCAGAGTGCGGGTACGGGTCATATGGATGGTTTTCAAGATCGGCTGACCGTCATTTGACCGTCATTCTGGACGTAATTCGCTGGCACTCAGCCGCACGGATTGTC
>OBLW0100001586.1_pt1 | contig 19029 bp, 11 predicted proteins | sample 1520161 | NCBI WGS metagenome assembly OBLW01 (sample SAMEA3539309, study PRJEB22396) | soil metagenome | biome: tundra; feature: field; material: soil | place: USA | collected 2010-05 | depth 0.15 m | reverse complement strand
CGCCTTCCCACTCGTTCTCCTCGCCGCCCTGTTCGATGATGCAGGCGTCCAGCATGGCCTGCGCCAGTTGTTCCCATTCTTTGCCGTTGAACTTCCGGATGATCTTGCCCATCGACGCGGCGATGGCCTCCCGCACGGCGCCCGGCGACATGAGCTTCCCGACGCTGAGAAACTCGATTTTCCCCGCCTCCAATTCCATGTGGTAGGTCGGCTCCTTGCCGGCGAACTTTACGAGGCGACAGATCCGGACGCCCAGCACCGTGGAGATGCGTTCGCACAGGAGCGCCCTGGCGGCGGCCGGATCGAGGGTGACCGTATTGGTCTCCCCGCCTTCACCCGGCGCAACGGGCGCACCCTGCGGCGGCGCGCCAAGCAGCACCATCGGTGCGCCCCGGCCCAAACTGTGCCGGAATGCTTTCGCGATGGTCCGTTGGAAGTACTCCAAGCGTGTACGTTGCCCCCTCGCGTACAGGCTGCGGTTGTGGACGATCAGGTTAACAATCTGTTGCTCGGTCAGACCGGCCTGGGCACCAAAAGCCGCCAGCGCCATATCGTACCCGCTCTGGCTCTGGTCCTTCAGGTCGTGGCGCTGCCGCAACCAGGTGTTCTTGAACCGAAGGTCTCTGGCCATCCAGCCGTCGAGCATCTCCTGGGGGATGCAGGCGTTGATGTCGATTACCAGCGCCTTGTCTGCGAAACGCTCGGCCCACTCGCGCGTCGCCTTCTCCTCCGCTTCCGGATCGGGGATCGCTGCGTCGTCCAGGTATTCTTCAAAGTCGGATAGGTTGTATCGCCGGTCCGCCGCCGTGTGGAGGGTGACCGGTTTCGGATTGTTCGGGTCCTTCAGGTTCGCCGTGCCGGGAATCCGCAACACACGCGCCAAATCCGACAACCGGTCGAAGGCCCAGCCGCGCTGCGACGCGCGCAGGCGCAGTAGAGTCTGCCACCGGGACACGAGCAGTGCCGTGTCCTTCCGGTCCTCGGCGTCATCGAAGATGTACGGCTCTTTGAAGAGCCACCAGGCGTGCGCGCCGTTGCCGGTCGCGATCACCACGGTGGGCGGCATGCACTCGGGGATGATGGAGATCGCGTCCGCGATGGTCGCTGGGAGCGCCTTTGAGTGCGCCTCCGACTTCAAATCGAGGTCGGCCCAGAAACCGCTGATGCCGGCGACATCATCTGACACGCAGCGGTGCGTCGGCCCGCGATCAGCTCGCGACAGCCCCACTCCCACGTACACGTCCAGGCCGCGCGCCTTGAGCACGAACTCCGCAGCGGCGGCGACATCGCGGTACCAGTGGGAACATTTATCGTGCAGCGTCCAGATCAGGATGTACATCTCCTCGGGTTTGAGCTGCCAGAGGAGATTGAGAAAAGTGAGCGGCGTCATTCCGCGCAACTCGTGGAAGCGGGCACATCCTGGTGTCTGCCCCGGCTTGGCAAAGACCCCAACCACGCTTCGACATCCGATGGCAGGTACCGGACGGACGAACCGATCTTGATGTAGGGGCATCCTTTCTTTAGAAGTCGGTCCCTGCGCACAGACGCGACACTCCGCTTGGTGATTCGCGCAAGGTCGTGCTCATCGAAAAGGTGCTCGTTGTGACCCATTCCCATCGCGTACTCCCTGATTGATATTTCGGGCTACGAGTTGAGAATAGCTGCTAAAAAGCTGATTTAAAACGAGATAAATTGCGGGGCGCTTCGGTTCGCTTCGGGTGGGTTCGGGTTAGTTCGGGTTTTCTGGAGGCAGGTAAGCTCTGAGCGAATCTGTCGTGATTTTCTTGTTCTGACCCTTTCCTTCAACAGCCAGCACCTTGTCCTTAACGAGATTCTGCCGTTGGCGCTCCGTGAGGCCGAGGTACTGTTCTGCCGTCCTAAAGTTGACCGCGCGCTTGTCCGCCAACAGCGAGGCGTCGCCCTTCCGCTCCTTGCCCGGTCGTGGCTTGGTGCCGTCCTGTCTTGCTGTGCCGGACTTCTCCACCCGATCACCCGCGTTCTCTACCGCCGGGCGCTGCCCCTCTACAGCCGAGTGGCCAGTGGTCGTGATTGCGCCCGCCCCTGAGGGCGCCGGTGGAGTCGCCTTTGATGATTCGGCAGCAGTCGAGAAGTACTTGAGCCGTTCTTTCCAGAACTCAGGGACGAATTCGTCCAATGCCTCATGGGCGACCCCGGATAGACATCCATGCCACTCGCGCAGTTCAGAATCGGTCATTCCCTTGGGCGCTCCGTCTTCCGTCCGCCCCTCGCGTTTGTCTTTTTCCAGTTTCCCCGACGTGTTCATCTCTGAGAAAACACATAGCCAGACCCATAATGTCTTCATTGTTTCCGCGGCGAACCACTCGGCGAAATCGTAGGCCCGCTGGATAGCTTCGTATGGTTCCGCGCAATTCGGCCTCAGAATACAGCGGGCTAAGGTCAGCGTCGCGCTGACAACGTACTTCTGGGCAATCTCCAAGCTGGGGCCGTGATCCTTCAGATCCTGATTCAACGTCACCTCAGCGAGCGCAATGCCGGTCTCGAACTTGATCCTGGTCGGCGAATCCATCGGGCTCGCATCGCTCGACGATGACACACGGGCAGCCATTGACACTTTGGCCGTGATCGTTTCCGACTCCGGTTGCGTCGGTTGTCGAGAGACATCGCCTTTCGCTTCGCCGCTCGCGCTATCTGAGCCGGCTGGTGCGGGCGGACCGTAAATGAATCGCCAGTGTGCAACTCGGTCTTCGAGGTACGGCTTGATTGCCATGGCAAGGTTATGCCGTTCGTTCAGGCCAATATACCGCGCCCAGTTCATGTCGGGCAGGTTGATCCCTGGCGGCTTCCCAGGCTCAGGCGGCGGTGACTCAAGGAAACGGTATCGGTGTTCAATTGCATTGCTCAACAACTCGTAGAATACACAGGTCGGGTCCGGATCGTTTCCCGCCACTACTTCAAACTCTCTGCCCCCGCGCTTCCCGTCCGACCCGTCTTGCCAGAGAGTCCGTACTACTTTCTCGCCGGGACAGCGGTCCCACTCGCGGCCGAGGAGATCCCTCAGCACCATCGGAAGTAGCAGTTGATCGAGTGCTTCCTGGTAGGCCGCCACCGTTCGGGCCACATGGCTATAGGCTGAGGCGTAAACATCGAAGACCTTGACCGCGTAGCTCCGGAAAGGTTCGACGAGAGCCGCCAGCGCTGGCCACTCTTTGCCGGAAAAGATTCCCTCCAGTTCGCTCCTAACTGCCGCCCGGCCGTCAAACACGCAGGCGGAGATGCGTTTCTCGTCTTCAGGGGTCCAAATGCTCTCAGCATCGGGGCCCTCCGGATTGATCCACCGAACCGACCCGTCAATCGACGTGATGCGGAATCCACCTTCCGGGGACGATGCGCCTGCCTGTGGGCCTCCCACTTGCTCACCGCGACCGGTTTCTGCCGTTCCGCAAAGCCCGACATGCGCGCCATACCGCTCGATGTAATCAGCGCACCACGCTTGCAAGACAGGTTTCAGGTCCGCCAAGAGCGCCTCGATCTCCAAATCGAGTCCGAGATCTGCGTCCGCGTCCTTGGCGACATTCTTTAGTTCAGTGAGAACGGACTGAAGAACGGCCCCCATCCGGGACTCAAAATCCGCACGTGGCAACCCCAGAAACCACCACTCCCCACCTGCCAACGCCGCGAGTTCACGTGCGTAGCGCCCCAGTAATTCGCGGACCTTTACACGAAGTGCCGCCGTGATGTCGTCCCAACTTAGCTTTTGCTTATCGGTTGGCCCGTCCCACACAATCGGGCCGAGGAACAGCGAACGCGGCCCCATGAACTCGTAGTGGTCAGCGTCCTCCCCAGAAGGACCCTCTCTCTCCAACCTGCCCGACCACTTGTGAAGTCGCTGGACGTTTTGCCAGCAGCGGTCGCGCAAGTCGCGCTGGCCTTCTTCGAGTCTCCGCCGGGCGTCTCCCGGAAGTTGGGTCGGCATCGCTTCCCTTTGCGACTCCCTAGACAAAGTAGCCGCGCCTGCGCAGGGTTCCCGGCCTTTGCCCCGGTGAACCGAGAAGAGCTGGACGGCTTGCAGGCTAGATTAGCAGAACGCCGTGGGCGCAACCAGCCTGCGCATGGCTACGCCTCGCTGGTCATACAAACAGGGGAGGCACTGGGCGAGCCGGGGGGGGAGATGTGGGAGCAATAGGGGTGGGACAAATGGAATCGCAGATGGTGCTGTGAGGTGGCGCTTCGCCGTCGTTAGGGTGGGACTACGGTCGCGGGGGGGCCGCACGCGGATCATCGCGGCGACCAAGTGGCGGTGGGCCAAACCGAAGCCTCACGCCTCTCCCTTCGCCAAACCCGCATACTAAGAGGGATGAACACCGAACCGTCGCCGTTCGAGATCACGATTCCGGTGGAACCTGCTGATATCGACGAGCTTGGCCACGTCAACAATGTCGCCTATCTGCGCTGGGTGCAGGACGTTACTGTCGCCCACTGGAGGGCCATCGCAGCCGTCGAGGACAGGCCATGCTCTGGTGGGTGGTGGTGCGCCACGAGATCGACTACAAACACCCGGCCTATCTGGGCGACGGGATCGTCGCCAGAACGTGGGTCGGGACCGCCAGCCGGAGAACGGAATGAACGAGGGCGGTCCCTGGCGGACTCCTTCGGGCGCACACGTAGCGGGAACAGTGGCATGTTGTTGGAGTCTCCCGGAGTGCGTAAACCGGCTTGAATCAAACTCCCAGGAAGTACGCCTGCATTCGGGGGCCGGAGACCCGTGCACCACCGGGAGCGATGGCGAACGCGGCCCCCACGTAGAACTCTCCCACTTGAGCCCGTCCAACCTGGGAGGTGTAGGGGCGCGCGGCGGGCTTGGCGAAGGGTGCCAGTCCTACGGTCATCCGTCCAACTTGAGTCTTGCCGACCTGGGCTGTGTATGCCGGCGTTGGCGGTGGTGTTGGGGGTGGCCCGCCAACTGAAGGGGAGAGGGAGCTTCCTACGTACAGGTCTCCAACTTGGCCCTTACCAACCTGCGACGTGTAGTTCATGAACCATCCTCATGGCATCACCGGCCCAATAAACAAGAATGGGGGAGTAGCGCCGGTCGGTGCCGGAATGGTTGTGACGCCGGTTTGGTCGTTCCCCACATAGCCAGAGCGCAAGAACTGAAGTCCGCTGTTCACAAAGCCGGTAGATGTGGAATTCGCCCCGGCGTTGGTGAAATAGAGGATCACCCAGTAATCGTGGGTGTTGTCGAGCTGAAGACTGATCGCGTCGGTTGTCACGTAGCCGGGAGTCGTCAAGGTGGGTGCTGCCGACCCTCCGATGGTCAGCACGGTGCTGTCGATGACGGCCATGCTGTTGTGAAGCGTTCGCTTGCAAACAATCCCTCCGATAACCGGCGACCCGGCTACAAAGCGCATCGCCATTTTCCAGGACGCGGGGTATGCGCGCAGGCATGGCCCCGGAATGCAGCACAGCAGCGAGTAGTTATTCCAGCCCCCGATGTTACTCACCGCGGCATTGTTCACTGGACAAATCGGAGCGCCAGAGGCAATCGATGATGAGCTTCCCGCCATATCGGTCTTTAGCTGCGCGAATGCAGCCGCCGTCATAATGGACCCGAGCACGACCGCGCCAGAAGCATGATTGCTGTTGGCGGTTCCAGCCTGGGCGTAGGCAACCGTCAGGGTGGTTCCGCTCACGTTCGTCACCTGGAACACTTCTTCGGTATTCGCACCTTCGGCTTGGACGATCACATAGAAATTGCACGCGCCACTTGGCAGCCCGCTCGCACTGGCCACGGAGAGGGAGGTCCCGCCAGCGGTGTAACCGGCTGACAGGGTGCTGGAGTAGCGATCAACAAAGTTCAAGGTGGGCATGGAATTCCTTACGGCACTATCGGGCCAAGAAACAGCGAAGGACTGCCGGTGACGCCCGGAATGGTCGTGACCCCGGTCTGATCGCCGGTTGCATACCCTGATCGCAACAACAGGCCGGCCCCACCGTAGCCAATACCAGCCGAGGCATTCGCGCCCACGTTGGTAAAGAAAGCGATCAGCCAGTAATCATGGGTGTTGTCGAGTTGAAGACTGATGGCGTCGGTCGTCACGTAGCCGGGAGTCGTCAGGGTGGGCGCTGCCGACCCTCCGATGGTCAGCACGGTGCTGTCGATCACCGTATTGCTGTTGCAGAGCGTTCGTTTGCAGACGATGGCCCCGATCACCGGCGAGCCCGCCGTGAATTGCATCGACACTTTCCAGGACGCGGGAAAGGCGTAAAGTAATCGTCCTGAGATGCAACAGAGCGCCGAATAGTTTTGCCAACCCACGTTACTTCCGCTCAGGTTGTTCATTTGACATAGCGGCAGACCGGATGCGGGGGATGGTGCCACATCGGTTGCCATCTGCGCGAATGCGGCCGCCGTCATAATGGACCCGATCACGACAGCCCCGGAAGCATGATTGCTGTTGGCGGTTCCGGCCTGGGCGTAGGCAACCGTCAGGGTGGTGCCCGAGACGTTGGTAACTTGGAATACTTCTTCCGTGTTCGCACCTTCGGCCTGGACGATCACATAGAAATTGCACGCGCCACTTGGCAGCCCGCTCGCACTGGCCACGGAGAGCGAAGTGCCACCAGCGGTGTAACCGCCTGACAAGGTGCTGGAGTATCGATCTACGAAGTTCAACGCTGGCATGGGTGTTCCTTATGGCACTACCGGGCCAAGAAATAAATAGGGCGGCGACCCGCCGCCGAAGCTCGGGATGGTCGTGACCCCGGTCTGATCGCCAGTCGCATACCCGCTCCGCAACGCATAAGCGCCGCCGCAAGTGACGCTCACCGATGCATTGGCCGACACGTTGGTAAAGAAAGCGATCAGCCAGTAATCGTGGGTGTTGTCGAGCTGAAGACTGATCGCATCCGTCGTCACGTAGCCGGGAGTGGTCAAGGTGGGCGCTGCCGACCCTCCGATGGTCAGCACGGTGGTGTCGATGACGGCGGTGCTGTTGCAGAGGGTTCGTTTACAAACGATGGCCCCAATGACTGGCGACCCGGCAGCGAATTGCATCGGCACTTTCCAGGACGCGGGGTAGTTGTAGAGCATGGTGCCTGGAATACAACAGGCAACAGAGAGGTTCTGATAATTGTTGGAAGCGATCACTGGATTGTTGCAGGGGCAGATCGGAGTGCCCGACACAGCAGAAGATGACCCCGCCACATCGGTCTTGTATTGCGTGAAGGCCGCGACGGTCATGATGGACCCGATTACGAGCGCGCCAGAAGCATGATTGCTGTTGGCGGTTCCGGCCTGGGCGTAGGCAACCGTCAGGGTGGTACCGCTCACGTTCGTAACCTGGAACACTTCTTCCGTGTTGGCCCCCTCGGCTTGGACGATCACATAGAAATTGCACGCGCCACTTGGCAGCCCGCTTGCACTGGTCACGGAGAGCGAAGTGCCGCCAGCGGTGTAACCGGCTGACAGGGTGCTGGAGTATCGATCTACGAAGTTCAACGCTGGCATGGGGTTCCTTTCTCTAGCTCTTCGTGATCTTCAAAGACAGGACGAGCCGTTGCACCGTGGCCGCCGACGTCACGTTGAAGGCCAGCACCGTTCCGGCTGTTACCGAGACCGTCCAGCTTTCCGCGACGAGATTCGCGTCCTGGTTCTTAGTGACGCTCGACAGTGTCGGAGGAGCCGAAGACGTGATCTTGTCGCCTGAGACCGGGTGGGTAACTCCGGCGTCGAACGCTGCATAAGAGCACGCCCAGATATCGACGACCGCCGATCCAGAGCGATCCGCCATGAGGGTCCACTGGTTGATGGTGCATGCGAAATCGATGAACAGATACCCCTTCAAACCGGTGGTGATCGCCGCGCCGGCGCCATCGATGACATAGGCGATGTCTGCCGCAACCGGGGGACTAGCCCAAGATCCGTTGGCCTTGAGGAACTTGCCCGCGGCCGCGTCGCCAGCAGCAGGCGCAGGGACCGCGCCCGCAGCGCCGCCCGATCCGGCGTCCCCAGTGAAGGCGCTGATCGCCAGAGTCCGATCCGCCGTCAGGTCGCCGCCGCCCGTGAGTGGAGCGGTGGTAGAGACCTTGCGGGCAGTTGGAACGTATGGAGGGACCGCCCAGGAGGCATCGGCCTTCAGGAACTTGCCCGCGGCCGCGTCGCCAGCAGCCGGCGCGGGAACCGCGCCCGCCGCCCCTCCAGCGCCAGCGTCCCCGGTCACGGTGCTGATGGCAAGTGTGCGGTCGGCGGTCAGATCGCCGCCACCCGTGAGGGGAGCCGTCGTGGCCACCTTGCGCGCGGTCGGCACGCCGGTGCCCGGAGGGACCGCCCAGGAGGCGTCGGCCTTCAGGAACTTGCCGCCAGCCGCATCGCCAGCAGCAGGGGCAGGAACTGCACCCTTCGCCCCACCCGCGCCCGCATCGCCGGTGAAGGCGCTGATAGCTAGGGTCCGGTTCGCCGTCAGATCGCCGCCCCCGGTGAGTGGAGCGGTCGTTGCCACCTGGCGGGATGTGAGGACCGGAGCCGCCCCTGCGTCCACAATCTTGCCGCTGGCGTCGAACACCGCCGCGTCGCCAGTCGTCCCGGTCCCCGAACTCAGGGCCACCGCGGACAGGGCGAGAGTGACGGTCAGCGCATAAGCGTCGGAGTTTCCATACGCGTTCGTGACGAAGCCCGAGATCCCGGTGACCGTCTTGCCGGGCAGGGATAGGCTGAGCGACCAGCCCGAAGCGGCCGAGGACGAAAAGAAGTCCTGGGGAAACGAGGCGCTCTGGACCATAGCCGCCACGCCGCCGGAGAAGGAGATCGTAAACGTCGCGGAACTGATGGTCCGCGTGTTGGTGGTCTGCGGGAAGGCCAGGCCGTAGATTTGCAACGATGAGGCATCGACCGGGCTGACCCTCGCGGCAAACGTGGGCGTGGGCGGCGCTCCTGTGTCGCGTACGCCCGATGGCGGCGGGGTCGGAGACGTCACGGTCGGCGCCACCGCGCCAATCGTCAGGTCATACATCGACGCGCGCACCGTCTTGCCGACAAGATCCACGGACCAGTCCCGATTCAGCCGCCAGGATTGCGCGCGGAACGTCCCGATGCCGCCGGCCAGTTCCGAGTCTGCCAAGGACACCACCGCGCCGGCCTCCACGTCGAGCGCCAGCACGGTGCTGCGCCAGGAGGCGTTGCGCGCCTGCTTCTGCTCGGTGTCGCCCACGCCGCCCAGCTCCTCGCGGGTGCGGCAGACGGCCACGCGCATCGCCTGACTCTTGGTGGAGGAACCCACCAGCCCGAATTCAGACGCCCTCGGATTGGCCACGCGACCGTGGCGCGCTGCATAATCCTGGTCGGTGAAGATGACGGTGTTGTGCGCGAACTGGTACTCCTCGTCGGCGAAATCGACGGTCAGCTTCTCAAAGCCAGGCTTGAGCGGGTCCAGGCGCAAGGAGTTGAACAGGATGTTCCCCGGAACGAAGGCCGACACCGGCGTGGCGGTGTTCCGGCAGCCCACCTTGAGCATGCCGAAGGACCAGGTGAAGTAGCCGAGATTGTTGTTCAGGATATCGCGCAGCCAGTCGCGCGTGGGCTTGCTGGCGTCCACGGTGCCCTTGAACCGGAACTGCTTCTCCGTGCCCATCACGGTGGTGTACGTCTCGGCGTAGGTGAAGGTGATCGCCACGTCGAGCGACCCGACTATTGGGCTTGAGGCGTGCACCAACGTGTCGCCCGGAGCCCAGGTAAACTCCCCGCTGGTATCTGGACGCTGTGACACCGTTTTCGCGTCGCCGCCGACCGTCACTGAGACGATGCTTAATGGCGGGTGCGAAAGGTAGAAGTCGGAATCGCCGTCGCACCCGGACCAGGTGTCCCCAATCGGGTCGGACGCGTTCGCCACGGTCGTATCTCCGAAGAGCGCGTTCACCACGGCGTCTGCGGTCGCCGCAGCCGCCACCGCCGCACCCACGTCGAAGGTGGCCGCCTGGGTCGCCGCATCGGCATCGCCCAGGCCAATCGCGCGCAGGTACGTGTTGATTGCGACCCACACCGGGTTTGTGCAGGCCAGCGACGCCGTGCGCACCCCGGAGGTGTCCCACACCCAGGCGGTCAGGCCCTTCGAGATCATGGCGATCATCGCATGGCTGTCGACCGTCGTCAGTTGCACGCCCTTCTGGTCCGTGCGCCGGATCTCGCAGAACGCCACGCCCGCCGCGTAGGTGTCCTCGTAGCACGACGCGCCGCCCACCACCTCGCGCCAACTGGTGGGCATGGTGCCCACGCGGCCCAGGGAGAAGAAGTCGTTCGATCCGGCCGGATCTGCCCCGAGCGCCTGCCGGAGTCCCAGGCTGTTCCCTGTCGGGTTGCCCTGGTCGTCCACCGTCCAGCCGTGGTTCGGCTGGCCATCGAGCGTCGACCCGATGAACGTCTCCTTCACGCCATCGCCGTCCTCGTCGATCATGGTCTCGGTGGTGAACGCGCCGAGCGGTCCTTTGCCGACCAGGCCAAGGGCGATATAGAAGTCCGACTCCTCGCGACCCGCCGCGATGCGGCATGTTACCGGCAACCCGCGCTGCGGAATGCCGTCGTCATCGTGCCAGATCTCGGGGATCGTCTGGCCCCAGATGGAGTCGCTGATTTGCGAGGTGGGGGTGATTGTCGCCCGACCGATCCCCACCAGGCCGGTCGAATTGTCGTCGATGCGAACCTGCTGCGGCTTCGCCCACACGCCGCCATAGCAGTGCTTCGTGGGATTGGCGCCACCGCTGTGCGCCAGGCAGCCATTGTCCGTCTCGTAGCCCTGATCGCAGGTGGCGGCGTCGGCGCTCGGGAAGTGTGTCATATCGAGCGCCTGGGTCCCGATGGTGGCGGGGCAGCCGTCCTGTCCGTAGCGGCGCCAGCAAGTCCGCGAACAGGTGCCCACCGGCGAGGAGAGCGTCAATGCGCTCAAGTGGTCGCTGCAGCGCACCGTGAACTCCGGCCCGGTATCCGACCCCCAATCGGTCAGATCGCCGGCCCACAGATCCAGTTTGCGGAGGCTGGCGACGTGGAGAAGGGACAATTCGACGCGGGCGCCGATCAGTTCGGTGTCGTTGCCGAGCGCGATCATGACGCGGTCTGCGTTGCCGAATGTGAACTGCAGGTCGTCGGTCGAACCGTCGATCTTCTGCTCCACCAGCACGTCGCCGCCCTGGTCGCCCACGCGCAGCAGCCGCGGCTGATATGCCTGGCCATCGAGCGTCAGGAGCCGGTCCGAGAGGTAGATATCCGCAACCGCCGCCTCGAGCACGCGTATGTGGACGAGGGGAACGATCTCCTGGACCTCCTGCAAGAGGGCAGTGGCCAAGGTGCTGTCGGGGAATCGCGTTACCGTCGCAGTGGATGCATACACGGGCGCGCCGCTGATATCGGGGATCTCCACGAACGTCACGCCCACGGAGGTGATCGCGTTGGTCAGATCCTGGAGCGAAAGCGGGGTGTTCTCGAACCGGACGGTTTTGGTGACGAAGGTTCCGTCCTGCTGAGGAACGGAGTAGTAAAACGGCAGCACGCATCCCTGCGTCGCCTGCCAGAAGGCGGCCAGGGTGGCGCGCGCCGACCTGGGAAGCGCGTGGCGCACGAAGGCATAGCGCGTCGCCGGGGCGCCCACGTAGAACCGCTGCTCGGACCCGTCCGCAAACGAGTGAGCGACAATCGTGCGGCCGATGGTCATCCCATGCGCGAAGTCTGTCACCAGAGGGAACGTGTTCGAAGGCGTTCTGGTGGGGACTATGATGCGCCCGATGGTGGCTCCCGTCACGGCGGCGAACGTCCACCCCTGGCCGTTCGGGTAGGACTCGGTGTAGCCGTATCCGCCAATGGACATCCCATCCCCGGAGATCGCCATCGCCCAAGATTGGGTGACGCCGGTAAGAAAGCCGGAGAGGTTGTTCATGCCGGCTTGGGTCCACTGGAAAGCCGCCTGAGTCGCATCGCCAGAAGGCGAGGCCCAGCCGACCACGGCCGCGCCATCGCCGGAGACGGCATAAGCGCCGGACCTGGTTCCACCGAAGGTTCCCAGGTCGATCATGCCCCCGGCCTGGGTCCACCTGAAGGCGTGGTCGTTGCCGGGCGCGTCGGTGGCGTCCCCAACCACGACCGAACCGTCCGCGGACACGCCCAAGGCCGACGAGGACAATCCGCCCCGCGTCCCGAGGTCCACCATTCCCCCGGCTTGAGTCCAGCGGAAAGCGTGGTTGTTGCCAGATCCATCATACTGGCTGTTTCCAACTACGACGCTTCCGTCGCTGGAGACCGCGGCGGCTTCAGAAGTAGATCCGCCCAGGACCCCGAGGTCAACCATGCCGCCCGCCTGAGTCCATCGGAACGCATGGAAAACGCCGTCGGCGGTCTTCGACTTGCCGACCACCGTGGCGCCATCGGCCGAGACGGCATCGGCCCAGGATGTATCGCCACCCAGCGTGCCGAGGTCAACCATGCCCGGAGCCGTCCACAGAAAGGCATGGAAAGCGCCCCCGGCGATGGCGGCCCTTCCAACCACAACGCTTCCATCCGCCGAGACTCCACAGGCACACGACGAAGGGCCGCCGAGGGCGCCGAGATCGACCATCCCCTCAAATTGCGTCCAGCGAAAAGCATGGTCCGAGGTGTTGTCTGCCAGGACGCCGTCCCCAACGGCCACACTCCCGTCGTTCGATAACCCGCGCACGGTAGAACCGTAGCCGGTTTGGCTGCCGCCGAGAGACGTGAAGAGTCGCAGAATGGCTGCCATAGTTTTATGCCACGTGGGCCGTCGCCTCGGTGATCTGAACCAGAAGTGCCTCCGGGTTCCGGCTCCCGTAGTCCGCGTTGGTCACTACCGCCTTAAGCGTGTTGAGGCCGGCGATGAACGGCCCCGATGGCGTTCCGAGGATGGCGAAATCGGTGAGAGGCCAACTGGTGTTCCCGGTGTTGGTGCTCTCATAGACAAGCACATCGTTCACGTAGATGTGGATGTAATTGTCCGCGCCCAGCGTGCCAGCGATTTGCACGGTGGTCGGATCGAGACCGGTCAGATCGAAGGTCTGCTCGATGGCGTAATCGCCTGGGGGGCAGTTGGTATAGAAACTCCACGGTCGGTTGCAGATGTGCTGCCCATAGGACTGCTGCGCGCCGTGCACCGGGTCGGTGTAAAGGCTATAGGCGTTCTGATCGATCACCAGCATGTTGGGCCCCGGATAATCGGTATCCGGCGAGCCAGGCGTCAGGGTCCAATGCGGGTCTACGAAGCCCGCCCTCAGGAGCGTCTTTGGCAGGCTCACTCCGGTCCCAAAGAGGGTGAACGGAACCCCCGTGAAGCCAGCCGGCACAATCGTTTCCATCAACTGTACCGGCACGTCCCCACGAGCGAGGCCGATGCTCTGGCTCCAAGCGCCCTCAAATCGCACGCGGTATCTGCCCGTGGTCGCCACGCCCGTAGGATCGTAGACCAGCGTCTCCGAGGGATTGTAGAACCAGAACGCGCCGGCGCCCTGCGCCTGCCAGAACGCCAGCAGCGTCGAGAGCGCCGAAGGCCCGAGGCGTTTCGTGAGCTTCCAGGACCGCTGTACGTTGCCGAGCATGGCGGTCCCTTGGGTTGTGCCGTCGCGGTATTCGTTGACGCGCGCCGGCCAAGTCTGCATTTCCGTGAACGCGACCGACAACGAGGCCGGGAAGACGGCGGTTGGCATGGAGATGGGGACGACGCCGGGCATGTTATTGCGAGATCGCCTCGGGCGCGAACGAGTTCACCGCGTTGCCGGAGCGCGCGGCGCTCGCCTGGTTGCCCGCCAGCGCGGACGCCGCCACGCCGCGCGGATTGTCGGCGATGGCCTGGGTGGTGCCAGTGCGCCACAGGTCCACCGTCTGCTGCGGGTTGAGCGTGATGGTCGCGCCCGCGTAAGGGCTCGCGGTCGGCAGGTTCTGCGAGGAGATGCCGCCGTAGGTCCCGAACTGGCTGCCGTAGGTGTACGCCTGGCCGTTGTCGTAGACCGCGTTCTGGTACATCTTCCCGCCGGCCTCCATGAGGCTCGCGCTGTGCGGGGTAAGGTTCACCAGTGCCGTCTGCTTTCCCATGGTCTCTGCCCACAGGCGCAGGAGCTTCTGCACCTGGTCGCTTCGGACCGCCATGCCCACGTTGTTACCGAATGTCTGCTTGGCGATGCCGGCGATCTGCCTCGCCATGTCGTTGTTGATGCTGAGGCCGTAGATCTGCTTTACCAGGCGCTTCGCTTCGTTCTCCTTGGACTCGACACCCGCCGCCTTCTCACCAATGCCGACGCCGAAGCCGGCAACCGCGCCGATGGCCGCGCCCCACGGTCCGAACTGCGCACCGAAAGCCGCGCCGCCCGCGGTGGTTTCCCCGACGCCGGCCCAAGTGCCACGCCGCTCGCCGAACGCACCAGCCTCGAAGAGGGCGGTCCCTGCAGCGGCTTCGCCAGCGTGGACGGCCTGGCTGCCCATCACGCTCTTGAAAGAAGTTGGCAGGCCGGTCGAGATGGTGTCGCCGTACATCCCGACCGATTGGGGCGTTCCTTGGATGCCAAACATGCCCTTCAAATCGCCGAACCCCCCTTTGCTGAAGATCCCGCCCAGCTTGCTTCCATTCCGAAGGATTCCGCCAATCGCCGACACCGGCGAGTTGGGGAGATTGTAAATATCGGCCATGCCAGCAGGGCCATAACCTGACCCACCGGAAGCCGAGCCGCCATAGCCGGAGGGTCCGCCCCCGGAAACGCCAGGGGTTGCCCACGCTTCGCCACCGGGCGCGCCCACTGCGCCCCAGGCGCCCGTCTGGAGGGAAGGCTCCCACCCGCCGCCGGACGCGCCTGGGGTCCCCATGCTGGCAGACGGCGCCGCCCAGCCGCCCGACACAGAACGAGGCGTGACGGCCGCGCCGATCCCGGCAGCGACAACGCCCATCGCTAGGTCCAACCCCTGGACCAGGCGCTCCGTCCTGGCGTGCGACAGCTCGGCGGCCTTTATCGTGGCTGCCGTGTTCAGTTCAATGGCGCGCTTGAGCGTGTCGTTGGCCGATGGCAGGATCGTCTCTCCCTGGTGCACCATCGCCAGGCCGGTCTGCGCGACCGTGCCGCCCTCGTCATACGACGGGAGTTTGAACTTCTTGGCGATCCGTTCCGTAAGCGCGCGATATTGCGCGGTGCTCAGCGGCGGCGAGGTCAAGCCCTCTTGCTCTTCCTCCAGCCCGTTGTCGATGATGTGAATGCGGCCACGGTCGATCTGCGCATATCCGCGCGGAATCCTGTCAAACTCCGGCCCGGCCACCGGGAAATGGATCTTCTCGAACCAGTCTGCGTGGGTCGCAAACAGATTAGGATCGGCGGACCATTTCCAGTTTGCGGGGATGTACTGCCCAAGCCTGACGCCTCCTGTGTCAGGATTGATGGCCCAGAGCATCGATCCTTTCACAGATCCCCGCGTTCTCAGCGCCGCCACGTCGCGCGCAGCCCGCACTTGGGCGATGCGCGTCTGGCCGCCTCTGCGGGCCGCCGCGATTAGCGCCTTCTTGGCCTCGGTCTGCTGGAATGCGTCCTTCAACCAGGGAAACTGATTATCGAGTTGCTTGCTCGACACAGATGCTGGCGCGGTCGATTTATCCCAGTCTTTCGGTCCCGTGTATTGGGCGTCTGAGAATAACCCCTTCTCTGCCATCAACTGGTCCCGCTCCTCCCCCCTCATTGCCTGTGCGACGGCTCGGAGGGCGTCTCGCTGCGCTGCCGCCTTCGAGCGCGCCAGCCCGGAGATGCGGCCGCCCTTGCTGCCAATTGCCTTTAGCTCCTCATAGGTGCCCTTGTTGAAAAGGCTCCGGCCCTCCTCTGGCGCCGAATACCTTCCGCCCCCGCCAGGGCCGACGGGGATCTCGCCGAGCATCAGGTCGTCGCGACGCGCGGGCGTGACCGCCGCAACGCCGCCCGTCAGCAACGACATGAGCAGGTCGCCGCCCGCATATCCCATCGGACCGCCCAGGACGCTCAGTCCAGCCGGGAGTGCCAGGGTCATCCCGGCAGCTGCGGCTTTCAACAGCGCCGCATCGGTCGCGGGGCCGTAGGTCCCCACCAGCGGGCGGTTCCGCGTCGGGCGCAGGTCGATCTGCGGCACGTAAGGCGTATCGAGCGGGATGACCAGTTCCCGCCCGTCCTCTCCCACGATGGTCGGGCCGTTGGTCACGCCGCCCTTACCGAAGCGGGGCAGCACGCCCAGGCCCGGCAGAAAGGCCGGAGTGGGCAGGGACGAGAGCGACACGCCCGAGGCGCGCGCCAGCAGCGCCGACAGTTGGTACATCGCCAGGGAGTTCTGGCGCGTGGCCAGGGTGTTCTGGTCGGTGGCGGTCTTGATCGGGTCCTGCCGCCCGAACATGCCGCCGAACAGGCCGGCCACGCCGCCCGTGCCATCCGCGCCGTAGATGACCGGCTTGAGCGCGTTGGCGGTCAGGTTCCCGAGGCCCTCCGTGACGGGCTTGAGCACCGCCGCGTGAATCGTGCCGCTCAATTGCTTGCCGAAGTCGCCCGGCTTCGTTAACAACGTGTTCCACAGAGCGGTGGAGGTCTTGGCGAGTTCCTCGTGCTGCTTCTCCTGCTGCTTGTCTTGGATCTCGGCGATCTTCAACCGCATGTCGCGTTCGTTGGCGAGCGACTCTTGACGGTATTTGACCCCATCCCCCGTCAGATCCAGTTCCCTGCGCAGTGCGTCCTCCCGCACGGCGGCGACCGCGCGCGCGGTTTCGATTTCCCCTCCCGGCCCCTTGCGCAATGCAAGCACCTTCACGGTGTAAGTGGCCTCCGCGGCGATGCTCGATAACCGCTGCGCGTCGGTCTTTTTGATCAGGTCCTCCTCGCCCTTCATGCGGGCTTCCATCTGGGCCTTGATCGCCGCCTGCGTAGGCGCGTTGGCTTTGTCGAGTTCCGCCTGGTTGACGGTGAATTCGGTCTGCCAGCCGCCGAGGGCGTTCGCGTTGGCTATCGCGGCCGACCGGGGATAGAGACTCGGGGCGCTCGTGATCGTCGGCGCCGCGTTCTGCATCTTCTGCATTTCCGCGTCGCTGATGACGAACGCGCTGGACTTCGAGAGCTGGTCCTTCAACTGGTTTTCGGTGCCCTGGAGGGCGGCGTGCTTTTTCTCAAGGGCGTAGGATTGGACCAATGCATCAATTTCGCGGGTGGCTGCGTTTAAGTTTTCTAACGCGCCCTCCTGCGGCGCGAGCATCCCGTACATGGCCACGCCTTTCGGGTGCTTGCCCGCGCGGATATCCTCGTTGCTGAAACCTTCGAACCCCTCGCCCCTCTGGTAAGCCTGTGCGAACTGGGATTGACGCGCCATTTCGGCGATCTGCCCGCGGTACCGCCCCAGCATCTCGGTCGGATCTCCGCCCGCAGACGTGATCTTGTAAAGGTCGCCTTGGAGTCCACCAAACCCGCTCTTGCCCTGGAGAAGCTGGACGAGCGCGTCCGTGGACGGTTGGCCGCCGATTATCTGCGCGAACATGCTTGGCGCATTCTTCTGAACCAACTCCGCGAAGGCACGAAGGCTCTTGTCCATCTTGTCGGAGAGGTTCTGCGCTGCGGCGGCCGCCTCGTCGATGGCGACCTTGAGGTTGTTCTCGGGTTTGTGTTGCAGCTTCGCTATCGCGTTTTCGAGTTGATCGTTGGTGGTCTGCAGTTGCAGGTTGGCGAGCTTCTGCGAGTCTGCGAAGCGGGCAAACTCCCCAGCGTTCTTTTCCGCAGCCGTGTGGAGGTCATCGAGCGCCTTGCGGAACTCCAGAACCTTCTTCACCGCCTCGTAAAGCACCGCGATCAACGCGATGATAGCCACTGCCCTGAACGACACCTCCAACACCTGCCCAATGCCGGGCAGCATGGTGACGAACGTGCGAAGCTGCCGGGGGATGTGGACGCCCATCTCTTCGCCCAACAACGCCAGCGAGGCCTTGGACTGCTGCGCGGCGAACCCCATGTTCTGCATGCCCGCCGCACCCTGGCCGGCGGCGTCGGCCGCCAGCATCTTGGCGTAGGACTCGTTAACCCGGTCGATCATCCCCTTCTCGTCGCCGAGTTTCTTGATGATCCGGTCGCGCTCCGCGACCATGCGTTCCGCGTTCGTCTTGCCGTAGGCGGCGGCCTGCTTCTCGATGGACTGGGTCAACCGTTCCATGGAACTGCGCGAGCGGTCATTGACCTTGAGCAGCAAATCCGCAGTGCGGTCGATGGCCTTCTGCATCTTCTCGTTGGCCGAGCCATGGGTCTTTTCGTAGCCCTCCATCGCAGAGTTCATCTGCTTGATGGCGCCCAGGACGGACCGGGGATCGATGTCAAAGGCTACCTGTTCTTGATCGGGCATGGTGTTAGGCCGCCTTCCGGAACGCCACGATCCGCTTGGTGCGCAGCGTGGCCAGGACGAGTTCCGTTAACGCTTTGCGGTCCTTGGGCGACACGCCGAAGGCGTGCTCCCGGAGGTTGTTGATGTGCGCGATGCCGTCACTCTGCGGGTCTGAGAAGCCAATCACCACGTGGTTCTCGTTGGCGCTCTTGACCGACAAGGAGCGCAGTGTCCGGCCGCGCCAGGTCCAGTCGCGGATCGGCATCAGCCCGCGCCGGACCTTCTGCTTCTCGTAGCCCGGCTTCAAAGCCTTCGATGGATTGTCTTCGGCGTTCACGCCACTCTCGATGCGCCGCCGGATCCGGTCGCACATGAACGTCCCGATGATGGTCATGTCCTCTGCGGAGAAGGGACCCAGCACGAACCGTGCGCGGGTGATTTTCGGTAGGTAGGGCATTGCTATTCTCGGGGTTTCTTGGCCTGCTCGCGTTGGTACCGGTCGCGCTCGTCGCCAAGGATGCGAAGGCCGAGCGCCTCTTCTGCCGTCACGTCAGCCCAGCCCACTTTGAACTTCGCCACGTCGAACTCCAGATCCGTAAGCCGGTTCAGCAACCGGCCCGCCGCAGAGTGGGATCGAGCGTGATCCAGGTCGTTCAATGGGCATCGGGCGCAGCGGTTGACCCGCGCGCTCTTCTCCCCGCAGTTGGGGCACT
>OBLW0100001585.1_pt1 | contig 19039 bp, 7 predicted proteins | sample 1520161 | NCBI WGS metagenome assembly OBLW01 (sample SAMEA3539309, study PRJEB22396) | soil metagenome | biome: tundra; feature: field; material: soil | place: USA | collected 2010-05 | depth 0.15 m | reverse complement strand
CCTTCCCCTATCAGCTCGCGCGCTTCTGCCGCGCCCAGAGCCAGAACCAGGGCGGATGCTTCGGCTACATCGGCTTCAACGAGACCAAGAGCTACAAGCCCACCGGCTTGCGCAACTGGATCGGCTTCCTGCCCATTTGGGACGTGGACGCGGTCGGCGCCCGCACCGTGGTCACGCCGGGCAAAGGCCTCTGCGGCCAGCCGTATCTCGTCGGCACAACCAGCGACAAGCTGAACCCGCAGGTGCATGACATCTCGACCAAGGCGTACCGGTCGGCGGGCATGTTCCAGACGGTCAGCAAGACCGATCCGATCTACGACGGCGAGTACGACGAAGGTCCGGTGATCGACCGCAACAACTACCCCGTGGACATCGGCGCGCACATTCACGCCGTCGGCGAATGGGCCTGGGTCAACAATGCCATGGGCACCTACCGCGCCAACCTGGCCGGCGTGATCTGCGGTTTCGAGAGCAATCTCGATCCCAAGAGCGCCATCACCAACAAGGTGCTGCCCAGCGTGAGCCAGATCTACCGGGTCACCATGGCCCAGCTCAACAGCCTGACCAAGGCCAAGGTCAACGTCCTGCGCTTCAAGGGCGACCTGGAGCCGGCCGCGCTGCTCCACGATTACACCTGCTCCACGGATGCGAGCGACTACCTCTTCATCCTGCGGCAGAACATCAAGTTCCTGCTCTGCGCGGCCCTGTTCCAGGAGGCCGACAAGTTCATCGGCGAGTCCAGCACGGATGGCCTGCAGCTCGCTGCCCTGGGCACGGCGCTCGACCGGCGCATCACCGATCTGAAGAAACGCGGCTACATTGCCGGGTGTGACTACGTGATCTATTCCACGCTGGCCGACCGGCGCATCGGGCGCGCGTTCATCGATCTGACGTTCAACCCGCCCGACGAGGCAGTGCAGATCCGGGCTTCCATCGCTGTCGGCCGTAGCTAAACGGACAGTAAGTATCGGGTGGCGCGCCTTGTAAACGCGCCGCCCACAGAGGTCCAGGCGACCCGCGCAGAAATCTTTCAAGGAGTCAACCACTATGAGCATGCAGAGTGAAGTTACTCGCAGCTACAATTCGTTCAGCGGGTCGGACATTCGGGCTTACGTCGGACCCTATCCGTTTGCAGAACTGCAGGCAGTGAGCTACAGCGTGTCGCGCGAGAAGGCCCCGATCTACACGATTGGATCGCCGGATCCGCGCAGCTTCTCCCGCAACAAGCGCGGCATCGCCGGTTCTTTGATCTGGGTCAACTTCGACCGCCACGGCCTGTTGGAAGTCTTCCGCAAGGCGCGTGGGACGTTCATCGCTAACAAGGATGACGTGCGGCCGCAGTACCGCATGAACAACGGCAGCGAGTATCTCAAGCAGACTGCCCTGTTCAATTCCGGCCTGGTGCGCGATGTTGTCGCCATGCCCCTGTCGGCCGCGGTGGACGACTCCACTGTCGCCACCAACGAAACCTCCGGCTGGAAAGAGGAAGCCGCACCCTGGCTCTCCGACCAGATCCTGCCGTTCGACATCACCCTGGCGGGCAGCAACGAGAATGGCGCGGCCACCGGGATGAAGCTCTTCGGAGTGGAAATCCTCAATGAGGGCAGCGGCATCTCGATCGACGACGCCGTCCAGGAAATGCAGGCGACGTTCGTCGCGCGCATGATCGACCCCTGGCAGGCCGTGGTCAGCAAGTTCGCGACGCCGGGCAGCTACTTTGCCGGCTAATCCCCACCGTAGTTCGGGCGGGCTGCTTCCCTGCAGCCCGCTCCTGAACCCTTAGAGGGCCTCATGAGTATACCTTCCCCCGCACCGCCACAGTTCGGGTTTCCGGCGGTGAACACCCTCTCCAGTTCAACACCACCTCCGTCTTATATCCCTGGCCAGAATCAGGATCCCGCGTTGTCGCTCAACGACAACGACTATGACAACATCCTCGCCGGCGGCATGGTCTGGCCAGATTCCAAGTCAGGGGCAGCGGACCAGATGCCTGTGGGTATGGTGACGGCCGGTTTCCTTCCTTCCGGCCCCACCGCCTCGGCATCTTCCGTTGCCTCTGTATCCTCCTCCGGCAACACGCCCACCACCTGGATCTACGATGCCTACGGCAACCGCATCGCGGTGACTCCAGGCACGCCCAGCGTCCCGATGGGCAACACCACCCTCCAGATGGATGGCTCCAAGGCGGTGTTCAGCCCCGGCCTGTTGCCGCAGGGTTCCACCGATCCGCAGGACCGCACCCGCCAGTACAACAACGAGGACGAGCTGGTGCATACCTATGCTGGTTCGGACATGCGGGTTCTGATCGAAGTCCCATCCCCGCCTGGCGGCGCGCCCGGCCCGGCCAAGCGCAAGCAGCTTATCGAGCTGACCACCATCTCCATCTCCGTGCACCGCGTGAAGAGCCCGGTCCGGAGTTGCGGTTACATCAACCCCCGCGGCTTCGCGCGCGGCGGCCGCACGATTGCCGGCACCATCATCCTGACCCAGTTCACGGTCGACGTGATGTACCGGTTCCTGTACGACGCCATGGTCTCCCAGGACCTGTCCAAGGACAGCTTCTACCTGAAGCCCGACCAGCTTCCGCCTTTTGACATGACCCTGCTATTCAGCGACGAGTATGGCAACGCCTCCCACCGGCGGCTGCTGGGAGTGGACTGCGCGACCGACGGCACGGTGTACTCGATCAACGATCTCTTTACCGAGCAGACGATCAGCTACTACGCGGCCGACTTCACGCCGCTGCTGCCCATGAACCGCACCACCCTGATGGCGCCGGCCAGCAACACCGCGGCGGATGTCCAGAAGACTCCGATGCAGGTGATGCCCAAAGACCGGGATCTTACGCCCAGCGTTGACTCCTCCATCAGCTATGGCGGCACGCCCGGCGATCTGACGCATCCGGCGCTCAATTCCGGCTTTGAGGGGGTCATGTGAGCAGTCTCATTCCGGTAGCTATCAAGGCACTGAACAGCATCAACGGGCAGGAGATCCCTGGCGCCACCGTCTACATTGACGGCCTGGTCGCCGGCGCGCTGCAGGAAGTCGAAGGCGGCATGAGCCACATCTTCGAGGCCAAAGCCGCGGGCTTCAGCGGGCAGTCGACCTCGATCCTGATTGCCGCAGGCCCCTACAAGACCACACCGGTAACCTTATTGCTAAACCCGGCCGACGGCTCGGTTTCGGTGCGCATCCAGTTCTACCCGGCGGTCTCCGGCATCGCGTTCAACCTGGTGAACCACGGCACAGGCGACAGCAAGGCGGGCACGTCTTTTACCAGCGGGGTTTCCCAGCTTGCCAAGGTGCTGCCCGGCTCCTACACGCTGGCCGTGAACGATCCCAACTACGAACCCAAGTCCCAGCCTGTTGAGGTCAGCGCCGACAAGCGCAGCTTCGTCGTGTCGCTGGTCCGCAAGATGCCCGACGGCCAGCAGAACTCGCCTGTCGGACCCACGATCGATACCAGCGGGATCTCCTCCAACCCGGAAGACCTCATCATTGCCGATGCAATCGCCGAGGAGACCTACGATAACTCTGCGTATTTGCAGTACTTTACGAGTACTCAGGCCAGGCTCTACATCGGCGACCTGTTCATTGACCAGATGGTCACGATCCAGTGGAGCATGCAGCAGAACAACGTGCCCATCTTCGGCTACTGCAGCGAGTACATGGATGCCATCGGCCGCGGCCGCAGCGTCGTCCAGGGGCAGCTTGTGCTCAACTACGTGCACCAGGGTTACCTGTACGCGGCGCTCAAGAACTACGAGAAGAAGTCCGGAGCCGGGAGCACCACCTCGCAGACCGCCACCACCTTGACTAAGCTGCTGCGCGCCGGCGCCAGCAGCCTGGTCACTCCGGATCAGGCATCCCAGGTGGCCGCGAGAACCTTGGATGTCCTGCAAGCTTCCACCCCCGCGGACATTCAGCAGGCCCAGCAACTGCTACGCCAGGCGCCCGGCAGCGACGTCTACAAGGCCAATCCCATCTACCGGCACAGCATCTTCGACATGCGGCTGGAGATCGGCGACGGCGCTTACAGGAGCGTGCGCATGCTGGAGAAGTGCAAGCTGGGAGTCAACGAGGTCCTGGTGCATGCCCAATCGGGCGAGCCCCTGGCCGAGTCCTACACCTTCACCGCCCGCCGCGCCCGCTAAATACCCGAAAGGGTACCCTTGTAATAATGACGGACTGTCAGTCATACTCAGTATGGAGTAATCTATGCCCTCTGAACCGAACGACACCGAGGTCAGCCCGTTAGAGCAACTGCGCGCTGCCACTCCCGACTTCCCCAACGATGCCAGGCTTGCGTCCTGGAAATCGACCGCCCCGGGCGGCCGCATCAAACTCTTCTGCCCCGATGGCAAGCGGGTCTTCTTCCTGCGCGCCGTCTCCGGCATGGAACTGTCCAAGATCCAGAGCGAGATCATCGCCAACGCCAAGAACCCGGACTACGAAGTCCAGGTGGCGACCGTAACGCTCTGCACGCTGTGGTGCAACGTCGGCGACGCTCAACACCGGATCGACGACGGCATGCTGCGCACCGGCCCCGCCGGGCTGCCGGAATCGCTCTGGGCCGTGATCCAGAACCTGTCGGACTTCTACGAGCCCGTCCAGCTCTACAACTTCTCGATGGAGCTGTAAGTGAACTACGACGCCACATGGCCGGGTGGCACCAGGGTCCGCTTCCGGACCCTGACCTGGAAGGAGTTCCAGCACTTCAGTACCTTGCCCCTGTCCAAGCCGGCGCGCAACCTGGCAGTCTACCAGGCCTGCCTGCTCAGCGGTCCGCCGCCTGACCAGGTTCCCGCCGGCGTGGTGGCTTGGATCGGCTGCGAGCAGATCGACCAGAGCCCGTTTGGCAGCAAATTCAAGATCCTCAATCAATACTTGCAGTTAGGCCGCAACTGGTTGGGCAGCAGCTACATCCACCAGGCGCAGGCGCTGGTCGCCGGCACCCTCCACTACACCCCCGAACAGGTGGAGGGTATGGATGCCGAGACGTTCTTCAAGCGCCTGGCCGCCGCCGAGTTGCTGGTGGGCAAGCGGCTGGACCCGGCCGATCCCGCCAAGACCGAGAAAGAACGCAAGGAAGACGCCTTCGAGCGCACCACTCGGGAGCGCCGGGAGAGCCGGCAGCAGCAGCGCGGCGAGATGGCGCGCAAGATAGCCGACCGCCAGAAGCGGTGGCAGCAGTAGATTCTCCGATACTAATCAACCCCAGATGCCCATGAACTCCAACAAGCCGTGGGCCGGGTTCATCTTCGACCTTGAAACCGGCGGGACGAATCGATACTTCGATTACAGCGCCAGCACTCCGCGTACGATCGAGGAGTTCCTGGAAGTCTCCGCCGATCCCGCCAGGTACATCGAAAGCAGCTTCTTCAAGTCCACCTTCGACCGCACTACCGGCAAGCCTTTCCAGATCCTGGAATTCTTCGGCGAGCAGTACGACCGCCAGACCCCGTTCTTCGACCGCACCCAGGAGAAGGCCTGGTCCGGCTTCCACCACGACAAGCCCAACTACCTGCAGCCGCACCCCGGCTTTCAGATGTCGGAGTTTTCCGAGATGCACGGCATCGCCGGCCGCGCCCAGGAAAAAGCCCTCATCAACCAGGCCACCGGCCAGGCGGTTACCGAAGAGGAGTTCGTCGGCTCCATCTACCAGCAGCTCGAGCGGCAGATCGCCGAGCAGGGCAAAGTGGAGATGCGGGCCTGGTACGGCACCTTCGATCTCAACTTCATCGAAGCCACCACCCACCGCTACGACAGCCTGGAGAAGTACCGCGGCTTCTTCGCCGCCAAGGCCAAGGAAGGCGTCTTCCGTTACCGCGGCCTGGAAGACGAGGTGTTCCAGACCGTCTTCAAATACGGCCAGGAGACGCCCGGGTTCGCCGACCAGTTCTTCAAGGTCAAGAGCGGCGCGGTAGCCAAGAGCTGGCAGGACCTGCGGCAACTTCCCGACTGGTCCATCGAAGCGCGCGACACGCTCTTCAAACAGCACGGGCCCTGGGCGTTCCAGTCGGCGGCGGACGTCGGCGCGGAGCGGTTCATCGGCAAGTCGTTCGAGAAGGCCAACGAGCTGATCGCCGGCGGGGCGAGCGCGGCGCAGGCGATTGAGAAGGCGGGCATCCTCAGTGAGGGTCAGAGCGTCGCCGACTTCATGTCGGAGCTGCTCTCCACCCCATTCCAGGTGCACGTCCAGCAGGAGATCGCCGAGGGCAAGAGCCTGCTGAGCGCGGCGAAGGAAGCCCAGATCGCCGCCAAGGAAATCTCTACCGCCTGGCCGCTGGTCGGCGCCGGCATCCTGGTCGGCGCGGCCGTGGCGCTCGGCCTGGCGGTGGGCAAGCGCACCGACCGGCAGACCCAGATTGAAGGCCTGCGCCACGGCGGGGAGGCGGGAAAGTGCCGCTGTCAGAACACCGACTTCGGCTCCGGCTGGCGCGGCCTCGACGAAAACAGCCACAACGACCGGGCTTTCTTCGGCATGGCCGCGCTGACTACGGCCTATATGGGGCATGGCTGGGCGCTGCGCAACGTTCCCGACTGGGCGAGCAAGACATACAAGCTGGGCAGCCTGCTCGAAACCCGCTTCCCCAACAAGATCCTGTCCACCTTCAGCATGAGCCAGCGGGCCAGCCAATACCTGCCCAACCAGCTCACCATGGGCTTCGGGGACATCTTCGGCCACCTGGGCACGGATATCTACGGCAACATCATCAGCACGCACAAGCCGATGGGCGAGCAGCTCCAGCGGCTGATCGGTCCGGAGACGGACCTGCGCGAACTCTTCCTGGCCAACCGCGATACCAGCCTGCAGTTCATCCGTGAAGACGCCGCCTCGCCGTTCCTGCGCATGCACATCAACGGCGTGGCCACGGCCAACCAGGTCAGCTTCGCCAAGCAGGGCGCGCTCACCGCGTCGTCCATGCGCTATGGATCGGAGACCGGCAAGAACTTCTACCCGACGGGCCTGGAATGGATCCACCAGGCGGGCAACACCGGCCAGCAGGTCACCAGAGACATGGGCGAGGTAGAGTCCGCCCTGGTGCGCTCTACCGGCGAAGCCATCACCTTCCAGCCCTTCATGGGCAAGACCGACGGGCAGACGCTGCGCAATGTAGGCGACCGCCTGAAGCGCGAGACCTTCAGCCTGACCGAGCGCATGAACCGGCTGCTGCATGAATACGGACACGCCCCGGAAAGCTTTGGCTCTCTCAGCAAATACCGTATGGGGATCGAGCCCGGCCAGTACAAAACCTCGGCGGAGCTGGTGGGCAAGATCCTGACCAAGAGGGTGCTGCCCATCGCCATAGGCCTGACCGCTCTCAAATACGGCGACTACCTCACCGGCCACATGGTCAGCAACTTCGGCTGGGACACGGCTGCCAAGGCTCGCATTGCACATGCCGAAGCTACCGACTCCGTGCCCGGCGCGCGCGGTCTCACCGATTGGTACAAGGATCACGTGCCTGGCTACCAGTACGGACCTATCGCCATGCCAGTTGCCGGCGGAGCAGTCGGCATGGCCTGGCATTTCTTCAGCAAAGTCGTGCCTGGGATCTACGACAATGCCTCAATGGCCGAGCGCGGCCGGGCCATGACCGGGAAGCCTCTCGACTTCCTCCGCGACCTGGCCCATCTGAAGTTCAGCCCCAAGAAGCTGGGACCGGCGGGCGCGGGCGCCTTGATTGGCGCCGCCGCCATGCTTCCGCTGATTCCCGGCATGCTGGGCTCTCGCAAGACCGCGAAGGAAGTGCGCGCGGAATACTCCGGCGAGACGCCGGTCGAAGTGCGCAGCGGCCGCTGGTGGGAACTCGGCGCGACGCCCTATGGCGGCAACCGCATCCTGATGCGCCGGCCGCACGCCTACCTGCTGCACAAGTCGCATGCGCAGGACGTTTCGCTCTACGGCAGCGAGAAAGAGAAGTGGGCGCACAACCCGCTGATGAGCCCGCTCTCCTGGTTTAAGGATCCCTACTACCTGGAGCGGACGCATGCGCAGGACCGGCCGTACCCGGCGGCCAGCCCGGCCTTCTCCAACGTTCCCTGGGTCGGCGGCTTCCTGGCGGCCACCATCGGCAAGGTGGTCAAGCCGCCCAAGCGCCTGCAGGCGGACAAGTGGAGCGGCGAGGACTACACCCTCTTCACCCCGCAGCTCGAGCCCAAGGGTCCGGAAGCACTGGCCCCTTCGCGGCCGCGCGAGGAGTTTCGCCTGGGGCAGGTGATGCGCAACGCCGCGCACACCTTCAGTGAAATGATCGGCCTGCCTGGCTTCGTGGCGCGCAGCGCCTGGGCCAAGCTGGGGCCGCCGAGCCAGGCGGGCCAGACCGTGTACCTGGAAGGGTCGCGCGCCATGACCAATCTCTCCCGTCAGTATTACGACCTGGAGATGGGCGCCATGATGGGACCGCATCACATGGAAGGCCTCTACGGTTATTCCGAAGGCCTCCGGCGGTTCATCCAGCACGACAAGCCGCTGACTGCCAACGAACTGCCCAACCAGATGCCGTCCTGGCTGCCCGACGGCAACCAGTACTTCCACAACTTCCACCGCGGCGACCCGTATGTTGGGATTCCGATGGGCTACGCGCGCCTGCCGGGCGCGGGATACGAAGCTCTCCACCCCGAGCTCGCCGGCGTCAAGGCCGAGGACTACCCGGACATCGAGAAGCTGCGCATCCTGGCCGACGTGGCGCCGTGGAGTTCCAAGTTCAAGCAGATGTCCAAGATCGTCGGTGCCCAGGCGAAGCAAGACACCAACCTCAACGTCGACTTCCAGAATATCGTGGAGGGCGCGGAGCGCATCCGCGAATCGACGGTCAACTTCACCGATCGCCACACCGGGGAAACCGAAGAGGTCGAAGGCACCGTGTCCGAGGTCAGCTCTCACGGTGTGCAGTTGAACGAGCTGCCCGGCCGCAACTTCCGCTTCTCCGCCGTGAGCACCTCCGCCGCCAGCATGTCCAGCCTGGCGCTGGGCGCCGGCAACGAGAAGCTGGCGGACATTTCAGCGGACATCGAACGCCGCCAGGCGGGCCGAGAAGCTTATCTGGCCAAGGAACTGAAGCCAGGCACCAAGGTTCACATGGTTGTGCCGAAGGGCGGCGCAGACGTGTCGCAGACGCGCGCGGTGGTTTACGCAGGTGGCACAAATGTCAACCTGGAGTTGGCAAATCGGGGCTTTGCTAAACCGGACATGGAAGCGGCCGGTCCCGAGGTCCAGTCGATGGACGGCCCCGTCGGCCGGCTGATGCGCAAGTATGCCGAAGGCCTGGCCTTCTCCGGCGGCGAGGCGTGGTACAACCCCATGCGCTACGCCCCCAAGCCCGGTCACACCAAGTATTGGCAGGAGCGCGAACCAATCGAGCAGTACCTGCAGCAGGAAGTGTTGGGCACCCGCAAGCGGCGCTGGCAGCGCCCGTTCCACGATATGCTGCAGCCCTGGCTGCAGGGCGCGGCGTACCGCATGACCGGGCGGGTGATCATCTCTCCCGAGGTGCAGAAGAAGCGCGACCTGGACACCCTGACCGACCAGTTGGCCTACATGCGCGAGCTGTATGGCATGACCAACGATCCGGAGCACCGCGGCGTGCATTCGATGAAGGCCGCGCGCACGGCAATCGGCTCCAATCTGTCCGGGCCGTCGGAGTTCCTGCCGCAGACGCTATCTAATAGAGACCGCAAGTACTTCGGTGCCTTTCTAAAGGAGAGCAATCCCGAACGCCGGTCCAAGATCCTGACGGTTGTGTCCAAGGAGATGTCCAACGCCCTGCAGGCGCAGTGGATCAACGACTCCAAGCGCATCGCGCGCGCCGAGGGGCAGGACATTCCTTTTGAGGAAACCAACTCGCCAGAGGAAACTACCACCCGGGACTTCGAGCGGGCCGGCGAGATCGCCGAATTCTTCCACCGCCGCGGACTGAAGCTGCCGGACGCGGACTCGCCCATCATGAGCGACAGCGTCGACTACCAGGACGTGAAGCTGAAGGTCATCCAGTGGGAGGGCCTCGACGCCCACGATTTCGGCATCTACGACGACCGCGTCGCCATGCTGGCGCGCAAGCCTTACCTGGACGGCGCGGTGCGTGAGCTGACCATGGGCGACGACAAGACGGTCGACGAGATGACCACGATCATGCGCAACGCCATCGCCCAGTCCAAGAGCGGCGATCCTAACGCCGATGTGCGCCTGACGCGCCACGCCGCACGCGCGCCGCGCCGCAACATGCAGATCACTCTGCGCAGCCAGCCCGACGAAGAAATGAAACAGGAGGTCCGGCGCAATCCGGACGACTACCAGCAATGAAACTCTCTCAGTTCTCTACCCCGATCACCGAAGCATTCAGCCAGGCCAAGCTGGCCTACGGCGCGGGCTGGGGCGGGTTCGCCGCGGCCGCCGGGGCGATTGCTCTGTTTGCGCCGGCGGCCCTCTCTAATGATGATCGCGGGTATGGACGGACGGCGCTGATCACCACGCCGGTGGTAGGCGCGGGCTTTGCGGTCGCGCCCGGCATTTGGAAGGGGCTGCGCGGCGCGGGACAGGATCTCAAAGGCTTCTTCGACGCCAAGCCGTTCGACGTGAAGGACTGGAGTCTGAAGTTCAAGTCACTGACCGACCTGCGCGATCTGCGCGAAGCCGGCCAACTGACCGAAGACCAGTTCCGTTCGCTGGCCCAGCACCTCAGCGTGCTGCAGACCAAGAGCGCGCTCGACTACTTCTCCGCGCCCGGCATGATAGGCAAGCCTTCCACCATCGACGAGATGCACCAGTCGGTGATGGACTCGCTGGCCATGTACCGGGACGATGAAGCCGTGCAGAAAATGGCGGCTGAGTTGGGCGACAGCGTGGCCGGATCCTCCAGCTTGCAGGAAGGCATCCGCCGCGACCTGACCATGGGCATCTTCGAGAGCAAGCTCCGCGCCTCTTCGCCGACGGACCGGCTGATCGATCCTGGCATGAAGCACGCGCCGCTGGAGTCCCTGTCCTTTGACGAGATCGAGAAGGAGCTGATGGACGCCCGCAGCCTGGATGAGGAAGAAGCCCGGACGTTCTACGAGAACATGCAGCACCGCATGGCCACCGCGCGCAATCATGCCGTCGGCCCGGAGGTGATCCTGAACCCGGCTGAATTCACCGCCAAGCCGCTCGAGACTCTCCAGTTCGGCGCCAAGCAGGGAGCAGCCTACAAGCTGCTCTCCGGACAGCACAGCACCATGGCGGAGAAGATTCAGGAAGCGGTCAAGAACGGTTGGGTCAACAACGCCACCCTGCACATCGACAACGGCAATGCCGTCGGCCTCACCGTGAACCGCGGCAAGGAATCATTCTCGTTCGGCTTCGTCAACGAGGCGGGCATCATGCGCACCGGCAACAACTTCGGCATCGCCGCGGCGGCGCGCCAGGTGCTCGACGAAAGAGGCAGGCCCTACGATCTCGACTCCTGGCTGGTCCACAACCTGGATCCCGCCAAGGCATCTTTCAAGGACCTGAAACAGGAGCTGGCCTCGTTCGCCATATACTCCGGGCGCCACGAAGATTCCTACATGGCTGGCCTGTTGAACGGTTTGGACAGCAGCACTTCGTTCCTGCCTGACGCGGCCAAGAGGCGCCGCTCTAACGAGGCCGGCTACAGCCGGATGAACATCTTCGGCGGTAGAAACCTCGAACAGTTGAACCACGAAGAGCGCGTCGCGCTGGTCCAGCAGGCAATGGCCACCGGCCACACCAAGCTGGGCGGCGAGAGCAGCCTGAAGCACCTGGTGTTCAACACGGCCGACGAAGAGCAGTCCGTGCTGGGGCAGCTCCCGCCGCTCAACGCCACCGACTTCACTTTCCGTTCCGAGACCAAACCGCTGCACCTGGCCGCCGGATCCATCCCCAGCGATCTGCGTGGGTCGGTGGAGACACAGGCTGTGCTCGACCGCTGGGGCGGCGCCGCGCCCACCGTGCGCATGAACGTCGCCGGAGTCACACCGCAGCAGAAGACGCTGTTCGGATACCTGCCGGAGAATGTCAGCGACCTGCGCCGGCCGGACGTGGAACGCGAGGCGTTGAACACCATCGCGTCGGATATCAAGGCGTCCAAGATGGGGCTCACCGAAGAGGAGATCTCCAAGCGATCGCAGGCCGCGTGGGAAGCCCTGCGCACCGAGTTCGAGGCCAACCCCACGAAGCTCGCCTCGGCGCGCAAGCTGGGCTCGCTGGGAGAAGGCGATATCCTGCTGCACAACAAGTACGCCGCCGTCCAGACAGAGGAGATGGGGATCGCCCACGTCAAGCGCCTGCACGTGGATCCGCAGATCCACGGCCTGGGGTCCGGCGTGCGGCCGTTCGGGCCCAACCAGGTGATCGGCTTCGACGCCACCGGTTCGGCCGTTCGTTCGGCGGCCTCCGAGAACTGGATCACCGGGATGCAGTTCGACAAAGCCAAAGGCATGTGGAACGTCAACTACCTGCGGCGCGAGCACCTGGAGACCGGCAGTAAGCTGGATATCCTGGGGCGCAAGGGCCTGGCGGTAATGAACGAGAGCGGCGAGATGGAAGCGCAGACCTCGGTGCTCAACATGCTCTACGAGAAGACCGGTCGCGGGCGGCCGATCATGAATGACATCGACGCGCTGGCGAACATCACCAGCCTACACGCCAAGACCAAGGCGGAGAGCTTCCGCGCCATGATGGGCAACACCGCCGACGTGCTCAAGCGAATCATGAATCCCGACCTGGGCATCGGTCCTCACGGCTATGTCGATACCTTCATTGCCGAGATGGACCAGTTGGGCATGCAGTGGGACTTCGACAGGCAGGGCTTCACGGAGCTGTCCGACATGGTGGCCAGCAATTTCAAGACGGATGCTGCCAAGGCCGCTCGTATGCAGTCCATCACCCACCTGGCGGAGGAACTCTTCTCCACCGTGGAGGGTGTAACCGGCCGGCTGCACTCCAACGATCCTCTCTTTGTGGGATACCGCTCCGCCAAGCAGGCCGGGCTATCCAACAACCTAATGGAGTACATGCACTACTTCAACCAGACCGGCGACGCCTGGGTCTGGGACAACACCCGCCGCGACATCCCGCACCAGGTGAAGATGACCTTCGACATGAAGAGCGAGCTCTACCGCTCTGGCGAGCACGAGATCCTGCGCGAACTCAGCGCGCGCGCCAAACCGATGCATGGCAGCACCCGCGAGGCCTGGGAATTCCTGGAGAAGTTTCAGGCGCGCGACTTCAACACGCCGATCGGCGACCCGGCCAACATCAAGAAGATCGAAGACCTGGGCGAGCTGAGCCTGGCTTCGGAGGGCGCTTTCGCCGGCACGATTCTCGATCCCACCAACCCGGAGACGAGAAAGAACTGGTCCATCGACCTGGGCGAAGAACGGGAGTTCGTGGTCGGCGGCAAGAAAGAGCGCGGCCGCTATCTCCATGTGCGCGGCTCCGACTCCTATAAGGGCGCTGCCAACGCGTATGGCGTGGGCGATCTGGCCACCACCGACTACCAGAAGTCCTTGGTCCACACCATCGAGGCGGCACGCACCGGCGATCCGAACGTCTTCGCCGCCGCCACTTCCAAGTACGCCGACGAGATCTACGGCGACTTGATGGGCAAGGGCGGCATCTTCCGCCCCGACGAGATCTACCCGCACGGCATTGCGCGCGCCATCCAGACGCGCCCGTCGCAGAACCTGGTAGCCGAGGGCGTGCACAATCCCTTCGAAGTGGTCATCAGCCGCAGCCGGTTGCACGAGATTCACGACGAGTCCACGGTGCAGAAGCTCCTCAAAGGCGAGGATGTTTACGCCGCCGCGGCGCGCAACCCGGTGTCCGCTGTCCCCCTGGTCAAGGTTCGCCTGGCGCAGGACGCCGACCACATGGGGCCCAACATGGTGGGAATCGACGAAGGGATCCGTTCCCTGCTCCAGGCCGACGACGACAAGGACATCCTGAACCTGATGTTCCTCAAGAGCGAGGAATCGATCGCGCGCGCCAAGAAGGCGATCGAATACAGCGGTGACTTCAACCAGATGAGCGAGCAGTGGCGCAGCGTGCGCACCATGGAGCTGCTGCAGGGGAATCTCGAAGACAGCGCCAGGATCACCACGGTCAAGAGGGGGACGCTGGCCGAGAACATCCAGCAGACCATTCTCGATGTAGCCGCCGCCGGGCGCGGCAAGAACGTGGAGCAGCGCCTGGTCCACTCCGCCACCGGCGCCTACTCGAACCTGCTGACCAACCTCTACATGAACATGGACGTTCACCCCACGCTGCGCTGGTCCAAGGACCGCCCGCTGGCCGAGAAGATGATGTGGCTCACCCGCCAGGTCCCGATCTCCGCCGGCAAAGGCAAGATGTTCCTGGGCGACGACCCGATGCAGATCTATAACGAGTTCTTCCAGGGCCTGCGCGCCGACAATCTGGACGAAGGCGTGCGCCTGGCGCAGGACGCGGTGACCAAGATCGCCGTGGGCTCCGGCTTCGAAACTATGGTCCGGACTGCCGAGGAGCTGGAGGAAATCAACAAGATCTTCGGCGTGAACCAGAAGACGCAGATCGAGAAGGGCAAGATCATGATGGACGAAGCCGGCCAGATGATCAAGTCCAAGCTGGCCGTGGGCGACACCTTCAACCTCTACGCCGAGACTATGCTCTCGGGCAAGGGTGGCGGCATCATCGACGAGTTCGTGCGTGGCCGAAACCGCACGGTGGATCCCTTTATTACCGCCCTGACCAAGGGCGAGGTGACCGCCGAGCAGGGTAGCGCCTGGTTGAATCGCATGGGCCACTCCGCCGCGCCGTATCTGGTGGGCGCTCACCTGGGCATTCAGGGCGAGGCCAACGCCGTCTCCACCGCCCTGGGTACGATCAACGATGTCCTGCGCGGCGCCATGGGGAAGGTCAGCAAGAGCATGCTGCCCGCGCTGCCCATCCTGGCGGCCGGCTTCGGCGTGGCGGCGATCGCCGGACTGATGGCCACGCCGATCGACGGCGGCGGCGGGGAAGATCACGCGCAGGAGCGGGAGCGCCGGGTACAGGAGAGCGGCAACAGGCACCGTCCGGAAGAGCGGATCGGAACCCCCGACCGGGTCCCCGGCGAGCCCGTGGAAGGCTCCGCTTCCAACCGGCCGAACGTCCGCGTCCTGCCCGCGCCTTCCCAGACCAAAACCGCGGTAGTCGTTCCAATGCAACGCAGTAGCGAACTGGAAGTGAGGGCCAGCGCGCCCAGCCGGGACGCCGCGGCCGAGACGTCCCGACTCATCCAGCGCATGTCGAGCGGGGCCGGACCGTCCAATGTCACCGTCAACCACGTCGGCGGGTGGAAGGACGCCGGCAGCAAACTTCGACGCAAAGAGCAATTGCGTGAACAACTTGACCGCAACCAGCAATACTAATCAGCCGGTGAGCTTATGAGTCAGATCTTCGCCCCCACATTACGCAGCAAGGATACGGCGGGACACTTCCGCTTGGGGACGGTGATCCTCACCATTCCGCCAGAAGAGATTTCGATCTCCAAGGTCCAGAACAACGACGAGAAGACGCCGCTGCGCGCGCGCTTCCCCATGTTCACCAAGACCGGCCACGCCCGTACCGACGTCTCGATCTCCTGGAAAGCGTTGCTGCAATATACGCCGGACGGCCAGGTCGACTACAGCGAGTGGGAAGACGTGCAACAAGTGCTGGCAATGTTCGTCGCCGCGCCCTTCGTGGAAGTGGAGAACAGCCACCTGCGGCAGATCCTGGTTGCCCAGGATCCCAGCTATGTGCTCACCGACCGTATGGCCTTTGCCATGCGCCAGCTCCGTGTCGATACCCTGCCGGACATCGTGGACGGTCTGCAGGTCTCGCTCACCATGAGCTGGTTCAACTACCGGCCCTATTCCCGTAACTTCGCTTTTGTCGGTGACGACGGGGGCGGGACGGACGCCTACCTATCCGGTGCATTCCAGGAATATCTGGACTCCTGGATCAACCAGAATCTCAACAACCCGCTGGCGCGCAAGGACTACCCCTACCTGCAGCCCTGGCAGACGCAGGATCCCGGCACCCTGACCTTCAACTGGCGCCGGTATGTCGCCGTGCCTAAGACACCGGCGACGCCGCAGACCTCCACACCCGGCACGCAAGCTCCAGTCACCGTCAGTGGCGCCGCGGCGTTCAAAGCCCCGGTCTCCAAGGTGAAGAGCAGCAAGCAGCCGGTGCAGCCGCCGGACAAGATCCGCGAGATCATTACCCGCAACGCCAAGGCATTCGGCGTGCCGCCGAACCTCTGCCTGGCCATCTCGCAACGGGAGAGCAGCTTCAACCCGAAGGCCAAGAATCCCACATCCACAGCCAGCGGCCTGTTCCAGTTGCTGACCGACACGGCCAAAGGATTGGGATGCGCCGACGTGTTCAACCCCGAGGAGAACGCGCGCGCGGGCTGCAAGTACATCTCCCAGCTCTTCAAGATGTTCAGCGGCGATTCTCAAAAGGCCCTCACCGGCTTCACCGGTGGTCAAGGCAATGTCATGAAGCTCGGCGTGGAAGGCACCTGGGCGAAGTTCCCCTGGATCCCTGGCTGGATTGCGGACGTGACCAGCATCTACAACAAGCTGGAGGGCTCGCCCGCTCCGCCTGCGCTGGCCACACCTCCGGCAGCGACCCCATTCGCCGATGCCAAGGACACCAAAGAGGAGCCGGCGGCCGACAACCAGGAAGTGGTGGACCTGCTCACCACGAGCGATTACAACTATCAGGTCGACTACGACACCGACAACGCGACCTTCATGTACCGCGGCGACTCGCTCACCCTAAGCGACCAGGAACATTCCGGCACCGACACCGGCTTGTTTCCGACCAAGCTTACGGTGGTCTTCGTCAACAACATCGTGCAGCAGCCGCTCAACAGCTTCCAGTACCCCACGGCGCAGCACATCGGCCCGGCGGGCACCATGATCTCGATCGCCATGACGGGCCAGGGCGACTACAGTCCGGAGACCGGCGAGGAGCCGCAGCACGAAAGCCTGGGCACGCTCACCGCCGCCATCGGCATGATGGAAGACCAGTACCATCGCATGAAGGGCGAATGGCGCAGCGTGGCGAGCCTCCACCGCATGCAGGCCATGGTTCTGGAGAATCAGGTCCTGAATATGCTGGGCATCTACGGGGTGATCCCGCAGGGCATGGATTCGCATACGATTCCGGAAGCCGCCAACCTGGTCGAGGCGTCTTTCGTCTGCAGCCAGTACGAGAACGTGTTCGAGCAGCTCCACCCGTTCATCGTCAAGGGGACGGCGGAGTACGACAAGATTTGGAAGGAGAAGGTCTTCCCCGGGAAGGACGCCGACGGCAATCAGAAACCCAGCTACCTGGACCAGGTGCCGAAAGACGATCCGCTCATGGCGCCGCTGCAAAAGTACAAAGCGGATCGGGATGCACAGGCCCTGTGGCCGCTGTACGCATGGATGACCAAGCTCGATTCCAAGCCCGCCGGCGTCGCCATGAACATCAAGCTGAGCGATGCCGAGAACACGTCGTTGAAGAGCACCTGGCTGCCGTCCCTGCTGAAGACCAACAATACCGCGGGTAAGTGGGTGGAGCCCGACTCGCAGATGAGCTTCACCGACTACGTCTTGCTCACCGAAAATCCCGATGTCGCTGGCGACCCCCGGATGGCGGCGACCAAGAAGAACATCATGCCCAAGGTGCGCGCGGCCGCGGCGGCAGGATCCTTCAATCCGGTGGACCAGCTCTACGACGCCTACCTGGAGTGGCTGGTGCAGAACGACCGCCCCACATCGGCCGCCATCCAGCGGCTGGAGACAACCGACAGCCTGCACACCGACCTGATGAACGCCGTGGATCCGAAAGGACCCGGCGCCGCCAACTACAATCTGGAGCACGGCGCCTACCGCGACCTGGGCCTGACACGTATCGACCAGAAGCCCGCCGAGTACTTTGTGGACGATGCGGAGAGCTTCCGGCAGGAGTTTTCCGGGTACCTGGACCAGGCGGCCAAGAGCGTAGCGGCAACCACGGACTACTTCAACCAGATCAACGCCACCACGAACGTCGACATCCAGTCGAGCGACCCCAATCTGTTCAATGGCAAGGCGCAGAAGTCCAATGTGTCGCACGGCACGATCCTCAACGGGCCCGGGCTGCCGGTGCCAATCCCCCTACCGGGCCAGCAAGTGGCAGGGCCTACAACGGCCGACGTCAAGGCGGATCAGAACTCGCGCGCGTCCAACATCCTCAGCCGTACGATCATCCCGTTCAACAGCATGAACCGGGCCTTCCCCACCTTCAAGCTGATGTTCGCCGAGGAGGATAACTCCGGCACGTTCTACATGTTCGACGACTTCTTCAGCTATGCCAGCGTGCTGAGCGCCGAGATCATCCGCTACCAGGACAAGCCCGACCAGGCGGTGATCCAGCTTACGAACATCGCCAACCTGCTCTCCCACAAGATCTTCGACAACTCCATCGAAGGCAAGTTCGAGTTCGACAACTCGCCCAAGAAGGGCATGACCTCGGCCTCCGACGGCTCCGCCATCGCGGCGCCGATGGCCGCCAAGCAGTTCGCTTCCGAGACCAAGGGCGGCTTCAACCACATCGGCCGCGACATGACCTCGGGCTACGACAAGAGCGGCAAGAAGATCCCCATGCAGTATTACCCGTTGCAGGCCGGCAGCAAACTGCAGTTCCGGATCGGCTTCTCCAACAACCCTGACGAGCTCTTCCCGGTGTTCAGCGGGGTTGTGACGCAGATCGAAGAGGGCGAGGTGACCACTCTCATCGCCCAGGGTTTTGCCATTGAGCTGACCGAGTCGCAGCCCGACGATCTCTCCTACAACGGCTACGGCCCAGCCTTCCTGGGCAACCTGCTGACCAAGGAAGTTATCGGCGCCTACCAGGCGCTGGTTGGACTGATGCCCGGCAGCAACACGACGGTAGCGGGCGGCCTGGGCCTGATGGTGCGTGGGCTGGGCCGCGGACCGGCCTACGGTGGCAGCGCGGTGATGGGTGACGCGGGCAACGCGGCGAGCGTCATCTCCGCCATGC
>OBLW0100001584.1_pt1 | contig 19042 bp, 10 predicted proteins | sample 1520161 | NCBI WGS metagenome assembly OBLW01 (sample SAMEA3539309, study PRJEB22396) | soil metagenome | biome: tundra; feature: field; material: soil | place: USA | collected 2010-05 | depth 0.15 m | reverse complement strand
TTTCCCCTAAACACGCTTTCCAAGCGTGCGCCTTCAACCACTCGGCCATCTCTCCTGGGGGAGTTACCAACATTGAATTTACCATAGCGCTTCGCCTCGAATAACCGGTCAGCCGCAGCGTAATGAAATCGTTTACTTTTTGCGAATTCCTCGTTTATAGTTGCGCGTTGCCCACCAAATCGCTTAATTCCGATGTCTGAAAACCGAAAGAGGACCCCTATGCCTGGTATTTCCCGTCGCGATCTGCTCAGTTCCGGCTTAGCTTTATCCGCGTCTTCTCTCGTTGCGCGATCTGCTTGGGCTCGAACTGCCGAATTGATAGCCCGCGATACGGACGCCGCATCGGTCAAGGCTTTATCCGCGGTCGCGCCGCGCGAGCATCTGCTCTTCGACTTTGGTTGGAAGTTTACGTTTGGACACGGAACGGACCCGGCCCGCGATCTGGGGTTCGGCTATGGGCAGGGAGATTTTGCAAAAACGGGCGACTTCGAATTCTCCAAGGCAAAATTTGACGACTCAAAGTGGCGCACCCTGAACCTTCCCCACGACTGGGCCGTCGAACTGCCCTTTGTTCACGACGATGAACAGATGTCTCATGGGTACAAACCCTTGGGGCGGCGCTATCCAGACACAAGCGTCGGCTGGTATCGCCGCGAATTCGAGGTACCTGCGTCGGATCAGGGCCGACGGGTTTCGGTCGAATTCGACGGTGCATTTCGCGATGTGCTCGTCTTCGTCAATGGCTGCTTTGTGGGCCGCAATAACAATGGCTATGCACCATTCCAGTTCGATATCTCAGACTTCCTGGAACTCGGCACAAGGAATTACATCGTAGCGCGCGTTGACGCCAGCTTCGGTGACGGGTGGTTTTATGAAGGCGCGGGCATCTATCGCCATGTATGGCTGACTAAAACTGACACTCTGCATCTCGGTAAATGGGACAGCACGGTTCGTTCCGCGCTTAGTGGCTCAACCGCGACTCTCACACTGGGCACGATTGTTCTGAACGAAGGCAAAGAAACCGAAAACGCTAAGGTGAGCTGGCAGATTCTCGATGCCTCCGGGAAGACGGTAGCCATGGCGGAGGCGCCGGCGCAATCTGTTTCGGTCGACGGATCGGTGTCGTTCACTGCATCGGCAACATTGGACAACCCGGCGCTCTGGTCCGTCGATGAACCCAATCTTTACTCAGCCATCGTGACCGTTACGTCGGGTACCACGGCGCGCGACGCAAAGCGCTTAAACTTCGGGATTCGCACCGTGGTGTTCGATGCTGAAAAGGGTTTCTTCCTGAACGGCAAGGCGATGAAGATCCAAGGTACCTGCAACCACCAGGATCATGCGGGCGTCGGCGCCGCATTGCCAGACCGGCTGCAGGCATATCGGATCGGCGTGCTCAAGGCGATGGGATGCAACTCGGTCCGTACCTCGCACAACATGCCGACCCCGGAGTGGGTTGATGCATGCGATCGCCTAGGCATGACGATGATGTGCGAGACCCGCCAGATGAGTTCGAACCCAGAAGGTCTTGCACAACTCGAAAACATGGTAAAGAGCTATCGGAACTCGCCTTCCATCATTATCTGGTCAATCGGCAACGAGGAGTTCACGTTGCAGAACGAAGAGGCCGAGGAAGGCGCGAAAATCGCCGCAACCATGGTACGCAGATGCCATGAACTCGATCCCACACGCGTTGTTTCGGCCGCGGTAAATGGGAACAACCAGAAAGGTGTTTCGCTGCCGCTCGACATCATCGGCTTCAACTACAACCTGAAGATGCCCGACGAATATCACAAGCAAAATCCCAAACGAGCTTTGTTTGGATCCGAGACCTCGAGCGCCATCTCGACTCGGGGAACATATTCAACAGACCCGTTGCGTAACACAGTCAATGCGTACGATGGTGTCGTTCCCTGGGGTGAAACAGCCGAAGAGTGGTGGACGTTCTATGGCACACGGGAATGGGAAGCGGGAGGGTACGCCTGGACGGGCTTCGACTATCGTGGCGAGCCCACGCCGTATGGTTGGCCCTCAATCAACTCGCAGTTCGGCATCCTCGACATGTGCGGATTTCCCAAGGACACCTTCTACTACTACAAAGCCTGGTGGGGTAAGGAACCCGCGCTCCATCTGTTCCCCCACTGGAACTTCGAGGGCAGGGAAGGCGAGGAGATATCGGTTTGGGTCTACTCAAACCTCGATGAGGTTGAGCTGTTTCTCAACGGCAACAGCCTAGGAAATCAGAAAGTCCCTCATCTTGGTCATGTGCAATGGAAGGTCAAGTTTGAAAAGGGAGCAATCGAGGCTCGCGGATCGAAGGATGGAAAAGTCGTACTCACCGAGAAACGGGAAACCACCGGGCCAACGGTGGCCATTCGTCTAACGGCCGACCGCACAGAGATAAACGCCGACGGCGAGGACCTGGCGATTCTCAAGGTCGAGGCGCTCGACAAGGATGGCCGCCCGGTGCCGACCGCGAACAATCTAATCAGCTTCAAAGTGTCAGGAGAAGCCGCGCTCATTGGCGTTGGCAACGGCGACCCCAATTGCCAGGAGAGCGACAAGGACCCCAAGCGTTCGCTCTTTAACGGGCTTGCTCAGGTCATTCTGCAATCGACAAAACGGCCAGGCGAGATCCGAATTGAGGCGGCGAAAGAAGGATGGGACGGCCCGGAGTTAACGCCGGCCAAGCTCTCAATTACCACAAAGAGCGCGGATCTGCGGCTATCTGTTCCGGTAACTCGCCTGCGTCAGTAGCAGCGCGTCGAGGTTATCATTGCCGTCATGAGCAAAAAGATTCGTTGGGGAGTTCTAAGCACCGCTTCGATTGGCGTTCGTAAAGTTCTTCCCGCCATGCAGAAAAGCGAGTATTCCTCAGTCGTCGCGATCGCATCGCGAAACCTTGCGAAAGCAAGGGAGACTGCGGCCAAACTCGGCATTCCAACGGCCTACGGTTCGTACGAGGAATTGATCGCCGATCCGCGTGTGGATGCTATTTACAATCCACTGCCTAATCAGTTCCATGTTCCGTGGACGATCAAGGCCGCTGAGGCCGGTAAACATGTTCTTTGCGAAAAGCCAATCAGTCTCACGGTTGCAGAAGCTGAATCGCTGTTGAGAGTTCGCGAGCGCACCAGTGTCAAGATCGGGGAAGCATTCATGATCCGAAGTCACCCTCAGTGGCTCCGCACCAAGGCGTTGATTGACGCAGGTAGAATCGGTCAATTGCGCTGCGTCATGGGCTGTTTCAGCTACTTCAACATCGATCCGGCCAACATTCGTAACAAAGTGGAATCAGGCGGTGGCGCGCTCTACGACATTGGCTGCTACTGCATCCAGGCATCGCGCTATGCATTTGGCGCGGAGCCAGCTCGCGTCGTCGGCTGCGTTGATCGCGACCCCACAATGCACATAGACCGCCTGACTTCGGCGATTCTCGAGTTTCAGAGCGGCCAGGCGATTTTCACCTGCAGTACGCAGCTTGTTCCGTACCAACGGGTTCAGTTTCTCGGAACCAAGGGACGCATCGAAATCGAAATCCCGTTCAATGCGCCTAACGATCGTTCTACGCGGATCGTCATCGATGACGGTGATTTATTCGGAGCCGACCGGGTCGCAGAGGAATTCCCGATCTGCGATCAATACACACTGCAGGGTGATCAGTTTTCGAGAGCAATCCTCGAAGACACCGAGGTTCCCGTCCCACTCGAAGAAGCCATTCGCAACATGAGGGTGATCGAAGCGATCTTTCGCTCCGCGGATTCAGGACTCTGGGAAACCATCGCCTGACGCCGAGCGTATACCGCAACACTAGCGGTCGTCCAAAGAAAGCCCCAATTAGTGCTGCATCGTGTAATCCGCCTTGGGAACCTTCGCGCCCACTTGTGCGGAAGTCGGCAGTTGGCTTCGATCCCATCCTCCGCCGAGCGCTTGAACCAGCTGTACGGCTGAAAGCATCTCCTCTACCTCTAGCGAATTCAGCGTGACCTGGTTGCCAAGCAATGTGGTCTGAGCCGTGACCACGTCGACATAAGGATCCACGCCGAAGTTGTAGCGCTGCGTCTCAAGATCAAGAAACTCCTGCGAAGACTTCACCGCCTCCTGCTGTCGAAGGATTTGCTGCGAGTAGACTCGAGTCCCCGCCATAGCATCTTCAACCTGCTGGAACGCAGTGAGGACGGTCTGGCGATAGGTCGCGAGATCCGCGTTGTAGATCGCTTCGTATTGATGCAATTGCGCGCGATAGAGGCCGCCGTCGAAGATCGTTTGCGCAGCAGAGGGACCGATCGACCAAAACCGGCTTGGCCAGTCGAAAAGATGTTTGAGCGTCGAGCTTTCGAATCCTCCTCCCGCGGAGATCGTCACCTGCGGAAAGAATGCACCATAGCCGATTCCGATCGTCGAATTTGCCGCGGCCAGTGTGCGCTCGGTGGCAGCAACGTCCGGTCTGCGCTCAGCAAGTTGCGACGGCACACCCGTTGGAATTGCCGGCGGAGTGTAGAGCATCGGTTTCACTGGAACGGAAAAGTCGCTGGCAACTTTACCTAATAGCATAGCTATTGCATGCTCATACTGAGCTCGCGAAAGCCCCACATTCACCGCGGAAGCCTGCGCGGAGTTGAGCGTCGCTTTGGCCTCAACCACGGAAATGTAGTCTCCAGTGCCCGCATCGAATGCACCTTGCGCCGAATCAAGAGCTTTCTGATCTGCTGCCACCGTGTCATTCAGGATCTTTTGCAGCATGTCCTGGCCGCGAATCTCAAAGTAATACTGTGCCAGACTCGCCTGTTCGGTAAGCTTTTCCAGCTCGAGATCAGCAGCGCTCGCCTGCGAGGTATATTGGGCCTCGTGCACTTCATTGCGAATCTTGCCCCATAGATCCGGTGTCCATGAGACTTCAATCGGCGCCGACCAAAGCGTGGAGGCCTGGCCAGTATTCGCTTGCGTCGAGTTGCGAAGATTCGATGACGAGCGCGAGCGGCTCCATGCCGGATTGGCGGTGACGGTCGGCCAATACTGCGCTCGTGCTTCGGCAATCAGGGCGCGCGCCTCCATGAAGTTCTGGAACGAAATCTTGATGTTCTGGTTGTTGATGTTGAGCTGATTTTCCAGATCGTTTAATTCCGGCTCATTGAAAATCTCCCACCAATTGCCGCGGATCATCGCATCTTGTGGACTCGCAACCTTCCAGCCGTCCGCATCCTGGAAATTGATTGGGGACTCCTTATAGTTCGGGGCGCTGACTGCGGGCGGAGTAGGAGCATGGTACGGCGGGCCCACTCGGCAACCGGCCATCAAGCCCATCAAGACCAGGCCGCCGGCGATTGCGGCATAAGGTGCGATCGTTCTTGGCGTGGATCGGTTCATACTCTCTCTCGTATTACGTCGTGGCCCTTGCGGCCTCGGGATTCTGTACTCCATTCGATCTGCCTAATGCGCGAAGCCGTAACTTGTCCATAGCCAGATAAACAACGGGCGTGGTGTACAACGTCAGCAACTGGCTCAGTAGTAATCCGCCTACAATCGTGATGCCCAATGGTCTGCGCAGCTCTGATCCAGTGCCGGTACCAAAGGCCAACGGTAATGCCCCGCAGATTGCGGCCATGGTCGTCATCATGATGGGCCGGAAGCGGAGCATGCAGGCCTCGAAGATTGCATCGTGGGTATTCTTGCCTTCCTGGCGCTCCGCCATGAGGGCGAAGTCGATCATCATAATCGCGTTCTTTTTGACGATTCCGATCAGCAGGATGATGCCTATGATGGAAATGACGTTTAGATCGATCTGGAAAAGCATGAGAGCCAGCATGGCGCCCACGCTTGCCGAGGGCAGAGTGGAGATGATTGTGAGCGGGTGGATCAAGCTCTCGTAGAGAATGCCGAGAACAATGTAAACGGCCAGCAACGCTGTAATCACGAGATATTTCTCGGTAGCCAGCGACTGCTGATAAGCCTCGGCAGTTCCGGCAAAGAATCCATGAATCGTGGAAGGCATGCCGAGGCTGGCTTCCATGCGCGAAACCTCAAGCGTTGCGTCGCTGAGCGACATTCCATTGGCCATGTTGAATGAGACCGTGACGGATGGAAACAATCCTGTGTGATTCACCTGCAAGGGCGTCGTCCCTGTGTGAGGGTTCGCCACTGTCAGGAGAGGCGAAACAGTCTCGAGCCCCGCCCTGGTAGAGCTGGACGACGAAGCTGGCGGCTTGAAATAGATGTTGCTCAGCTGCGATGGATCCTGCCAGAACTTCGGCGCCACTTCCATCACAACGTAGTACTGGTTCAGCTGCGTGTAAATCACCGACACTTCCGATTGCCCGAAGGCGCTGTAGAGCGACTGGTCAAGCGATTGCGCGGTCTGGCCGAGCCGGGCTGCCGCCACGCGGTCATAGTTGAGCAGTTCCTGCAAACCCCCATTCTGCTGGTCAGTGTTGACATCCAGCAACCCCGGCAGCTTTTTCATGTTTGCCAACAGAATCGGTCCCCAGTGAAACAAATCGGCGACATTGTCGGCCTGAATGGTGTACTGATAGAGCGCCGCGCTGCCTCGTCCTCCGATGCGAAGATCCTGTACCGGCTGCATAAACGCTGAGGCGATAGGGAGTCGATTGATTTTGGGGCGCAGTCGATTGATCACGTCCATCGCCGAAGCCTTGCGCTCTTTGCCGAGAGGCTTCAGCGCAACGTAGATGAATCCGCCGTTGCTGGCTCCGTTTCCACCCGTGTAGGCATTTACGTGAGCGACCGCCGGATCCGCCTTGATGATGCCAACCAGGGTCTGCACCGAGAAATTCATGAAGGGGAATGACGCGTCCTGCGGACCCTGCACCATGCCGATTGCTGAGCCCGTGTCCTGCTGCGGGAAAAAGCCTTTCGGAATTCGAACGATGACAACGATATTCAGCGCCACAGTGAGTGCGAGCACGATGAGCGTCAGCCCCGGATTGTCCAGCACCCACGCAAGCGAGTGCCGGTACATCGTAACCATCCCGCTGAAGAATCTCTCGCTGGTGCGATAGAACCAGTTGTGCTGTTCGCCTTCCCGGTGCGGCTTCAAAAGGTGCGCGCACATCATCGGTGTGGTGGTGAGGGAGATGACCATGGACACAAGGATGGCGGTCGAAAGCGTGACCGCGAATTCGCGAAACAGCCGTCCGACGATGCCTCCCATCATCAGAATGGGAATAAAGACCGCGATCAGCGACATGCTAATGGAGAAGACCGTAAAGCCAATCTCCTTGGCACCCTGCAGTGCCGCTGAGAACGAGTCCATGCCAGCTTCCAGGTGGCGTGTAATGTTTTCCATCACTACGATCGCATCGTCCACCACGAAGCCGGTCGAAATGGTCAGCGCCATCAGCGACAGGTTGTCGATGCTGTAGTCGAAAAGGTACATCACCGAGAAAGTACCAATAAGTGAAACCGGAACAGCAACGCTTGGAATCAATGTTGCTCGGGGGCTGCGCAGGAAGATGAAGACGACGAGCACGACCAGGATCACCGAACCGATCAGCGTCTTCTCCACATCGCTGACCGAAGCCCGAATTGTATTGGTGCGGTCGAGCACGATCGTTGTCTTAATGCCTTGCGGCATGACTGCTTCGAGGAAGGGCAATTGCGCTTGGATGCGATCGACGGTTTGAATGATGTTGGCGCCCGGCTGTCGAAAGATGATGATGAAGATCGCGCGCGTCCCGTCCATGTATCCAGCTGTGCGCAGATTTTGCGTCGAGTCCACCACATCCGCCACGTCGGACAACCGGACGGCAGAGCCGTTGTGATATCCGATGATCAGTGGCTTATAGTCATCGGCTCTCGAAATCTGGTCGTTCGTAATAATGTCGGCGGTGACTGATCCGTCGGAGAGCTGTCCGCGGGGCTCGTGCGAGTTCTGAAGGCTCAGAATTGACTGAACCGTACCCAGCGTGAGTCCGAAGCTCTCAAGCTTTTTGGGGTCAACCTCGACGCGCACCGAGGGTGTCGCCCCACCGCCAACGCCTACCTGTCCCACACCTTGAATCTGTGAAAGCTTCTGTTCCAGGATGGTCGAAGCCAGATCGTAGAGCTTGGTCACGTCGTACTTATTTGAGGTGAGGCCGAGAATCATGATCGGTGCATCGGCGGGATTTACCTTCCGGTAAGAAGGATTCGCGGGAAGATTGATAGGCAAATAGGTCCGCGCGGAATTGATCGCGGCTTCCACGTCCCGCGCAGCTCCGTCGATATTGCGGCTAAGGTCGAACTGCAGGGTTACGTTAGTGCTGCCAAGCGAACTCGACGACGTCATCTCTGTGATGCCGGCAATATGGCTGAACTGGCGCTCGAGAGGCGTGGCTACCGATGCGGCCATAATTTGTGCGCTAGCTCCCGGTAGGCTGGCCGACACACTGATGGTCGGGAAATCCACTTGAGGTAATGGGGAAACGGGAAGGACCGTAAATGCAATCCCACCTGCAATGGCAACTGCAATGGTGAGCAGCGCGGTCCCGATCGGCCGCCTGATGAATGGCGAAGATAGACTCATGCGTGTCCCGCGGTGGCTTGCTGCACATCGCCCTTTGCAACGTGGGATGGCCGGTGACCGGTGATCCGTTCACCGATTCTGTCGAAGAAGATATAGATCACCGGTGTGGTGTAGAGAGTCAGGATCTGGCTGAGTAAAAGTCCACCGATCATTGCAATGCCGAGTGGGCGGCGCAATTCTGATCCCAGGCCCGTGCCGACCGCGAGCGGGATGGCGCCGAGCAGCGCCGCCATGGTCGTCATCATGATGGGGCGAAATCGCAGAAGGCTGGCTTCGTAGATTGCGTCAACCGATGACTTGCCCTGTTCGCGCTCTGCTTCCAGCGCAAAGTCGACGATCATGATGCCATTCTTCTTTACGATGCCGATGAGAAGAATAATTCCAATGATGGCGACTACTGACAGATCCTGACCGCAGCTGATCAAGGCAAGCAGGGCTCCGACACCCGCCGACGGCAGTGTCGAAAGGATGGTTATCGGATGAATGAAGCTTTCATAGAGCACGCCGAGGACGATATAGACGGTGACTAGGGCGGCCAGAATGAGCAGGGCTTCGTTGGAAAGCGAATTCTTGAAAGAAGCGGACGTTCCTTGAAAGTCAGCCTGAAGGCTTGGCGGGAAGTTGAGCTTCTTCGCCACTTTGTCGATGTCTGCGATCGCAGTTCCCAAAGAAGCGTTTGGCGCGAGATTAAACGACACAGTGACACAAGGGAATTGACCCTGATGGTTGATCGAAAGAGCCTCAGTGATTGGCGAAGCCTTCGTAAAGGCGCTCAAGGGGATCGCGTTGGCGCTGGTTGCGCTAGTCGCGGTGTTCGCTGTGCTTCCGGCGGTTGTCCCGCCATTCTGAGAGGACGCACCCGAAGAACTAACTTGCCCGATCGCCGAGGCTGGCTTTGTCAAAACAGCAGACGAGGGCGTGTACTTCACCGATGTGGTGAGCGCATTCGAACCCGCAGAAGCCGACGCTGAAGCTGAGAACGATGTTGCCGCTCCCGCGCCACTCGCGCCCGAAGATGCATTTCCCTGGATGTACAGATCGCCGAGTTTTGCGGGATTTTTCTGCCATTCCGGAGCCATCTCAAGCACGATGTGATATTGGTTCAGCTGCGTATAGAGAGTGTTGATCTCGCGCTGTCCATAGGAATCGTAGAGCGTGTTGTCGATCGTGGTTGGTGCGATACCCAACCGCGACGCAGTCACGCGGTCAATCTCCAGCGAGATGGCGCGCGCTCCCATTTGCTGATCGGTCGCAACATCTTCCAGTGCAGGCAACTTCTTCAACTCGGTGACAAACTTCTCGGTCCATTCATTCAGTTCGCCGGTGTCTGGATCTTCCAGCGTGTACTGATATTGCGTACGGCTCACGCGATCGTCCACGGTGATGTCCTGCACCGGCTGCATGTAAATCTGGATTCCGGAAACCTGCTGCAGGCGATTCTGTAAGCGGCGAATCACATCGGAAGCGCTCATGTGGCGCTCGTCAAGTGGTTTCAGGTTGATCGAGATTCGCCCGCTATTCAACGTCGTATTGATTCCGTCGGCTCCGATGAAGGATGAAATACTTTCGACTGCGGGGTCCGCAAGGATGACACGCGCAATCTCCTGCTGCCGTGTCGCCATGTCGGGGTAAGAAATCGATTGGGACGCCTGGGTGATTCCTTGAATTACGCCGGTGTCCTGCACCGGGAAAAAGCCTTTGGGAATGAAAATGTACAAAATAATCGTCAAAGCGAGCGTCCCGGCGGCAATCAGCAACGTAATGGTTTGATAGCGCAGAACAACCTTCAATGTTCGCCCGTAAAAGGCGATCATATTGGTGAACATCTTTTCCGACACGTGATAAAAGCGGGTCTGCTGCTCTTCCGGAGTATGCCGCAGAATGCGCGCACACATCATTGGCGTGAGCGTCAGCGAAACCACGGCAGAAATTACGATGGTGACGGCCAGCGTAACGGCAAACTCGCGGAACAGCCGTCCAACTACATCACCCATAAAGAGAAGGGGAATAAGCACCGCAATCAGCGAGACCGTCAACGAAACGATCGTGAAACCAATCTGTCCCGAGCCCTTGAGCGCAGCGTCCAGCGGCGCCATGCCTTCTTCGAGGTAACGCGAGATGTTTTCGATCATGACGATCGCGTCATCTACTACGAAACCGGTCGAAATCGTCAGCGCCATCAGCGACAGGTTGTCCAGGCTGTAACCAAGCAGATACATGACGCCGAACGTGCCCACCAGCGAAAGTGGCACCGCCACGCTAGGGATGACCGTCGCTCGGAGGCTGCGCAGGAATAGGAAAATTACCATCACGACCAGCGCGATCGTCAGCATCAGCTCGAACTCAACATCGTTCACTGAAGACTGAATGCTGGTCGTCATGTCGGTCATGGTCACAACTTGGATCGATGCGGGAAGATTGGCCTCCAGCTGCGGCAGAATTGCGCGGATCCTTTTGACAACCGTGATGGTGTTCGCACCCGGCTGACGCTGGATGTTCAGGATGACAGCCGGCGTCTGGTTCATCCAGGCGGCCTGTCTTGTGTTTTCCACGCTATTGACTACATTGGCAACGTCCTTGACGAATACAGGAGCGCCGTTGCTATAGGCGATTACGACGTTTTTGTACCCGTTTGCTTCGGTGATTTGGTCATTCGCGTCGATTTGATAGTCTTGTCGCGGACCATCGAAGTTGCCCTTGGCTGAATTGACGCTGGCTTGTGTCAGTGCCGTGCGGACATCCTCCATGTTCAGGCCATACGAGGAGAGCTGGACAGGGTTCACTTGGACGCGCACCGCAGGCTTTTGGCCACCGCTGATGCTTACCAGTCCGACTCCGCTTAACTGCGAGATCCGCGGGGCGAGGCGCGTATCAACAAGATCCTCCACCTGCGAAAGCGGCATCGTGGGCGACGAGATGGCAAGGGTCAGGACAGGGGCGTCGGCGGGATTGGTCTTGTTGTAAACCGGCGGTGTCGGCAGGTCGGAGGGAAGGAAACTTTGTCCGCCATTAATGGCAGACTGGACTTCCTCTTCGGCGATGTCCAGGTTCAGCGAGAGATTGAACTGCAGCACGATCACCGACACGCCGCCGGCGCTGGTCGATGTCATCTGGCTTAGGCCCTGCATCTGGCCAAACTGCCGTTCCAATGGCGCTGTTACCGTCGTCGCCATCACGTCCGGACTGGCGCCCGGATAGAAGGTGAGGACTTGAATCGTCGGATAGTCGACTTCGGGCAGCGCGGAGATCGGCAACTGAAAGAAGGCTACGATTCCCACCAGGAGAATAGCGGCCATCAGCAGTGCAGTCGCGACGGGCCGAAGAATAAATTGCCGGGACGGATTCATGGAACTTCGCTCTCCGGCGAATCAGTAGTGGAGGGTAGCTTCAGCTTGGATACGGTGATCTGCGATCCGTTCTGGAGTTTCTCAAAGCTGCTGTTGGCCACCACATCTCCGGGCTGAAGTCCCTGAACCGCGGTATTGCCCTTGTCCGAACCTCCGCTCTTCACGTTCCGCATCGCCGCTTTGCAGACCTGCTGTTGCGAGCATTCTTGCGGATTCGCCGGCGGTTTGCCCGTCTTTGAATCGGTGATCAAATAGACAAAATCGGTATTTCCATTGTGCTGAATAGCCGACGAAGGAATTAGCGTCTGGTTCGTCAGGGTGTTCACCAGCAGACGCGTGTTGACAAACTGATTCGCGAACAGGATCCCGTCCTTGTTATCGAATTGGGCTCGCAGTTTGACGGTACCCGAAGTTGTGTCGATCTGGTTGTCGATCGTGATCAGTTTGCCCGAGGCCAGAAGCTTCTGCTGCGTCCTGTCATAGGTCTCGACCTTGAGTTGTTTGCCGCCCTTTGAGTGCTGCAGGACCTCCGGAAGATTGTCTTCACCTAGTGTGAAAATCACTGTGATCGGCTGCTGTTGAGTGACCACCACGAGGGTCGTCGTCGAATTGGCTGTAACGAGGTTGCCGGGGTCCACCAGCCGTAGACCGGTACGTCCCGACAGGGGAGACGTGATGTGACAGTAATCCAGCTGGACTTGGTCGTACTGGACGGTGCCCTGATCGTTCTTAACCGTCCCCTGGTCCTGGAGCACCAGTTTTTCCTGATCTTCGAGCGTCTGACGGGGTATGGCGTTTTTTGCCCAGGCCTGTTTGTACCGTTCCAAGTCCATCTGCGCTTCGGCGAGCGTGTTCTGGTCGCGCTCCAGCAATCCTTGCGCCTGCGCCAACTGCGCAGCGTATGGACGAGGATCGATGTCGATCAGCGGGTCGCCTTTGCGGACGTATTGTCCTTCGCGGTAATGCACCGCCGTAATAACCCCGGTTACCTGCGCTGTGACCCAGTCTGTGTAAACGGGAGTGACCGTACCGATCGCGTCCATATAGACGCCGATCGTTCCGCTTTGAGCTGTCGCTGTGGTGACTGGCACCGGGCCCGTCATCATCCGGCGGCCACCGCCAGTGGCTGCTGCCTGGCTTTTATTATGCTGGCTGATTGCCCAGTAAAACAGGAGTCCGAAGAGAATTAGAACGACTGCCCAGATCCAGCGATGACGTCGGGGAGTTGCTGGTTCTGAATTGTCTTGGACAGGCTGTCTCGTCGGAGAAACTTGCGATGCAGAAGGTTGCTGGTCCATTTTCTCTCGTCTGTTCCGAACCTTGAGGGCGTTGTACTACTTCCGCGCCCAACCCGGTTTCTTGCGTAGAACCTTGCCTGAAGGCGGTGCGTCTTCACTAAACGTACAACCTCTGCCGTGCTGCTCTCAAGAAAGAGCCCTTCGGCAAATCCTGGGCGCGAAGAAAAAATCTATCGGAGCACAGCGGAGGCCGTGTGGTGCATCAACTCGACTTTGTATATGACGAGAGAAAGGCGCATATAGTCGCAATCAGGACAATGGCTGAATCGCTGTACGCCTATGCAGGAATGGCTCTTATCGAATGAGAATAGGCTCTCGGGTGGTTTTTGGATCTTCGAGGAACTCGAACCCGAAACTCACCCCCACCCTTTCAGTTTCAACTCGTCTAGAGAACCCTCCTCAGAACGCGAGTTGGATTCGCTTGAACGTGCTAGCGGCGTCGCGGCTCGCGAAGCAGAGACCCGCTCTGAATCCTCTCATTCTTCCCATCCAGCGCGCAGGTATACCTCGGTACTCAACCGCGCCCTCAAGATGATTCTGGTCAAAGCAACTCCGGGTAACGAACCAACTCCATCCGTGTTGTCTCAGAAGCCTCGAGAGAGCAACACCCCCCGAGGCCCTCGCATCACAGGGACAAGTATGCGATAACCAAATCAGAGGGATGACATGAGCGTCAATACAATCGAGAAGTTGTTTGTAGAAGAACTGAAGGACCTTTATTCGGCTGAGAATCAAATCACAAAAGCCCTTCCAAAATTGGCTGAAGCAGCTTCATCCAAGGAACTGCAAAGTGCCCTCGAACACCACCTGAAAGAGACGGAGGGCCACGTTCGGCGGTTGGAGCAAATATTCGAGATTCTTGGTGCGAGCCCCAAAGGGAAGTCATGCGATGGAATGAAGGGAATTCTGAGCGAAGGCTCCGAAGCTCTCAAGGAGACGGACCAAGGCGATGTTCGCGATGCGGCTCTAATCTCGGGCGCCCAAAGAGTCGAGCACTACGAAATGGCTGCTTATGGCACCGTTCGCTCCTATGCGGAGCGCCTCAAACAGAAGCAGATCGTTCAGCTCCTGGAAAAGACGCTCGAAGAAGAAAAGGCAGCCGATCAGAAGCTAACCGACATTTCGAAGAAGGTGAATCAGCGAGCCCTGCGTGCCGCCTAAACACGAAGATGGCCGGGCAGAGCTTCTGCTTCGCCCAGCCGTCGGACTGCAGTTCAGGGGAAACGCCGCTGAATATCTACTCACGAGTATTGCAGAGCCAATCAATCGCTCCGCGCGGAAAGCCGGCTAGGTTGTGCGAATCGCGCTCACGTTTCGAAGCTGCTTCGATTTCGCGGAGAAGCCCCATTGGCAAGGTTGAAAGAGTTGCGAAAATGATCTCTGGATTCTCTCAAATTCCTGCTGGGCTACTCGCGAGATCTCCAGAAGCGATTGCCGAGTCTCTCGCATCGAAAGAGACTTTCCCTGACGGTCCGGGCGTCGGAATGAGAATGCTCACCTTCTACATTTCCTATGGAGGTAAACACCTGAGCGCTTCCAGGCGCCGGAATCTAGAGCGAGCCAGGAAGCTACTTGCAGTTCGCATGGAACGGACGTTGAAAGAGGAACGTCGGCAAGCCGCGTAGTGTCATTGCAACCTGCCAAGTAAAGCCGCGATAAAACCTGCATCATCGTTCCAACCAGAGAGCGTGGTGACCCCGGGAAGATTCGAACTTCCGACACGCAGTTTAGGAAACTGCTGCTCTATCCACCTGAGCTACGGGGCCACTTTTAGAATCAATAATATATAACGACGCTTCGTTTTGATTGACTCCCTTTAACTCCCCATGAGATATTCTGTGTGGCGTCGAGAGCGCCAGTGGGGAGTGCGTTGGTGAGAGCCAAGAGGGCACGATACCAACAGGGTACCATCCGAAAAGTTGAGCGGGCGAACGGCTTCGCATGGGAAGTCCGCTTTAGTGAAACTGTCAACGGGAAGCGAATCAGGAAGACGCTGTGCTTCGCAGCAGACACGCACCCCACAGAGGCATCCGTTCGCAAGGCAATACAAACGCAAGTCGCCCTGGCGAACACTGAGAGTCAACGGCCTAAAGTAGCTGCCAAGTTCGGGATGGTTACCGCCCTCTATCGTGCCAAGCATCTGCCCACCTTGCGTCACTCGACACGGCAAGCCAATAGTTATCTGCTGAAGAACTACATTGAGCCGCAGTGGGAAAACGAGTCTCTCCACGCCGTCACACCGCTGAAGGTTCTCAACTGGTTCGGGGAGTTGAGGGAGTTGGTACCGACTACCAAGGCAGCGATCCGGTCTGTGATGAGCCAATGCTTTCAGCTCGCTGCCCTGCATGGCTACATCCCTGCCACGGAGCGAAATCCCATGTCCGTGGTTCCGATCAAAGGAACGTCCAAGCGAGAGAAGGAAATTGTGGTTCTCTCAACAGAGCAGTTCAAGGGTCTGGTGGCAGAACTGTCTGCCCCGTTGAATCTGATGGTCCTAATCACAGGCAGCTTGGGACTCCGTGTAGGCGAGACACTGGCCCTTCACTGGAGCGACATTGGATGGAAGGAGAAGACGATCACAATCCAACGCAACTTCACCAGACAGACCGTTGGTGACGTGAAGACAGAATCTTCGCGTGCCTTGCTGCCCCTAGATGGTGCCTTGGTGACCTTGCTGAAGGCACACAAGAAGACGACCGGTGACAGCGAACTGGTATTCCCATCGTTGCGTACAGGTGGCTACCAGAGCGCCTCGATGCTGCTTCAGAAGGGAATTAAGAAGGCGGCAGACAAGCTGAAGCTGGGCCGTGTGACGTGGCACTCCCTGCGTCATTCTTGCCGGTCATGGCTCGACGCAAAGAACGTGCCGGTCGGAGTGCAGAAGGATTTGCTCAGGCACGCGACATCACCACGACCATGAACCGCTATGGTCGAGCGTTGGCACCAGAGATGAGAACAAGCCAGTCCGCCATTGTCAGTCAGTTGGTGCCGGATTCGATGAAGGGGTAGACTGGGCAGCAGTTCGCGAAGCTAGTCGCTGTTTACTCAGGAATAATTACTGGCATGGTCCGCCGCCTAAGCCCCTGGAGGGTGTAGAGGTGTAGACAGGAGGTGTTCCATGGAGATTCGCACCATCGGCATCGATTTAGGGAAGACGGTCTTTCATCTTGCAGGCGTGAACGCACGGGGTGAAGTTGTGGTTGTCAAGAAATGCTCGCGGACTCAGCTGCTTCGCTTTACCTCGAACCTGCGCAAGTGCCTGATCGGCATGGAGGCCTGCGGAGGATCTCATTTTCTGGGCCGTGCTCTGCGGGAACAGGGGCACGATGTGCGCCTGATGCCGGCACAGTATGTGAAGCCATACGTGAAGACGAACAAGAACGACTACATCGATGCGGAAGCGTGTGCCGAGGCTGTAACCCGTCCCACGATGCGCTGACGCGATTCCCACATCTGCAGTCCAACGGCGACTGATCTGAGCTTTGAGATTCCTGCCAGGTTTGCTGGCGAACCTTGAGATGGCACAACGGTCGATCCCGGCGCTCCCGAAACCTGTAACCGGAAAATGCCTCCAAAGGCAGCGTTACTAAAAAGGACGAGGGCGCAGCGCATTCCATTCAGGCCAGGAGATCGCTACTCCAATTAAGGCCGGATACATTCGCGCAGACCTTTTATGTCATCCCCATTTTTCGCTTGCAAAACGGCGGCGGACCATACATTCCGGTTGGTCCACAATCCGACCGCAACCTAGAAATGCCTGCAGAATCCATTTTTATTGTTTCTAGAGATGCACTTGCAGATCGATATCTCCAACGTATGTCCAGAGGCATTTTGGCAAAGAACTTCCTGGGCTCCCTGAATTGTGCGATCCATGGCATAACGGCCCAGATTCTGCTTACCCAAAGTTATTGATCTTGCTCCCTTGAAAGTGCTATGGATTACCCTCTCATCACACCGCTATGATCCCAAAATGGTCAAAAAGCCCCCCGTCGGACACGCGCCCCGGCAGGATTAAGGCAGCGAATGCGTCGTTCCTCTGGAGTTGCAATCGCCGTTGCGGTCGGATCGGTCGCCGTTGTGGCACCCATCTGGATCTCCATCCAGCTCGCATGGAACGAGGCTCTGGCCAACGCCAAGTCCAGAGTTCAAAGCTGCGCCAGCGATCTAGCGCGCCGCAGTGAAGAAGCGGCCAGCCAGCTCAACCGTGCACACAGCCTGCTGAATGCGGTCCACTATCCGCCCTGCTCCCCTGAGGAAGTCGCTCTCATGCAGGAGTTGGCCGTCACTTCGAATTACTTTCGGGCCATCAGCCGCGTTTCCGGCAACCAGCTCACTTGCACCTCTCTCGGCACGACTGCCCCCATCGATATCGGGCCGGCCAACTTAGTCACCGAGAACGGCTCCGAAGAACGGTTCAATGTTTGGATTTTCAAGGCACAGGATCATCCGCTCCTTGTCATTTCAGAAGATGGCTTTGCATTCATCGTCGACTCGTCGTTCATGGAAGACTTGCCGGATACAGGTCCAGGCATCTCCGTTGGCATTTTCGTTCCGTCGCAGCCGCAACATAACCTGATCTCGACGGCAAACGGCAGAATCTCCTCATCCTGGCTCAGGACAATTCCCAAGGGGACTTCAACGACATTTCTTGACGGCGGATATGTGGTTTCCGTGGTCCGAGCCCAACACGACGATGTCGCAGTCGTGGCAGCCTCTCCCAGCACCTACATCCGGCAACTGCTCCGGCCCTTCGCATTTATCTATATCCCCTTTGGTCTCCTTTGCGCCTGCGGCCTCGCCTGGGCTGTCGCCTACATCTCCCGCATCCGGCTTTCTCTTCCGTCTGCGCTCCGCAGTGCGACAAAGCGCAAAGAATTCTACGTCGAATACCAACCCATCGTGAATCTGGCAACCAGGCGCTGGGTAGGTGCTGAAGCGCTCGTGCGCTGGCGACGAAGCGGCCGTGTCGTGATGCCCGACAAGTTCATTCCCACCGCCGAGGAGAGCGGCGTTGTTACGCTCATCACCGCCTGCGTGGCTGAGATCGTCGCAGCAGATCTTCCTGCCATGCTTGCGATCGACCCCGATTTTCATGTTTGCATCAATCTATCCGAGCCCGATTTTCTCACCACTGATACCGTCCACCTACTGAAGAACGTGATCACCACCAGCCATGCCCGGCCCTGCAACCTCCAGGTAGAGGCCACGGAAAGGCTTTTCCTGCAGGCTGACCTGTCGCGCTCGATGATTGCCAAGATTCGCTTTCTGGGTATCGAGGTCGCAATCGATGACTTCGGAACCGGCTACTCCAGCCTGTCCTGCCTGCAGACGCTCGGCCTCGACGCGATCAAGATCGACAAGTCATTCGTCGAAACCATCGGCACCGACGGCGCAACAAGCCAAGTTGTGCCCCACATCATCAGCATGGCTCATTCGCTTGAGCTGGTGATGGTCGCCGAAGGCGTCGAAACCGCAACTCAAGCCGATTTCCTGCGGGTACGAGGTGTTCACTACGCCCAGGGCTGGCTCTTCGGAAAGCCCATGAGCATTGCCTCGCTTTGCGCATCCCTTCATGCGCAGCAAACGGCCGAAAGCTGCGAAGATTCCTACTCAGTTATGCGCTGATCGGAAGTCACTCGTCGCGGAGAATCTTTACAGGGTTAGTGCTGGCGGCGCAGGCGGTTTTGGGCGTTCGCTTGGTTCATCGATGCAGCACTCGATCATAGATGAGAGTACGGCGTTCGCACTGCAGAACCGGTTGCCGTCGGTTAACCGGTTCTGGTGCAAATAACAAGGTCGGGTGGGTTACAGTAATGATTTGGAAGAAATGGGCCGACGATGAGCAAGTTAACAGGCATGAAGGATCTGTTTGTAGG
>OBLW0100001582.1_pt1 | contig 19061 bp, 16 predicted proteins | sample 1520161 | NCBI WGS metagenome assembly OBLW01 (sample SAMEA3539309, study PRJEB22396) | soil metagenome | biome: tundra; feature: field; material: soil | place: USA | collected 2010-05 | depth 0.15 m | reverse complement strand
GGCTCGACGCGCTGCCCACCACGCTGTCCGGCGGGGAGTGCCAGCGGGTCGCGATAGCGCGGGCGCTGGTGAACCGGCCAAGCCTGCTGCTGTGCGACGAGCCGACGGGGAACCTGGACTCGCGGAACGCGGCCGCGCTCATGGAACTGCTCGACGAGCTGAACGCGGCCGGTTTCACGGTCGTGGTGATCACGCATGACGCAGCAGTGGCGGCCCACGCCGGCCGGACGATCACGATCAGCGACGGGGTGCTGTCCGAGCGAATCGAGGCCGATCATGCGTAGGTCACGTACCGGCCTGCCGTTGCCCCGGCTGACCGCGCGGGACGCGACCGCTGAGGCGGTGGCGGGGATCGTGCAGCGGCCGGGCCGGGCCGGGCTGACCATGCTCGGCACGGTCCTCGGCGTGGGCGCGTTCGTTGCCGTGCTCGGCCTGACCGCCACCGGGGCGGGCCAGATCTCGCACCAGTTCACGGTGCTCGAGGACACCACGGTGACCGTGGAGGACAACGGCCCGGCCAACAACGTCGCCCCACCCAACACCAATCCCGCCATTGGGTTCCCGGCCGACGCGGACGCGATCGCCGATCACGTCAAGGGGGTGGCCGCCGCGGGTGTCTGGTGGCCGGTCTCTCTTCCGGAAGGCACGAACTTCACCGGCTCGCTCGCGCTGTCCGCCACCGCCTCTCAGACGGTAAACCTGCTGGCCGCTTCGCCGGGCGCGACGGCGGCCATGGGGCTGACGATGGTCGCGGGCTCGCCGCTGAGCACCTACGAGAACGACACCAGCCAGCACGTCGCGATGATCGACACCGCCACGGCGACCGCACTCGGCATTTCGCCCGCGCGCCTGGCCAGCCATCCCGCGGTGTTCGTGGACGGCATCGCGTACACGGTCGTCGGCGTCTACAGCTCCGCGCAGCGCGTGGTGACCGACGAGAGCGCGATGCTGGTCCCGGAGAATACGGCGCTCGCCGACTTCGGCAACCCGGAGCCTGGCATCGGGAACCAGGACGAGGCCCAGATGGTCGTCGCGACCAGAGTCGGCGCCGCGCAGGCGGTGGCCCGGCAGATCGCCGCCGCCGAGCTGCCGGCCGACCCGAGCCGGCTGGTCGTGACGTCTCCGCCCAACCCGCAGAACCTGCAGGGCGAGGTGAGCGGCGACCTGGCCGGCCTGTTCCTGATCCTCGCGCTGATCAGCCTGCTGATCGGCGCGGTCGGTATCGCGAACACGACGCTGGTCGCGGTGCTCGAGCGCACCGAGGAGATCGGCCTGCGCCGCGCCGTCGGTGCCCGGCCGCGACACATCGCCGCGCAGTTCCTCGCGGAGTCCACGGCGCTCGGCACGCTCGGCGGGCTGATTGGCACCTGTATCGGCGTCGGGACCGTGGTGATCTTCGCCGCGGCCAAGGACTGGACCGCCGTGCTGAACCCGGCATATACGCTGCCCGCGCCGCTGATCGGCAGCGTCGTCGGCCTGCTGGCGGGCGCGTACCCCGCGCTGCGCGCGGCGCGGACCAGCCCGCTGGCCGCGCTGCGGCACGCGTGAACTGCGGCAAGCCTGAAAGGGAGCGATAATGCGCATCCGCACCGGCCTCGGTCTGCTGATCTGCTGTTGCGCGGGCCTCGCCGCCTGCACCGCCAGCGCGCCCAAGGGACCGAGCACGACCGTGAGCACGCCCAGTGTCGGCAGGCCTCAGCCGCCCTCCTCTGTCCAGGCGGCGCTGTCCCGCGAGGCGTTCACCCCCTACGCCGCGCTCAGCCAGTCCAACAACGACGGGCTGGCGCCCAACGAGTCGAATAACGCGCTCGCCATCGCGTGCATGAACGCCGCGGGCTACCCCAACAGCGGCAACGCCCCGTTCAATATCAGCATCGGACCCGCAAACCTGGCATTCTCGCAACCCTGGGGAGAATGGGGATACCTCGGCGCCGCCGAGGCGCAGCAGTACGGCTTCCGGGTCCCCCCCGGCTCCGCGCTGAGCGCCCTGGGCATCGACGTCCCGCTTTCGGACACGAACCCGGCCAGCCTCCCCGAGGCGGAGCAGACCGCGATCGGGAAGTGCGGCACGATCGTGCAGGACTTCACCAACGCCGTGCAAAACGGCCCGCTGGCCGGCATTGGGACGCTGAGCAACGACATCTACAACGACATCCTGAAGGACGCGGCGGTAAAGAACGCCGCGAACGCCTGGTCCGCCTGCATGGCGAAGAACGGCTACAGCTTCGGCCAGCCGCAGGCCGTGTTCTCCCAGGAGTTGCAGACCATGTACGGCAGGACGGGGCCGATACGCATCGGAGACACGGTGAGCGCCGCCGCCAACCAGACGCAGATCGCAGCGGCCGTCACGGACGCCAACTGCACCCAGTCCGCGGACCTGGCCGGGATCTACTTCGCCGTCCAGACCAGCTATGAGCAGCAGCTCGTCAACGCCAACCAGCAGGCGCTCACCTCCGCGGTCCAGCAGTATCGCACCGCCTACGCCAAGGAGCTGAACAAGCTCCCGGCGCTGCTGAGGACGGCGAAGGCCGTTCCGTTCCCCGCAGGTACGCCCAGGCGGGCCGGATCCTGACCACCGGCTGACGTGAAAGGGACGACAGTGCGCCTCCGTACCGGCCTCAGTCTGCTGATCTGCTGCTGCGCGGGCCTCACCGCCTGCACCGCCGCCGCGCCGAAGGGTCCGGACGCGACCGTGACGACACCCAGCGTCGGCAGGCCGCCAGCCCCGGCGTCCGCCCAGGCGGCCATGTCGATGGAGGCCTTCACGCCCTACGCCGGACTCGGCGCCAGCACCGACGACGGGCTGGCGCTCGGCGACACGTATTCCGCCCTGCACACCGCGTGCATGGGCGCCGCGGGCTACGGCCAGTACGCGGACGCCACGCCGTTCTTCGCCCGCGCGGACCGGGGCCTGGCGTTCGCGCAGCCCTACGGACCGTGGGGCTTCATCGGGACCGCGCTGGCCGCGCAGTACGGCTTCACCGCGCCCTCCGGCACGGACGACGCTCAGTCCTCCGGCCCGCCCGCTACGCCGGTGGCCAGCTTGCCTGCCGGCGCGCAGGCCGCCGGGGGCAAGTGCCTCAACGTCGTCGAGGCGTTCAACAATGCCCAGTTCGCCACCTCGCTGGCCGGCATCGAGACGATGAACAACGACATCAGCAACGACGTGGTCCAGGACCTGGACTTCAAGAAGGCGACAAAGGCCTGGTCGGCCTGCATGGCCAGGAACGGGTACAGCTCCTCCGACGCGGACACGCTGATGCTGCAGGAACTGACCGCGCTTGGCCTGAGGGCAGTAGGGCCAAACCCGCCACCGAGCTCAGGCCCGACCGCCGCGCAGAACGAGGCGCAGATCGCGACGGCCGTCACCGACGCGGACTGCACGCAGTCCACGGACCTGGCCGGTATCTACTTCGCCGTCCAGGGCAGCTACGAGCAGCAGTTCGTCACCGCCAACCAGCAGGCGCTCAACGCCGCGGTCCGGCAGTACAAGGCCGCCTACGCCAAGGAGCTGGGCAAGCTCCCAGCGCTGCTGCGGACGACGTCGGCCACACCCGAGCTGCCCGGGCCTGGCCGTCCCGGCGGACCCGGCCACGCCGCCAAGCCCAGCAAGCCCAACCCCACCCATTCCTGACGGCAAGCGCACGCCGGGTGCGGGCACGCCCAGCACGGCTCCCAGCTAAGAGCAGGGTAGTGGCGGGGAGCGTTACCGGGCGGAGATCGTGATCCGTGGGTCGTCGGCGGCCCTCAGCCAGCGCAGCACGGTGAGCAACTGTGCGCGCGGCAGGGAGACGCAGCCCGCTGTGGCCGCGGCCGTCCCCACGTGCAGGAAGATCGCGCTGCCGCGGCCGGGAACACGAGCCGTGTTGTAGGCGATGACCGCCGCATAGTCGTACGCGGGCACCTGATGCATCGGCTCGGGGTTGGCACCAGGGTTTTCCTTACGGTCATCAACCCACTGGTTGTATCTGGCACTGGCCGGGTCATCGTCCCAGACGTCATAGCGGTAGGCGTGCCGGAAGGGGAACGAGAATCCCAGGTTGGGCTGCACGCCGAAGAAAAAGCTGAACCCGTAGCTGCCGGACGGGGTCCGGCCGTCTCCCTCGCGTTTCCGGCCCGGCTCGGCCACGCCGTTATTGCCAACCCGCGCCGTCCAGGGCCCGAACACCAGCACCCGCTTGCTGCTGGATATCCGGTAAGCCCGCAAGGTCGCGTATGTCGTGCCGTACGAGGCGGCCGTCACCGTAATCAGCTGTGACGTAGCAGTCATGCCTGACCCGGCAGCCCGCCTGGCGCTGGCCGCACGGGCGGGCTGGCCCGGCACGGCAGCAAGCAACGTCAGGGCGACCAACGGAGCACCGATGAGCGCGCTGTGTAGTCGTTGCATAGACGGATCGTATCCGTGTCCCGTCTCAGACGTCTTGGCCCACGGCCAAGCTGCTTTACCTGTCTTGCCCTGCTCTTTCACCTGTCACGGAGCGGTGGCCTGCGCCGCCGGTAATGAATAACGTGTTTATGACAAGCTTAAAACGGCTATTTAAAGTGATCAGAAGGTTCGGAGGAGCTGCTAAGCGGCAACTCAAAGTGGGCCGGTGTCAGCCCACTCCGGACGCGTTAACTGGAAGGCTGGAGGGATTCATCAGAACGTTTCCCGCCAAGGTCGGCTAGGCCGGCCTGGCTCAGCTGAAGCCTCCACTCGCTCCCGCAGTAAATAACAGCCAGAACGTGGGCAGGTGAGAGGACCTAAGCGCCCTGCGCGCGCGACGCTCGCCGCGAGCGACTCTGACGCCCTGAAACTGCGTCACGTCCGCGCGCCTCTGCCTTCACCTCTTTCCGCAGGTGAGAGGCATGTGTCGCGGGCGGAAGCCGAGCGCGCAGTCACGCGCCCGACGGAAGGTTTCCCTTGTCTGGGACGAGGGCTTTCAACGGCATTTCCCTTAAGATCATCCTCGTGCTGGCCCTCTGGGCGGTCGTCCTGCCGGTCGTCCTGTCGGGCGCGGTGTGCGGCACCGGGGCCGCCTGGCCAGCCCGTACCGCTGGCCAGTCCGCACGCCTCACCCGCGTGGCCGGTCCGGCAGTAGCCCGGCTATCCAGCTCAGTCAGCCAGGCCAGCGTCATCCGCGTTGTTTCCGGCTCAACTGTTTCCGGCTCACCCGGCGCCGCCAGTCTGGCCGCCACCGCGGCGCTCCACTACCGCACGCCGCAGCAGATCGCCAGGTCCCTGCTGCGCCGTTTCCACTGGAGTCGCTGGCAGTTCTGGTTCTTGAATCAGCTGTGGGCCAAGGAGAGCGGCTGGGACCGCTACGCGTCCAACCCGGACTCGGGCGCTTACGGGATCCCGCAAGCCCTCCCGGGCAGCAAGATGGCCAGCTCAGGCCCCGGCTGGCAGTCGAACGAGCGCACCCAGATCCTCTGGGGCATGCACTACATCGAGGGGCGGTACCGCACCCCGTACCGCGCCTGGCTGCGGGAGCGCCTGTCCGGCTGGTACTAGCGGCCAGGCACCGGTGCGGGCCGCCGCCGAAGCGGATCAGATCAGCTGTGCAGCGCCTTCGGATCGTCTGAATGCGGCGATGTTGTCCGTCCAGTCACATGGTCAGGTGCTGGTTTCCGATGACGGAGAGCAGTTGCAGCTTCTCGTAATCCTGGGTGCCGGGTGTTGCTGTGTAGACCAATAGCGATTGCGACTGGTCGGGGTCGAGGAGTACCTGGCAATGCAGTTTCATGAGGCCGAGTTCGGGATGCAGCATGCGCTTCTCGTCGGTGTACTGGATGCCGATTTCGTGCTCGGCCCACAGGGCGGTGAACTCGGCACTCTGCTCCAGAAGGCGGCGGACGATGGCCGCGGCGCGCGATTGCCGCCCTTCTCTGGCGGACACGGCCCGCAGTTGCGCGGTGAACACGCGCCCGTGCAGCAGGTGATCCTCCTCAGGGTAGAGGTCGCGGGAGGCCGGGTCGGTGAACCACCGGTAGACGAGACTGCGCGCCATCCCCGTGTACTTCGTCTGATCGCCAACCAGTGCCACGGCGAGCGGTGTCTGGATGAGCGTTTCGCCGAGGCCGCCCATGACCTGGGCTGGGGTGTCCCCGAGGCGGTCAAGGATCCGCATGAGCCCGGGGTTCACGTGGTCGCCGCGCAGGGCGCGTTTGGGCACGCCCCGCCCGGCGAGGACGAAGAGGTGGTCGCGCTCGTCGAGGGACAGGCGAAGACCGCGGGCGATAGCGGCGATCATCTGCTCGGACGGCTGCGGGCCGCGCTGGCGTTCGAGGCGGCTGTAGTAGTCGGCAGACATGTCACACAGAACGGCGACTTCTTCCCGGCGGAGCCCGCTGGTGCGGCGGCGGGCGCCGCGCGGCAGCCCGACGTCCTCGGGCTGCAGCGCCTCGCGGCGTTTGCGCAGGAACTCGGCAAGTCCTGTGCGGTCCACTGTTCGCCCCCCATCTGTTGGCCCACCATCGCGGTCTGGTCCCGCTGTCCACTCTGCCGCGGCGGGCGGCTGTTATCCACGGCCTGCTGATCCCCGGATAACCGGGTCCTGGTGGCCGGCCACCAGGTGCGGTGGAGTAGAGACAACGCGCGTGTCGACGACCTCAACTGGGGGAAGCGCCGCTACAACGAGCTGGGCGCGTACTGCGATTCCAAGCTGGACGACCTGTTGTTCACCCTCGAACTGCAGCGCCGGCTCACCGCGGCGGGCAGCAGCGTCCGGTCGATCGCCGCCCATCCGGGCGTCGCCCCCACCAACCTCTCCACCCACCTTGGCGGCCTCACGGCCTTGTCCGGCAAGATGACGTTCCTGCAGAACGACGCGGAGCATGGCGCCCTGCCGACGTTGTACGCCGCCACCCAGGACGTGCCCGGTGGTTCCTACGTCGGACCCGACGGCATCGGCAGCATCAAGGGCTACCCCAAGATCGGCCAACCGTCGCGCGCGGCTCGGGACGCCGAGACGGCCCGCCAGCTCTGGGATGTGTCATCCCGGCTTACCGGCACCGGCTCTGTGGGGTGACGGCCATGGGCGGGCCGGAGGTTTGCCCGGGCCTGGCCAACTTCCAGATGTCTGGGAGCTGGCCGTGATTCGTTGACGGCGCGCGTGTTTGCCCGCATCGTCAAGTGACGAACCATGCCGCCGCGCGTGCGGCCGATAGGCCAAGGACGGTGTTCGATGACTGAACGCAGGGATGCGATGCGCCAGCCGGCGCGTGCTCCGCTGCCGCGGCGGAGCCGGAAGCGGTGGGCGGTGGCGGCCGGCATCATCGCGTGCTGGCTGGCGGCGCTGGCCGTGACGGGTTCTTTCATCGGGGCGACCTTGCTGCTGCCAGCCTTCGCGGGACTTGGCGTGCTGGGCGTGCTGGGGCTCCGGGCCCTAGGTGTCACCCGGCATCACCCATGGGTGCAGCACTTGGCCGCCCGGCCGTGGCGCGATGAGCAGGACGTGCTTCAGCTTGCGCTGCGTCATGTCTCTGAGGTGTTCGTGGTCACGCCGAGCGGGTCATTGCTCGCGCCGAACCTGGTCGAGGTGCGGCTGAATCCCGATGACCTCCGCTCGCTGAGCGAGCGGATGGACCCCGGCCTGATCGCGGCGAGCGCGGCCGAGGCCTACGAGGACCATGTTGCCGCGCACGGTGCCCGCTTCACCGGGGCCGGCCCAGCCGACGTGCGCGTCATCGCCGACCCGTCCATCCCGGCGGGCCGCTACCACCTGCGGCCGGGGCAGCCGGTGGACGCCGGCCCCCAGCCCGGTTTTCAGTTCGTCCCCCCCAGCCCGGAGTTCATGCATCCCCGCCCTCAGCCGGTCTTCGCGGGTCCCCAGCCGGTCTATGCGGGTCTCCAGCCCGTGCAGGAACCGGCGCAGCAACCTGTGCCGGAACCGGTGCCGGAACCGGTGCCGGCACAGAAGCAGGAGCAGGACCGGACGGTCGTCACCGGCATGCCGACAGTCATGGAACTAATCCGCAGCCCGGTCCCGGTACTGCGGCTGGTCACGGGCGACTCGGTAGCGGAAACCCGGATGTCCGGCGCCCGCGCCGGCCGGGGGGCCGTCGAACTCGGGCTTCCCGAGGTACCTACGGTGTCCCGGGAGCATGCCCGGTTTACGTTCTCCGACGGCCAGTGGTGGATCGCCAACCTGGGCCGGAACGGGCTCACCCTCAACGGCAGCCCGCTGATGGCTGAGCACCCACTCAGCAACGGTGATGCCATCCGCTGGGGTACAAGGCCGGACGCGCCGCTGTCCAGGGTCGAGATCGGCTGAGGCTGCGCCGCCGCCGGGGCCTGCCCAGCCGCGTGCCGTCAGGGCCGCCTGTACAGCTTGAAGTGCCACAATTGTCATCCCAGACATGGCGAGACGGGATGGCCGCGCCGGTGGCGCCGTCGTTCGGAGGTGGCGGCTGAGTGGCGATGGGCCAGCTCTTCATCTGGTCATCTGTGCGCGGCGAGTGGGTGAACTGCCCGCCCGATGAGATCACCTGGCTGGACCGGAGCCTGCTCAGCGGTAATGAGGATCTCACGCTGCACCGGGCCCCGCGCTGCGCAGGCCTTCGCTACGTGCACCACCGGTGGGAGCTGTTCAGCCGCGACGCGACCTACCGGGTGTACCTGGCGCCGCAGGCCGGCGGGACTCTGCCTGGCGTCGAGGCCGTGCAGCGGGCGCCCCGCCATGTCCTGCCGGTGGCCCCGGCACACTACGAGGCGCTGCCGGTGGTGCTCGAGGAGGGATCGTGGCTGGTCAGCGTCGGCGCCTGGGTGCTGGCGCTGCGGCTCGACGTGCCGGCGCGCCCGCGCACCCAGAAGACCGGCCCGCACAACGACAAGCAGCCGCCCACTGAGGACGGCAAAGTTCTGGCCAACGCCGCACGGGCCAGCCGGGGCAGTCCGCCCCGGGAGGACGCCGTGGCCCACGTGCGCGGCTACTTCGAGCGCAACGCCACCGCGCGGATGGCGATGGCCTACTACTACCAGGAGTTCATCCTCGGCCTGGCCGCCCCGCAAACGGTGCCGATGACGGATGTGGTCATCGCCCTGGACCTGAGCGGAGAAGGAGCGGTGTCCGACTACAAGAAGCTGCTGCAGGGCTTCATCTGGAAGGAACGGGGCCACGCACGTGACCTCGCCGACTTCCTTCTCTCCAACGGCCTGCTGACCCCGGCCGACCTCGATCAGGCCCGGCAGACAGCGGCGGAGAACGAGCGCAATGGCGTCTGCGAGATGGCGCGGCAGCGGCTGCAGTACCGGCCGAAGGAAACGTAGCCCCGCGCTCTACGGTTGGTCATCGGCCGGGGTGTTCTCGGCTGAGTGGTGGTGCCGGGTGTATCGCCAGATGGCGGTGGCATACTCGAACCTGTCGGTGTTCTACAAGAACTGTAGAACATTTACAGGATTCGTAGAAGATGTTGGGACAGGAGGCGGCCAGGCGTGCGTGATTACGACCCCCAGCACACATCCGGCGACTCGCCTGGCGTGGGGCGCCGTGCCGCTGGGGCACTCGAATCCGAGGTCCTCGGGATACTGCGCGGGGCGAGCGGCCCGCTGAGCCCCGGCGAGGTCCGCCTGCGGCTCGCGGACGGACAGCAGGGAGAACTGTCGTACAGCACGGTCGTGACTATCGTGTCCCGGCTGCACGCCAAGGGTCTGCTGACACGCCAGCGGGTCGGGCGCGGGTTCACTTACACGCCGGTCGATGACGTCAGTCTCGCCGCCAGCCGGATGAACCATGCCCTGGGCAGCGGGACCGACCGCGGCGCGGTGCTGAGCCGGTTCGTGTCCGGGCTGTCCGGGCGGGATGCCCGCCTGCTGCGCCGTCTGCTGGCCGATGACCAGGAGCCACAGGCCGACGATCTTGACCGGGAAAGGGAATGGGAGTAGGCGCATGTGGCTGCTATATCTGCCGCTGATTATTCCGGCACTGGCCGGGGCAGCCGCCCGCCCGCTTGCTGCCCGGCTGGAACCGCGCCAGGCGACCTGGCTGCTCACATCGGCCGCCGTGGCCCTGGCCGGGTGCAGCACGGCCGCACTGGCGCTGCTCGCCGCATATGCCGCGGCCCGGGCACCGGCACTGGCCGCGGTGGGGGACTACTCGCAGCTAGTCATCCGACGCAGTGACCCCATCTCCGCGACCGCCGGGGCGGTCGCCGCGCTGGCGCTGGCCGGGGCGGCAGTGGCGGTCGCGGTCATGTTCCGCAACCGGGCGCGTGCCCTGGCTGAGTCATACCGGCGCGCCGCCGGGCTGCAAGCCGACGATGGCATTGTGGTGATGCCTGGCCCGGCCATCGAGGCTTACGCGCTACCCGGCTGGCCTGGCCGTATCGTGGTCTCGGGTCAGTTGCTTGACAGCCTGGGCAGTCGCCGCCGGGCTGCGCTGATCGCCCACGAACAGGCCCACCTGGCCGGGCGGCACCATCTTTTCGCCGCCGTGGCCAGACTGGCTGCCGCAGCCAACCCGCTGCTGCTTCCGGTGGCCCGCTCGGTGGAATACACCGTAGAGCGCTGGGCTGACGAGCGCGCTGCCGCTGTCACCGGCGACCGCAGGCTGGTGGCTGAAACCATCGGCCAGGTGGCATTGCTCGCCGCCCCCCGCCGCCGGCGGGCGGCCGGAATCACTTTGGGCATTATCGGGCTGCGCACCCGGCCGGTATCAGTGGCCTGGGCCGGGCCGGTGCCCCGCCGCGTCGCCGCCTTGCTGACAGCGCCACCGCGGCGGCGGACCGTCCTGATCGCCGCCTCCGCTGCGATCGTCTTGCTCGCCGGGGTAGCTTCCCTGGAAGCCGCCCGGGACCTGCATGCCCTCGTGGAACTCGCCCAAGCGGCCCGGTAATACATCCCGCGCGAGCATTTCGCCGGAGGTCATCCCGCTGGTGCGGGATGCGCTGGGTTACGGCTGACCCTCGTGACCCCGGTAGGGCAGCAGGATGGCGCCGACGCCCGGGATCGCGTGGGATCGCGCCTCAGCGAGCAGGGCGGCCGCCGCTTCCTGGCCGTTTTCGCCGGTGCGGGACATCCGCGCGGCGATCAGCCCGGTCACGATCGGCGTCGAGAAGGACGTGCCGCTCCACTTGGCCATGCCGTAGAACGTCCTGGTCTGCCCGGCGTACGGGCCGACGTAGCAGGTATATCCACCGGTCGCGTAGGCGTTGACCAGGCTTCGGCCGGGCGCGTACACGTCGACCCACCCGCCGTAATTGCTGAACGTGGCGCGGCCGCGCCAGTCGCCACCGAGCGCGCCAACGGAGAGCACCTCGGAGAAGGCAGCCGGCCAGCTTGGCCGCCGCGAGCCGCTGTTACCGGCCACGACAACGCACAGCACACCCTTGTACTGGCGCAGGAGCTTGAGCCACGCCTCGAACGTGATGAGGGGGAGATCATTCCTGGACGGTGCGGCCATCGTCAGGTGGAAGATGTCCACGCCGAGACCGAGCGCGGCGACCAGCCTCTCGACCACGTCCGATTCAAGCGCACTGCCCGCGATCGCGAACTCATTGGTCACGATAATGTCCGCCGCGGGTGCCATGCACCGCGTGACACCGGCGACGAACGTGCCATGTCCGGTGTAGGGCGGGATCGGCTGCGTGCCGTCCCCAGGGTCCGGATCGCCAACCACCCCGGCCAGCCAGGAGTGCGACGCCGTGTCGGCCAGCAGCCCGGTGTCGGTCATGTAGATCAGTACCCCGGCACCGCCGTTGTCCTGGCTCACCGAGGGGTACGGCTCGATTTCGTCGTACACTTCCTCGGGTTCCGTGGCCGGGCAGCCATCCACCTCTCCATCTGGGACTGCGACACCCCCCGCCATCTGGGCGACGGTCATGACGTGATTTGGCGTCGCGACTCCCACACCGAGCTGCCGGTCGACCTGGCCGAGGGCGCTAATCACGGTGGGCTGCTCACCGTCAGGCGTCCGAACGAGGGTAAGAAGGACCACGCCGGCGATGACACGCCGGAGCCGGCCGGTGTCATCCCGCTCCAGGTCGGCCTCACTCGGCTGCTGCAGGATCTCCAGGACGCGCCCGAGATGCTGTTCGCGGACCAGGATCTGGTCTTGGGCATACATGTAGCCGATCCCGCGGTTGACGGCGGGAACGACTCCGATGTTCGTTCCTGCGTCGCGAAAGGCTCTGACTATGTAATCAACGTGATCGAGGATCTTGGGTTCCAGATCGTTTCGCCAGCTGTCCGGTTCGGTCACGATGCCCTCCGCAAGTCTTGAAGATTCCGGCTTGGCCAGTACCCGGATCTGAGGCAGACCGGTGGCGCGAGTCCGTGGGACGCGAAACGCACCCCACGGACCCGATGCTTGTACGGAGCGCCCGGAATGCCAGGTGATGCATGCTGACGGGCAGATATTTCGTGGACCATTCGGATATGAGGATCTAGTATCGGCTTCGTGGCCGGGGGTGCGCTGGTGGCCGGATCCGGTCAGCGGGATCTGGGCGATTTGCTGCCGCTGGCCGTGTCCCGTCCCCATGAGGCACTAGCGAGGGCACGGGCAGTTCTGGCGGAGCGGCCTGGCCCGTATGAGGCATCGGTGGCCCATCAGGCCGCGGGAATCGTTTTGCGTGATATCGGTGACGTCGGTGCCGGTGTCCGCGAGTTGCGTAGCGCGCTGCGTCTGGCCCGCAGGACCGGCTCGACCGAGCGCGAAACTGATGTGCTGGCCAGCCTGGGATTAGCGCTCGTCTACGCGGGCCGGACGGCGGACGGACTCGTCGCATTCGGCGGCGCCGTGCAACTGTCCCGCGGCGTCCTGGAGGGGCGAGTGCTGTATCGGCGCGGCATTGCACTGTTTACTCTCGGCCGTTACAAGGCGGCCCTCGACGACCTAAACCATGCGGTCAGCGTGCTGCAGCGCGCCGGTGATCAGCTCTGGATGGCTCGGGCGTTAAGTGCCCGCGGGCTGGTGTATGTGGCAGTTGGGTCACCTGGCCGCGCAGATGCTGATCTTGCGGCCGCTGGACGCCTGTTTGAGGAAACCGGCCAGGAGCTGCGATCGATCCATACCGTGCTCAACCGTGGTCTGGTCGCCTTCCAGCGGGGGGACCTTCCAGCGGCGCTTTCTTACTTTGATGAGGCCGCCGCGCACTATCGGATGCTGAATGTACCGACGCCCAGCCTCAGCATCGACCGGTGCGCTGTCTTGCTGGCGGCCGGGCTGGCCGGCGATGCGCTGGCCGAGGCGGAAGCCGCATTACGGGACATCGAGCACGTCCGTGGCCGGTCCACGAAGAAGGCCGAATTGCTGCTGATGGCGGCCAACTGCGCACTGGCCGCGGTGCAGCCACAGGCCGCCCATGACCGGGCGCAGGCCGCGTACCGCCTCTTCCGGTCTCAGCACAGTGCCTGGTGGCAAGAGCGCGCCGGGCTCGTGCTGGTCCAGGCACGCTATGCGGCCGGTCAGGCGTCGCCCCCGTTGCTTCGTGCGGCGAACCGAGCAGCCGCCCGGCTGGAGGCGCTCGGCTCCGGCGAGGCCGCGCAGGCGCATCTGCTGGCTGGGCGGGTGGCACTGGATCTGGGCCGCCGCGATGACGCCGACCGTCATTTCATCGCGGCCGCACGGAGCCGGCGGCGCGGTCCGGCCATGGCACGCGCCAGCGGCTGGCTCAGCGAAGCGCTCCGGGCCGAGGCCGCGGCCAATCCGCGCCGTCTGCTGACCGCGTGCCGGCGGGGGCTCGAGGTCCTGGACGAACATCGATTCACCCTGGGCGCGTCGGAGTTGCGGGCGCAGGCCACCGCGCGTGGCGCCGAACTGGCTGTGCTCGCCCAGCGCCATGCCGCGCGGACTCACCAGCCTCGGCTCTTGCTTTCCTGGAGTGAACGCTGGCGGGCCACCGCGCTAGCGGTCCCCGCGGTGCGGCCCCCGGCCGACGCGGAACTCAGTGCCAGTCTGGCCGCGCTGCGCCAGGCCACCAGCCGGCTGGAAAATGCGCGGCGGGAAAGCGTGCCGACCACAGCACTGCAGTGGGAGCAGCGACGGCTGGAGAGCATGGTACGGGCCCAGTCGCTGCGGGCCCGGGGCATGGCCGACCCCGGCGGCAGCGTCGTCACGGTGGCGGGGCTGCTCGACGAGCTCGGCACCACCCAGTTGATCGAGATCGTCGACGTGGACGGCGTTCTGCGCGTGCTGATCTGCGGGGCGGGCCGGGTACGGCAGTTCACGGCGGGCCGCACCGAGGACGCCATCCGCGCTGCCGACTTCGCCCGTTTTGGTCTACGCCGCCTCGCCCGCAGCCGGCCCGAGGACGACCTGGACAGTGCGCTGGCCATCCTGAAGGCGGCCGGCCCGGAACTCCAGGACGCACTCCTTGGCCCGGCCGCCGGTTACCTGGGCGACCGCCCCGTCGTTGTCGTCCCGCCCGGCAAGCTGCATACGATCCCGTGGGCGCTGCTTCCCGCGCTCGGCGACCGCGTGTTCAGTGTCGCTCCTTCCGCGGGCGCCTGGATGCGTGCGCACGCCGCCCCGCCGCCGGGCCGCCGGCATGTCACGCTGGCCCGCGGGCCGGGCCTGGTCAGTGACGGCGCCGAGGTGCCGCTGCTAGCGCAGTTGTATGACGACGTCACGGTGCTGTCAGGGGGTGAGGCCACCGCCGGGCGGGTGCTGGCCGCACTCGACGGGGCCTGGCTGGCCCACATCGCCGCTCATGGAACCTTCCGCGCCGACAGCCCACTGTTCTCCTCATTGCGCATGCACGACGGGCCGCTGACCGTCTACGACTTCGAGCAGTTGCACCGCGCGCCGTACCGGCTGGTTCTCTCGAGCTGCGACTCGGGCGTCCTGGCCCCGGCCGGGGCCGATGAACTGCTCGGCCTGGTCAGCAGCCTGCTGCCGCTGGGAACGGCTGGTATTGTCGCCGGCGTCGTCCCGCTGAACGACTACGCTGTCGTGCCCATGATGGTGGGCCTGCACCGATGCCTGCGAGCAGGCCAAACCCTCGCCGAGTCGATGTACAGCGTCCGGTGCGACCTGGCCGGCGATCCCATCCGGCGAGCAACCGCGGTGTCCTTCGTGACGCTCGGCGCGGGCTGAGTCCGCGGCACGGGCTCAGTTCACGCGGCGGAGGCAGGGCCCGGTTCACAGAGTGATCCATCCAGTGAGGACGTCGATGCCGTCGGCGATTCGGCAATGCAGGCGGAATGGGACAGGCGGGATGGGACGGATCGAGAAGCAGCCGATCTCGTCGGCGGAGAATGCCGTTTCCGCGCCCGCGGGTGTCTGGACCGTGACCACCGCGGCCTGGGTCGGGATGATCTGGCCGAGCAGCGAGTCCGAGGTGACCTCGAGTTCGATGGTCAGGTGGGCCGAGGTGAAGGTGAGCGCGCGAATGGATGCGGCCTCGGTTCGCGTACTCGGGGCATGACCGGTGTCGCGGGTGGAGTCGTAGGTGAGTTGCGCGAGTTCGGCGTCGATATTGTGCCACGCGAAGGCGTTCTGGCCGGCTTGGACGAATTCGGGCGGGACGGCCTGCCGGGCGCGGAGAGCCCGCCGCAGCGCCGCGAGGAGTGCTTCGTCGTCCCAGCCCTCAGCCACCACGCCCACCTCCGGTTTCCTTGACTTCGACTTCCTTGGCCTGGTCGCCGAGGACGGCGGTGAGGTGCGGCGAGCGGCGCAGCCGGTCCAGGCACCGAGCACGCATCGGGCCGATGCTGCCCACCGCGATGCCTAACGTCGCGCTGACCTCGGCGTAGGCCCGCGGCGGGTCACTGATCAGCATCGACAGCAGCTCATGGCAGCCGCGCGGAAGTTCAGCGAACGCGGCGCGGAGCGCGGCGTTGCGTTCCGCCGCGATGACCTCTTGCTCGATCATCGTGGCGGCCGGGTCGGCTGGCATATGGTCTTCCGGCGGCAAGCCGTCGTGGTCATGGCGACGCGTTACCCGCAGAATTCGAAGGCATTCACGCTTGGTCGTTGTCGCCAGCCAGCCGGGCAGCGCCGCCGGCTCGCGGAGGCTGCCGATCTGCTCGACCAGCAGCAGCCAGACACTCTGGCCGACGTCGTCGATATCGTGACGGTTCAGCTGGTAGCGGAGGCAGATGGACCACACCAGTGGGGAGTACCGCTCGATGAGTTCATTCCACGCCCCCTGGTCACCGGCACCCACGCGCGCGACCAGGGCAATGACCGATGGGTCGTCGCGCATGGCGTGTCCTTTCCAAGGCCGGCGGGACCCGGTATCCCCCCGCTCCCTTGTATCTCGCGCTGCTGCCACCATCAACCCGGAGAGAGTTCGCCGCCGCCTGATACACCGTGTCTATTCAAAGTTCGCGTTATTCAAACTACCCTCAGTGGTCACCGTGGGCCTGACCTGCACCGACCGCTCACCCGGGCCCTACGGGCCCGGGTTCGACAGCCGGTTTTGAATAACGCTCACCGCGCCGGTGCGGCGTCACGTTCACCCCAACGGATCTTGGGTGCTGACCCGACCAGCCGCCCACGATCCGTTGTGGCTAATTCCGATGACCTGTGGCGCGCCTGGCCTCCGTCGCCCGGTCACCCGGAGCCGGCCGGCTCATGACGCTGCCGCGTCGTCTTCGCCGTAGGCCTGGCCGGGACAGCAGCGATATTCCTGGGACTTCTCGAGCAGCTCGGTCCGGCGACGCAGCAGCCTGTTCTCCAGCTCCTTGGCGTCCAGCTCAAGCTCGATCTCCCTCTTGCGGGCCGGCTCGCACGAGTCACACTCATCCAGGCAGGCCTTTACCATCACGCCCGGCGTGGGCAGCCGCAAGGTCCGCTCCCAGGAGAGGCGTTCCACTATTTCCCTGGAACAGTGGCCGGCCACGTCCAGCAGCCCCTCACCCCGCAAGTCGGCGTCCACCAGGGAGAGTGCGAGCGCACGCACGTCGGCCGGAATCGGTTCCGGGGCTGGGCTTCTCGGGCCGGCGCCCTTCGTGGCCGCGGCCGCCGGAGCGGCCTCCGGCCCGCCGCCGGCCGGCGGCGGCGAGTTGAGCTGAACGTCGGTCGGGCAGGCCGGGTCGTCGATCCGCCTGTCGATGGCCACCAGCGTGAAGCGCACCTTCTGGCATTTCACGATCCGGTAGAACAGGTACGTCAGCGCGTGGCAGCGGTTGGGGTTGGAGAACCTCCGCGACGCCGCCTCGTACTGGTCCTCTGACTCGCCGTCGGCATGGCTGCGGGTGGCCACCTCGGCAACAGAGGTCGAGCTCGCGGCGTGAACCGAGGTCTCGACCTGACGGCTGGCACTCTGGGCATGCTGCGACAGGAAGCTGGCGAACGTGCTGGCCGCGTTGGCGTCATAAGAGCTGGCCGACACGTAGCCGCCGAGGTTAAGGAAGCCCAGGTCGAGGCCGGCGTATTCGCCGCCGCTGGTGGCCGACTGGCGGAACGCCGAGTGCTGCGATCCTCCGGCCACGACCGTCAGGTCGCTCATCGCGTTCGCCATCCCGGCCAGGAAGAAGGACTCCTCCGAGGTGCTGTACTGCCGGGAGGCAAGCTTGGTCTGGCTGTCGTAGCTGAACCGGGTGTTCCGGTCGCTGGTCAGCAGGCGTACCTGCTCACCCGGCAGCAGCGTCGTGGTGTAGAGGAGGTCGCCGAGACTCAGCGGCCCGGCGCAGCGCTCCAGCCGGAACCGCAGCGTCACCTCGACCGGCACGACCTGCTCGTCGCCGTCCGGGGTCTTCACGGCCGGCCGGAACGGCAGCCGGTACCGGATGTCGAGCTCATCGCACGCCTCACACGGGTGCAGCGGCGGACAGCAGCCAGCTTTACTGACGGGTGTCCCTTCGGTGATGGTCATGACCAGCTCCTTTTGCTGGGATCCAGTGATAAGGGCGGGCGTCGTAGCCCCGCTCTGTATCTACGGGAGCGTCATGACAAGCCGCTGATACATGACAGGCCGTGCGCATCTCCGCGGGCGGGGATGGCTGTGGCGGGCTCCCGCCGTACTTACGGGAGCCCGCCACGTTCGGGGGGGCTGGTCAGCCCGCGAGGGATTCCAGGTGGGTTTCGTATCCGGCGCCGTAGGCGGTGGGCGTGCCGGTGTAGTCGGTGATCAGCCCGGGACCGCTGGAGCAGGCGAAGTCAGCGTTCCAGGCCCAGGCCAGGTAGCTGGTGTGCGCGGAGTCGAGGTAGCTCATCAGCGGGTCTATGTAGGTATCGGCGCAGTCGTTCTCGCCGATCTCGCCGGCGATGAGCGGGACCTGCGCGATCACCGGGGAGATCTGGCTGGTCCAGCACGACTGCGTGCTGCACACGTTGAAGTTGTAGGAGTGCCAAGCGGCGGCCAGGTTGCCGTCCGGGTCGGTGGGCTTGTAGGTCAGCCACTGGGTGAGGTCGTTGGAGTAGGCCAGGCCGCCCAGCATGATGACGTTGTTCGCGCCGGTCGCGCGTACGGTGTTGACCAGGGTCTGCATCCCGGCGACGGGATAGGAGATCCCGGCCGTGCACGAGGAACCGCCGCTGCGCCAGCACTGCCAGGCCGCGGTCTCGCTGGGCAGCGCCCGATCCGGGTACGGCTCGTTGAACAGGTCGAAGATCACCGCGTCGTTACCCTTGAACGCGGTCGCCACCGAGGACCAGAACGGCACCGACTGCGCCGAGTCCGGCATCGGCTTCTGGCAGGTCGCCTCGGCTGAGGAGCAGCCGGATGAGTTCCCGGTGTACACGCCGTCGGTCCAGTGCAGTTCGACGATCGCCACGATCCCGTTGGAGTTCAGCAGATTCACATAGGCTTCGATGGCCGCCTGGTAGTTCGCGCCCGCGTATGCCGGGTTGACATAGGACTCACCGTTCCAGCAGCCCTCGTTCAGCGGCACGCGTACCGCGTTGACACCCACGTTCTTCATCGCCGTGATCGACGCCTGGTCGCTGGGGCCATCGAAGATCCCGTTGCCCTGCACGCACTCATACTCGGTACCCGAGCGGTCCACACCATGCAGCACCACCTGCGCGCCACTCGCATCGACCAGCTTGTTCCCTGAGACGTGCAGTTGCGGCGCGGTGGCCGTCGCGGCCGTCGCCGCGTCAGGCGCGGCGGTCACTACGCGTGGCGTGGCCGCCACCGTGGCGCCGCCGGCCGTGAGCCCGGCTGCTGCCAGCAGGCAGGCCAGGTACCTGACC
>OBLW0100001581.1_pt1 | contig 19065 bp, 16 predicted proteins | sample 1520161 | NCBI WGS metagenome assembly OBLW01 (sample SAMEA3539309, study PRJEB22396) | soil metagenome | biome: tundra; feature: field; material: soil | place: USA | collected 2010-05 | depth 0.15 m | reverse complement strand
CCCTACACGACGCTCTTCCGATCTGTTTCATCGAGTGATTCCTAACTTCATGATTCAGGGCGGCGACCCGATGGGATCGGGATTCGGCGGCCCCGGCTACCAGTTTGAGGATGAAACCAAGGGATCTCCGCATCGCTTTGATAAGGCAGGAAAGCTGGCGATGGCGAACTCCGGACCGAACACGAACGGATCGCAGTTTTTTATCACGGTTGCGAACACCGACCATCTCAATGGCAAACACACAATCTTCGGCGAAGTAGTCGAAGGATACGACGTGGCGGAAAAGATTTCTAAAGTGGCGCGCGGACGACAGGATCGCCCGAATAAAGATGTGACGTTGAAGTCGGTCAAGATCGAGCGCGAGTAGTCTTACTTTTCTTGCCGAGATGTGTGGTGACGGGGCTCTGCCCCGCCACAAGACAGTTTGCTTGTCAGAAGCTGTTCCCTCTGTGTGATTCGCATCACAACATGGCGTGATGGCCGCCATCCTATACCCTCGATCAATTTTCTCTATAATGGTCCGGTTCCTTCCCAGCCTTCTGGAGGCAAGCACATGGCATCGTTCAACGGCGTCCCTATCCCATCTGACGGACAGAAAATTGAATATAGCAACGGCAAATACCGGGTTCCCAACCACCCAATTATTCCTTTCATTGAGGGAGACGGAACCGGCCGCGACATATGGAAAGCCTCGGTGCGCGTGTTTGACGCCGCCGTGGAGAAGGCATACGGCGGTCAGCGGTCGGTAGCCTGGTATGAAGTTTTTGCCGGCGAGAAGGCGAAGGCTCGTTTCGAGAATTGGCTTCCCGATGACACAGTCAGTGCAATTCGCGAATTTCGCGTTGCGATCAAAGGGCCGCTGACAACGCCCGTGGGTGGCGGCATCCGGTCGCTTAACGTTGCTTTGCGCCAGATTCTCGATCTTTACGGCTGCGTCCGTCCGGTGAAATATTACGCGGGCGTGCCATCTCCGGTGAAACACCCCGAGCGCATGAATCTTGTCATCTTCCGGGAAAATACAGAAGACGTTTACATGGGCATCGAATGGGAAGAAGGAACGGCCGATGTCAAGCGTCTGATCGAATTCCTGAATAAAGACATGCTGAAGGGCGGCAAGAAGCAGATTCGCCTCGATTCGGGCGTCGGCATTAAACCGATCTCCATCACCGGAACGAAACGCCTGGTGCGGATGGCGATTTTGCATGCGCTCGAAAATAAGAGCAAATCGGTAACGCTGGTTCACAAAGGCAATATTCAGAAATTCACTGAAGGCGCGTTCCGCAAGTGGGGATACGAACTGGCGACAGAGGAATTCCGCGATCAGGTCGTCACCGAGCGCGAGAGCTGGATCATCGATAACAAAGATAAGAATCCCAGCATTACAGTTGAAGAGAATGCACTGCTCATCGAGCCGGGACTGCAATTTGCGAGCGACGATTTCCGTCGCGATCTGTACAAAGAAGTGAAAGATTGCGTTGACAAGATTTACTCCACACACTGTAAGGGAGCGTGGAAGAAAAAGTTGTTGATCAACGACCGCATCGCCGACTCTATCTTTCAGCAAATCGTGACGCGGGCCGATGAATACACCGTTCTGGCGACTCCCAACTTGAATGGAGACTATATTTCGGACGCATGCGCCGCGCAGGTTGGCGGGCTTGGCATTGCTCCGGGAGCAAACATCGGCGATGGATACGCGATCTTCGAAGCGACTCACGGCACCGCTCCGAAGTACGCCGACAAAGACGTCATCAATCCCGGCTCGGTCATTTTGTCGGGCGTGATGATGTTCCGCTTCCTGGGATGGGGCGAGGCTGCCGATCTGATCGAGCAGAGCCTGGAGCGCACCATCGAGCAGAAAAAAGTCACTTACGATTTCGAGCGAATGCTGGAAGGCGCGACGAAGGTCAAGACGAGCGAATTCGCCACCCACATGATCGAAAACATGCGAGTAGCAGTGGCGGCCGATTGATCTTGCGTCCGATTTTGTATCTGATTTTAGGTGGCGCAGCGCTTCAGCGCTGCGTTCACTGTCGTATTAATGAATGCGGGCTTTAGCCCCCGAGGAAAACACTTCATGCGCAATAAAGTCACCATCGTAGGCTCCGGAAACGTGGGTGCGACTGCCGCCCACTGGATCGCCTCCAAAGAACTCGCAGACGTCGTGTTGATCGACATCGTAGAAGGCATCCCGCAAGGCAAAGGTCTCGACCTGCTCGAGGCCATGCCGATCGAGAAACGCGATTCCGCTGTCCTTGGCACGAACGACTATGCCGACACCGCTAATTCTGACATCGTCGTCATCACCGCCGGAATCCCCCGCAAGCCGGGTATGAGCCGCGATGATCTTCTTAACACCAACTACAAGATCATGAGCGACGTTGTCGGCAAGGTCGTACACCACTCGCCGAACTGCATTCTGATTATCGTGTCGAATCCGCTTGATGCCATGGCGCAGGCCGCTTATAAGATCAGCGGGTTCCCACGCGAGCGTGTGATTGGGATGGCCGGAGTGCTCGACTCGGCGCGTTTCCGCACTTTTATCGCGCAGGAACTCAAGGTCAGCGTCGAGAACGTGAACGCATTCGTTCTCGGAGGGCACGGCGACACCATGGTCCCGCTTCCCCGCTATTCGACAGTCGCGGGCATTCCGATCACGGAGTTGATGGACCAGGCCACGCTTGATCGCATCGTGCAGCGCACTCGCGACGGAGGCGCCGAGATCGTAAAGCATCTAAAAACCGGCTCGGCATATTACGCTCCTTCGGCTGCGGCAACCGAGATGGTCGAGGCCATTCTCAAAGACAAAAAGAAGATTCTCCCCTGTGCCGCCTATTTGAATGGCGAGTACGGAATCCACGGACTCTACGTTGGAGTACCGGTGAAGCTTGGCTCGAAGGGGATCGAGCAGATCATCGAGATCAAACTAACTCCAGAAGAGAAAGAGGCCTTAGATAAGAGCGCCGCAGCGGTGAAAGAGTTGATTGCGGTAATCAACGTCTAGGCTGTAGCCAAACGGCAACACGAGTGCGAAAGTGGGCTACTGGAGCAGTCTAACGCACTCACTAATCGGAGGGATTACTTGGCACGTCCTCTCTTTCAACTCGCCGTCACGTTGGGGATTTCGCTCATGTGTACTCAGGGGAGTGCAGCGCAAAGTTCAGGGCTAGCGAGAAAGAAATGGGTTGCGGCTAGCACCACCGCAATGTCAATCACAGGCGATATCAAAATTTCCGTGAATAACTTGTCGATGGTCGGTCGTGATTATCCTCTTACGCTTATCCGTGATATAGACACAGAACACCTCATCGATGCAGGCAGGATTGTCGACGAGACCAAGCCTGCCGATGCGCGCATTTATAGGATCAAAATACCCGCCCGAGTCAAGCTCCTCAATGGCAACACCCTGTGTGGTCCCAAGAGTGCAAATTGGATGCTCACGGTTACCCCGAACGCTCACAGCTTGTCGCTCGCGTTCTTTTCCGGCGATAGCGAACCCAACCTGGCTACAGCTTCGGAGAGTACCGAACTCTGTGGCACGTTCGGGTATTTTCGCTGATTTCTGGCCGCCTGGTGAACGAATCGGAAAGGGCCGCGAGTCCCTGAAGTGCCGATGATTCGATGCTCAACGTTTAGGCGCGTTTAACCAACGAACTATTGCATAGACGGCCCAAGCCCCCTCTAACCGAGTGCTAAAATCAGCCAAAATGCACTTCGGAAGCGCATTAACGAAGTTCGGCGCAGTCATTGCTCTCGCGTGCGCTTCAATCACATCAGCGCAGACCGCACCTCCCGCTTCGCCCGCCGCCCCGACCTTTGGTGCCCGCTCAACCTTGGTTCTAGTTCCAGCCATGGTACGAACCAAGTCCGGCGAACTCGTGTTCACCCTTGCTGCTAACGATTTCTCGCTCACCGATGATGGTGTCGACCAGAAGACTACCCTTGAGCAAGACACGGACAGCGAGCCACTAGCCCTGGTGATTGCCGTTGAAACGGGTGGTGCTGGCGCTGAACAACTCGACAAATATCGGCATCTGGCGACGGCGATGGAGTCCGTAGTCGGCGGAGTCACGCGCAAGGTTGCGGTGGTTACCTTTGACAGCAGCCCCCGGTTATTTCAGGACTTCACTTCCGACCCGAATGCGGTGGACTACGCAATTCGAGGACTCAACGAGGGAAGCCGCAACCGCCGTGGAGCGATTCTCGACGCCCTTGCCTTTTCGGTCGACTTGCTGCGTCAGCAGCCGCCCGAATATCGGCGCGCGATTCTTTTGCTCAGCGAGACGATCGACCATGCGAGCCGCGTCAAAATGGCGGACGCGCTGCGCGCCATCAGCGACACCAACACGACCATCTACAGCGTGGCCTTTTCTTCGCCTAAGTCTGACGCGAAGCATTACTCCCAAGAGGAGCTTCCCACCGTATGGAATGGCCGCGGCCTTTCAAACCCAAACCCTCAGCATCCCGGCGGCTGCATGGCCAAAGATCCCAACGCCGATCCCGACGCCTCTCAAAATAAGCTGTCGCAGGCATACGACTGTCTCGGTCAGCTCGTCCCCCCGCTGGCAGCCATAAAAATAGCAGCCATCGCGGCCGTGGAGGGCTTGCATCGCAACGCCCCCGAAACCGTGTCGCACCTAACGGGAGGCGAATATTTCCCATTCAGCAACACGCGCAATCTGGAGAGCGCTTTACTCACGATCGCGAATCACGTCCCCAACCGTTATGTTCTGAGCTTTCAGCCCAAGGCTCCGCATCCTGGCCTGCACGCGATCGAGTTACGATTGAAAGACCATCCGAACCTCGTCGTGATGGCGCGACGGAGCTATTGGGTGGATAGTGAAACAGCTGGGGAAACCAGCCCCTCGCCTCGCCCTAACCCGCATAGACGGGACGACTTCTGATTTCTCTTCCGCGATCGCCAAAGAGCACGGCAGAACGAGCTTCGTCTAAGGATGACGTCCTGCGTTAACGTCTTCTGTGGGGCGCACAACCGTTAATTGGGTTCTGACAGGGAAATCTCTTTTGCTAATCGGCGTCGCTTCCACAAATACTATGGGAGGGTCCGGAACCACCGCCGGTGCGACGTAAAGCCCGCTCTCGGAAATTGTGCCGCAAGCCGCTTTCTCGCAGCCTGGACCTGAGACACTCCACGTGACAGCAGCACGTTCGACGCCGCCGATCGGAACCGAAAATTGTTGCGTTGAACCAACGGGAACTCGAACATCTACGCAGGGCGAAACGTAGATTCGAGTATTGGCCGGTGTCACATTATAAAAATAGTAAAGACGCAATCCAAGATTCGGCCCGGGAAACTCCTTGGGCAGTGATGGAAGCGGACTCGATCCGATGATGCTTGCCCACGCCGCCCGATCAAGCTGCACGTCCCCCGAAGGTGTGTCGATCATCATCTTGTCGATATGGCCATCTTTTTGAACCACGAATTTGATTGCGACCCTCCCCTGTTTAAAAATTGGCGGATACACCGACGGCGGCATCAGTTCATACCAGTTCTGGCGTATCGTTTTCACCACCTTCGTCATATAAGGTCCAAAGTCCACACCCATCGTGTCGGTTAGAATTTCGGCCTGTTCGCCCTTCGCGCGCGACGCACACGGGTTCGTAGCAGTTGCAAGCGAAGACGGGCTGCCGGCGGCACCTTCCGATTCTGGCGGCTTCGTCTCGTTATTCTGTGAGAAAGCCATAGTCGAGGTGGCCAATACCAGCATGCTGAGAAATGCTTGTGCTCTAGACATAAGAAATTACTGTGGTTCGAAAAGATGGCCGACCGCAACAAACTAACATCTTGACACCGCCCGCTAAACTAAATTCATAGGAAACAAAGCGTTGCTTCAAGAAGTCTCTGTCCTTTGAAAATTGAAGGGGTGAGCGTGTCGCGCATTCCAGCGCTTCGTGAACTGTTGGCCGCTCGTAAAGTATTTATTTCTCAAAGACTTGACTGGGAAGAAACCCGATTCATGGCAAAAAGCCTATAATCTACTCATTGATTAGTAAATATCTTGCCAGTAACTCCTTATTTTTAAAAGACATGGAAGGAATTACCGCTAAGCCATCGATCCCATTGACCGGCGCAGGAGGTGGGACACTTTTCTGCTGAACCACTGCCCGCGAATGAACCGTCGAGGCCAAAGCTACCGCCAAGTCTGTGATTTATAATTAGCTTACAGCTAAGTCCTTATTCCTCAAAGACTTGAAAAGTATAATCGCCAAGTCTCTGATTCCAAAAGACCGGTTCTAACGGGTATCGAGTACTAGGAGCAAGATTGCTATCGGAATAGTCGTGGATTCAAATCTGGTCAACGAGCGTGTCTGATCTAGAAGCTAGCAGCTCACAACTCGAAGCTCCTTGCCGATCAAGTCATCCTCGTTATAGTGTGTTGACGACGACACGATGGACTTCGATCAGCTAGAAATCTTCCTGGAAGTAGCGCGACTCTCCAGCTTCTCGCGCGCGGCGGAAAAGCGTTTCCGCACTCAACCCGCTATCTCATCCCAAATTCGCGCCCTCGAAGAAGAAGTAGGCGCTCGACTCCTCGACCGCTCCGGAGGCCGCGTCTCGCTCACCGCATCGGGCAAGTTGTTTTTCAAATATGCGGAAGAGACGCTGGAACGGCGCAAGACCATCCTCACAGAAATCGCCGAAACCGAGCGCGTGCCACGCGGTGAAATCGTAGTAGGAGCCAACGAAGGCACTTGCCTTCACATCTTGCCAGGCGTGTTCGCCCAGTTCAAGCGCGACTATCCCAACGTCTCAGTGAACATCAAGCGCTCCGACTATGCCCGCATTCTCGATGCAATTCTCGAAAACGCCGTGGATTTTGGCGTGGTCTCGATGCCCGTGAATGACAATCGGCTCGAAGCTCAGATGATTCATCAGGATGAACTCGTCGTCATCACCGCGCCTACTCATCCTCTAGTGGCAAAGAAAACTGTCACCGTAGCCGAAGTCGCCAGTTACCCGCTCGTCGTGCCGAAGCTCGGACACACGCGCGATGCCCTCGATGCGCTGTTCTATGACCATCACCTGAAGCCGAAATTGGCCATGGAGCTGGATTCAAGCGAACTGCTAAAGCGGTTCGTCGCGGCAGACGTCGGAGTAGGCTTTATCGCCCGCTCAAACATCGAAGAAGATATCCGCGCGAAGGTGCTGGTTGCGATTAAGTTTGCCGATGCGCAAATCCGCCGCGATCTTGCGCTCGTCTTCCGCAAAGACAAATCGCTGAGCCGCGCCGCGAAGGCCTTTATGGAGATTGCCATGAAAGAAAAGAATTTCTCGGCCGCGGGCTCAGGGAAACGAGCGAAATGAGACGGGTCGCGGGATTCAGCGCTTTATTTATGCTACTTGTTTCAATCTGTGTTGCCCAGAAGCAGTCCACGAAAGGCAGTCAGGCCGGGACAAATTCCCCCGAGAAACTGGTCGCCCTAACCGTCACGGGAACGACTCGCTACACCAATAAAGAAATTCTTGCCGCGAGTGGTTTGCACATTGGGCAACCCGCGTCCGACGGAGACTTCAAAGAAGCGGTACAACTTCTCGGAGATTCCGGCTTATTCAGCCAACTCTCGTATTCGTATACTTCCACGGGCAGCACCGTGAAGCTGGAACTGCAGGTCGCCGACACTGACCAGCACAAGCTCGTTCCGGCGCATTTTGAAAACTTTGTATGGTTCACCGACCAGGAACTTCTTGACGCTTTGAAGACTCGCGTTCCCCTCTTTAAGCAGTTGCTGCCGCTTACCGGAAATCTCCCCGATCGGCTATCGGAGGCTCTGCAATCGATACTTACCGAGAGACGTTTTCCTGGACGCGTGAACTACATCCGCGAGGGCGATCAATCGGGCGGAGCACTGCACGCAATCGTGTATCGGGTCGAGGAGGTTAGCATCCGTATTCGCAATGTCGATTTCCCGGGAGCTTCGCCGGAGCAGACGGCTCTGCTAGCCAGCACGGCGAAGCGCATCACGGGCGAGGTCTATGGGCGGACATCTCTTGCGGCGGTCGCGAAGTTTGATTTTCTACCTGTTTACCTTCAGCGGGGATATTTGAAGGCACAGTTTGGCCCATCGGACGCCCGCGTTGTCTCTTCACCGGCTCCGTCAGCTGATTCGCAGGAGGCCTCCGAAATTGAAGTTGACGCTATCGTGCCGGTTACTCCGGGCAAGGTGTATTCAACTTCAAGTGTTGACTGGAAGGGCAATTCTGCGCTGCCTACCTCACAACTTGCGTCGCTGATTCACTTACCTCTCGGAGAGCCTGCTGACGCTGTGCGCCTGCAGCGCGATCTGGAGAGCGTGGTTAGGCTTTACCGCAGTCGCGGGTACATGACTATAAAGGCCTCCTCCGAGGCGAAGTTTGATGATGACAAAGCTCGCGTTCACTACGACCTGAATCTTGTCGAGGGAGATCTTTATAGGATGGGCGAGTTGGAAATCCTCGGTTTAGATACTCAATCGGCTGCGCGGCTGCGCGCCGCCTGGGCTTTGCATGAAGGCCAACCGTACAACGCAGATTATCCCAGGAAATTTCACAACGAGACGGGATCACTTCTTCCGCGCGGTATCGGATGGGAAGTCAGCACTCACGAGACGCTGAACGCCAAAGACAAAACGGTGGACGTGGAAATCCGCTTTAAGCAGCAATAGTGAAGACGCGAGGCCGAACAAAATATTCTCAATATCTGGATGTTAGAGCAGAAGCTATTGACGAAAGACCTGTGTTCAATGCGATCATTGTAAGATCGTAGTTGGGTCAACTTTCAACCATCGACCCGATCAAGAAGGGGAAACTATGAAAGCGAATCGAATTGCGGCAGCGGTTCTAGGAATACAGATGATGGTCGGGTTGGCGGCAATCCCTGCGCTGGCGGGCGGCAAGACCCAGACTTTGACCGGAGAAGTAAGCGACGCGATGTGCGGCGCCAAACACGAGATGCCCGGCAAGGCCGCGGATTGCACGCGTGGATGCGTCCAGCACGGATCGAAGTACGCGCTCGTCGTCGGCAACCAGGTTTACACGCTGGAAACCTCGGACAAGGCCGCTCTATCGAAGTTAAATGATTTGGCTGGAGCAAAGGCGAAGGTGACAGGAGACGTCGATGGCACCACGATTAACGTGAAGTCGGTCGCTGCCGGATCGTAACGTTCTCTCGGAATACCGACAGTTCACAACTCAAATAAAAAACCGGCGCTCAAAACGCCGGTTTTCTTTTTGCCTTTTTCGAGAGAATCTTATTACTGGTTCTGCGTATCGTCGCGACGCTTCAGTGTCGGACGATCATCATCGCTAGTACTGCCCTTATCCGTACCGCTCGTCTTGTCGTTCGTTGAAGCGCGCCGCAAGCTGGGCTTGCTCCCATCTTTCTCTTCGATCACTTTGTGCCGATTCTCAATCGTGGCCAGGCGTGACTTCACGTCGTCAAACTCCGAAGTGGAGACGACGTATTGCGCCTTCGCCGGAAGAATGGTCGCGATCTCCTGCTGCGACTTTTCGATGCGGTCGGGAGTCTGCGGATGCGACGCAAAAGCCTTGGCGAGCGTCCCCGGCTTCTTCTTCTCTTTGGCCTGAATTTTTTCAAAGAAGCTGATAAAAGACTGCGGATCGTACCCCGTTTTGTACATATATTGCAGGCCGAGGTAATCCGCTTCCGCTTCGAAATTGCGCTGGAACTTCATGAACGTGAGCGGCAATCCCAAGCCCGCTGCTTCGTAGATTCCGTAGCCGATGCCGCCGCCGATGAAGATCAACGGAATGGTGCCGATGTTCGCCCACTGCGCCCGCGTCATCTGTCGTGTTCCGTGGCGAGCGGCTACGTGTGCGATCTCATGCGCCATCACGCCGGCTAGTTCCGATTCTTCATCCGCCGCCAGAATCAGACCCGTGTTGACGTAGAAAAATCCGCCGGGGAGCGCAAAGGCGTTGATTTCGTCCGAATCGATGACCTTGATCGTGAACGGCACCTGAGCATCGGAGTTACGCACCAAATTCTGCCCGATACGATTGACGTACTCGTTGATCACAGGGTCCTGAACCAGCTTTACCGTGCTTTCCACCTGCATCGCGTATTGCTTACCCATCCTGATCTCGCTTTCGAGCGAGTACCAGTTGCCCAGGCCGCGTCCGCCGATCTTACGGTTGCCAATGGCGTCAACATCGTTTTCACCGCCGTCGTGCTTCACCTTGCTGTCTGGCGGCTCTTGAATCGGAGTCGGGCCCGCGGGAGCCTCGTCTTTCTTGTCAGCGGTCGAAGTCGAGTCCGGGCCGGGAGCCGTCGTGGGCACCGGATCCTGGGGCGGAATCGGTGCCTGCGCAGTTGGATCAGAGGGATTCACAGGCGGCTGAACCTGATCCTTACTATTTTGCGACTGAGTCGTCTGCGGCTGCGACGTTTGGGGTTGACCGGCAGGTGCTTGCGAACTTGCCGTTTGCGCCGAAGCGGTCAAAGCCGCGAGCGCCAGTAAAGCTAGAGAAATCAGCGATTTAGGGAAGTACATTTGGACACCCCGCAGAACCCGGTCAATTACCACTATTATAACCCCGCACGCAACTGAGCAGGAACAGACTTTCGCTGTGTAGTTGGACGCATCGTTTGCTCCGAAAGTTACTCATTATTTTAGCTTTCACGATGCGCCGGTCGTCAGGATTGCCATTGCGACTGGTCGTCAAGTGGAGATTCTACCCTTACAGCGGCTTTTCGCTTTGTTATCGACAGTGTAGTATGGCCGCGGCTTTTGAGCGCGTGTTTTAAGAGGGGCTAAAAATGTTAAATCGTCGCAATTTTCTTTCGTCGTCATTGGCCTCGTCCGTTGCCGTTGGTGCAGGCATGGCGTGGCGCGGAAACCTGTGGGCGCAACTTGAATCTCTGCCTTCAAAGTTGCCTGAGCGTTCGCTCTTCGACCAGAACGAAGATGCATATTGGAGCCAGTTGAGGCACCAGTTTCTGATTCCGGCGGACGAGATTTACCTCAATAACGGGACGGTGGGGTCGAGCCCGGCGCCGGTTCTCCGCGCGGTATTTGAGGGCTATGAAAAGTGCGAGAAGCTCAACGAGAGCGATCCCGAAGACTACCCGATCTGGGGATATGCGGCTTGGAACGAATTTCGTGACCCGCTGGCGTCGTTCGTGGGCTGCAACCGCGACGAAATCGCGCTACTGAGAAACGCGACCGAGGCCAATAGTTACATCGCGAACGGAATCGACCTCAAGGCGGGCGACGAAGTATTGATGACCGATCAGGAGCATCCCGGAGGCGAACATCCATGGGACCTGCGCGCCAAACGCTACGGCATCGTCGTAAAGAAGGTCACGCTACCCCGGCCGGTCGTTAATCCGGCGCAGGCGCTTGATCTGGTCAGCGCCGCCATCACTCCGCGTACGCGAGTGTTGTTCTTCAGCCACATCACTACGTTCTCTGGAGTGGTACTTCCGGCCAAACAACTCTGCGCTTTAGCGCGAGGCAAAGGAATAATTTCTGCTGTAGACGGAGCGCATGTTCCGGGAATGATGCGGCTGAACCTTCACGATCTCGGTTGCGACATGTATTCATCGAGTCCGCACAAGTGGCTGCAGGCTCCCAAAGGATCGGGCTTTCTGTATGTGCGCGACGAAATGATCGATCGCTTGTGGAGCACGATCGCTACCGAAGGCTGGGATGACGTGAAACTGCGCGCCGAACGCTTCCAACGCATCGGTAGCTCGAATGTGCCGGCTCTTTGGGGATTGCGCGCGTCGGTTCAACTGGCGAACGACATCGGGATGGACCGTATCGAACGCCGGCACCGGCAACTCTGCGACTACATTCTAGGCGCAATGATCAAGCGCGGAGCACTGTCATGGACTTCGCCCGACCCGTCGATGCGGTGCGCCATTGCGACCGTCAACGTTCCACCGCTGGTTCGCATGGATCTAGAAAACTGGCTCTGGAAGGAAAAGAAAATCCGCATCCGAGGAGCCGACCCGAACAAACTGCGGCTGTCGACTCCGTACTATCTGTCAAAGCAGGATATTGACCGCTTCTTGGATGCGTTTGACGAGTACAAGAGGACGAAGGCGTAGCGCGGGGGAGATGGACCCGATCGCTATCTGGCCATTGCCAAAGATTTCCTGCTCCCGAGATGGCGCTTCTTTACCTTGACGCGCGATTTCGTTACGCTCGCGGTCATCGTTCTGTGCGAGGCTTCGGGATGAAGCGCGGTGATGACGGCAGCCGGATTTTTGTCGATTACTGTTAGCAGTGTGCGGGCTGGAGCTTCTGGCGTGCGTCGTCCGCCTTCCCAATGCTTGATCGCATCGAGGCTGAAGCCGAAGGTTTCAGAAAAGCGAGATTGCGTCATGTTGAGCTTGTTGCGGATACTTTTCACATCGACTTCATCGGGCACATGCACCTTGAAGCCTTTCCGCTCTCCTGCGAGAAAGGCTTGAACCTCGTCCAGTCCAGTCATGAGCTCTTGAAACGCGGATTTCATTGTCTATCTCCTGTAGCTGTCAATAATTTCGTCGGCACGCTTCTTGAGGGTGTTGCGCTCGGCCTTCGTCAAGTTGGCCTTCTCGTTCTTCGGAAAAACGCTAATTAGGAAGACCGGAAATTTGTCGTTGCGCCAGATATACACAACCCTGGCCCCGCCGCTCTTGCCCATGCCTTGGCGCGGCACTCGCACCTTCCGAAATCCGCCCGTTCCCGACATCAGATCGCCGCACTCCGGGTTCCTGGCAACCATGTTCACAATATCGTCCCGCTCCCGCTCACTGAAGAGCTTGCCGGCGAGAACGATATAAGAATGCGTTTCGACAACCGTCCGCCTATTCATTTTGTGCTCCAATGGACACCTTCGTCAAGGGAAAATCGTATGCCATTGGACACCAATCGTTTATTCGAAGGGCAGGAACTTCGGTAATACCGCTTGGGATCTTCAGGCATGACGAAAAGCCGCTCTTAGGTCCAGCGGAACCACCGTAGTGCCAGAATGAAAGAAACTCCGCCCCAAACCGCAAGCACCAGCAATCGTCCGGACTGAGAACTTAGCGAAGCGCCCTCGGTTATCGTCGCCCTGAGCGCGTCATTGAGCGCCGTCAGCGGAAGCAACTTGATCAATGGCTGCGCGACGGCAGGAAACTTCTGGTAAGAAAAGAATACGCCGGAGAAGATCCACATCGGCATCATCACCAGGTTAATCAGGCCCGAAACGCTTTCGATTTTCTGCGCTCGACATGCGGTGAGCAGGCCGAGGCCACCGAAAGCCACAGCTGCGATTGAGCCGATAAAAATGACCGACAACACCGATCCCTGCACACGCATGTGAAAAGCGAGCACGCCGAAACTCAAGAGCAGTCCTACTTCAACCACCATCAGGATGAGGCGACTGCTCGTTAATGCCAGAAGAAAATCGCTGCGGCGCATCGGCGTCGCTACGAAACGCTTTAGCAGTTTGCGCTGCCGCATTTCTACCAGCGCGAACCCGACTCCCCACATACCGGAGTTCATCAGGTTCATTCCAAGCAATCCCGGAATAAGGAAATCGATGTAACGCGAACCGGGTTCGCTGGAGGTTCGAGACGAAGTCGTTACCGCATCTTTTCGGCCAGCGGAAGATTGCAGCACCGAGTCAATTTCCGCGCGCGATAGCACGCTTTCGGGACGGGCAGGATCGTAATAGTAAGTGTAACTGCCATCGTTGTTCGCCTCGACGGCAAGGTCATATTTGCCGAAATGAAACGCCTTTAGCGCCGCGTCGCGGTCGAGGACGATGGCACGGATCTCAGTATTCTGACTCGCATTTTTATTGGATCCGCCATGAATTGAGTTGGCACGAGATGAACTCTCCAGCATGGCAACCGTTTTCTGCGCGTGAGGACCGTCGATGACGACGACCGAAGTAATGTCCGCAGGCTTGTTACGAAACGCGACGCCCAAGCCCGCCGCCAGCAACAGCGGGAAAACGAAGATCCAAAATACAACCTCAGGCTCGCGCTTCAGTTCGAGTATGCGAGCCCAAAGCAGATGACGATATCCAGCCCATCGACGGTTGCGACGGGCAGCAGTTCTTAAAGTCGATTGCGTTGCTTCCGGCTTAATTGGACTCATTCAGTTTGCCATTCCAGTGCCTAGCGCTACGACCTCTTTTCTTGCTCCCGGGCTTCCGTAACGCTTCACCGCCTTAGAACCCTTCGGCATCTGCATCTTCAGCAGGATGGGCAAGGCAACCTCAAGCAATTTATCGGCACTCGGACCGTAGGCGAACATCGTGAATGTTCGTTCGCCAATCTCGTTTCCGTCGTATTCGCCGACCCGAGAATGTTCGATCGCTTTCGTCAACTCCTCTTCAAGTTTGAAAAGAGGCTTCATCTCAGCGGAGGTCCCCGTACTCAGTGGAATCGTGATGATTAGTGCTTGATTCACGGGACGATTCTTGGCATGAATAGTCGCAGTCGCCAACAGGCCAACAATGAAAACGCCTAAACAGATCGTCAGTTGCAAAAATAGATTCCATAGAACTTCGAACGATTGCAGCAAGCGTTGAATCATCTCACTCTTCCCTCAAATGCCGTCCGGTAAGTTGCACGAAAACATCTTCGAGGCTTGCCTGACGAGTGTTCAGGTGTTCGAGTTGATGGCCGTCGCTCGTGACCGCTTCCAGAAGCTCTGGAATCGTAAGATGTGGTTCGCGGACGCTGAGGCAGACGGTAGAATCTTCGCGCCTTACTGATTCGACGCCAGGCAACGAGCGCCAGCGATCGAGACCGGCGTCGAGGGCCTCGGTATTCTCCTCGGCATGTTCGTCGGTGCTCTCCTCGTCGCTTTTCTCAAGACGACCGCCAGTTTCATTCGCGCTGACTTGAAATTCGACCACATGATGCCCGCCCAGCCGTTCGATCAAATCAGCTGGAGCACCTTCGGCAATGATCACCCCGTGATCGACAATCGCCAACCGGTCGCATAGGCGCTCGGCTTCATCCATGTAATGAGTCGTCAGCAAAACCGTCCCACCCTTCTTCTGAAACGCGCGAATAATCTCCCAGAGTTGGCGCCGGCTTTGCGGATCAAGTCCGGTCGTCGGCTCATCCAGAAAAAGGATGCGTGGGTTACCGACTAAAGCCGTGGCTACGGCGAGGCGTTGTTTCTGACCGCCCGACAGTTTGCCAACCCAGGCATCGGCTTTTTCGGTGAGTTCCAGTGCGTCCAAAACTTCAGCGGACGCGCGCGGTTCGGTGTAGAAACTGGCGAAGAGTTCAATGGTCTCGCGAACGGTAAGCTTTTCTGACAGACGTGTCTCTTGCAGCGAGACTCCAATCCACTCGCGCAGTTGATGCGGATTGTCGCTCCAAGCCTGCCCGAAGATACGAACGTCGCCCGATGTGGGCGCCAACAGACCTTCGAGAATTTCTATTGTCGTGGTCTTCCCTGCTCCGTTGGGACCGAGCAGGCCAAAGCACTGGCCGGCTTCGATCTGAAGGCTGACTCCGCGAACGGCCTCGACTTTGCCGTCGTAGGTCTTGCGCAGGTTGTCACACTTGATCGGAACTTCTGTCGTCATGGCCACGGGGCATTTTACCGCAGCGGGCGAGAGCAGCAATCACCCGTCAGCAAGAGGCTCCGCGCGTTTCACTCTATTTCTGTTGGCTCGCGTCCGGAGTTTGCTTAGCTATCGGCAAAGGTAGACTGCCTTTCGCATTCTTCCAAAGTATGGCGTTGAGCTCTTTACTGTCAGCCGCATCGGGACGGGAGAAATTCATTTGTGAGGATTCTTTCGCGCCAACGGCAGTCTTGGCGTTTATCTGATAGATGAATCCGCTACGCAGGTTTCTATCGTCGACCTGAAATGGAGTTTGCGTTCCCGGGCCCGAGAACAGCGGTGCCATCAGTGGTGCGTGGGCGTCGAACAAATTCATCGGTGTCAAGCCAAGCAGTACTTCCATGGTGTGAATGGCGCTGACCGTTGTATAGAATGTGTGATCGACAAACGGCTGCGCCTGGCGCGGCCCATATTTACTGATTACCAGGGCAATCGATCGGTGGGCGTCGACATGATCCGCACCATCCTGCGCGTCGTCTTCAACCACGAAGATGGCGGTGTCATCCCAATACGCGCTGTGCGAAACCGCATCGACGACGCGCCCCACCGCGAGGTCGTTGTCGGCGACCGAAGCTTGGGGCGTGGGCTTGCCGGGGCGGGTGCCTCCCGTGTGATCGTCGGGAAGATACAGCAACGTAAACTGCGGGAGTTCTTTAACTGTCCCTTTTGCTTTGACGAACTCATCAAATTCGCGGAGAAACTCGTCGGCGCGCAGTTGGTCTGGATAATCGGTATTGAAATCTGGAAACAGCGGATCGTAATGATCGCGCAGCGCAGCTTTCGTAGGCCGCGTCCGCTTCATCTGCGGAATTGCCCACGGCCATGGACTCGGCCCCCCGCGCGGATTACCAACATTCGCAGGCAACGGCTCGCCTTTTTTAATTTCAGCGATAGGACAAGTTGCCTTCAGAGACGAAGGAGTTCCTTCAGTGGGAGAATTGGCTTTTTCGTTCTTGCACCAAACGGCAGCGATGAATTCGCCATAGACGCGATAACTGAGGCCGCGTTGCGCAAGATTGTCCCAGAGAAAACCGGTTGCCGGGTCGTCTACGTCCGGAATTCCCTGCTCGAGCGGAAATGCTCCAGCCACAACGCCGCCGAAGTCGTACGTGCGTTCACGGCTGCGATAACTGATCGGCCACGATTTCTCGTTATAGTCAGAAGTAGTTGCCGCAGTCGACCACAAGTGTCCGTCGCCGGAAACTTCTCCGCTATCGTAGAAGTTATCAAGCACTCCAAATTGCAACGCGAGCTTATGTTGGTTGGGAGTGATGTCTGCTCCAAACATAGTGAGTGACTGGTCGCCGTCGCCGACCGGCAGGTCGCCGAAGACCTGATCGTACGCGCGGTTTTCTTTCAGGATGTAAATGACGTGGCGAATCGGATTTTTTCCGCCCGCGAACGCGAGCTTGCCTCCATCGTAGCGGACAAAATTATCGTCCTCGACCTGCCGCGTATAAGCGGCAAGATTCTTGTCGATGTCGGCCAAGCTCAGGCGCTGGATTGAGCCTCCGATCAGAGTTGGAATGTAAGGGTGCTCCTTTCTTTTGCGCTCCCCTTTTAAAGTATTCTGCCCGTTGTTAGGGCCACTGCCTTGGCCCTTGGCGGTAGCGATGAGCAGGTCGTTGCCGACAATCGCAAGCGCGGTCGGGTACCACTCGGTGGGGATGAAGTCGGCGTCAGCCCACCTCACGCTACCGATCGTATGCGGCTTCGGCGATTCTTTCACTTCGAAAACCGCGACCGCGTCAAGCGAGCCACTCGCGGCATAGAGACGCTTGCCATCAGGGGACACCGCGATGGCTTGGACGACAGTACCACGGCCGTCTGCGCTGGTGAGATAGCGTTGTAACGCTAAGCCCGACTTCAGATCGACACCAACGATCATGTCGGCATTGGCCAAAGCGACGTAGAGCATCGCCTCGTTCGGACTTAGCACCATCGCTGTCGGATGCGAGCTCTTTTGGCTCTTATCATCATGTTGCGGCAAAACCTCAATCCAGCGAAATACCTTGCCTGATTCAAGATTCAATTCGGCGACCGACGACGTGTTCCACAAACTGACCCAGGCTCTAGTTCCGGCTCGGTTGGCAATTACCGTGTAGGGATATGCTGCGGGAACGTACAGGCTGCGGCTGAGGTCGAACGACTTCAGGATCTCACCTGAGGTTGCGTCGAGCAGCACTACATTGTCAGAAAGATTGTTGGCCACCAGCAGGTGATCGCCGTTTGGGCCAGGTAACACCGCGATGCCCGCAGGATACGGAATCGCAGTTCCCTCGGGCGTTTTACGCAATTCGAACGCAACTTCTTTGCCTTCCGCAAGCTTCTGCGGCGGAATTTTTATGAAACGCTCGGGCGTGACTTGGCCATCCACGAATTTGTAAACGGCGATTCCGTTGCCTGTGCTCTTTGGCTTCTCGCCCGAGGGATCGGTGATCGATCCCATCGAGGCATAAAGATGTTTACCGTCGCTCGAGAACGCCAACCCGATGAAATAGCTTTGGTGCGTCGAATACTCGTCGCTCAGCCGGTCATCGGGAAAATCGCGTAGCTGATTGTTACTGAGATCAAGAATTCCGATCGATTGTCGCCCGCCAGATTCCTGCGTCCCATAACCTTGGTTAAGCAGCGCCGCATAGCGCCCATCAGGACTAACCGCGATGGTTGCGGGAAAGCTGTTCGTGCGCCCCAGATATCCTGGGGCGGGCAACGTTAAAAGTTTGCTCGTTGGCAGATTGATTCGGTGGGAACGATCTGCTGCGCGCCCAACAACAAACATTCCGAGAAGGGCGGTAATAGCGCAAAGCAGAACTCTTGCAGTCTTTTTCACGACTCAACCCTCGCGAGCTTTTTACCACCTCTGCCGATGGCCGCGCAAACCTGCACGACGGTTCCTTCACACGAGTCGCTTGGCGAGAATTGTCAATCCAGCGATTACTCTCGCCTTCGCTAGAAGGTTACCTTCGTGCCTTAGCCAAACTGCCCAAAAAGCGAGGAGCGCACCCCGATGACGATATCGTGTAAAGGGAAGCTCTAAGGGAGTAAACCATGGTGCAGTTCAATCAGTTGATGGCGATGGCCGATGTGGTTTCCGAAGAATATCTTCAACCTGATTCACCAACACATCTTAGCGGACGCATTGCGATGGAATCACTCAGTCCATCCGACCTGGACTCTTTACCTTTTGGCGTTATCAAACTCGACCGTGAAGGCAAGATTTTGCACTACAACGACTACGAGTCGCAGCTTGCCGGCGTAGATAAAGCAAAGGCGCTCGGCAAGAACTTTTTCACAGAGCTTGCACCTTGTACGGACGTCCAGGCTTTTCATGGGCGTTTCAAGGACGGGGTTGCGAAAGCAGAGCTCTACGTGACGTTCCGGTATCACTTCTCATTCAAAAAGAATCCCAGGGATGTAACCGTGACGCTGTTCTACAGCAAGATCACGGGCAGCACGTGGGTATTCATTCGGCC
>OBLW0100001579.1_pt1 | contig 19076 bp, 16 predicted proteins | sample 1520161 | NCBI WGS metagenome assembly OBLW01 (sample SAMEA3539309, study PRJEB22396) | soil metagenome | biome: tundra; feature: field; material: soil | place: USA | collected 2010-05 | depth 0.15 m | reverse complement strand
CGCCGGACAGCCGCCGAGACGGCGGCGCTACCCCCCCCAACGGGGTCACCACAGTAGGAAGATACTCTGCTGAGATTCCTGTACACTAGCCGCCATATTGAACGGATTCTCGTGTGCGCGGATTTAGCGCGGACGCCGTCTTCATGGTGAACTCACCCAACTCAGCTTCGGCGTCGACTGCGGCCTCGACTGCGGCCTCGACCGTGCGCAAGGCCAGCCTTTTCTATTTCGTGTTCGTGATGTTTTCTTACACCACCGGCGGGCCCTTCGGACTCGAAGAGATGGTCACGACCAGCGGTCCGGGCATGACCCTGCTCTATCTATTGCTCATCCCGTTTTTCTTAAGCATCCCGGTATCGCTCGTCTCCGCCGAACTCACCACCGCTATGCCTGTCGAAGGCGGCTTCTATCGCTGGACGCGAGCCGCCTTCGGAGACTTCTGGGGATTTCTCGCCGGATGGTGGAACTGGTCCGCGTCGTTCTTGCTCGGCGGTTCCTACGCCGTGCTCTTCACCGACTACCTGACTTACTACTTCCCGGGAATCGTGGGCTGGAAACACTGGCTCGTTTCATTCGCGCTTATCGCCGTCATATCGTGGGTCAATATTCGCGGCATTCAGGCCGTGGGCAAAGCAGCCACGGTCTTCGAATTGTTCATGTTCATTCCTGTGATCGCCTTGGTCGTGCTCGGACTTGCGAAGTGGCACCACAATCCGTTCGTGCCGCTGGTGCCGCCTAATCAGCTGTTCTCGAAAGTATTCGGGCGAGGTCTGGCGCTGGGAATCTGGCTTTACTCAGGATATGAGCAGGTATCGAGCGTTGCCGGGGATGTAGAGAACCCGCGGCGTACCTATCCGCGAGCGCTGGCATTGGTGATTCCGCTTTCGATCGCGACCTACTTTCTGCCGCCCTTTGCGGCGCTGGCCGCACTCGGCAACTGGCAACAATGGACCGTCGGATATTTTTCCACCGCCGCGCTGCTGATCGGCGGCGTCTGGCTCGGCCATCTGATGACGGTGGGCGCGATGGTTGGCAACGTTGCCTTGCTGAACAGCACGATGCTCACGGCAACGCCCATGCCTTTCACTCTCGCCGAAGATGGATATCTCCCGCCTTTCCTTACGCGCCGCCATAAACGATTTGGCACACCGTGGATCGCAGTCCTGATCTCCGCCGTCATCTACGCGTCGTTGGCGCTACACTCTCTCGGCGAGTTGATCAGTATTTACTTGTTTCTGCGCGGCGCCACCACCGTGCTCACGGTGCTTGCTGCCTGGAAACTGCGCCGCACGCATCCCGATCTGCCGCGCGCCTTTCGCATCCCCTGGGGAAATTTCGGACTCGTGTATGTGATCGCGATGCCCGTCGCCATGACCGGCATTGCCTTGTTCAACAGTGAGTCGATTGCAAAACGCTGGGGTCCGGTGGCCCTGGCCGCAGGGCCGGTTGTTTATTTTGTAGTGAAATGGTTTGCCAAGCGCGCCGCCCTGAGAGCGGGTTAGACTGGGTATCAGCGGGAAGATTCGTATCAGGGTGTCGCTTTAGCGATACCCCTAGCGCCGAAAAAGTATCGCGCCTTCGGGCATTGCTTTACCGAGGATCCTGTGCCATTTACCATTGGCGAACTCAGTCAACAAATCTGCAACCGCTCCATCTCTCCTGTCGAACTTACGCATGATTGCCTCGATCGCATCGCACGGCTCAATCCTGTACTGAACGCTTTCATTACCGTGACTGCCGAATCGGCGCTCGAACGCGCGCGCCTCGCCGAGCGGGAAATCTTCCGCGGCACTTATCTCGGTCCTCTCCACGGCATCCCCATTGGGCTTAAAGACATCATCGACGTCGCCGGAGTTCCCACTACTGCGGGGAGCGGACAGCTCAAAAATAATGTTCCCGTTGCCGATGCCCAGGTTGTTCGCCGCCTGCGCTGCGGAGGCGCGATCATTCTGGGCAAACAGAATCTCCACGAATTCGCATACGGTGGCAGTTCGATCGTCAGCGCTTTCGGAGAAGTACGCAATCCATGGGATCCAACGCGGATCGCGGGCGGTTCGTCGGGAGGCTCCGCCGCCAGCGTCGCCGTCCGCATGGGGTTCGGCGCCATCGGCACCGACACGGCCGGTTCCATCCGCCTCCCCGCGGCATACTGCGGCATTGTCGGACTCAAGCCCACCTACGGCCGCGTCAGCACGCGCGGAGTCGTGCCCCTGGCATCGTCCTACGATCACGTTGGGCCGCTCGCCATGTCAGTTTATGATGCGGCGTTGATGCTCCAAGTGCTGTCTGATTATGACTCGCCGAATCCCTTCGCGCATAAAACGGTACCGAGTCTCATCTCTGCGTTCGACGAATTGCCGGCGAATTTGCGCATTGGCGTTCCGCGCGCGTTTTTTTTCGACGATCTTGATCCCGAGGTCGCCGCCGCGATCGAAAAAGCGATTCAAATTTTCGTCGGTCTGCACTCCGAGATTCGCGACCTGACTCTCGAGGTTCCCACCGATCGCACCCTGGTGAGCGCGGAAGCCTATGCATATCACAAGTCTCTTGTGGAGCGGTCCCCCGAACTCTACCAGCCGGCGACGCTGGGGCGCATCCAGTCCGGAGCGGACATCACGGCGGAAGAAGCTCTTCGGGCCAGCCGCGAACTGCAGGTGAGCCGCCACGATATACAGGAAATCTTCGACAAAGTCGATATATTGCTGACGCCGACCGTTCCGATTCCGCCTCCGACGATCGCCGATTTGCGCGCGCATCCTGAAGACCTGCGTGCGCGAGAGATCATCATGCTCAGGAACACGCGCCCGTTCAACGTCTGGGGAATTCCCACGATCTCGGTTCCTTGCGGGTTCACGAAGAGCGGCCTGCCCATCGGCCTGCAACTCGCCGCCGCTCCGTGGCGGGGGATTGTATTGTTACAGGCGGCGCACGCGTATGAACAGGCGACGGAATGGCACCAGCAGAGGCCCGCGTTAGCTAGCTCCTAAACGCGCGACAAAATTGGGAGACAGCTGACTCAGGAAGCAGTGAGCGTCACGTTCTTTATCCTGCGTCCAAGCCGCACCGTCAGCGATGTTCCTGCAGAGGCCTTCACGCTCGGAGCAATCACTTTCACTCCATCCACGCTGACCGCACCTTCTTTGATCTTCCTATCCGCCTCGCTCGTTGATGCGGCAAAACCGATCTTGACGAGTACTTTTGCCAGCCGGACCCCGTTGCTTTCGCGATTCGCATACTCGGCGAAGGCAACGGATACCGTCTCGATTTCTTCCGGCACCTGATCTTTCTGAAACTGCTTCGCCCAATCCTCCGCAGCCTTCGTCGCCGCCTCCGCCGAATGAAAGTCCGCTACAATCGAGCGCGCCAGTTCTTTCTTCAGCGCCATCGGATGCGCTTTCCCATTGGCCGCATCGGACTTCATCGCCGCGATGGCCTCAATTCGCACATCCGTCAGCAGTTCGTAATAACGCCACATCATCTCGTCGGAAATCGACATCACTTTGCCGTACATTTCCAGCGGCGGCTCGTGAATTCCAATCGCGTTGCCGAGCGACTTCGACATTTTGTTCACGCCGTCGAGCCCTTCGAGGATTGGAGTGGTCAGCACCACCTGGGATTCTTGCCCGTAGGCGCGCTGCAGTTCGCGGCCCACCAATAGATTGAATTTCTGGTCGGTGCCGCCGAGTTCTACGTCCGCTTCGAGCGCCACCGAGTCGTATCCCTGGGCCAGGGGATAGAGCAGTTCGTGCATGGCAATGGGCTTCTCGTCATGAAAACGCTTGTGGAAGTCCTCGCGCTCCAGCATCTGCGAGACGGTGTACTTCGCGGTTAAACGTATAAAGTCCTCGGCGGAAAATTTCGAGAACCAGCGGCTGTTGAAGTCGACTACCGTCTTTTCGGAGCTGAGGATTTTGAAAACCTGCGCTTTGTAAGTCTCGGCGTTCTCCACAATCTGCTCGCGCGTCAGCGGAGGCCTGGTGGCCGAGCGTCCGGTCGGGTCGCCGATCATTCCCGTAAAATCTCCGATGAGGAAAATGACGGTGTGGCCGAGATCCTGAAAATGTTTGAGCTTGCGCAGAAGCACAGTGTGTCCGAGGTGCAGGTCGGGGGCCGTAGGATCGAAGCCCGCCTTCACGCGCAACGGTTTTCCCGAGGCGAGCGAACATTCGAGTTTGGCGCGAAGCTCCGATTCTTTGACGATCTCGGCCGCGCCCTTCTTGAGGTATGCCAGTTGTTCGTCAACTGGTGGAAAGTTTGCCATGCGTAGTGATTATAGCGACCCAGCGCATTGATCTATGAATTGCCACTTTATAAATTGTCATCCTGAGCGAAGCGAAGGACCTGCTTTTTTCCACCGCATGAGAAAGCGGGTCCTTCGCTTCGCTCAGGATGACAATCATTTGATAGTTGTAAGTCCGTAAGCTCGGCGTCGATAAAAGCTCAGCGCCGCATCTCCCTGGACCAGCGTCCGGTAGCAGCGCAACTGGCCAAACGACTCTCCCGGATCGAATCTCTTTTCATGCTCTGCAATCACCACGCTCCGCTCGTTCAACAATTTTGATTGGGCCAGGGCCGCCAATGTCTTCGCGTATTCATCCTGCATCGAGTAGGGCGGATCCAGAAACACAAAGTCGGCGCCGCGCCCCGCCTCCTCCAACTGCCGCAAGGCTTTCCCAGCATCGAGCTTGACGATCTGGAAGCCGCTCACAATCCCGAGCGATTTTAAATTCGCGGCGATCAAGTCCGCCGCCGCTTTCGACACCTCGACGAAGTACACCATGCGCGCGCCGCGGCTCAGTGCCTCAATGCCTATGGCCCCTGTTCCGGCATATAAATCGATCCAGGTCGATTGCGCCAGGGCTTCCGGACTGCCTGCCGACAGCACGTTAAATAAAGTTTCGCGCAAACGGTCTGCGGTCGGGCGAATTTCGACTCCGGGCAACGACTTCAGTATCCGGCGTCTGTACTGTCCTGCAATCACCCGCATAATTCATCGCGTTAACTGGCCGGGTCTGCGACAAGTTCTTTCGACGCAGCCCTTCCGATTCGAGTTTCCGCAACCCAAAGCCACGAATCGGTGTCTAACTGGATAGAATACTAGTAGGCATGTCAATGCGTAGTTGGTCGGTTCCGGTCGGGCGTCTTTTTGGGGTGGAAATCCGCGTTCACCTGACGTTTTTCTTTCTGCTGTTTTTCGTGTGGAGCACGGAAGCCGCCACCCAGGACGTAAACGCCGCCATGCGCGGCCTGGCTTTGGTCGGCATCGTTTTCGGCAGCGTCGTCTTGCACGAACTCGCGCACGCGCTCGTCGCTCGCGGTTTGGGCATTGCTGCGAAGGGCATCATTCTGCTCCCCATTGGCGGAATTACCATCCTCGACGAGGCGCGCGCCCTTCCCGATCCACTCAACGCCTGGAAGCGCGACATTCGCATCGCCGTCGCCGGACCGCTCGCCAATCTCTTCATCGCCGGCCTGGCTGCGTTCATCCTGATTACGGCTATTCCCGGCCTGTCGTTGACCACCCGGCCCTTGCTGCACTCCGGCGCGTTGTTGCGAAGCATCGTCTGGGCGAATCTTTATCTTGGCTTATTCAACCTTTTACCTGCGTATCCCATGGATGGCGGGCGCGTTTTGCGCGCGCTGTTTTCCCGTGGGGGAGACATGGTCCATGCGACACAGCGCGCAATTCGCATCGGCAACATCTTTTCAATTTTGTTCATGATGGTCGGAATTCTCACCATCAACCTGTGGCTGGTGATGTTCGGAGTGTTCCTCTTCATGGGAGCGTTGCTCGAAGAGAGGTCGGCGGTATTTCAATCCGTGTTGCAGAGCGTGCGTCTGGAAGAAGTGATGCTCACTGACTTCGCTACGCTCTCGCCCGCGGACACGCTCGAAGACGCGCTCGAAAAGGCGGTGCACACGCTGCAGGACGATTTTCCGGTGGTGCGCGGCAGCGATATGGTGGGAGTTGTCTCGCGGCAAAAAATTCTCGAAGCCCTGCGCTCGGAAGGCAACGGTTATGTGCAGGCGGTGATGAATCGAATCTTCGATGTCGCTGCCAAACAGGAGTCTCTCGCCTCCGCTTTTCGTAAACTCTCGGCCCGTAATCTCAGCATCATTCCGATCGTCGACGAAGAGCAACTGGTTGGCATCGTCACGCTGCAGAACCTGATGCACTCCATGGCGCTGCTGGCGGAGAGCCGCAAACTGCGGCGGGAAGCGCTCGACTCGTAAGCGGTCGGAGAAACGCTCTTCCACAGTTTGCGGCAGCCCAGGTTAGCGCCCAAAAAACGTGCGCGAACCTGGAGCACATTGAGGAACCTAGCGCCCGTTCGTTTCGCCCTCATTCCGCACGGCTTTCAGATCGATTCCCACCTGCTCGGCTTTTTTGTAGAGATGCGATCGCTCCAGTCCCAAGGCGCGGGCGGTGTTCGCAATCTGGTGGTGATTGCGTTTTAACTCCGCAAGAATTGTCTGTTTCTCGAAGGCGCGCACCCGGTCAGCGAGCGGTCCGGCTCCGGCTAGTAGATAATCCGGCGACGCGGAGGACGCGGGCAGAGCAAGCGCCACAGTTTCGGCAGTGACCTCATCCGATGTCGCCAACAGCATCAGCCGTTCGACTGCATTTCTGAGTTCACGGACATTACCCGGCCACGAATGCGCTTCGAGTGCGGTCATCGCGTCTGCACTGAAGCGCATCGGCTTCCATCCGTTGGTAGTGGTTACTTGCTCAGCAAAGTGCTCGACCAGGGCTGGAATATCTTCGCGGCGTTCGCGCAAGGGTGGCAACCGCATTGGAAAGACGTACACACGGTGGAATAAATCCTGACGAAATTTTCCCTCACGGACTTGTGCTTCGAGATCGCGATGCGTGGCCACAACGACTCGCACGTCGACCGTGATGGCGCGTTCGCCGCCGATTCGTTCGACCTCGCCTTCTTCTAAAACGCGCAGCAACTTGGCCTGCATGGTGAGCGGCATATCGCCGATTTCGTCGAGGAAAATAGTGCCGTGCTGGGCTTGCTCAAACTTGCCCAGGTGGCGTCCGGCGGCGCCGGTGAACGATCCTTTTTCGTGGCCGAATAACTCGGATTCGATCAACTCTGACGGAACCGCGGCGCAGTTCAGCGTAACGAAGGGAGCGTCCGCCCTTGGACTGCGCTCATGCAGCGTGCGTGCCACCAGTTCTTTTCCGGTGCCAGTCTCGCCGAGAATGCAGACGCGCGTTTCGCTGGCGGCCACGCGCTCGATCTGCGCCATCAGTCGGCGCATGGTCTCGCCTGTCCACACAATCTCGTGTTTCCCTAGACGGCGCGCCAGGTCGCGATTCTCGCGCTCCAGGCGGCCGAGTTTCAATGCGTTCTCTACGGTGAGCAGCAATTTATCGGTCGAGATCGGTTTTTCCAGGAAGTCGAGCGCGCCGAGGCGCGTGGCTCGGACCGCCATCTCGATGTGTGCCTGGCCCGACATCATCACGACCGGAGTCTGCACGCCTTGAGCCTTGAGTTCTTCGAGCAGAGCGAGCCCATCTTTGCCGGGCATGACGACGTCCGAAAGAATCAAGTCGAAAGATTGAGATTTCGCCAGTTCCAGTGCTTTCGCGGCATTGTCGCAGACGGCGGCTTCATGACCCTCCAGACGAAACGCCCGCGACAGCGAAGCCAGGGTGTTGGCCTCGTCATCCACGATCAGTAGGTGCGCTTTTTGCGCCACGTTTTTCTCCCGTTGCTCGGCGGCTACGGGCCCCTAAAGGGGCCTTTGATGCGAAAACCTTATGGTATCGCTGAAGCGATACCCTGATACGAAGCTTGGTTCTTTCCGCAAACCTGGTCCTCGGCAGTTGGTCACGCTTGCGGCTCGCACGGCAGTTCGATTCGAAACGTCGTCCCCTTTTCCTTTGTACTCTCGACCGAAATTTTTCCGCCATGGTCACTCACTACCGATTGCACGATGGCCAACCCCAACCCAGTGCCGTGCTGTTTGGTCGTGTAATAAGGAGTGAACAGGCGGCTGCATTCTTCCTCGGTCAGCCCGGAGCCGGTATCGGAGACCAGAAGTTCAAGGTGATCGCCAAGGGCACGAGTTCGAATCGTCAGTTCGCCACCTTGCGGCATGGCATCGATGGCGTTGAGCACTAGATTTTGCAGCGCGCGTTGGAGCAGATCGGGATCGGCCGGAATTTCAGGCAAGTCGCCGGCCAACTCGGTTCGCACCGCGATTCTATTCTGCTCTCGCAATTGCGCGCTGAAAATCCTCAGTACCGAATGCACCACATCATTCACCTGGGTCGGACGGCGCTGCGGCTGCGGCATCCGAGAAAACTCGCTGAAGCGGCCGATGATGTTTTTTAGGTTGGTGATTTCCGCGAGCAGGGTGGCCGTTCCTTCCTGGAAAACCTCGTCGAAAATCTCGGGCGATTTTTGCCGCGCGCGCACCAGATTCTCGACCGTGACCTGCAAGGGGAAAAGAGGATTCTTCAATTCGTGCGCCAATCGCCGCGCGAGCTCGCGCCACGCGGCCACTCGCTCGGCCTGCAAGGTACGCTCTTTTTGTTGCGTGAGGTCTGCCGTCATGCGGTTGAATGACGCTGCCAGTTCGCCCAGTTCATCGCTCGATTCGACCTCGACCTGGGCGCTCAGATCGCCGGCGGCGACGCGGTGCGCCGCTTCCGCGAGAGACACGACCGGGCGCGTGACGCGGGCGGCGAACCACAGACTGGCGAGCACCGCGACGATTACACCCATTCCGCCGACCAGCATGGCGGTGGAGATAATTTGCCGTTGCAATTCGATCAGCGGCCGCCGTGAACTGCCCACCAGCAGCACGCCGAGAAGTTGTTGCTTGGCGTTCGTTGAATTTGCCTCATTTGCCGCAGCAAAAATTGGCCCGTTCAGCGGGATGGCATGAAACACTTCGGCGTCGGCCGCGTCCGCGGTCCAATGGATCACGCTCTGCGATTCCTGCAGCGTGTCGCGCACTTTCGCGATCAGCGGAGCGATCTTGTCACCACCCGCGGCGGGCCCGTTCAGATCGAGCAGCAAATTTGGATTCCATTTTGCGTCCAGGTTTTGATAGAGCAGAACGCGGGTGCCGGGCGGAATTTCGAGGGTCGAGAGGAAGCCTTGGTCGAGCCGCTCGCCGCCAATCACGTACAGAGGCTGGTCTCCAACTCGGGCGGCGCGCACGGCAAACAGGCCGAGGGTCGCGCCATTGGGAAGCTCTTCCCGTTTCAGAAACGCTCCCGCTGGCACCGCGGGCGCCGGAGTCGCGCCTCCGGAGGACGGGCCCGCCGCTTCGGCAATTGCGGCTTCGGAGTATCCAAACTTTGCCTGCCACTGCGCAGAGGAAAGGATGACGCCCCGGGAGTCGACTAATTCAAGGAAGTCGAGCTGCTGCTGACCGGCGAGTATCCTCGCCTCGCCAACGGAGTCGCTCGGACTGGCAGCGCCGCGATTCAGATCGAGGGCGATGCGCTGTGTAATTTCGCTGGCCGCCGCCGCATCGACTTTGCGTCCCACTTCCGATCCGCGGCGCTGGAACTCCGAGCGGAACTGAGCCGCGACCGCATTGGCGCGTTCCTGATCGGCCTGCTCGAAGGAATGCCGGATGGTGCTGTAGACCGAGGCCGAGATGACCGCTACGCAGATCAGCACGGTCGCCGCAAACAAGAGAAGGAGCTTCTTGCGGAAGCTCATGGCGAAGCCGCTCCCGAGCGCGACTCGGCCAGCCAGATATCTCCCAGTGCATTTCCGGCGGAGGATCCCGGTTCGCTCCAATCCCCGAGCGGACCCGGTTCCCAGTCCTGGACGCGCGAACCCGCGACGCTGGCCACTGGCAGATGGAAGAGCGGGATTACAAGATATCCCTCGAGCAAAGTGTGCTCCGCCTGATACAGATCGTCCAAAGATTTTTCGAGCAAAGGAGGCTGCGGCAATCCCAATTGTCGCGAGGCTTCGCCGAGTGCCATGACTGGATCGGAACTCGGCAGCACCGTGCGCACCAGTCGGACGTCGTCCGCTCCGGACAACGACACTTGCACGCTAATGCCGACTTCGCGCGCGTTGAGAGCGATGCGCTCGGCGATCAACTGGGCCTGCGGATCTCTGGGATCATAGCTCAGGGTGAGGGCCGGTGGAGGAGCGACGGCGATCAGCGCGCGGGCCCGTTGCAGATTCGGCGAGGTGGAAAAGACGGCGCTGTAGCCCGTCATCCAGTTGGGAAGAAGGCTGGCGGCAGGCTCTCCCGCGCCTTTTAACAGCACGGCCTGTATCGGCTGGCGATCGACGGACAGCGCGAGCGCCTCGCGCAGACGAGGGTCTTGCGCCCTGGAGTTGGCGGGAAAAACTAGCGCCAGCAATTCAACGGGCAGCGACAAAAATATAGAGGAGGAGGTCGCCGGGCGTTGCGGCGCTCCGTTTGGTGCCTGGGGGGCGGCCTCGATCACGTCCGTTTTGCCAAGTTCAAACGCGAGCGCCTGGTCGCGCAGCGATTTGCCGAACTCAATTTCGATCGCGTTCACGAAAGGGCGGCCTCTCCAGCTTTCTTCATTGGCGGCGAGCTTGAGAAGCCTTCCCGGCTGCCATTCGGCGACCAGGAATGGGCCCGTGCCGACGGGGGCGTTGGCATTCTTATTCGACTTGAATACGAGGTTGCGGGGAAGCGCAAGCTCAGCCAGCACCGAAGGCATGGGAGTCTCGCTCTCGATCGCAACCGAATCCGCCGTCGCACGCACCGTCCAACCGGGATGGAGCGCGCTGAAAACCTGTGCGATAACTCCTGGGGATGCGGCGCTGCCATCGTGAAACTTCACCCCGCGCCGAATCGTGAATTGCCAGTGCCGGGCGCCGGCATCACTCTGCCAAGCTTCGGCGAGAGCGGGCTGCGGGCGGCCCTGCGCATCGAGCGTTACGAGCGTATCGCCGATCAGCGAGAGGGTGCGAACGAGGTCCCAGTAGTCGGCGGGGGAGGAGTTCGAGGCGAGATCGAGGGCATTCGGCGCGGATTGCATCATGACGCGTAGAGTTCCGCCGTAGTGGGGGCGTGTTTCGGCGGATGCGATCATGGTTGTGAGGAGGGCGGCGCACAGCATGGTGCAGAATTTCCAAAAGTGCTGGGGGCACTGGCAACTCCCGAGCTCCGCTCGGCTTGGACGGGCGGGGGCGCCCGTCCCCACACGGGCTCGTCCCTTTCTAATTGCTGCACGAAACTGACACCTTGTACGCTTCATACCATCCTGTATTTTTCACTTTTACGATTGCCGCCGCGCTATTGCCGCTGCTGTCGGGCCAGAGCGCTACGATTTGGCCGCCGAACTCCATGCCCGCGCTCACCGCGATCGGCTCGCGATCGGGAATCTCAAACGCGCGCAGGCTATCACGCTCGGGATTTCCGAGCTTTAAGTTATTGGCACCCGACATCAGTAGTTGTACGCCGGCGCCGCAACCCGAATGAACCGCCGCTAAATCGCTTCCGGAATTCGAGGCCGTGCCGCGAACTGCCTGGTCCGTCACTCCGTCCACCAGATGCAGCGATCCATCGACCGCGGCGAACGCCCACAAGGTATAGCTCGATCGCGACAGGGCGGCGCTGGAATAAAACGATGGCACATTCGAGATTTTCCCCATGCCGGGGGAGAGCGCGCCCGTGAAAAAATTGCGCGCGGGCGCATAGAAGGCGCGCACGCTGTTGTCGTCGGGCGTCAGGGGCCAGGGGTCGTCGCTGTCGTTGCAGGTGAGTGTCAAGGGCGTGTTCGCGTTGGCGCTCGACCGGCAGACCGTTCCCGGCAGGTAAACATCGAAGAGATGATCGCGGCGCAGCAACAAGCGCCCGCGCAAATCGCGGGGAAAGATGCGAGAGTGTGCGATGGGCAACGAAACTTCAAGTTGCCAACTCGCGATGGAATTAACGGGGGGATTCGCCCCCTGCTGCCGGTAGATTGTCACGGCATCGTCTGCGAGCACGATCAGGCGAGATCCTCCGGCCATGTCGACGAGCGCGAAGTCGAGCATGGGGCGCTCTTGCGCCAGAAGAAAAGTTGCCTTTAAAACGATGGGCGGCGCGGCCGTGAAGGGGACGCCATTCTGCGTTCGCGGCAGGGAGACGAGGGCGATTTTCTGCTCATCGGAGCCGATCACAATCTCAGCCGTCCAAACGTATTCACGCAGGCTCTCGGAGAGAACGACCGCGATGGTCCCGATCGCTTGTTCCGTCTTGGCGGTGTTCACGCCGTCGAAATGCAATTCGCCGAGTAGCGCGCTACGCACTTCGCGTACCGATTTATCGTCCAGCGACGACCGGTTCGCAATTTCGATGGCGAACGCGCCGGGACCGGAGGCCGCAGCGATCTTGTGCGCCAGTTGGCGGGCCGTCTCCGCTAGATTCGAAGCGAATAAAGATGAGGGAAGAAAAACCGTCGCAAGCAGGAGCAAAGTCAGGCTACTAAGCCGCAGACCGCTAGGCATTCGCGCACGCATGTCGGGAATGCGCTGATTATAGCGCGTGATTGTGAGTAGACCGTTCATAGGGAAGTTCTCAGTTCCCAGTTCTCAGTAAAATCTGACGCGCAGTTCACTGAGAACTGAGAACTACTGCCGTCATTGTCATTGCTGAGATTTTCCCGCCGTCTCTACATCTTCCGCCTGGCTCACGTGAGCCGGAGCGCCCATACCTCGTAGAACATCGTTGGTGAAGAAAAACTTGCCGTCCGCCGGCACCATCATGATCTGCAGTTTGTCAGAAAGGCGTTCGGCGACAATTTTGTTGATGAGCAGCGGATTCTGCTTCAGAATCGCGCTCTCGCTGGTCATGCGCTCGGCATCAGCGGAGGCCGTCAAACGGATGCGTTCCGCTTCCGCCTGCGCCAGAAGTTTTCTGCGTTCCATCTCCGCCTTGCTATCGATTAGCTTTGCCTCGCCGGCCGCTTCGGCATTTTTTACCGTCGCTTCCTTGCGCGCCTCGGCTTCGAGCTTCGATTGTTCGATCTGCTTTTGCTTTAGAGGCAGGGTGTATTGCATGGCGTCGGCCTCGCTTTTGGCCTGCAACACGCGCACCGCGGCTTGTCCTTCAGCCTGCTTCACTTCTTGTACCTTGGTTGCGTCCGCATCGGCCTCGGCAATTTTCACCTGCTTCTGGTGGATTTCCGTCTCGACGCCCATGCGGTCATTCTCTTGTTCCTTCAGCAGCAGCGACTCCAGGCCCTTCGAGTATTCCTGGGGAAGTTCGATATCGCGCAGCATGACTTCCTTCACCACGATACCGTCCGCCGCCAGCCGTTTGCGGATCATCTCGGCGGAACGTTGACGAACCTCTTCGCGCTTGGCGGAAAATACTTCACGCACCGTGTAGCTCGGCACCAGTTCACGCCAAGCCGTAGCGACTACGGGCGGCACGATTTCTTTCTCCAGCGGCTGCGGCAGATTGGCTTCAATGTAGTCGAGGCGCTTTGGATCGATCTGGTAACGCACGGTAATCGCGAGACCCAGCGTGAGCCCCTCTTTCGCCTGCACGTGCAAAGCCTGGGCATGGAGCGCGGGTTGGTGCGCGTCGTTTTTGGCTCCGCCCTTGCCCGCTTCGTCTTCGCTGATGCCGGTGGTGAATAACTGGTCGCGAGTATCGAACAGTTCGACGCGCTCGACCAGCGGGACGACGAAGTGAACGCCGGGATACAACGTTCCGGCGAGCGTGCCCCTGGTTTGGCTGACACGCACCCCGGCCATGCCGCTCGGGACGATCACGATGCCCGCGGAGATGAGAATCGGCGCCCAGGCCAGCATCGCGAACGCGGCCGAAGTCCGCCAGCGAAGATTCGGAGCAATGTCGGAGGCAAGTCCGGGCGCTCCCGTCTCCGGATCGGGATGCAGGCGCCTGCGCTGGTATGCGAGCAGCAGGTAAGCATCGTAGGAGAGGATTCCAGCGGCGATCACAAACATCGCGATTCCCGCGCTCAGCAGCAAATATTTCAATAACAGCATGGTGGTGCTCCTTTCAATTCTTTTGCCCAGCCTGCCCAGCCTTAGAAACCTGCGCGCGCCGCGCGAACGCCACGCGAACGATTTGTCCAAAGATGAGTTCTTCAATCAATAGCGATGTGGCCAGCGAGAACGTCAGACCGCCGATGATGACCAAACCTTGCAGCATCGCTTCCATGATTCGCTCCTCGCCTTCACAGAGAGAAAAGCAAGCCGGGAGCCAGAGGCAGGCGATTGACAGCAAAGGAATTAGCTCGGCCTCCGGGAGGGATTATGTGTCTGCGGCAACGCGCCGTGTCTGAGGGGACACGGAGAGGGGGGCAAGTCTGTCAAGAAATGAATCCGGACGACGTCGATTATCCGTATGTAACTTAGGGACGGCTAACGCATCCCATTTTGTGCTAAGGTCGGCTCACTGAGGCGACTGATTTCCGGGGCAGTTTTTTTGCACCACAACTTAAAGGACCATCCATGATCACCCGACTCGAAGACAAGGAACTCAAACGGCAGAGTCGTCGCCAACTGCTCAAACTTGCGCCGGTGGCGGCGTTGGGCGTCTTTGCCATCCCCACGGTGAGCGACCGCCTGGTTGCGGCCGGAGTGCGGTTCAGCGATTGGGCGTCGGGCGAGTTGTTTCGTTCGCAGCATCCAGCCCAGACGTTCTCGTACTCCGAGGTCGCGCCCTTCGCGAAGTTTCCCTACAACTACTACAACGTGGCCGATCCCGGCGTCGATCTGGAGAAGTGGACGCTTACGGTCGAGGGCGACGTTCAGCATGCGGGAGAATATAAGCTGGCCCAGATCCAGGCGCTGCCGAAGATTGTTCAAAATACGCGCCATGTATGCGTCGAAGGCTGGGACGTTATCGGCTCGTTCGGCGGCGCGCGCATCTCTGACTTCCTCGCCCTGATCGGCGCGAATACCAACGCTCGCTTTTTGGAAGTGGAGTGCGTAGACGATTATTACGAATCGATCGACATGGCTTCGGCGCTCCATCCGCAGTCGCTATTCTGTTACGAAATGTATGGCCAGCCCCTCGATCGGGGACACGGCGCGCCTCTGCGCCTGCAGATGCCGACCAAACTTGGATACAAGCAGGCTAAGTACCTGGACACGATTCGCATCAGCAATGTTCTGAAGCCGGGCAAAACCGGGTATTGGGAAGACCAGGGCTACAGCTGGTTTGGAGGCTTGTGATGGCGAACGAAAATCACGACGAGAGAGAACAGAAGCAAGATTCGGTTGCCCCGTCCGAAGCGGCTCCCATCGCCAAGTCCGGCCCACCCGAGGGAACGGAAACTCTAGCGCCCGCCGCCGAATGCGCGATTGAAGTCTCGATCGCATCACCTGAGCCACTGGCAAACGCAGACGCGCCTGAACTGGTCCGCGCCGCCTACGAGCATCCCTTGGCGATCCGGATTACCCACTGGATGAACGCCATCAGCCTGTTTGTGATGGTCGCCAGCGGGTTGGAGATTTTCCGCGCCTTCCCTAGCTTCGGCCCGAAGATTCCAGAAAAAGTCCTGCTCGACGTGCCGAAAGCGCTCACCCTTGGCGGATGGCTCGGCGGCGCCTTGCAGTGGCATTTCACTTTCATGTGGTTCTTCGCCGCGAGTGGTGCAGTTTATTTCGTCTATCAAGTCCTCAGCGGACACTATCGCACGGTGCTCTTCACGCGACGCGATATTCCGGGAGTTTGGCCGATGGCGCGCCACTATTTTTTCTTTGGCCCCAAGCCGCCCGCGACAGGCCAATACAATGCGCTGCAAAAGCTGGCTTACACCTCTACGATCAAGCTCGGCGTGTTGTCGCTGCTTACGGGAATCGTCCTTTACAAGCCCGTTCAGTTTTCCTGGCTGGCGTTTCTATTTGGCGGATATCATCTAACCCGCATCTGGCATTTCGCGGCGATGTGCGGATTTCTCGCCTTCATTCCTGGGCACCTGATCATGGTTGTGCTGCATGGATGGGCAAATTTCTTCTCCATGCTTTCAGGCTGGAAGCGCGAACCGGAGTATCAGGAGTAATAGGCTTTCAGAAGTAGTAGCTCGTGAGGAGTACAAGCTCGCGTGGTGACGGGCTCCGCCCCATCCCGCGGGCGAAACCCGCCACCACGCAGGCCGAAGCCGATCTCCCCGATCGAGTTGATTCGAATGGCAAGAGAAATTCAGAACAGAAAAGCCGCCATCAGATTTGCGCTGATGGCGGCAATCTAGAAGTAACGAGGGAAGAATCAGGAAAATGTGTTGCGGCGTGCGGTCCAGCCACTCGAACTAGTCGTTTAATTTCCGGCGGAGCAGTCCCGCCATTCCCATCAGGCCGGTCGAAAGCAACAGCAGAGTGCCTGGTTCGGGAGTTGCCAGGGGCGAGCGGTAGCCGATAAATTCCTGCTGTCCATGGCCCGGGCTTCCACCCGTCGTGGCGCTGATCGTCCCATTCATGACGCCCAGGAAAATGATGCCCGCCGCCTTGTGGTCCATGGTGTCTTTGCCAAACGAATCTTTTCTGGCGAGCAGGCCGCTGACCTGTGCGCTCCGCGTGTCGCCGGTGGAGATGTGGTTGGTGAACGAGTCACACATCATAGCGGTGGCTTGTCCGCCATTGATCGAGAAGTAGTACGGATAGGTGGCGTAACTACCGGAATTGTGAGCGCCCGGTCCAAGGGAATTCATATTGACGGTTATGGGGTTAGCCGAGGCTAGCGTGCCGAATAAGAAGGTCAAAACCAGAGATAAAAGAAGAAGTCTGCGTGACAACATTTTAATCCTCCCCAAACAGTTCTCGATTTTCGGGCCTTCAGTAAGGCTCGAATGGGGAGGACGCAACCTGAGAAGTGCAAACGAAGTGCCAATCGCTGCAGGAATTTACCGCTACTGCTGCAAGCATTTGCCTAGTGTCGGCGCCGTTGGGCAGAAGCCGGGGTGGGACGTCTTTTCCCACCGGGGACAAAAACCGAGTAAGTAAGGGAGCGACTAACAATGACGAGTAACTGGCAGGTAATAGGAAGAAAGTAACCAGGACAATCAGGCTTTGAGTAGCTCCCAGCCTAAGGCAATTCCGTTCGCGACGTGATCGCGCGGGGAGCCTTCGCCAACATGCATGGCCAACATACCGGCAAAGGCCTGGGGGTTCGACTCGAAAACCTGCATGGTGCGCCGGCGGAGACGGTTGTGCTTCGCCATGAACAGCATCATGCGCGCCATCAGGGCGGGACGATGCCGTAGAGTGCGGTGAGACCTTTGATAGCGAGACAGGTTTCCGCTGGCGAGACACTCGCCCAGCAACGCAGCTTGACGAAAGGCGAGGCAAAGGCCTTCGCCGGTGATTGCGTCAACGCTGCCCGAAGCATCGCCTACCAACGCGGCGTGTCCGCGATGGACGCGCCTCAATTTTCGCGTCACGGTGATGGCGCCCCGTTCGCTCGACGCATAAGCCGAATCCTTAAGGCGCGCGCACAGCTCCGGAAACTGTACCAGCGCGTCTTCGAGGCGCAAATTCCGGTCAGCGGAAATCAGCGCGACACAAACTTCATCTCCGCTAACCGGCGTGACGTAGACCTGGCAGTTGCGGCCCCAGTGCAATTCCATGAAGCGCGTCCACGGCGCAATCCGATAGTGGCGGCGGAACGCGAATCGTAGCTTTCCCGCTTCCTTCCCATCGACGTCGCGATGATTCAATTTTGCCCAGTGTCGAATCCGGGAATTGGTTCCGTCGGCGCCCACCACCCAGCGCGCGCGCACCAACTCTCCCGCCACTAGCGCGCCTTCCGGATGCAGGCCCGTGACCGCCGCCTGCCACAGCAAGCGAACTCCGCACGCTGCCGCCTGGTCGGACAGGATGGAGTGCAGCGTAGTTCGCCGAATTCCAAATGCGGTTCCAGAAGGAAATTCGGCCTCGGCTTTTGCCCCGTCGCTCACAAAACGGATGCCGCAGAAGGGATAGGCCTCAGCTTCAGGTATGGTGATGCCGAGTTTGCGCAAGGCCTCGACCCCGTCCGGCATCAACCCTTCGCCGCAAGCCTTGTCGATCGGCGGGACCGCGCCATCCGCCACCGCTACGCTCAATCCATGATGCCGCGCTGCGATCGCTGTCGCCAGACCTGCGGGTCCGCCGCCAACTACAAATACGTCCCACGGTTTGGGAGAATAGGTATTCATCGATAGCGATTAAGAGTGTGATGCGCGGATTGTCGTTCACGTCGCCCAAAACCTTAACCACTAGGGTCACGAAGGTGCACGAAGAAAAGCGTAAGAATCCTTCGTGATACTTCGTGTCCTTTGTGGTAAGGCTTTTCGTTAGTCGTGAAATCGAACTCCGCCTACCACTGCAACAAGACAAATTCCGAGCAGAATCCCGGGCCCATCGCGGCCAGCAAGCCAATCGTGCCCGGCTCGGGGCGCCGATTCTTCATGACTTCTTCCAGAACGACGAGCACCGAAGCCGACGACAGGTTGCCGGTCCGCCGCAGGCACTCCCACGAAACGTCGAGTTCACCATTCTTCAATCCGAGCGCGTCCTGGGTCGCCTCGAGAATTTTCGGACCGCCTGTGTGCAGCGCCCAACTGCCAATATCGGCACGAGTCAATCCGCGCTCGGCGAGAAAATCGTCGAGATCGCGAGCCAGATTCTCCCGCACCAGAGTCGGAATCTCGCGCGAAAGCACAATACGAAAGCCTCGCTCAGAAATGTCCCAGCCCATCATCTCTTCCGTATCGGGATAGAAGACCGACCGCGTAGCCAGAATCTCAGGGCCGCCCAGTCCGCACTCCGCACCCGCTACGATAACGGCGGCCGCTCCATCTCCAAAGAGCCCGGCTGAAATCAAATTTGCCATGGAGACATCTTCGCGCTGCAGCGTGAGCGAGCAAAGTTCCACCGACAGCACGACCGCGGACTGCTCGGGATAAGCGCGAACATAATCCGCCGCGCGCGAAATGCCCGCCGCACCGGCAACGCAGCCCAGGCCAAAAACAGGAGTGCGCCGAATGTTACGGCACAGCCCCATCTGATTAATCAGAAGCGCGTCAATCGAGGGACTGCTGATGCCGGTCACGGAAACAAAAAAAATCGCGCCGAGGTTTTTGGCATGCAAGCCCGCTCCAGCGAGCG